>Ga0164318_10000742_pt1 | contig 26525 bp, 21 predicted proteins | sample GuaBasSedimGuay9_FD_113734 | JGI IMG/M metagenome (GOLD analysis project Ga0164318, IMG submission 113734) | Subseafloor sediment microbial communities from Guaymas Basin, Gulf of California, Mexico - Guay9, Core 4571-4, 0-3 cm | ecosystem: Environmental > Aquatic > Marine > Hydrothermal vents...
AATGCCTGCAGAATTGCAGGAATAAAGCCAGCTTTCAGTATAGAAGCAATCGCAATGGATGCATCTTCAAGGGAAGAGGGCAAAAGATTTAATGACCCAAATAATGCGGGAAGAACCTATCTTGTCGGTAAAGGTGTAACAAGAAAATTAAAAAATGGTTCCAGGGCCTATAATATTCTGGAAGGAATGAAAAAGGCCATACAGGAAAGAAATAGAAAGATGACTGAATTAATTGAAAAGTATCTTAAGGAACTTGGTTATAATATTCCTTTTTCGTATAAGGATGTGGTATATCTAACACCTCATGGAAACGCTACAGAGAGGCATGTTGTTCAGGCCTTATGTGAAAAAATTGAAAATCGTTATCCGAATAAAGAAAAAAGACTTGAAGTTTATAGGAAAATATTGAGATATGAATTAACCCCTGAAGAAATGGATGATGTAGCTGAATTGCAAACATTAGTTAGAGCTAAATTAATTAAAGCAGAGATGCCATGCTATGTTGAAGAGGATGAAAGGGCTTTTACATCTATAGAAAATCTTACATATGTTTACAGAAATTTTGGTGCGATTCCAACCTATCCTTTTCTCGGTAATCCAATAACAGAAGGTGAATCTGATTTGGAAGCTCTTATTAAAAGGGTTAAATCCTATGGCCTCTATGCTTTTGATTTGTTCGACTTCAGAACTGAGTACAGCAGGGCAAAGGAGATTATAGAGGTGGCAAAGTCACATGGATTTCCAGTATTTATTGGTACAGAACACAACACAAAAAAAATGATACCCCTTGTTGGTGAGCTGGGCAAGTTTGATGAGTTTCTTGGTTATTTTAGAAAGTCAGCGCAATTTGTAATAGGTCATCAAATTCTTTCAAAATTATGCAATTATGGATATATTAAAGAAGATGGAAAACCTAGAATAGACAATCTTCAAGAAGGTTTTGATTTTTACGCGGAGATTGGTAAAAAAGAAATTTCAGAAGATGAGATTGATGAATTATCAAAAAGGAGTTTTGAAGATAATAAAAAATACTTTGGGATTGGAGATTAAAAAATGAACAGAATAGCAACCCTTATGCGGCATGCATATGAAACTGATGTTTTAATTCCGGCATTTAATGCAGCATACCCTGAAATGGTTAAACCGATCTGTGATACTTTAAAGAAACTTTCTACGATAGGTATAGTAGAGGTTGCAAGACCCGATATTGAAAAGTTTGGTGCGATTAGTTTTGAAACAATTTTTAACGAATACAAAAAATACGGGGACCCTGAGTATGTTACCATTCACCAGGACCATGTACCGGTTATAGATGAGGATGGGAAAAGGGTTGATTATATATCACTAATTAGTAAGGCACTCGAACTTGGTTTTGATTCTGTAATGGTTGATGGTTCGAGATTACCTCTTGAAGAAAATATTTCTGCTACAAGAACTGTTATAGGAATGGCTCATAAAAAGGGTATTCCGGTTGAGGCCGAACTTGGGGCTGTACTTGGTCATGAATCTGGCCCACTGCCTCCCTATGAAGAACTTTTTAAATCAGGGAAAGGTTTTACTGATCCGGCTGATGCAGAGAGGTTTGTAAAGGAAACATCTGTAGATTGGCTTTCCGTTGCTGTTGGCAATATACATGGTGCTATTAGCGGTGCTGCCAAGGATCAGAAAAAGGTTGAAGCAATGCTTGATATAGATCATTTAAGAAAAATAAAAGAAGTTACTGGAATACCTCTAGTTCTGCATGGTGGATCTGGGGTTAAGCGGGAATATATATTGGAGGCAATGAAAAATGGTTTGTCAAAGATTAATATTGGTACTGATATAAGGCAGGCTTATGAAAAGGAGCTGAAACAATCTGGTGATGTGGAAAAAGCAAGAGAGATGGTATCAGAAACAATGGAATACCTTATTGTTGATTACTATGAAATAAATGGTTCAAAAAAAATATTAGAAGGCTGATCCATTATTCACAAATTACAGAAAAGAACTTTTATATGATATTTATAAATAATCTATAAAACGATAGTTAAAAATACTTTATTAATGAGAATACTTTATTATTGAAGTCTAATGATCCTGTCCCCACAGCGGGATGGTATTCCGGATAATATCCTGAATAAAAAATAAGGTAATTTATTATAACCCAGGTATTCTTGAATATTTTTTGATTTTGAATGCAACGTAGAAAATTAATCTTTAGAAGAAAGCAAATCGGAGTGAAAAATTTCTTTTACTTTCGAGTAAAACGAAGAAATATTTAACATATTACGTAATATTTGAAGAAATTAAAGATTTCTCGCCTTGGTAAATCAAGGCTATAAATGTCGCACTCTATCTTATTGGAGTGGAGTTATTTATAGTTACTGTGATATTGGGAGGTTTAAACTGAAAGATTTATATTCAATTGACATCAACGAAGAGCTTTTAGATGAGGAAATAGAGCTCTCCGGCTGGGTGCAGGTGAAGAGAGAGCATGGTGGCATAATTTTTATCGATCTGAGGGATAGAAGCGGTATTGTTCAGCTTGTTTTTGATCAAAATGAAAGTATGGACTTATTCAATTTAGCTAATGAATTAAAATCCGAGTATGTGATAAAAGTTAAGGGAAAAGTTCGAAAGCGCGAAAATCCAAATCCAAATATTCCTACCGGGTATTATGAGGTTCTTGTTTTATCTCTGGAGGTTTTAAACGAAGCGAAACCTCTGCCAATCCAGGTTATTAAACAAACGGAGGATTCCGAAGAGATAAGGCTTAAGTATAGGTATATTGATCTCAGGCGTGAGAGGATGAAAGAAAATATTGTAGCTAGGCATAAAGTTACGTCTGAGATTAGAAAATTCTTCAATGACCGTGGGTTTTATGATATTGAAACACCCTTTCTTACGAAATCCACCCCTGAGGGTGCCAGAGACTTTTTAGTTCCTTCCAGGCTAAATCAAGGTAGATTTTATGCACTTCCTCAATCACCCCAGATATTCAAACAACTTCTTATGATCTCAGGTTTTGAAAAGTACTATCAGATTGTAAGGTGCTTTAGGGATGAAGATTTAAGAGCTGATAGACAACCCGAGTTTACACAGCTTGATGTTGAAATGTCTTTTATAGATGAAGAAGATATTTTTTCCAACATTGATGAAATGTTTAAATCCATTTTAGGTAGTGTTTATGGTAAGGATTTATCTACACCCTTGCCGAGAATGAAATATGACGAAGCAATGAGCCGATATGGCACAGATAGACCAGATTTAAGATTTGGGCTTGCATTGAATGATGTATCTGATTTTATAAAAAAGATGAAGGTAAAATCCTTTTTAATAGATGGTATTAACCAGGGCAGGAAGTTTTATACTCTGGTATCTCCTTTGTCTGATAAAATAACCAGAAAGTTCCTTGATTCTTACGCTTCAGAATCAAAAAAACGTGGCTGTGATATTTTTACATGGGCAAAAATAAATGGAGTAAATAAATCTATATCAGGTCCATTTTCAAAATTATTTGAAAATACGGATGATATTTTAGGTATAGTTGGGGCTTTGTCTCAGATTGATTATGAGAAGGAAGAAAATTATATTTTATTTGGGTGTTATGGAGAGGAAAGAAAGGTTCAGGAACTGCTTGGCGATTTAAGGTCATCATTGGGCGATCTATTGGGCCTTATAAATAATGAAGATCTGAACTTCTGCTGGGTTACCGATTTTCCTCTGTTTGAATGGAGTGACGAGGAGGGAAAAATTGTATCTGTTCATCACCCTTTTACATCCCCAAAGAGTAATATTGAAGAAGTCGAAATTGAATTGAGGAGTGACAATATCTATAAGCTAAAATCGCGTAGTTATGATCTGGTTTTAAATGGTATAGAACTTGGAGGGGGAAGCATTAGGATACATAAACCAAAAGTACAGCGAAAGGTATTTTCTATTCTGGGATTAAGCCATGAGGAAATCGATCAAAAGTTCGGATTTTTGATTCGTGCCCTGGAGTATGGCGCCCCGCCTCATGGAGGAATTGCATTTGGACTTGATAGAATAGTTATGATGCTTCAGGGCGAATCTTCAATAAGGGAGGTTATTCCTTTTCCCAAAACGGCAAGCGGTTTATGTCCTTTAACCGGGGCACCAGATTTTATTTCTGCTAGACAACTGGGAGAGCTCGGACTAAAGTTAAAGTAGGTAAGTTTAACAAGTTACTATAATAAAGTTCACTTGCCTATTGTTGAAAATAGAGTGATAATTAATGTTAGTGTAATAATTGGGTACTTATAATGAACTGTTTTGAATAATTTTAATAAAGTAATTCTTACTGTTTAATTTTTTATGGGGGATTATGGACGAATCCGAGTCTTTTGAAGAGATAGAAGAAAAAATATCAATAGATGAGTCAATAGAGCAGCTTTTATTTTCAAATAATGATGAAATACTTCATGAGATAGAAAAAACTATTGGTTTATTTATAGCTGCTCGTGGGCAAAATTTAACGATATATGGTCATAGAGAAAAGGTTGAGATAGCAAAGAGGGTTATTAGTAATCTCACATCAAATTTTAAGTCGGGGAAAATACCGACCAGAAATGATATATCAATCATTGTTAGGAATGTTAAAGAAGACCTTGGATTCAATGTTAACAAACTGAAAGAGCTGAAGATTAAAATTGGTCCCCATGGAAAAACAATTTCTCCTAAATCAATAGGTCAGGCTAAATATTTTGAAGCAATAAGCAAAAATGACCTGATATTTGTGATAGGGCCTGCCGGTACTGGAAAAACATACATAGCAATGGCTTTTGCTTTAAATTACCTTACCTCTGAAAATATTTCAAGAATCATATTAACGAGACCGGTAGTTGAAGCAGGTGAAAGCCTTGGTTATTTGCCTGGAGATTTAGAGCAGAAAGTTGACCCATATTTAAGACCTCTCTATGATGCTATATATGATATGATTCCTTATAATATGTTTCAAAGGTATGTTGAGAGAGGTGCTATTGAAGTTGCTCCTCTGGCGTATATGAGGGGTAGAACCCTGCATGATTCATTTATAATTCTTGATGAAGCTCAGAATACAACAAGGGGTCAAATGCTAATGTTTCTGACAAGGATAGGTTTCAATTCAAAGACAATAATTACAGGTGATATTACACAGGTGGATATACCAAGAACACAGGATTCTGGCCTTGTGGTAGCTTCAAAGGTTTTAAAAGGGATAGAAGGTATTGCTTTTATCTATATGGGACCGGAAGATGTGGTTAGACACCCTCTTGTAGAGCGAATAATCAAAGCTTTCCAAAGAGAGGAAGAAAAAAGAAGAGATGATAAAGATAAAAACAAGTAATAAGCTGAATAAACTTTATCTTGCAGTAATAGTTTTTGTTACTTTTGTAATATCTCTATGGTTAATAGCAAAACCGTATTTTGGAGTAAAGTACAACTACAAAATAGGTGATATTGTTCAGGAGGATATTGTATCTCCCAGAAATATAACCTATATCAATGTTAAAGAAACTGAAAAAAGAATAGCTGAAGTAAAAAGTAGAGTACCTGTAGTTTTTGACTATAGGGAGAGGATAAATAATGAAGTAATAGGTACTTTAAACCGTTTTTTTAATCAACTGGAGGTAGTAAATTCGGAAGAACTTTCAAGAGAATATGGTTTGGATGTAAATCTTATAAATAATGTTAAAAAATATTTAGAGAATGAGAGTTTCCGTCGGAATGTACTTGATATAGCAAGCCATATTATGAATAAAGGATTTACAAATCTCAAAAGAAGTGATTTAAACAAGTTCAAAGATAGAGGTATTTTATTAAATAAAATCAAAGAATCAGAAATAGTTCAGGAAAAGGTTGGGATAAATCAGATAGCCGCTGGGAACGAAATAGAAAATTTGGTTAAAACTTACCTCCGGGATAATTTTATAACATTGAATAGAACCCAGATTAAATCAATCGTAAAAATTATTCAAAAATTTCTCAGACCAAACCTCTTTTTTAATAAAGAAGAAAGTAGCAAACTTATGGAAAGCGAAGTAACAAAGGTCCAACCTGTTTACAACACAATTAAAAAAGGTGCCGTAGTCATAAGGCGTGGAGAGGAAGTCGACAGATTTAACTCCCCCAAATTAGAAGCAATTACACAGTATACAAATAAATTTAATGCAAGAGCGATTTCGGGTATCGGAATAATCCTTATGTTTCTAATGTTTTTAACTTTTATGGTTTTCAGAACTAATGATAAAGAAAAGTTTTTTAAAGATTACGGTATCTTTTTACTCTTTTTTCTGATTACTGTGCTATATTCATATTTGATAACTCTAATAAAACCTATACCTCATTACCTTAATCTTGCTGTTCTTGCCCCATCAGCTGCAGTAATAATGACAGCTGAAATTCTATTTCATCGAAAATGCTCTCTTGCACTAGCTATAGTAGTTCCTATAGTTCTTTTATTAATTTCTGGAAATGATCCATACACCCTAATTTTCAGCATGGGTTCTGCATTTGTAAGTTTGTATGCAGTTGAAAAGGCTGAAAAGAGGATTGATCTTTTAAAATCAAGTTTTTATATTCTTGGGGCTAATCTTTTGATGGCAGTCGGAATCGGAATGTTAAAGGAGCTTAATTTTAGAGAGCTATTATTACTCATGCTATGGAGTGTAGGGAACGGGGTTGTTTCTGTTATCTTAACCCTTGGAATTATTCCATTTTTTGAGATTTTACTCAACATCCCGACAAACTTTAGATTATTAGAGCTATCAGACCTGAATAATCCAATATTGAAAAAGATGCAGATTGAGGCTCCCGGTACTTACTATCATAGTATAAATGTTGCAAATATGGCCGAAAATGCCGCAAGATATATAAAAGCAAACCCTCTTCTTGTAAGAGTAGCTGCGCTCTATCATGATATTGGAAAAATACCAAACGCGGAATATTTTATAGAAAATAACAGGGGACAAAATAAGCACGATCTATTAAAACCTTCATTATCTAACTCGATATTAAAGGCCCATATCAAAATAGGGGTAGAAATGGCCCAGGAAATGAAACTTCCAAAAGAGGTTATTGATATAATAGAACAGCATCATGGAACTTCATTGATGAAATATTTTTATCATCAGGCGTTAAAAGAAAAAGGTCTAAAAAACAATGATGTTGATAAAAGGGATTACCGATATCCCGGTCCAAAACCACAAACTAGGGAGGCTGCAATTGTTATGCTTGCGGATTCTGTTGAAGCTGCTTCCAGGGTTTTAACAAACCCATCTGCTAAAAGGATTGAACAAATGGTGAAAGATATAATAGAAAGTAAATTTAGAGATGGACAGTTAAATGAAAGTAGTCTTACCTTACGGGGATTGATGAAAATTACAGTAGTGTTTACAAAATATCTAACAGGATTGTTCCATACAAGAATTGAATATCCTGATGATAAGGAAATTGAACAAAAAGAAACAGAAATTAAAAAGGAAACATAACAATGGAAATAGAAATGGATCGTAAATCGCAAAAACTTTTTGAAGACTACTCCCTTTATGTTGAGGAAAAAAATCGAAAAACCCCGGTAAGTTCGGATGAACTTGAAAAAATGATGAACCTTGCATTTAATATAACAGGTAAAGAGGGAGGGGATATTTCGCTTGTGGTATGCGATAATGATTTTATTGCAAAGCTAAATAAAAAGTATAAAGGAAGGATCGGACCTACAAATGTACTTTCCTTCTCAATGAGAGAGGGGGAATTCTCTGAGCTAAATAAAGATGCTTTACCTTTGGGTGATATAGTTATATCCATGGACAAAGTAAAAGAAGAAGCAGAGAAATTTGGAGATACTGTCGATATTGTATTTAAACATCTTTTTATACACGGAGTTCTTCATCTTTTAGGTTATACTCACAATAATGATGATGAAGAAGAGAAGATGAATGAACTTACCGAAAGAATAGTTATGGGGGTGTAGTAAATTAATGTTAGCATTTTTTAAAAAGAAAAAGAATAACGATATCGGAGAAATGATAGAAGAAAAAAGTGGAATCCTTCACGAAGAAGAAAAGGACATGATTAAAGGAATCGTGGGGCTGAGCGAAACACCCGTTAAATCGATAATGGTACCAAGAACGGATGTAGTTGCGGTATCAATAGATCAACCCATTGAAGAAATAATAAAAACAGTCGTAAAAAGCGGTCATTCGAGAATACCAGTTTATAGTAATACGATAGATAATGTCATAGGTTTTTTATATGCAAAGGATTTACTTCCATATCTTGCTGAAAAAAGTCCTCAGGATATTGATTTAAAAAAAATGCTTAGACCTGTTTTGTTTGTTCCTGAAGGAAAGATGATAGATGAACTTTTAAAGGAGTTTAAAGAAAAGAAGGTGCATATTGCAGTTGTTGTTGATGAGTATGGAGGGATGGCTGGTATAGTATGTCTTGAGAATATTCTGGAAGAGATAGTTGGTGAGATACAGGATGAATATGACAATGAAGAGGAAGAGATAAAAAAGATTTCTAAAAATGTATATGAATGTGACGCAAGGATCCAGATTTCAGATTTGAATGAAGCTTTGGGGATTGAGCTTCCTGAGGAATCCAGCGATACACTTGGGGGGTTTGTTTTCAACCTGTATGGCAAAATTCCAAGACAGGGTGAAAAAATCAGTTATGAAAACTTAGAGTTTGAAATAATAAAGATGGAAGGACACAAAATAAACAGGATAAGATTAACGATTAAACAGGAAGAAGAAAATAATAAAGAAAATAAAGCAAAAGAATAGCTTTAAAGCACAAATACAATAGTTAAAAAGAAATAATATTGAAATCAAGGTATTATAAAGCAGAAGGTATAATTATTAAATCTATAAAGTTTGGTGAAGGCCATAAAATACTGACAGCCTATACCAAAGAGTTTGGTAGGATTGAAGTTACAGCTTTTGGATCGCAAAAGCCAAAGAGTAAACTTGCAAATAAAACTCAACTATTTAATTACGTTAGATTTTTACTTTATCATAGCCATACAAAGGAAAATGAGCCTTTTGCAGTAAAAGAAATAGAGGTTTTAAACTATTTTGATAAAATCAAAGAGGATTATTCAAGATATATTGCTGCAAGTTGTATTGTAGAACCTGTAGTCAAGCTAATAGGTAGAGAACAGCAGGATGTTGGAATTTTTAAACTTATTTTAAAATCCTTTTACGTACTTGATGTTATAGAAGAACGAAAAATAATCTACCTTCTAATAATGTATTTAGTGAAACTCCTTTCATCTATGGGTTACAGATTTAATCTTGATTTATGCGCGGTGTGTAATTCCTATCTGGAAGGAGAGATATATGCTGACTCATTCAGAGGATTTCCTCTATGTGGTAGATGCAAAACAGCTAATTCTTTAAAATTGAGCAATGGAGCTGCAAAGTTTATAAGCTGGGCTCAAAATGAGGAAGTTTTTAAATCGAGCAAAGTTACTATGGAATTGGAAACATTATCTAACATTAAAACCGCCCTACAAAAAGTTTATGAGTTTATTTTCAATAAATCTTTGGATGGATGGAAGTACTTTGATAATTTAGAAACAACTGCAAATAGATAAAAAGGTGAGGTATAGAGTAATATGAATGCATTTTTAATAAATATCGGAGATGAGCTAACAAAGGGTGAGATATGTAATACCAATGCATCTTATATTGCCCAGAAATTAACTCAGCTAGGTATTGAAGTAAGGTATATTTTAACTTTACCTGATAATTTAGATATATCAAAGAGTATAATAGAGAAAAACATCGATAGAGCAGGAATATATATTTTTACAGGAGGGCTTGGGGGAACAAGAGATGATATAACCAGAAAAATCATTGAAAAATCTATTGGTATTTCTTTGATAGTCTCAAAAGAACATGAGAAAAAATTGGAAAAATGGTACAAAAAGAGGCAAAGAGGATTTACAGATGCAGATCGGTCACAGGCTCTATATCCAGAAGGTGGACGGATTTTGAACAACAATGTTGGCCTTGCTTATGGATTTTATATAGAAACCAATAATAGACATATTTTTTCACTACCTGGTGTACCTTCAGAAATGATGGATATGTTTGATAATGAAGTTTTACCAATATTAAAAGAAAAAAATTTATTTGATAGCGCCTATAATATTGAGTTTTTAAAGTTTTCAGGTATACCAGAGTACACTCTGGATAGAGAGATCAGCAAAATTATGAAAAATTATCCTGATATTAACTACGGAACAAGATCAAATAATGGTATAATAAGAATTCGGCTTGATTCAAAAAAAACAAATCTTGATAAATGTGTTGATGAAATAAAAGAAAAACTGAGTGATAATCTTATTTGCATTGGGAATTATTCTCTGGAAGAGGTGGCAGGCAAATTGTTAAAAGAAAGGGGTTTTACAATAGCAGTTTCAGAGTCATGCACTGCAGGGTATCTTGCCAAAACAATTACAAATGTATCAGGTTCTTCTGATTACTTTATTGGAGGAGTCGTTAGCTACAGCAACCAGGTTAAAAATGAAGTGCTAGGAGTAAAAACATCTACTCTTGAAAAATACGGTGCTGTAAGTAGCCAGACGGCTAAAGAGATGGCAAAGGGTGTAAAAAACAAACTTAAATCCGATATTGGCCTCTCTACGACAGGAATAGCCGGACCAACAGGGGGAACCTCTGATAAACCGGTTGGTACAGTTTATATAGGGTGGGCATTACCAGATGGGCAATATGGGGCAATAAAAAATTATTTTAAAGGTGATAGAGAAACAGTAAGGATTAGAACTGTAAATAATGCGCTTTTTCAACTTATAAAAATCCTGAGAGAGATAGGATGAGAACATTTTTAGCAGTTACAATACCTTTAGAAATCAAAAATAAAATCGAAAAGTTTATTGAAGAGTTTAAGTACGAAACTGATAAAAAGAGAAGTAATGTTAAGTGGGTGAAAATTGAAAATATACATATAACAATTTATTTCTTTGGAAATGTAGGTAATCAGGATTTATCTATTCTTTCAAATAAATTGCCGGAGATTGGTAATACCTATCCACCATTTGAAATTTCAATAAAGGGTGTATCTGCATTTCCAAAACCCGAGAGTCCAAGAGTTATATGGTGTGGTATTATTGATAATTCAAATACATTAAGGAAAACAAATGGGTTTGTAAGAGATATAATCAGAGATAATAATCTGAATGTAGATATTGATAACAGAGAATTTTCTCCTCATTTGACTATTGGAAGAGTCAAAGGCAGATACTGTGATTCTCTTGTTAAAAAGATAATATCTTCAGAGCTAAGAGAGTTTGGCAGTTTTATCATTAATGAACTTGTTCTATTTAGTTCAACCCTGACTAAATATGGGCCAATATATAATGAGATTGAAAGATATTCTTTCGGGAGAAAAGGATAAAATGGGAAAAATTAGCTTTCCTGACAGGGCTATTCTTTTTTGCGGGATACTCTACAATAAAAATTTTGATTTAAAAAAAGTGGAAGAAATATTAGCCAGGTATTTTGGAAAGATAATATTCAGTTCCAGTAAGTTTGAATTTACTGAAACTGACTATTACAATGAAGAGATGGGAGAACCTATATTCAGGATATTTTACGCGATTGATAAACTTATAGAACAAGACAAAATAATAGAGCTTAAGTTATTGAGTAATAAATTAGAGGATGAATACTTTACTATAAACAGCAAAAGGAAGGTTAATATTGACCCCGGATATGTAACAAAAGCAAAAGTGGTATTGCCAACGACAAAAAACTTTCAACACCGAATATACATGGGCAAGGGAATATTTGCTGAAGTTACATTGCGATGGAGAAAGGGGAGTTTTACAGAGTGGGAATGGACATTCAAGGATTACAGAAGAAAAGAATCAATTGAGTTTTTTAATAAATTGAGAGAATATTATAGCAACTTAAAATCGTCTGGAAAAATATGATTGTTTTATGGCAAATAATATTTTAAATTAATGGAAGTTAAAAGAAATAAAAAGATAGGTAATTAAACTTTCGTTTTATACATATAAATAATTGAATTTAACTATTGTTGGATATTCGATTATTTCAATTAAACGTTAAAGGTTGAATTAAAATAAATACCTAAATTTTAATAATTAATATCACAATTGGAGGTTATATGTCAGGACATAGTAAATGGCATTCAATCAGACACAAGAAGGGCGCTCTCGATGCAAAAAGAGGAAAGCTTTTTACAAAATTGATTAAAGAAATTACTGTCGCAGCAAGATTAGGAGGAGGAGATCCAGAATCCAACCCGAGATTGAGAACTGTTATTCAAAAAGCGAAAGAAGCAAATATGCCGAAGGATAACATTGAGAAGGCAATTAAAAAGGGAACTGGTGAGCTTGAAGGATATAATCTTGAAGAGGTTGTTTATGAAGGTTATGGGCCATCGGGCGTGGCAATAATAATCGATGCTATGACGGATAATAAAAACAGAACTACTGCTGAAATCAGGAGCATTTTGTCTAAAAATGGCGGAAATCTTGGAGAGAATGGCTGTGTATCATGGATATTTGAGAATAAAGGCGTAATAACTGTTAGTGCTGATAAGTATGATGAAAATACTGTAATGGAGGTTGCTCTTGATGCAGGAGCGGACGATATTAAGCAGGAAGGTGACGTTTGGGAAATAATTACAGAACCAGAGAATTTGAATGATGTCAGTGAAAGTATTAAGGAAAGAGGAATTGAGGTTCAAATGGCGGATGTAATGAGAATTCCTAAGACGACCGTAAAACTTGATGAAAAAAATGCTGGGAAGGTATTATCCCTGCTTGAGAAATTAGAGGATAATGATGATGTTCAGAAGGTAGCAGCCAACTTTGATATTCCTGATGAAGTTATAGAAAAAATAGGCCAGAAATAGAAATAGGGCTCAAAAGATTTATAAGCCAAGTAAGTTTTAGGATATAATTGTGAGAATCCTCGGTATTGATCCAGGAGTTGCAAATACAGGATATGGAATAATAGATGTTTCCGGAAATGGTAAAGTTTCCATAATTCAATCTGGTATAATTTCAACTTCTTCAAAAGATAATCATGGATTTAGGTTACATAAGATATACAACAGTATTGTTAAAATAATAGAAGAGTTCAAACCTGATGCTATTGCATTGGAAAGTATTTTTTACAGCAGAAATCTAAAATCTTTAGTTGAAGTTAGCGAAGCAATTGGAGTTATTACACTGGCAGCCTATAATGTAGGTATATCCGTAAAGAAATTTACTCCTTTAGAAGTTAAATTAGCTGTTACAGGTTTTGGAAAAGCAAGTAAATCTCAAATTCAGATGATGGTAGGACAGATACTGGGTGTTAATGGATTTGAAACTTCAGATCATATTTCTGATGCTTTGGCAGTAGCGATATGTTATAAAAATGTATACTATGTATAAATTATCTTAATTTATTATCTTTATCAGGGTTTTTTTATGATTTCTCATATTCGAGGGAAGGTATATTCGGTGGAAGAAAATTCATGTATTGTAGATAATAATGGAGTGGGGTATGAGATTTTCTGCAACCGTCGTGACTTAAATCATATCTCAAGTAATAATCTAGATAGTATACATTTATATACTATGCTTATTCATCGTGAAGATAGCATGGAACTTTACGGTTTCTTGAATAAAATTGATCTTTCTCTCTTTAAGCTGTTATTGATTGTTAAGGGAATAGGTCCTAAACAAGCTATTAGAATTTTAAGTGAAGCGAAATCTGACGATATTATTAATTCAATATACAATGAGGATAGCAATTTTTTGAAAGAAATTTCTGGTATTGGTAAAAAGAAGGCAGAACAGATTATCCTTGAGTTAAAGGAAAAAATTAAAAAGAGATATGATCTTCTGGTATCAGAGGGTGAGAGAAAAAGTTTCCAATCAGAAAAGTATCTAGAAGTAGTAAGTGCTCTTGAAAGTCTTGGCTTCACAAAGAAAGAGGTGAGAATGGCAATGGAAAAAATAATGGAAGAATCCTGTGAAGAAATAGAAAATTATGATACCCCCAAATTAATACAAAAGGCACTCAGTCTTATTTCATTGGGAGGTTAAAAGTATAGATTAGGTTAAAAGCATAAATCAATAAGCAGGATCTTAAGATTAGTATAATAAAAAATATAATTTTTATGGAAATTTCTATGGAAGAGGATAGAATAGTATCTCCGAAGAAACTACCTTTAGATAAAGAAGAGACTTCATTAAGACCTAAAAAGTTAAAAGATTTTATAGGTCAGGAAGATTTAAAGAGGCAGATATCTATTTATATTAAAGCTGCTATAAAAAGAAATGAAAACCTTGATCATGTGTTGTTATATGGCCCTCCTGGTTTGGGTAAAACCACGCTTGCAAATATAATTGCAAATGAGCTTGGAGTATCCTTTAAATCTACATCGGCCCCAGCAATAGAGAGGCCTGGAGATCTTGCAGCAATTTTGACATCTTTAAAGCTTAAGGATGTTCTTTTTATAGATGAAATTCATAGATTGAAACCGATTCTTGAAGAAATTCTATATCCAGCTCTGGAAGACTATAACCTGGATATAATTATCGGTCAGGGACCAGGGGCTAAATCTATCAAGCTAAGGCTAAATCAGTTTACACTAATAGGTGCTACAACTAGAGCAGGGCTTCTAAGTTCTCCTCTGAGGGCAAGGTTTGGAATTACCCAGCGTATAGATTTTTATAAGAGTGAGGAACTGTACCAAATTGTTAAAAGATCAGCTTCAATTATGAATATTAAGATCTCTGATGATGCTGCGGAGATTATTGCAGAGAGGTCCAGAGGTACACCAAGGGTTGCAAATAGAATTTTGAGAAGAATAAGGGATATTGCGCAGGTAGAGGGAGAGGGGCATATTGATAGAAAAATAGCCGAAGAAGGTTTAAAAATGTTAATGTTGGACGATTATGGTTTGGGAACAATGGACAGAAGGCTTATAAAAACTATTATTAATAACTATAATGGAGGGCCTGTCGGTGTCGATACTCTTGCTGTTTCTCTTGGTGAGGATAGCCAAACAATAGAGGATATATATGAACCCTATTTGATTCAGCTTGGATTTATAAAAAGAACATCCAAAGGTCGTATGGCTACTAAAAATGCATATAAATACTTTGGGCTATCGTATAAGGATCCAGAGGAGAGAACATTATTTGATATAGATTAATTTAGAATAGGCAAATAAACTTTTAATTAAAATTTATACCAATCAAGCGCCTAATGGCATTGAGATTACTTTAAAATCAGGTTTTATCTTATCGCTTTGATCACGATAATTATATGTTTCAATAAAAAAAGAAGCCTTGAATTAATTAACTTTTACATAAAAAGTTATTTTCAAAGTTATTTTCAAAGTTATTTTCTATGATTGAAAAAAGTCAGGTTAAACATTCTTTAAAGAAAAAAAAATCATTCTTTATACTTTTTCCATTTTCAATAATTGTCCAGCTCTTTTCATTTATTCTATTATTTATTCTATTATTTTTTCTACCAGGGTGTATAACCTATACTCCATACCAAGAAAAGCCCTACAAACCCACCCGTAAAAAGGAAAAGCAAGAGCCTAAAATCCGACTACTCTTATTTAACAATAGAACTATATACCATATTTTTACTGAGTCCGAGGATATAGTCATTGAAACATCTAATAAAATGGATGGAAATATACAACATTACTCTAACAGTGTAGGAAAATCTGAGGGTTTAGAGGTAAGGATAAAAGGAAATAATGTGTTAATACAAAACAAATACTATCCTCTTCCCTGCAGAATTAAAAATCTTAGAAAATTTAAAATAGGAAGTCTTAATTTATATGGAGATTTGGTTCTATATAGGGATTCTCTTGTTCTTGAGATGCCAATTGAACGGTATGTTGAAGGTGTTATAGCCTCAGAAGTAGGAACTAGCTGGCCAATAGAGGCCCTTAAAGCACAGGCCGTAGTTTCAAGAACTTATGCAGTATATAGTATATTACATAGCAAAAATAGTCACTATGATCTGGGAACAAGTGAGCTTCATCAGAAGTATGAGTTGAAGGAATCTATAGATAGTGTTAAAAAAGCTGTAGATGCAACAAGAGGCATTATTATTTACTATCATTCAGAACCAATTCAAGCATTCTACCATTCTTGTTCAGGAGGAATAACTGAATCGGGAGGAAATGTCTTTTCGAAAGATTTGCCTTATCTCAAAAGTATTAGAGACCCCTATTCAAGAAAGTGCCCGGATAAGTATTGGAAACTAGAGCTAACCTCAGATGAAATTCTTAGAAGCCTTGGAGATATTAAACCAGCCAGTTTTAACAACAAGGAAATTACAGATATCCAGATTGGGGCAAAGACATCCTCGGGACGAGTAAAGTTTTTTATTCTCAGATTTGGAAGGGAGAAGGTTAAAATAAGAGGGAATGCTTTTAGATTGGCCATGGGGGCTAAGAGTTTTAAAAGCCTGCTTATCATCCGTATAATCAAAAAGCAGAGGGAGAATAATAAAATCACCTATGAATTTATTGGGAAGGGGTATGGACATGGGGTTGGGATGAGCCAATGGGGAGCAAAAAATATGGCCATGCAAGGGTTTTCATACACAAGTATTATTAAGTTCTATTACAGAGGTGTAAACTTGGATAACTATAATAAACTTCATATTGTTGGAAGTTAGCTCTATGACATACTCTTTGGACGATTTTAACATCAAAATACCTGAAGAATTGATAGCGCAGTATCCTTCGGAAAGAAGGGAGGATTCACGTCTGCTGATTCTTGACCTCCCCAAAAATAGGATTGTCGATGAGAGCTTCTATAATATTGAGAAATATTTAAAGGATACAGACTGCATTGTTTATAATGATGCAAGAGTAATACACGCAAGGCTCTTCGGTAAAAAAGAGGATACTGGTGCAAAAATTGAGATTTTACTTACGAGAAAAATAGATGGATATTTATGGCATGCACTTGTTAGGCCTTATAAGAGGGTTAAAGCAGGAACTGTTATAAAAATCGATAACAACTTTAAACTGAATGTACTTGGAAAACTGGGAGATGGAGTATGTCTGCTACATTTTTCAAGTCCAATAGGTTTTAAAGATTTGGAGAAGATTGGAGAAATACCGTTACCGAAGTACATAAAAAGAAAGCCTATTCCAATGTTGGATGAAAAAAGGTATCAGACAGTATTTTCTCGAAAATACGGGGCTGTAGCGTCACCAACTGCAGGGCTTCATTTTACTGAGGAGATAGTAGAAAGATTGCAAAGGAGGGGTATAATATTTGTTCCTGTAACTCTCTATGTGGATTGGGGTACCTTTAAACCTGTTAGAGAGAAGGATTACAGAAAACATAAAATACATAGTGAGTTTTATGAGATAAATGAAAAAAGCGCATTGGTTATAAATAAATGTATTGATAATGGCCGTAGAATAATATGTGTTGGAACTACATCGGTAAGAGCATTAGAATCATCTATAAATGATAAAGGGAAAGTGGTTCCAGTTACAGGTGAAACCAGGCTTTATATTTATCCCGGATATCGATTTAAAGTTGTTGACGCATTAATAACGAACTTTCATATGCCCGATTCAACCTTAATTTTACTGGTTGCAGCATTTGCTGGAAAGAAAAAAATAGAGGAAGCATACAATCATGCAATTAAAAATAGATACAGATTCTTTAGCTACGGTGATGCAATGTTTATCATCAAGCATAATAGCTGAGTATAACTACAGGGGATACTATGTTTGAGTTTAAGCTAATAGGTGAAGATTCAAAATACGGTGCAAGAGCAGGCATTATTATCGTAAACGGCATTGAAATTAAAACACCTGTTTTTATGCCAGTGGGTACCTATGCGGCAGTTAAAACTGTTTCACCCCACGAGCTATACGATATAGATATAAATATTATTCTGGGAAACGCTTATCATCTATATTTGAGACCCGGTGTTGAGATAATAGAAAAGATGGGTGGTATACACAGATTTACCGGATGGAAACGTGCATTTTTAACAGATTCAGGAGGTTTCCAGATATTTAGCCTTGCACAATTCAGAAAAATAAGCAGGGAGGGTGCCGAATTCAAATCTCATATTGATGGATCAAAGCATTTCCTGACTCCTGAAAGTGTAATCAATATTGAACACAAGATAGGAGCGGATATAATAATGCCCCTTGATGTCTGCACAACTATCCCGATAGATTATAAAATAGCTGAAAATGCATTAACAACAACTATTGAATGGGCCAGAAGATCTAAAAAAGAATGGGAGAGTTTGAATACTCATACAAACCTGTTTGGGATTATACAGGGCAATATTTATAAGGAACTCAGAAAGCGAGCGGTTGAAGAAATTGTGCAAATGGATTTTTCAGGATATTCAGTTGGGGGACTTTCAGTGGGCGAAGAAAGGGCAGTTATGTACGATTTAACTAATTTTGTTACATCTCTTCTTCCCAAACACAAACCAAGGTATTTAATGGGAGTTGGTGCCCCTGGTGATATTCTTGAATCTGTTATTAGAGGAATAGATATGTTTGATTCGGTTATGCCAACAAGAAATGCAAGAAATGCATCTGTTTTCATACCCGGAGGAACGTTATCTATAAAGAACAGTGGCTTTAAAGATGATAGCCAGCCAATTCAAGAGGGCTGTGAATGCTACAGCTGTAGGAACTTTTCAAGAGCTTATATAAGACATCTATTCAATACCAGGGAAATCCTTGGGTACAGGTTAACAACAATTCACAACTTATTTTATATGGCAAAATTTATGGAAAAACTAAGAAACTCAATTATAAGTGATAATGTTGAAGATTTTAAAAAATCATATTATGATGGTTTAATTTAAAGATCGATGCAAATAAAAATAGATGGACAATTAACTAAAAACTATAAACTTTTAAGTACAGTCGGGGAGTTAGGATTCTCCTGTTCATTTCTGCTTTATATACCTCAATATCCCTGAGGAATTTTAGGTATGAACCTTAAGTTGGATGTAGAATCAGAATGGTATAGGATCTTCTATGAAGTAAAAATTTACTATAATAAAGGAATCTATTTTTAGTGCTTCAGAATAACATGCGAAATGTAGCTATTATTGCCCATGCTGATCACGGTTAAACTACATTGGTAGATAAGCTTTCAGAAGACAAAAAAGCTTACAGATGTACAAGCTGCCAGATCTGATAGGGCTATTAAAGTTGCTCCTGCCCATAAAATGAGCCTTGAGGAATGCCCGGAATTTATTCAAAACGATGAGCCCGTCGAAGTAACCCCTAAATCAATTTGTATGAGGAAAATTGAATTGGATAAATTAGAAAGAAAACGTATTAATATAACGTATTAATATGATGAAGGCATAATTTTATTTTGACTGAACTTGTGTGGTTTACTGCAATAAAATCACTTTTTTTGTTTTACCTCTTTTCCAAGAACCTGAAAATTAAAATCAAGGTTAAGGATATTATTCCATTTTGGATTCTTGTATGCAAGGTTTAAGTATCTTGTATCATCCCAGTTTCCTATCTGGTTTCCCTCAACAGAAAACCAATTGAATATGCAGTTTCCAGTAGAGCGCAGTGCCAGCCAGTATTTTCCTGGTTTTAATGTAGAGTTAACTTTTTTACTAATTGGAAAGGAAAGCCAGGGATTATCCACCATCATATAACGGACTCTTTCGGAGCTTATATTATAGCTTCTGAAGATTCTTTTCCCAGGATTGTTATTTTTATCTTCTCGGACTTCTACATATATTTTCCCTGAATCTGAAAATTTAATGGCAGGGATTCTAATCTCAGTTATTCTTACGGGCTTCTCAATTTTAAAAGCCTGGGCATAGATCTTTTTACCCGTTGCAACAAGATCTATTCGATTTTTTATATAGGGATTTTCACTCACTTTAACTATGTTAGTCTTGGGTGAATTTTTCTTGTTGTTTTGTTCTTTTTTTTCATGTTTTAGTCCTTCAATACTCATATCAGGCTGATTGTTATTCTGAACAAAATTTGGAACAGAGCAACTTACAGCCAGAACCTTATCGGTGTCAATTTTCTGGTTGTTGTAGGAAAGTTTTGATATGTTTGATTTAATATCATATATAAACTCTTTTAATTCTACCAATTTTCCAGTTTCAACAGACCATCTCTCTTTTACATAATCGGAATCCGGACCAACGCCCATTTTGACAATATGGGAAGGTAAAGATAGGTAATATCCATGCGGATCAAAGGACAACCATCCTGCATCGGGGAAGTAAACTTCAACCCAGTATCTTTCATTGTTTGGAAAATCCAATATAATTCTATCCGTATCGGACTTGAAAGATATTTCCTTTTCAAAGGATACGCCATAGGCCACTCTTGCAGGAATACCTATGCCTTTCAGCATTGAAACCATTAAATTGCATATACCTTCTTCTGTGCCTTTCCTGTTTTTAAGCACTGAGAGTGCATCATTCTTTTCATCTTTATTGGAGAAGCTTGTAAGTAATATGTTATTGTTAATCCAGAGAGCAATATTATAAACTACGTCCATTTCTCTGTTTAAATTGTATGCAAGTGCCCTTGAAACATAGTTTATAAGATACTCGTTTGCTGGAGTTAATGGTGTTGGCTCTAGATAAATATTTTCAGTAGCATCTGTTTCTATTGGATACGGTGCATTAGTATCAACTGATGTAAACTGTGATTGTATTTTCGCTCTGAATTGCAGATCAATCTGAACAATTCTAATTTCTTTATTCCAGTAGCAGTGAATTATACTGTTTCCGTATTTATCTTTTTCAACCTTTATATCCGTTGGATAGGGTGTAAAGGTCTTCCTTACTCCGTATATTGTCTGGGTAATTAATCCCTCAGGTATGGATTGCGGAACAAATATTGAAACCTTAAGACCCTTTGTTTTTGTATATGTGGAAAATCTCGATGTCAAATATGCAGTAACATAACTTTTTGATTCTCCATTAATAAAAAATATATCGGGAAAACCCGTTGTTTCTACAAAAATCAGAAGTAAAGTTATTACTGCAACAAATAATATTTTTTTTCCGAACTTTTTTACAATTTTCATAAATTTATCCGAGAATATTATTGATATTTTGAGTTGAAAATTAATATCAATATGTTTTAAAATCAATAGAAATGAAAACTCTTAAAATATTAGGTTTTATATTTTCACCATTATTACTGGAGGGGACCATTCTACTCATATTTTTTTTGAAAAATTGTTTAACTGAAAGCCTGATTATAATTCTGGTGATTATTGGTGTAACTCTTGTTATAATTAATTTTGTTATTGTAGTAATCAAAATTACTTGACAGTGAGTTTTTTTATTTTTGTTTCATTTTTTAAAATTATAACTCCAATTTTATTCTAAGGTTTATAAAGATTGAGATTTTTCCGTACAACTAAAATATTAATATTAGAAGGGTTTTATGATGGTAAATCCTTTAAAATTCAGGTTTAAAATGAAAAATATTGAAAATAAAGAAGCTTTATTTTTTACAATGCTAATTTTAATCCTTTTTTTATTTTTTTTTATACAAAACTATGCACTCTCTGATGAATCAAAAATTAAAGAAATTAGAGGATTCCCCCAATCAGCCACAACTGTTAACGATAATGTTAATTATTTTAATCTGGTAAATAACACAGAAAAGTTAAATGAAGTACCCAACGGAGAATACAGAGAAAAATCGGAAATTAATATTGAAAGAATTTCTAAGAATAAGTCTGAAAATTCTGGGGGAACATCCAAAAATAGCAGTGGAATCTCAATTCCTGAGATAAAAATTGTTGTTGATAAAAAAGAAATCTATCACTACCAAATTCAAAATGTTTATATATATGATTATGGTAAACTAATAGTATCCAATTTTCACATGAAAGTTTATCATAGAGATAGCTTAGCACCATCACTGGGAATGATACTGGATATTCCATTTCTTAAAATAAAAAATAAACCAGTTCTAAGAGCTTTATACCTTCCAAGCTGGAATGCTGATGACGGGCTGTATAGAATTAAACTGTTCTATGGAGGCACAGAGCTCAAGACTCCAAGTATTTTAAGCTTTATCGTTAAGAGAAGAAAACCAAAAGAAATAAAGGACGGATTATCTGTTGTTGATCTTGAAATGAATAAAAATGTTAATGAAAGGATAATAAGAGGTATCTCTGGTAAAATAGAAGGGCCTGAGGGCATTTTAGAGTGGGCAAGTTTTCTGAACGCTGATGCTTTATGGATTTTATCTGGAGAAACCACTTCATTTGCAACAAGAAAACCATTAAAAGGTAGAAAATACTGGGATTCAGGGCCTATAGACAATCTAAAAATACTTGAGAAGTATGCGGAAAAGTACAATATAAAAATAGGGGCCTATATTATTTCATTTTTTGTTCCGGGAAGAAATGGAGTCCCGGATAGATATAAGAGTGGACTTGGGTATAACTCTGAAAAAGACTATCTTTACAGATCCAGACATATTTCCCTGGGATCTGAAAAGAGGATAAATGATTTAATTGACCTTTCAAAACAATTTCAAAATGATCCTTATGTATCATACATAGGATTTGATTTTATAAGAACAGGTAGGGCAGACGGATATGAATTGGTTGATGAGTTTGTTGATGAAATGAATATTAAATTGGATCAGGGATGGGATTCGAGGGATGAAACAGAAAAAATAAAGTGGTTAGCAAGGAAAATTGAAGTTAACAGGGATCCAATAATCATTGAGAAGTGGAGGTGGTGGAGAGCACACAAAGTAGCATTAATTATAAAAAAAATCATAAAAGAAGCCAAAATAACAAAACCTGTGTGGGTCTATACCCTTGGATGGGAACATGGTAAAGAACACGGGCAGGATCCTGTTATGTTTTTTGATGCAGGCGTTGATATTGATGCAGTAATGCTTTATGAAGCAAACCATAATCAGTATAAAAAAATGATGGCCCAATGGCAGGAGTATATATCTTCAAAACAGGGCAATATAATTATTGGAAATTGTGTTGATTATAAATTATTGGATTCAGACACATTAACACCACCCCAGGAGTTATACCGCCGAAATGTTATAGGTGCGAATCAATTGTTTAAGGATGGGCCAGCCAAAGGGATTTTTTTTCATGATATATACAGATTACTATGGGGTAGAAAAGGAAACTACAAGAGCTGGCAGTATGCACTCTCATTTGTATCGAGTATTTTCAATATGAGGCAGTCTCTCGGTACTACAGATATACTAACTGATATAATTATTGACAAAAATATTAAAAATAGTGATCAACTATTCGGCTATATATACCTAAAAAACCAGTGTGAGCACTCTCTTGATCTCTGTATTTCATCTTTTCCTTACGGAACAGTGAATTTTCGTCTGGACAATAGCGACAAGATTAATAGGAGCAAAAATGTAAAACTAGATCTTTTTGATATAAAAAGGATTGCTTTCTCAACAGATAAGAGAGATGCATTTCTACAAGTACAAATTACCAATAGGTGTTCTTATTTTTTCCCGCTTCACTAAGGTTACAGGTTAGAACTATGAGAGGAGCTTAACCTTTAATTCATTAACCTGTAGATTTCCAAGGTCTAGACTTAAAGATTTCTTTTTTGTATAACCCTTTTTAAATAGCTGTTTTGAGAAATATCTGATATATTTCATATACTTTCGGTTGTGAAGCTTCCAGAGAAAAAATCCCAATCGGGAAACCACCCAGTATACTATATTATTACGATAGAAATACTTATAGGCATGAAAGAATTTTTTTTGTAATTTTATAGGGGTTATTTTTTTTGGGAGAAACAATATATGGCTTCCATCGTAATAGTTCCAGTCTTTCACAAATATTCTATCTTTTTTAATAAGCTCATCGTACAACCTTGTTCCTGGGATTGGGAAAAGGATGGAGTACTGGGCAGTGCTTGTTTTAGATTGTTTGCTGAATTTGATTGTCTCTTCGATAGTTTCTTCAGTATCACTATCTGCACCCATTATAAACATAGAATGCACATAAAAACCATAATCAAGAAGCGTTTTTATCCCTGTTTTTACATCTTCTACACTCTCATTTTTATTAAAATCCTCCAGAGCTTTCGGGTTTATTGATTCAACACCAATAAAAAGAGTAGTACATTTGGCCCTTTTTAGAAGATCAAGCATCTCTTTATCCTTTGCAACCTCAATTCTGAATTGACTTGACCAGGTAAAATCAAGGTTAGCTCTAACCAACTTTTCAAGAAATACCTTTGTTTTTGATGGTATAGCTGCGAAGTTATCATCATAGAAGAAGGCTTTTCTGAATCCCTCATTGTACCTTTTGAGAACCTCTTCCATTACGAGATCAGAATCTTTCACCTTATAACGTCGACCAAACATCCTTGTGACTGAACAAAATTTGCAGTCATAAGGACATCCACGAGAGGCCATTATTGGGGCAACCTTCATATTGATCTTTCCGTTTCTAAACTTGAAACCTTCCATCATTGATAGATCAAGGATTGGAATATCATTGATATCAACATTCCTTGTATCTCTTACTATACTCTCCGTTATATTTCCATCTATAATATCATTTATAACATTTTCAGCCTCTCCTACAACCACCTGATCACCATGCAATAATGCTTCTTCTGGTAAAGCTGATACATGGCTTCCGCCAAATATAACCTTTTTAGATGGAAACTGCCTTTTAACAGCATCTGCAATTTGGTATGCCCTTTTAGCTGTATGGGTAATAGTTGAGAATCCTACAATATCAGCCTCTTTCAAATAAGGGTGAAGCTCATCGTTTTTTTCATTATAGGCAGGTATTATGTTTTCTTTAAATACCTTAACCTCATGTCCGTTCTCTTTTAATATTGATCCTATTATTAGATTACCCAATAGTGGTAATTTTCTCCAAAAGTAGTATGAGTTAAAGAATGGTTTTGGTTCTATTAAGGCTATTTTCATGTCTCTTTTCCTTTCTGTTTTCATTAAGTAGGGTTTTATTTATAAAAAAAACTGCTTATTTACGTAATAATATAATATTTAATTATTATATGAGTCCATTCTAAAAAGGCCTTAAATTGTTATTTTTTATAATTTCTATATAATATTATAATATATAATTGATTATATTATAAAGAGTAACCAATCAGTCTTTTTTAAAAACTGATAAAATGATTTTTAGATTGGACTTATATATCTTTTTTACAAAAGGAAAAATTATCAATTGTTTGAAAGATGAGGGGAAAAATATAAATAGAAGATTTTTAATCTTAATTAATACCTTAATATAACCAGATTATAACTGCAGAAATATTTGGATCAGGGTTAAGTTGATTAATCTACCTCAATTGTTAAGCCTTCTTTCGCATAGGTTAGATTTTTAAATCTTCTTCTATATTTACTCTGCATTTTTCGAAGCTCGGAATCAGTTCTGTTTGGATCATGATGAGTTAGAATAAGGTTTTTAACGTTAGCTTTCTTGGCAACTTCAATTGCCATTTCAGCTATACTGTGACCAAACCCCTGTTTTGGTATAGGAAGGGCGACGTATTCTTCCTTTGTATATTGTGCATCATGAACAAGAATAGTTGCATTTTTTGCAAAGTTTATCAGCTTTGAATTTCCGAACATAAATCCTTCAACATCGGTAGAGAAAACAACAACCCTATCTTTGTAGATTATTTTATATATAAGTACACCATTTGCGGGGTGCGAATAATCATTCATTATTTCGATTTTAAGATTTTCATTATTTTCAGGGACTTTATCATGATACTTGTTGAGAAGTGTAACATCTCCAGTTTTGGAGTTTATAACGATTTCATTAGAATCATTTATTGTATACATCTTTTTCATTGAATTTGTTTGAAAGAAATCAATTGGAAAGTTAGGTGGTGTCATAGATCTTTCCAAAACAAGCTTTAGTTCACTACCAAAGTTTATTGGACCAAAGAGATTTAAAATTGATTTTCCAAAAAATAGGGGTGCAAAAAAAGGTAAACCCTGCGTATGATCATGGTGAAGATGGGTGAATAGAATTATTATATTCAACTGCTTATCAGGGTTTTTACTGCTAAAATGTTCAGATAGCAACTTTTTACCAAGTTCAATAATACCGGTACCTGCATCTATAATTATCCTGGCATTTTCGGCCGAAACCTCTGCACATGTAGTATTTCCCCCAAATTGAATTGTATCTTTTCCAGGAACAGGGTGACTGCCTCTAACTCCCCAGAAAGTAATTTTGAAATCTTCACTCATAATAGATTCCTTTTTTTCGCAATTTTTATACCTTTCTCTGTTATTAAATAATCGACAGCAATGTCATTTTCCTTTACAGGCAAAGAATCTGTTATTAATGCTTCATAGGTTAGTGCGCATACCGGTATTTCAGAATATTTAGAAAGGAACCTATCATAATATCCACCTCCATAACCAAGCCGTTCTCCTTTTTTGGTAAATGCCAAACCAGGAGCTATTATAAGGTCCAATTTACTATAATCTGCCTCCGGGCATTC
>Ga0164318_10000743_pt1 | contig 26492 bp, 20 predicted proteins | sample GuaBasSedimGuay9_FD_113734 | JGI IMG/M metagenome (GOLD analysis project Ga0164318, IMG submission 113734) | Subseafloor sediment microbial communities from Guaymas Basin, Gulf of California, Mexico - Guay9, Core 4571-4, 0-3 cm | ecosystem: Environmental > Aquatic > Marine > Hydrothermal vents...
TTCCAGGCGCAATTCCCCGGGTGCCAGATCATAGGGCACTCCGGCTTCCTGTAATTTAAAAAAACCGGCTCCCCACTTTACCTTCCCGGCGAGCTGAGGATTTTTTAGACTCCCGGTTATCTGAGCTTGAATATCGAGGTCACCTTGAGCGTCCTCCACTTTTGTCGTCAGACCGGCCAGGTAGGCCAGATTGAGCTTCTCACCTCTGAGCCGGACCAACAGGCCGTTTTCTGGAACCTTAGCCACGAGTGGACGCAAAGACAGTGTTAAGGGAATCTGCCCCTCCGCCAGCAATCCAGGACCCTTTGCCTTTTCCATGAGTTGACTGTCCAGCCGGAGCTGATTGCTGGCATAGGTCCAGCCCAGTTTAAAATCATGAAACTGAAAATCAGCTATCCGACCTGGACTTACAGTCAATTTGCCGGTAATTATTGGTGATCGCAAGCTTCCGGTAGCCTCGGTCTGGAGGTCCAAGGCACCCTTAAGCGGCGGTATCGAGGGCCAAAAATTGTTAAGCACGTCTACCGGGAAATGCTCAACTCCCAGGCGAAAGGCTAAGATATGCGCCTCGGCGCGGCCGCTCAGCTTGAGATTGGCCTCACGGTAGCGGAAGGCGGCCGGGGCCAGTTCCAAGCCTGGCATAAATCGGATCTGGATGGGAGCCAGACTGCGCAACTGCTGCTGGCCAACGCCGAACCAACAGGTATTTACTAATAACAGATAGGGCTGACGCTGCACATCGATAGTGCCGCTCACCTGGCCCACCGACTGTTTGGCCTGATCGAGCCGCAAATCAAAGGCCAACTGCTGCGGTTCGGCCTGAGCGGTTAACCGCACTTGGGAGAGGCTGAGCCAGGGAGACCTAAATTTTTCCCCGGTCAGGTCCAGTCGGCCTGAGGCTGGCGGCCATCCCCGGGAATCAGCGGACAGTTGGAGCGTAGCTACCGAAAATTGATCCCAGGAAAGCTGGCGGCCGGAGGCGGTCAGGCGTAAATGGGGAGCCGACCAGGTGCCGGTGCAACTCCCCTGAGCCTGGAGCTTGCCCCTAAGTTTAGCAGGTAGAAAGGGCCAGGGGGCCTGGGGCGACAGCCCCAAAGTGAAGTTCAGATCAGCCCTGCTTTTTTGTACTGACCCCTGAAGATCAGCCCGCAGACCGCCGAGCCGCAGTCGGACCTGGGATAGTTTGAGGACCTCCTGCTGCCACTGGCCCTGAACCCGCAACTCTTGAAAATTATAGTCTTGCAGGGTCCCCTGGGCGCTCAGGGTTCCTGTCGCTTCCAGTCGGGGCAGGTTTCCGGGCTCAGCCCAGTTAAATTGACCGGCAAAACTCCCCTCCAGCCGCCCTGGAGGCGCGGTCGGACCAGCCAGCAGGGCCGGATTGAGTTCCTTCACCTTAAGCTCGAACTCTCCCTTAATGCCGGGGTCAGGCCCTGAGCCCGGCAGCAGACGCCCTGAGCCTTGGACGCTCAGCATGCCGAAATTGCCTTGCAGCCGGGCTTTAAGTTGTTGCTTCCCATCCGCCTCTAGGTCAAAATTTATCTGAGCTGCGGCTACCTCAGCCTGATCATATCGGAAGGGTTCAATTTTCAGACTGCTTTGCACGCGACCCCCGGCCCAGGGCCAGCCAGTTCCAGCCAGGGCCAGAGTAGCATTGAGGGGGGTTAGCCTGGCCTCAGCCGGAAATCGACTTCCGGCCCACGCCTGCAGGATGTCGGCGCGCAACGATTCCATCCGGACCTTCAGGCGGTAATCGAGCTTTGCAGAATTTTCGTAATTCAGGCCGCCGTGTAGATCTAGCTGACAATCTCCCAGATGCAGTTTTCCGCTCCACTCCAGATGGCGGATTGCGCCAGTAAGTTGCAGGTTTCCCGACATTTCTTGGCTTAAGGGCCATTCTGACCAAATGCCCTGCATCTGTTGGCCGCTCAGGGGCAGCGCCCGCAGATGCAGGTTGAGCTTCGCCACTTTATCTAATTGCGTCACACTGCCAGTGACTGCCCCCACCGGCTGGTCATTCAAGATAATGGCCAGTTCGTCCAGTCGAAGCTCTTGGCGGCTAAGGGACAGCTTGGATTCCACGGCTAAGCGGGGGAACCCGGCGGGAGTAAACGCCAGATGACCATATTGTACCTGAACAGTTTGCTCTAAACGCCCAGGCGCCTTGATCACCACTCCATCAAGGTCCAGGTCGAGATCGCGGATCAATAATTCTTGCCCGGGCCGGGTCAGTCGGACCTCTCCTTGCGTGATGATGATGTCGGGGAAGCGTAATTCCGCAAACGGCGGCGGCGGCCTTTTTTTTAAGAGGCCGGTGACATTCCACTGTCCTGGTTGATCCTGGCGGAGACTGAGCCGCGGCGCCCTGATCTCAATAACCTTGATCTCCGGTTCCAGTTTCAGGAAAGAGAGCAGAGATAGACTGATCTGCAACTGGTCGGCCCGCAGCACCTCCCCCTGGAAGCCGCTGACCACGACTTTCTCAAAGACCAGGGCGGTTAAGGGATTGCCATACATCTTTTCCACCGTCACCTGGCCGTTGACCCGGTCATTGACCGCCACGATGATCTTGGGGCTAAACCATTTCCAGAACAGATCAGTGGTGACCAGCAGGCTGAACAGGGCCAGAAGCAGAAGCAGGAACCCCAGAATGCCACCTAACCAGCACCACAGCCGTGATTTTTTTTTCTGTTTTCTGTTTTCTGTTTTCTGTTTTCTGTTTTTCAAAGCAATATCCAAAACCTCTTATACTGATTAGCTTTCAAATGAGTACTTTTTATCCTTTATCCCTCTCACCCGCTGGCGGGGAGAGGGCGAGGGTGAGGGGGCATTTTAGCTCTTTGATCGCAACTTGGTATTAAGTCTGAGGGGACTTTTTCTCAAAACTAAACCCTAAAAACTCGAAACTCATTAAAAGGCCTGGCCGATGGTAAAATAAATCTGATAATTGTCTCGATGCCGGTCAATGGGATTCAAGGGGAAACCAAAATCCAGTCCCACCGGGCCGATCAGCGTCTGATAGCGTAAGCCGAAGCCTGCGCCATATTTGAGCTGTCCGAGGTCGGTGTCAGCTAGCTCCAGAAACACATTTCCACAATCTACAAAGGCCACCCCTCTCACCTCTTTGTAGATTGGAAAGCGGAATTCCAGGCTGCCCTCCAATAAGGCATCACCGCCCAGGGGATCGCCCCCGACATTGCGGGGTCCCAGAAAATCCAGGCGATATCCCCGGACACTGCCCATACCACCGCTAAAAAATCGACGTACGATGGGTATTTCATCGGTCTGCTGAATCGGGTTAATCAGACCAAACTTCACCCGGCCGGCCAGCACCAAGTTTTTGCGCCCCAGGTTTTGGTAACGCCGGACTTCCATCAGGCTGCGGATAAATTGCAGACGCGAGCCTAAAAAGTCCGGGGCATATTCACCGGCCAACGACAGCAGGCCGCCCCGTTGCGGATCGGTGGGGTTATCGGTCGAATCCCGGTTAAGTCCCCATAACAACATGGAGGATTGATAGGTTTTGCCGGTCTCGGTAGCCTTTAGCAGTTCCAGGGTCTCTTGAGCAATATTGAACGGGCGGCTGAATTCCAGTCCATGGCCGATATAGCCCCTGATTTTCCAGGGGAACTCCCTTTCCAAGACCTCTCGGGTATAGAACGACCGATCCGTAAAACTGGGGAGATAACGGCGAAGCAACCCCGAATCAAACTTCAGGTCGGCATTAGTATTGAAAATTTGGGGACTATCGAACGTGCCTACGAACCGGGTTTCCAGGCGGGAATATTTCGTGTTTAAATCCAGCATGCGGCCGCCGCCGACTAGGTTGCGGAACCGCAGGATCGCCCGGCCCCGGAATTCGTCCTCACTGCCATAGCCTACGCCTAGCTTGAAGGAGCGTTTCTTCTTTTCGCTCAGGGTCACATTAATCGGAATCTTCGTCTCACGCGGCGGGACTTTTTCGGGCGTCACCAGCACGCTCTGAAACAGATCCAGGGCATAAAGGTTATTCTGGCTGTCATAGATTTTGGCTAAGGAGAAGAGCTCTCCGGCCCGAAAGGTCAGGTTACGACGGATCAAAGCTTCCGGGGTCTCCAGGTCTTTCCCGGTGATGTTAATCGCCCCGAACCGGCAGAGCGGCCCCGGCCAGGCCTGAACGTTAACCTTGGCCAGGTTTCGTTCCGGATATAACAATACCTCCCCCTCGACTCGAGCCTTGGGATAGCCGTGGTCAAGCAGATAATTCATCACCTGACTTTTGATGTCTTCATAACCCGATTCTGTAAAGCGCTGGCCGGGCTGAAGCGAGCCTTCCCTGAAGATCGGGGTCAGATCGATCGGTTCGGCCGCCGCCGCCATACTGAGGTTCAACCGGTCCACTCTGATCCACCTGCCTTCGGTAATGTTTAGACGGATATCTACCTGATTCCCTGGGAGTTTATTGACCTCCGGGACAATTCGGGTATGATAAAATCCCTCGCGGCGATACAGGATCTGAATACGTTTTACATCTAATTGCAATTCCTCCGGATCGTAAATCGGCGGCTTTTTCCAGGGCCACAGCGACGGGCGGGGAGTCATAATTTCGTCCCAGATGGCTTTGGGTTTGACTATCCGGGCTCCAAATATCCTGAAGGAGCGGATAGTCAGGCGAGGCTCCGGCGGGGCCGGGGTCGCGGCCACCGGAACGACCAGCCCCCACCACATCAGACCCGTTATCAAAAAAATCCAAAGCCGGATGATAGCCATGTTTTACGCCAGATGAGGTTAATTAACATTTATCAAAAAGAATGGCGGCAAGCATCTATTTTGTAGACTGGCGCCTGGTCCTTAAGCTATCCGACGATTCGACGGCCGATTGCTGGAGTAGATCAAATAGCCCTGGCTGTAGGGCCTGGCGAGCCTGGCCAGATTTATACCGAGTCAGAGGGTTCAGGAGCTCTGGACTGATCGCACTCACCAGGGGAGAAAGCCGGCTGGCATGTTTCTGACCCCAGAGCGTGCGGCTGCGGGCCCGGCTCAAAAATACCTGCTGGGTGGCCCGGGTCAGACCCACATAAAACAGGCGCCGTTCTTCTTCCGGATCTGAGGGAGATTCACCCCGAGGCTCATAAGGCAGCAGGCCGGTTTCACACCCGACAATAAAAATATAGGGGAACTCCAAACCCTTAGCAGCATGCAGGGTAAGCAGCGACACCTTTTCGGCCTGAAAATCGACACCGGTGAATTCCGGGCCGACAGTTTCCTGGGCCTGCTGGCAGGGGATGCCGGCGGCCTGCAGTTGCTGTTCCAGCACAACTCCCAGGGCATGGACGCGGTAGAGGATGGCAATATCCCGAAAGCTGGCCAGGCCTTGGGTCTCTGCTTGCCGGATCTGTTCGTTTTCCAGGGCCAGGTGACTGGTACCGCCGACCAGCGAGTCAATCTGGCGGGCGATCTGGCGGGCTTCAGAGGTTTCCGAGCCCGCTTCGAGCAAAACCAGGGGTAGGTTGCCGGGACGCCTGGAGACCAGATCAGAACCCGAGGCCGTAGGGGCCATTAGCTGTTGGGCGGCAGTTAAAATGGGTAAGGGCAGGCGATAGGTCTCGGTGAGCGTCAATAATCGGGCTTGAGGCCAGTCCTGGGTAAAACGCCGGAAATATTGCGGCTGCGCCCCGCGAAAGCCATAGATGGCCTGATTGGGATCGCCAATCACAAATAATCCCGGAGCCGGCTCAGGTGCCAGTAACCGCAGTAGGGTGTACTGAGCCTGATTGACATCCTGGTATTCATCCACCAGCAGGTGGAGATAGCGGTTTTGGTAACGCCGTTGCAATTTTGGCTGACTTTGCAGCAGGCGCACCGGTCGGGCCACCAGATCTTCAAAATCCCAGCAACCGTTTTCCACCAGGGCCTGTTCATACGCCCGGTAGGGGGCCAGGTAACCCGCTTCCGGCTGCGGCCCGCCCAGGTCCTCGGGATAGATCAACTGCTGTTTATAATCGATAATGGCTTGATCCAGCGCCTTTAGAGAACAATCATGCCTTTTGGCGATCTGGCCTACCAGGTGGCGACGGTCCGCTTCGGACAATACCTGACGCTCGCCATAGCCGCACTCTTGCAGAATCTGCACCCCCAGGGCATGAAAGGTCTTGATCGCCACTTGCTCCAGATGTGGATAGTTGGGCAACAGCGTGCTCAGCCGGGTGCGCATCTCCGCGGCGGCCTGGCGGGTAAAAGTCAGGCCCAGAATCTGATCGGGGCGGGCCTGACTGTTGTGGAGCAGATAAGCAATGCGATGGGTCAAGGCCCGGGTCTTGCCGGTTCCCGGTCCGGCCTGGACCAGCAGGGGGCTACCGGTATGGGTCACCGCGGCCTGTTGGCCGGAATTAAGAGAGGCCAGGATGGGGTTGGCCGCTCCGGGAGCCACACCATCGCCCGCTCCCAACGGCACTGCGACGTTTAGGGGCTGGGGACTTAAAGGCGGCGGCGCATTCAAGACCTCAGGAGGGGACGGCAACGCCGAAGCCGCAGGGTAATCAGCCGGAATCTCCCAAAACGCCGCCTGCCGGCTTAGTTCCTGACGTTCGCCGGGATTAAATAAACGGATGGTGCCGTATTCGCCATCATACCCGGCTTCGATATGAACTTCCCGGCGCCTGATCTTGGCGATGGCCGCGGCCAGCAGCGGCCCCCCCTGGCGAGCCAATTCCACTTCGGAAACCTCTCGCAAGACAGCCAGTTCCGGTCCCAGGCCGTCAAGCACCCGGAAGTAGGCCTCTTGCACCTTTTTACTGCCCGAATTGACCTGGTAAATTTCGGCCAGAATCTCAGGCAGCGGGATCAGCGACTCAAAGGACGGTGCGGCGGTCGGACGCTGACTGAGATCACGGTCGGCCAGTTCGAGGACCCGATGCAGCACCCCCAGGGTTACGGGCTTTTGGCAAACCGGACATAGCCCCTGCCATTGCTGGGTCTGGGCCGGGTCCAGCCGCTGTCCGCATTTCCGATGACCGTCCAGATGATATTTGCCCTCTTCGGGGAAAAACTCGATGGTCCCGGCAAAACCCTGCCCCGTTTTCAAAGCTTGGGCCAGAGCCGGATAAGTCGGCGGCACGGTTAGAATATTGGCTTCCCGGCCAATCTTGGCAGGCGAATGGGCGTCGGAATTAGAGACTAACAGGTAGCGGTCCAGGGCACTCCAGCGCCAGTTCATCGGCGGATCGGAGGACAACCCGGTTTCCAGCGCAAAAATCTGGTCGGTCAGGTCTTCATAGCACTCTTCCAGGCTGTCAAAACCACTTTTGGAGCCAAACACCGAAAACCAGGGGGTCCAGACATGAGCCGGGATGACCAGAGCCTGGTGGTCCACCTCCAACACCAGTTCGAGCAGATGTTTGGCATCCAGCCCCAGAATCGGACGGCCGTCTGAGGTAACGTTACCCAGTCGACCCAGACGGGCCGACAGACGCTGGGCCGCCTCCAAGGAGGGGAGCACGACCAGGGTGTGGACCTTGCGAGTGCGACCCTGTTTTTTATAAATGCTGCTGATTTCCCCAGAGATTACCAAGCGCGGGGAAGATAGCGAGACCCAGGCTGGCCCCGATACCCGCCGGGGCAGGGCCAGTTCGGGGCGCAGTTGATAAACGCCGTCAGCAATCGGGACCAGTTTGGCAGCCATTTCCTCCAGCCAACCCGGATGGGTGCAATCGCCGGTACCCAGCAGCGTCACCCCTTTATAAGCGGCCCACAGGTCCAGATGTTCCAAATCGGCCGTTTTGCCGGTAGCCCGGGAATAATGGGAATGAATGTGCAGATCCGCGATGATTTCCATGATCCGATACCATACCACAAGATTACTGTTACGGGGCAAATATCCCGAACCCTAGGTTTACAAACTGTTTCCCCAACTCCGCTGGAGAACCAGGAAACGTGGGCTTCTGGGCTTCAATAAAAAGGAAAGGGTTGATAAATAAGAGCAAAGTGGCAAGGAACACCGCTACCGGCTGCTCGCTCCGCCCGCGGGGTCCGGGGCAATGGTTGCCTTGACGATCCGGGGCGTTACGCTGGATCGCGGTTTGGCGGATTTCGGCGGTTTGGCAGACTTGACAGCTTGGGTAACATTGGACCTGGCCTTGGTTACCACGCGCGGTTGGGAGCCGGTTGAACTCGGCTTGGTCCCCGCAGCCACCGCCCTGGACTTCTGCACCGCCCTGGACTTTTGGACCTTCACCTGTTTGGTTGGGGTATGATCGACGCTGTTTTGGAAAATAAATTTTTGGGCGACCGGTTTTTTAGAAGCCTCTTTTTTAGAGGGCAGAGTAGTCGCCTGGGCCGGCGGTGATTTCGACGTTGCCGCGGCCAGCGGGGCCGGTTTTTCCGTTGGGGCCGGAGACAAAGTTCCTGACTGGTTGGCGGGCACCATGGCGCCGTTGAGCGGAGCCGAGACCGAGGCCACCGGAGGCAATCGGTTGGAATTCACCAACTCGGCCTTGAGCAATCCCCAGTTATGCAATACACGGTAAACATCGCCGCGTCCTACCAAAACCCCCAGGATAAAAACCCAGATCAGGACCCCCATGAATCCCAGGCTGGTAAACACCAAGGTTTTTAACCCCAGAGTAATTTTCTTACCCTCCTGGAGCTTGGGCGGCTTGGGCTTTTTACTCCTTCCCGTGGCCATGGTCTTTCCCCTACCTAGCAATTGGTTTGAAGTATAAAAACCGCCTAATAAACATCAACTCTAAAAAGTCTGCCATGCTTCATCAAGGCAGTATGTTGAAATTATATGATATTTTTCACCCCACCCTCATCTTCCCCTTCAAGAGGGAGGAGAACCATGGGTTTCTGGATGGACACTAACTATTTTTTTAACTAAAAACTAAAACTAAAAACTATCTTACATACTTTTTGGAGCCTTGACTCCCAATAATTGCAGACCCTGAGCCAGTACGGTTTTGATGCCTTGCACCAAGAACAGGCGGGCCTGGGTCAACTCCTCGGACTCGGAGATAAACCGGTGTTTATAATAGTAGCTGTGGAACTGGGCGGCGAGATCGGTCAGAAAATAGGTGACCCGGTGCGGTTCTAGAGCTTGGGCTGCAGCTTCTACTACATCCGGATAGCTGGCCAAAAGTTTGATCAGAGCGATCTCTTCCGGCAGGTTCAATCGGTTCAGATTCGCTTCCCCCAGACCCTTCAGGTCAATCTCCCGCTCGGCGGCCAGGCGAAAGACACTGGCCAGCCGGGCGTGGGCATACTGCACGTAATAGACCGGGTTTTCGGCGCTCTGCTGCTTGGCCAGGTCCAGGTCAAAGTCCAAATGGGCGTCGGAGCGGCGACTGAGAAAGATAAACCGCGCCGCGTCTTTCCCGACTTCGTCGATGACTTCCCGCAGGGTAACAAAGGTCCCTCCCCGGGTGGTCATAGCCACGGGTTGACCCTGACGCAGCAGGCTGACCAGTTGCACCAGGATTACTTTAAGGAATTGTGCGTCGGTTCCCAGGGCCTGGACCGCGGCTTTCAGACGCGGCACATAACCATGATGGTCCGCGCCCCAGATGTCCACTACCTGATCATAGCCCCGCTTGATTTTATTCCAATGATAGGCTACATCCGAGGCAAAATAAGTGGTGGCGCCATTGCGCCGCCGGACTACCCGGTCTTTTTCATCCCCCCAGGCGGTGGCCTTAAACCATAAGGCTCCCTCAGTTTCATAAAGATAGCCCTGATCTTGCAGGAAAGCCAGGGCGCGCTCCAGGCTGCCATTCTGGAAGAGTTGGGCCTCACTGAACCAGTGATCAAAGTGGACGCCGAAGTCATCCAGGTCCTGGCGAATTTCGGCTAAAATGGCGGCCCCGGCATATGCCCCCAAGGCCTGCAAATCCGCCTCCGAAGGTTCGCCTGCCGCCAACGGGCCGTGGTTGGCCTGATATTGCCGGGCCAGGTCGATGACATAGTCGCCCTGGTAACAGGTGTCCGGAAAGTCAACTTCCTGGCCCTGCAACTGCCGCAACCGCAGATACAGCGATAGCCCCAGGGTGCGCATCTGGGTGCCGAGGTCATTGATATAATATTCCCGTTCCACCTGATAGCCGCAGGCGGCCAAAATGTTGGCCAGGGCATCGCCCACGGCCGCGCCCCGGCCATGACCGATATGCAGCGGTCCGGTAGGATTGGCACTGACAAATTCGACCTGCACTCTGAGGCCCCGCCCGCGGTCACTTTGGCCATAGGCCTCCCCTTCGGTCTGAATGTCCTTCAGCACCTGATACCAGTAAGACTCCTGAATAAAAAAATTGATGAACCCTGGACCGGCGATTTCCAGCCGATCCAGCATACCGGCCGGGGCGTCCAGGTGTTGGATGATGATCTCCGCCACCTGACGGGGTGGCCGCCGGATTTGAGAGGCCAGGATCATGGCCACGTTGGTGGCAAAATCGCCGTGTTCGGTGATTTTGGGAACCTCTATCTGCACCGTCGGCCTCTCAGTCAGATTTAAGCTCCCGGTGGCTTGCGCCTGCTGCAAAGACTGGTTAATAACTCGGGCCAAACGCCGTTTCATGCTCATCTTAATTCAGGACTGTTACTCGTCTTGCGGGCTAGTTTTTTCAGTAGGTTGGGCCGTCGGTGTTTCGCGCAGCGGCTCCTTGACTGAAACATCCCGGCTATAATCCGGGCAGTAGTTGCCGGTAAAGTAGAATTTTTTCTGGCAGGTGGCCCGCCAGGCACAGGTTAGACAAATCAACGGACCTTTGATCTCTTGCTGGTCTTGCTGGTTTTTCATAAACTTACTCACCTAAAAAACGTCGGGGATTACTGTTCCCCAACAGACAATAAAATTCATAGCTGATGGTCCCGGTCCAGGCCGCCAGGTCATCGGCGGTAATCCGGTCGCCCTGATCCGCCCCTAACAGGGTAACAAGGTCGCCTTCCTGGGCTGCCGCAATATGGGTGACTTCCACCATGGTCAGATTCATGCATACCCGGCCGCGGATCGGCGCCCGCTGTCCGCGGATTAAGACTTCTCCGCAGTTGGACAAATGGCGACTGTAGCCATTACAATAGCCCACCGGCAAGACCGCCACCAGACATTCGGCCGAAGTGGTAAAAGTACAACCATAACTGATAGAACAGCCCGGTGGCAAGCGCTTGAGCTGCAAGATCTGGGTCTGCATGGCCATCACCGGCTTCAGAGTGACCGGCGGCGGACGATCCGGGGCCGGCGGGGAACCATACAGCATGATCCCGGGACGTACCATGCCCAGATGCGCCGCGTCTAGTTCCAGGCAAGCCGCACTATTGGATATATGGCTTAAGGGCACCGACCAGCCCGCGTGACGGGCCTCCTGCAAGAGAGCCGTAAACCGGGCCAGTTGTTGTAAAGTATAAAATTTATCGGCCTGATCCGCCACTGCAAAATGAGAGATCAGGCCCATCACCGATAATTCCGGAAAGCCCCGCAGCCAGTTCAGGAAGTCCATGACTTCCTCCGGCGGTAACCCCAAACGTCCCATGCCGGTATCGACTTTGAGATGAACCAGAATACGTTTTCCCTGCTGGCGGGCCTGGGCCACCAGTGCTTCGACGACGTCGGCCCGGAAGACCACCACTTCCAGATCATGGGCCACCACCGACGCCGCGTCCTGGGGCAGGATGCCCATGAGCATCAGGATAGGAGTAGTAATCCCGGCCTGCCGCAGCGCCAACCCCTCGCCCAGATAAGCCACTCCCAGGTAATCCACCGCCTCGGCAACCAGGGCGCGGGAGACCGGCACCAGGCCATGCCCGTAAGCATCGGCTTTGACCACGGCCAGCATTTTTACCCCCGGCCCACAACACTGCCGAATCTGTCGGTAGTTGTGGCGCAGGGCCGCCAGATCAATGCTTAAATCAATCATCGGGGTTGAGCCGCTTGCCGAAATGTCATTGAAGCGGGGCCGTTTTGGCCTTATGAGAGACATTGTCCCAGTAGAATAATATCCCCAGCGGGTCTAAAGAAAAAGTAATATCAATCATCCTGGCCATGCGGGTCGGTTACGGCCAACTCGGCCTGGAGCCGGGCATTTTGCTCTTCGATCTGGTGGATCAAGTCCTGTTTATGTTTTAGCAAAGTTTCACGCAGGCGCTCGTCACTCAGGGCCAGAATCTGGGTGGCCAAAATGGCGGCGTTGCGGGCCCCGGCGCTGCCCACCGCCATGGTGGCCACCGGCACCCCGGCTGGCATCTGCGCCGTAGCCAGCAAGGCATCCCAACCCTGTAAAGCCGAACTAGGCAGCGGTACGCCGATAACCGGCAGGATGGTCTGTGCGGCTAAGACTCCGGCCAGATGCGCGGCGGCGCCAGCCACGGCAATCAGCACCTTCAAGCCCCGCGCCTGGGCCTGCTGGACATAACTCTGGAGCCGGGCCGGGGAACGATGCGCTGAGGCCACGGTGACTTCGTAGGCCACTTCCCACTTTTGCAATAACCGGACGGCGGGTTCAACTTGCGCCCAGTCTGACCCGCTTCCCAAAATAATTCCCACCTGCGGCTCTGATTTGTTCATGACGAGGTTATCAGTGATTTAGCTTAAGTTCTGATTAATACCAATGAGCCAGCGTCAACACCGCCTCCACATAGGCATCGGAAGGATTATAGGCATGCACCGCCCGACTCCAGGTGCTCCGCACGTGTTGTTTGAAGCCGGCCCGTTTTAAATAATTGGCGATGCAGAAAATGGCATCCGCATCACAGAACACATCGATCTGACCATCGTCATTACCATCGTATCCGCAACGCAACAGGCTGGAAGGCAAAAACTGGCAGTAGCCAAAGGCCCCGGCCCAGGAACCTTTAAGGCTGAAGGGATCCTGATTATTCTGTCGGCAACAGATTAAGAAGGACTTGAGCTCCCGCCGGGCCCAAGCGGCTTTACTTTTGAGTCGGCTGGACAGACGCCGGTCTAGAGCTAAATCTTGAATGACCTCCGGGGTGTCCATCACCGCCAGCGAGGCAAAGACATTAAAGACCGGATAGCGGCCCGTAACCTCCCCCAGATTGGTCTCCACCGTCAGGATGGCGACGATCACCTCTTTTTTAACCCCAAAGGCATCTTCGGCTTGTTGCAATGATTCAGCATGCTTAACTAAATAGCGGCGGCCTTTGTCCACCACTTCGGGCCGCATGAAGTGCCCATAATCGGCCCGACGTTCTTTTTTCAAATAGGCGATCTTGTCGACCACCTTGGACAGAAACTCGACTCGCTCATCCTGGAAGATTTGGGTGATATAGTTCCGATCAAATCCCGCATTGATCAGATCATATTTTAAATCCACAAAGGCGATCGGCACCTCCCTAGCCTGAGCCAGAGCCGGTAAGGTCAGAAGTAGCGCCAGGCCCCCGACGAACGCCCAATACCTTGCTTGCATAACTCTCTCCGTTGTCCAGGAATGGTCATACGCTACCCTGTTTCCCAAGCTTTGTCAAGGCTAGGCCGGATCAACAGCTGACTCCGTCCCGTAAAATCCTCCCCGGGGAGTCCGTTGCCGTATCGGTTACGAGAGATCGTTTAACCAGAGGCATGAGAATTGCAGAGTCCCGTACAAGTAAAAGAAAATGGAACAAACCTTTGCCGTTGATCAGGCTAACGCCCATGATATCCAGTTTTGAGAAGCGTCGTCACCAACGCTTGAACCTGGCGTTACCATTGATATACAAATTGTATAATCAAGAGGGTAAAGATTATAAGAAATTAAAAGGAGTTACGAAAAATATCAGCATGGGCGGAATATATTTTGTCTGTCTGGCGCCTCAGAGCTTGGCAATAAAACAAGTCATGGAAATTGCTATTGAATTGCCGAAACAGGACTTTGAATTGCCGGGTACCAATATCTTGAAAACGCGAGGCGAAGTGTTGCGCATCGAAAAACTGCCGCAGCGCCCTTATGCCAAGGGGGTAGCATTGCAACTTATTGAAAATCTTAGCTTTCCTGAACCATAATCCCTTTGTTTACTCCATAACATCCTGCTCTCGGATCGGAAACGCTTAAAGACAATCCCCTAGTCCATTAAAAAGCATAATATTTCAATACCTTCTATAGCAAAATAACTGCTCTGCCGCCCTTTGCTCTACCTCAGGGGTCAAGTTTGGCAATCCCAGATTTTTACGTTTTTTCAAGCCAATCTCCTAATAATTTTATAAATGTTATATAATACAAAAGAAATACCCCAGACAGGGGAGCTTTCGCAAAATTGAACATTTTGTTAACAATCTTAAACAAGAGCAATATTAATTTATAGAAATCTGTAGTAAATTTTATGCAAAAAAAATAGATGCGCCCCGAGAAAAAGCTTATCGTATTATCTCTAAGCGGGGGCTGGGACAGCGCTGTGGCCGCTGCTTTACTCCGCCAACAGGGGTGGACGGTTAAGGCTGTTCATCTGCGGCTGGCAGGAGAAGCCACGGCATCCAGCCGCCTGGTCGCCCTGGCCCAGCAATTAGGAGTAGACCTGCTGGAGCTTGATCTCCAAGAGGATTTTTCCCAGTCAGTGATAGATTACTTTATCAGGGAATATCAGCAGGGCCGGACTCCTAATCCCTGTGTCCGCTGCAATGCCGCCATTAAATTCGGCCGCCTGGCCCAGATCGCCCAACAGTGGGGGATTGATTATCTGGCTACCGGTCATTATGTCCGCTGCCAACCCTTGCCGAATGGAGAACCAGCCCTCTGGCAAGGGGTGGACCAATTTAAAGATCAGTCGTATTTTATCCATCGCTTGCCGCGGGAGATCTTGCCTCGTTTAATCTTTCCTTTGGGCCACCTCACCAAGACTCAGGTGTTGGCCCTGGGGCAGCAACTAGACCTGGCGTCTTTGGTGCGGCAACCAGAAAGCCAGGAAATCTGTTTCATCGGCCAAGAAAATTATGTTGAATTCCTCAGGTCCAGGAAGCCCCAGGGCTTAACCGGAGTAGGAGACATAGTAAATCGTCAGGGCCTGGTGCTGGGCCGGCACCGCGGTTTAGAGGGCTTTACGGTCGGCCAACGCCGGGGCTTAGGGCTGACAGCGCCGGAGCCTTATTACGTGCTGGAAATTTTACCGGAGAGCAACCGGCTAGTGGTCGGCTTCCGGGATGAGCTGTTCTCCTCCGGACTGGTGGCGGAGCACATCAATTGGCTGATCGACCCGCCGGAACAGCCCATGACCGCGCTGGCGCGGATTCGCTATCGACATCCAGGAGTTACCTGTCAGATCAAACCGTGGTCCATTGATCAGGGGGAAGTGATTTTCTCCCAGCCCCAGGCCGCGGTGACGCCAGGCCAGGCAGTAGTGTTCTATGACCGCGACCGGCTTTTAGGGGGCGGCTGGATTGAACGTCGGATAAGCTAAATGCCTGGCGCCGCGATCCTTACCTTGGGCTGCAAGGTCAATCAGTATGAATCAGCCTTTTTGGCAGAGACGCTGACTCGCCACGGTTGGCAGCTGGTAGCATTGAACGCCCAGCCGGATTTAGTGGTGGTCAATACCTGTACGGTCACCGCGGCCGCGGATCGCCAGGCCCGGCAGTATATCCGGCGTCTGGCCCGCCGCCATCCCAAGACCGTGGTGCTGGTGACCGGCTGTTATGCCCAGCGGGCTCCAGAGGAGTTGGCCGCCCTACCTGGGGTGCGCGGGGTGCTGGGCAACCGCGAAAAGCCCCGGTTATTAGAAATCTTAGCAGAATCTCGCCGCTCAACTGCCCCGGTTATCCAGGTGGGATCAATGGCCGAGGCGGAAACCCTGGAACCGATGCCCATTACCAGTTTTATCGGACATACCCGGGCCTTTGTGAAGATTCAGGATGGCTGTCAGAACTACTGTAGTTATTGTATCATCCCCCATGTCCGGGGTCCCTGCCGCAGTCTCCGCCGAGAGCAGATCATCGACCAACTCCGGCAGTTAACTTCCCGGGGGTATCGGGAAATCGTCCTCACCGGCATTAATTTAGGTAAATATGGACATGATCAATCGCCTGGTGAAAGTTTGGCGGGTCTGGTGCAAGAGCTGGCCCAGGCCGGATTGTTGGGCCGCTATCGTCTGAGTTCCATTGAGCCACAAGAATTAACTCCGGCGCTGTTGCGTCAACTGGCCGCCTGGCCGCAGTTCTGCCCTCATTTTCATCTACCGCTACAGAGTGGCTCGGCCGCGATTCTGAACAGCATGCGCCGTCCTTATGGCCCAGAGGAGTTTCGGGAGCTGGTCAACCAGATCCACCAATACTTCCCCCAGGCCGCCATAGGTGTCGATGTCTTGGTGGGTTTTCCAGGAGAAACAGAACTCGATCTGGCTCACACCCGAGAGCTTATCGACGCCTTGCCGATCAGTTATCTGCATGTCTTTCCCTTTTCGCCGCGCCCGGGCACCCCGGCCGCCCGGCTGCCCCAGACTGTATCCGGAACTGAGATGAAAAGACGGGCTCAGAGCTTGCGAGAATTGGGTAAGCAAAAAAAGTTGGCGTTCTATCAGCAACAGGTGGGTCAAGAATTCGAGGTGTTAATCGAACGATGCAGTTCTGGCCCTCCCGACCGGATGACGGGTTTATCGGCCAATTACCTGCGTTTGGTCCTAAAGGATGATGGTCAGGGGATTAATCGACTAGTACGGGCCCGTCTTGTCCAGATCGTCGCCGATCAGGCAGTAGCCTTGCCGGTTTAATGTTGTCTTAAGCACCTAAAGGCGCAATGAATTGTGTCCCTACAGTCAAGGTAAAAAGTTTTTTAACGGCGATTGGTTTAAAATTAGGCCAGAGCCAGCTTTAAGCGGGCGGGGGCCGAGAGTCCCCCTTCCGCTGGTGTGCCCGATGGCCAACCCAGAGTGCTCAGCCGCCAGGTCTGGGGCCGTTGGGAGAGAACTTCTAAAAAGCGATGATGCAAAGCGTGACTACCTTTGGTAACCCGGATATGGCCGTGCAGGGGCCAGCCCCACAGGGCCAAATCGCCGATCACGTCCAGGATCTTGTGGCGCACAAACTCATCCCTAAACCTGAGGCCGTCGGGATTCAGGAGCCCGGCCTTAGTCAGCACCAGCGCATTGTCGAGGGAGCCTCCCAGGGCCAGCCCCTGGGCCTGCAGGGCCTGGACATCTTTTAGAAAACCAAAGGTCCGGGCCGGGGCAATTTCTCGACAAAATTTCTCGGACCGCATCCGAAAACTGAGCTGTTGCCGCCCGATCAAGGGATGCGGAAAATCTATGGCATAGCTCAGGCATGGTTCCCAGGCCGGTTCCACCCGGATGGATTTATCTCCCTCGACCACTTCCAGAGCTTGATGAATCACGCAGTAGGTCCGGGGAGCTCTCAAAGCCCGCACCCCTGCCCGCCGTAACAATCGGACAAAGGGAGCCGCGCTGCCATCCAGAATGGGCAGTTCAGGACCCCAGACTTCCACCCGAGCATTATCGATGCCTAATCCGGCCAAGGCCGCCAGCAAATGCTCGACGGTGGATATAGTAGCTCCCGGCACCCCCAGGGTAGTAGCCAGAGCGCTATCAACTACCTGGCAGTAGGAGGCCCGAATCATGGGCCGGCCCGACAGATCGGCCCGGATAAAACGGATGCCGCTATTAGCCGGGGCCGGGAAAATAGTCAACCGCACCGGCTCTCCGTGGTGTAGGCCGATACCTTCACAACTGATCCGCTGGGCCAAGGTTTTTTGTAATTGCATGATTGTCCTCTTCCCACTAATGAAGCAATTCACGTGCCACTTCCGACCGTCGCCGCCTTGCCCCCCTGATCTCCTGAAAATAAAGCATTATGGAAAAAGAATGTGTCGGCAGGCCAACTAAATTAAAAATACCGTGGACAAAAAAACACATACTTGGCGGGAAGATTGGCAAAATTGCCACAACCGTCAAAAAACCTTATTGACGTTGACATTGACGAATGATGTTATTTAATAACAACGCCGGGCCCGGATGGCTCCTTTGCAGATCCCTGATCACCGTTTTGGCCTTTTCATGTTTCTGAGCACCGATATAGGCCAGGGCTAATTCTGAGGCAATCACGGTATTATCGGTGTCCAGGGCGTAAGCCTGCTCCAGTTTTTGGAGGGCCTGATCCTGAAGCCCCTGAAAAAGATAAGCCTGGGCCAGATGATGATGGACCTGTTGATGGTTCGGTTGATGCACCAAAATCTTCTGATATTCAGCTACTTCCCTTGCATAATCTTGTTTTTGGCGATAATAATAGGCCCCTAATAAAAATCGGGCGGGGAGCAATTCAGGCTTTAGAGCCACGGCCTGTTGAAGATGTGTGCCAGCGTCTTCCAGGCGATTAGCATCAGCGGCCAGCAATCCTTTGAGATAAGCATCATAGGCCTGGGCAATATGGCTGGGGTGAGGCAATTGGGCCACCGGAATGGGCCCCCTCCGGAAGCGCGATTTCCCCACATCCCCTAAAGGGACCGCAAAACTGGCGGTCTTTTGATAGCTTAGGGTTAGTCCGACAAGCTCCCCTTGAGCATTAAGCAGGAATCCCTGCAAGCGCCGCTCCTCCAAAGAGACCACCTGCATAACCATGATTGGCTGGAAAGTCGGGGTGGGGGCCACGGCATCATTATCAACCAGAATCCCGGCTTGCCATTCATGGGATTGCGGACTGGCTGCAGCAAAAATTTGGTCGCCGATCCGATAACTGTCGGGGGAGGCGATGCTGACCGCGGGACAGGATTTTCGGTCACACGGAATCAGGGCCAGCCCCCGTTCTTCGTCAGTGTAAAGCCGGTCAAGATGCTGCACCGAAAGATCAAAGAAGGTTAGTTCCAGGGCCTGGGCCCCGGCAACCTGGTTCAGGGGTACGGCCACTTCGGCCCCGCTGCCAATTACTATCCCGAAGGTCGTGCCCCGCTTCTGGCCCTGAGCGTCCAGCAAAGTTATCTGGACCCAACTCTGAGGATTAATGCTGGGCCAAACCCCCGGTTGCCGGCGCAGTTGCGGCAGATACCATCCCGCCAGGAAAGCTAGGATTACCATGGACACGGTTACCGCTGGCCACCAGCGTGAGCTACCCACGTGGCCCAGCTGTTCCCCGAACCGCCGGACTGCCACAGAAACGCGGTGCCACCGTGAAGGTTTGACACCAACCACTTCCTGCTCCCAGCGTTGTTGCCAAGCCGCCGGTAATGGCGGGCCATGCTCCACCAGATGGAGCAAATCTTTCAGCTCTAAGAGCTGGTTCTGACAATAAAGGCAGTTCTGCAGGTGGGACTCTAGACGGTGGCGTTCTCCCGGTTTCAGACGGCCTTCCAGATATTGGCCGAGCAGATTCAGATCTGGACAATCCTGGCTTTTTTCTTGTTCCAGCCCCTGAATGATTAACTTCTGCCAATCCTCGCCGGCCATAAGCACCTCTTCCCTTGCCTGTTAAAAAGACCACCAGACCAACTAAATTCTTCCTGGATTTGTAAGTTTGTTCAATATGTTGAAATTTACATTCCCCCTCCCCCCAACCCCTCTCACCAGGGGCGGCGGAGTTTAAGGATAGAAAAAATTAATAGAATATGTCAAACTTGCCGATCAGGGCTTGATTTTTAGCACTCATCCGGCTCCATTGTCCGGCGCAGCCGTTCCAACAGGCGAAAATACTTTGATTCCACCGTGCCTTGGGGAATTTTTAACCTTTGGCTGATTTCCCGATTTTTAAGACCCTGCAATTTTAACAGGATAATCTCCCGTTCCTGGGGCGGCAGGGATAACAGCCAGGCCCGGACGGCATCCCATACTTCAAGCTGATCCGAAAAATCAGCGTTATTGGGCATATTGCCTGCGAACCGGAAATCAGACTTATGATTGACCGGTGGCCTCCCGCGTTTCTGACCATAGGTCCGCGCCGCATTCAGGATAATGGTCTTATAATAAGCCAAAAACTCATAGATGGTGGTCCCTTTAAACTGGGCCAAGCCACCCTTATAGAGCCGGAGCATGATCTCCTGAATCAGATCCTGGATCTCGGTGTCGGAAAATCCGCCCCAGCGATATAGCAAGCCCTTGGCGACCCGGCCAAAATGGCGATAAAATTCCGCCCAAGCCTGCTGTTCGCCAGCCAGGCAGCCATCTATGATGGCCATCAGGTCTTTAGCGTTATCCATCTCCCCAAGCTCGCGGCTAATTATTTCATATTAGGAATTTTTTCTCGAAAAGGCAAGTTTTCCTAAATCTCGGGAAGAAAAATGTCGCGCCCCTGGTCTTTAAAGTTAAACAATCTTTTAAGGTTTGTAGACCGGAGGTCAATTTTCTCATGCCAATCCTGGACGCCAGCCACTTACGACGCATAAGCTCCAACCAGGCGATTCTGATCAGGCAATTGCTGGTCGAAGTTCTGAATAGCCCCCTGAAGCTTGGCCCTAATAGCTCGAACCTGTCGCGGTCTACCCCCGGCCCGGAAACTAAACCCTGGAGCGATGCTATCGAACTACAAAACACTTTGGTGGCCGGGGTCTTTTGGGAAGAGATTATCACCATGGTGACCACTCCCCCCTGTGGCTGGCTTTGCAATCGGATGAAGAAGGCCTTGGTCCAGAAGCTAGGAGGATATATCAGCTTACAGGGATTCTATCAGCTCATGGCCCGGGTAGATCTTCTGACCCCCGAATTTTTAAGGGCCTGGACCGCAATGCAACGCTCGGATGAAGAAAATTCTACCCCGAACGGGTATTCCCTTCCAGCCTCAGCCGACCAGCAACCGGAGCAGGGTGCATTGGACTGCTTAGGTAGAGTTAATCCCGCTGGCGCCGATCAGCCAAACTCTGCCGCAGATGCACCCGCCCCGGAAGGCTCCGGGGTAGATGTTGATTTAACCTTCACCGACCTCCAGAATTTCTTTAAGACCTTGGATAACCTGGAGTTTCGTCTGAAAGACTTTGAAGATTTTTTCCAAGTCAATAAAGCCCGGGCCTTTCTTTACGTCACGGCGCTAATTAAAGAGGGCATCATCTGTCACAATGGCAAAAAGACCGTCGGCGTCCGCTATACTCCGGCCCCTGATTGGGCTGAATTGCTCAAGGCAGATTTATAGTGATAAACTTTGCTTATCTGATTCTAAGCCCACCAAAATCAGGTGATGATATCGGCCTTGATCAGGTTGGTAGTGCCCCGCGTGCCAATCGGCGTGCCAGCCGTAATGATTACCCGATCCCCTTTGGTCACCCAGTCCAACCGCGCCGCTTCGTCCTTCACCAGGGTAAGCATATAGTCGGTATTTTTCAGATCTCGACTTAATAGCGGCACCACTCCCCAGGACAGACACAGGCGTCTCCAGGTCTCCATGAAAGGGGTAATACCAATAATCGGCGTGCGTGGTCGGAAGCGGCTAATCAGTCGGGCGGTGCTGCCGGAGGCGGTAGTAGCCAGAATGGCCTTGGCCTTGAGATCGTCGGCGATTTTGCAGGCCGCATAGCTGATCACATCGGAGATATCCTCACCGCAAAATCTAGCCCGGGTAAGCAGCCAGTCCTCGTACGGCAAACTGGCTTCCGTGGCCCGGGCGATGCGATCCATAAATTTGACCGCTTCCACGGGATAAAGCCCGACCGCGGTCTCCTCGGAGAGCATCACCGCATCGGTGCCGTCCAGGATCGCATTTGCCACATCAGTGGCCTCGGCCCGGCTGGGAGTGGGATGGGCGACCATCGAGGCCAGCATCTGGGTGGCGGTAATCACCGGCTTGCCAGCCCGGTTGGCCGCTTCAATAAGGCGTTTTTGCACCAGCGGAACCCGCTCCAAGGGCGTTTCTACCCCTAAATCTCCTCGCGCCACCATCAGGCCATCGGCTACGGCCAGGATTTCTTCCAGATTTTCTAAAGCCTTGAGTTTTTCTATCTTGGCGATGACCGGCGTGTCGCAGCCGTAATTTTTAATTAGCCGTTTAATCTCTTCAATATCTTGACGAGTCCGGACATAAGACAGGGCGATGAGATCCACCCCGTTTTCCAGACCAAAGCGCAGGTCCTCCCGGTCTTTAGGGGTCAACGCCGAAATCGGCAAACCCAAGGAGGGCAAATTAATCCCTTTATGGGAACTGAGGCTACCCCCCACTATCACTTGACAGATGAGGTCAGTGTCGGTTTTGCTCTTGACCTGTAATTGGATACTGCCATCGGCCAGCAAGATGGTAGCTCCTACCGGCACCGCCCTAATCAATTCGGGGTAGTTAACCGACCCCTGCAGTTGATCACCGGTGATCGGGCGATTGGTCAGGGTAAAGTCCTGGCCAGGGGGCAAATTGACACGTTCGGGGGAAAATTCCCCCAAGCGAATCTTGGGTCCGCCCAGATCTTGTAAAATTGCCACCGGTTTTCCCTGGGTTTGAGACGTCTGGCGCACCTGGCTGATCCACTGGTAGTGCGTTTCGTGATTACCATGAGAAAAATTAAGCCGGGCCACATCCATGCCGGATTTGATCAGGCGAGGGAGAATCTCCCCGCTACAGGCCGGTCCTAATGTGCACACAATCTTGGTACGTCGTAGGGTCTGCAAATCTAACATCACTACACCTTCATTTTTTTGACCTGGTGTAAGCCAAATTTGACAAAATATTTATCTTAGGAAATTAAATAGGTTATATCATCATCATTTTTTTTGCTAGTTTTTTATAACCCCACCGGGGGCCAAAAGCTACATTTTTAACAAAAATCAAATATAACCATATTGCATTCGGCAACATAATATATTATTTTATCAGATAATAAAGCATATCATAAAATTTTTGGACTCGATAACCTCTCTCCCAGCTAGTGATTATTAAAAATTTATTAACAAAAGTTAACCATCAATTTCTGGCAAACTACTCTGCCATCAGGGAGGCAAACTCCATGAGTTCAAGGTTTATCGTTAAAAATGGTATAATAATTGCATATGGTAAGTTTAAATTTCTTTTTCAATAAGGGGGTGAAATAAATGCCAGCCTATGAATATCAGTGTATCAATTGTCTCACCAAAGAGGTGCGGTTCGGCGGGGTTGATGATAAGACAGCCATCTGTATGGAATGTGGCCATCTGATGTTGCGAGTGGACGTAGATGTTTTCCGGCCCTACTTTGATAAGCAGGAAAAGGAAGCCGAGGTCCGGAAAAACACCAATGTGGCCTGACTAGCTCGCCGGCTTATTGAGCCGTAAGGGTTCCTGAGGGATAGGGGGAAAAGTTAGCGCCGGGAACTCTTATAGAGAAAAGAGCGACGCGCGGGTGCGCGTCTCTTCCTGATAAATTATCTTTTGATACAATAAGTTAGCATAAAGGTGGGGATCGCTCGGTCGATTTCGAGCGGACAGGAATGTACTTATCAACCGCAAAGGCACTAACTAGCGGGGTTATGGTCTTTGAATCAATCCTTAAGGGTTAGCGACCATCGGCCTCGGCGGGGATTACTTGATATCCCGCCTGGACCAGTAATGCCGCCCAGACGCCGATGACGCCATTGGTATCTCCGGGTTGACTCCAGCCACAAGAGGGGCTGCGGCTCTTAAGATAACAGACGGATGTCGCTAGGGAACGAACCAGATCCAGGCCGCGCTGCGCTCCCTGGAGAAATTGATCGGTAACATCCTGTTCCTGGTGGTTTATCAACCGGGCCCGGCCAGCCAAGACGTCAAAGCCGTTTCCACCGACTATTTCGGCCGGAGGGCGTGGGATAGGCAGCCCTCCCAAGACTTCCGGGCAGAGCGCCAGAAATGGAGTCTGGCGTAAGTGCTGGACCAGGGCCGAGGACCGGCAATGACCGCCATTATAACGGCAAGGGATGCCGATCAGACAGGCGCTGACGACGATCACTGACAGTTTATAACTCTTTAGGGTAAATTAGGGGTGGGTCATCGGGGTTACGGGACACTACCTCGCCGATTACCAGAGCCTGCTCATTAACCGCCTGCAGGCGGTGCAAGACCTCGTTCACTAATTCTTCGGCTACCACCACTACCATACCAATGCCATTGTTGAAGGTCCGCCACATTTCGGTTTCGGGGATATTGCCGCGTTGTTGAATAAGGTCGAAAATGGCCGGTCTGGTCCAATATTGGCGATGAACTACGGCCTGGCAGGATCTCGGCAAAATTCGGGGAATATTTTCCGTCAAGCCGCCGCCGGTAATATGAGCCAGGCCGGCAATGCGAAAATCCCGAAGGAGATTCAGGATGGTTTCGACATAAATCCTTGTCGGTTTTAGGAGTTCCAGGCCCAATGGTCCTCCCAGTTCCGGGACCTCGTCCCAGACGGTAAATTGGCCCGCTTCCAACAAGACCTTACGGACCAATGAAAAACCGTTGGCGTGCAAGCCATTGGAAGCAATGCCAATCAAGCGATGGCCGACGGCAATCTCAGAGCCATCGAGAAGGCGGTCCCGATCTACTACTCCGACGACAAATCCGGCCAGATCATAATCCTGCTCCTGATAGATGCCGGGCATTTCCGCGGTTTCACCGCCGATCAGGGCACAACGAGCCTGCAGGCAACCATCGGTGATGCCTCTGATGATCTGGGTGGCCACCTCTGGGTGAAGCTGGCCCATAGCCAGATAATCCAAAAAAAACAGCGGCGTCGCCCCATGGACAATGATGTCATTGACACACATGGCCACCAGATCTATTCCGATGGTATCATGCTTGTTCATCAGGGTAGCAATCTTTAGTTTGGTGCCGACCCCGTCGGTGGCCGAAACCAAGATCGGATGCTGATATTTTTCCCGATTCAGATGAAAAAAGCCGCCAAACCTCCCGAGATCACCCATAACCCCGGTCCGATAGGTGGATTTGACCAGATCTTTGATGCCCTTTAGAAAGGCATCGGCCTTATCAATATCGACCCCGGCTTTACTATAGGTCATAGCCTCAGTCATTGTTAACTCCCGCCTCACCCTCACGTTCCTTATTGCCCAGGCCACACCGTCCCTTTGCTCTAATTCTGATATTCCCGCGTGGTCATAAACTCAGATTTGCTTAAGTAGTGTTGCGTTCCAGAGGCTGTATAGCCTTCCCCTGACATTGAGGACAGAGAGGCGGTGGGGTTTCACCGGCAGGAGTAATCCAGGTATGAGCGCAGGTCTGACAATAAAATCGCTCTTTGGCAATTTGGTATTCACCACCCTCAATCTTGATGGCTTTGCCATGGACCAAGGCGTCAGCTATCGCCTGATGCGCTCGGGCCAGCATCCGGGTCACCGTTGGTCGGGAAACGTTCAATCCCTGGGCCACATCCTCCTGATTCATGCCCAAATAATCTGCCAGCCGCAAGGCCTCCAGTTCATCCACACTAACTACCACCTGTTCCAAGCCCCGGAGTGGAATATCCTTTGGCTTGAAAAAGGTGACATTCGGTTCGCTCTCTACCCAGCGGGATTTTCTCGGTCGGGCCATGATCTTGGTTCTCTATATAAGTCTTGGGGTTGATAAGCAAAAGCTTATCAACCGATTGAAAAATTTATTAAAACAACAACTTTCCCTAAATTCCTCAGAACCCTTCGGCTTCCATTCCGGTGCTTCGTCCGAACTAGCTGGGACGCGGCCCCCTTGATAAAAAGATTGACAGCCGAAGGAAGGCACTTTATTTATTTCTAAATTAACAAATTTTTTGGCATTTGCCCAGAAGTTTTTCTTGGTCGCAACATCAGAATTATTTTAAATAGTTCCATTTTAAGCTAGCCTTTGAGACCGCTTAACTTCGGCCGCAGGGAGGGAAAATTTTGGATCTCGTAGAGTCAATGACGCGTTATCGGCAACAGGTTGACGAAAGTGCAGCGTTCTTGCAGCCGCGCCTGGGGGGCCGGCCCCAGGTGGGGATTATTCTGGGCACTGGTTATAGCGGCTTGGCCCAACATCTGAACGTTGCGCAGAGCCTGTCTTATGCCGAAATTCCCCACTTTCCCCGCCCTACCGGTCCTAGCCACGCCGGCTCACTCATCAGCGGCAGTTTGGGTGGCAAAGCAGTATTAGTGTTGCAGGGGCGCGTTCACGCCTATGAAGGATATGCTTTAACCCAGGTAACCTTTCCGGTGCGGGTCATGGCCGCGCTGGGCCTGAAGTTGATCATCATAACCAATGCCGCCGGCGGTCTCAACCCGCTGTTTCGGCCCGGGGATCTGATGCTGATCAGCGATCATATCAATCTTTTAGGCGATAATCCGCTGGTCGGGTATAATGTGGATGACTGGGGGCTGCGATTTCCGGATTGCAGCGCGGTCTATGACCGGCGGTTACGGGAATTGGCGGAACAGGTTGCTCTGCAGCTCGGCTTGCGGCTGCGACAGGGAGTATATGTAGCAGTTAAAGGGCCCAGTCTGGAAACCCCGGCCGAAACCCGGTTTTTACGACTTATCGGCGCTGACGCGGTGGGGATGTCGAGTGTTCCTGAGGCGATCGTCGCCCTGCATGCCGGGATGCGCATTTTAGGACTGTCGGTGATCGCCAATGTTAATCTACCCGACGCCATGGCCGCGATTGAGATTAGCGAAGTTATCCGAGTGGTTCAGCAGGCGGAGCCACCTTTGGTCCGCCTCCTGGTTGGCTTGCTGGAGCAA
>Ga0164318_10000744_pt1 | contig 26489 bp, 24 predicted proteins | sample GuaBasSedimGuay9_FD_113734 | JGI IMG/M metagenome (GOLD analysis project Ga0164318, IMG submission 113734) | Subseafloor sediment microbial communities from Guaymas Basin, Gulf of California, Mexico - Guay9, Core 4571-4, 0-3 cm | ecosystem: Environmental > Aquatic > Marine > Hydrothermal vents...
ATACTAAATACGCCCCCAAGGCACTTTTCAAGAAAGCTGAAAGCTTGTTCAAGCTGAAGCAATATTCTGAATCTCAAAATGTTTTTGGGGCTGTGATACAGAAGTACCCTCAAAGCACTCTTGCTAAACGAGCACAAATCTATCTACAAAAAATTGAAAAACTTATGGCCAAGCAAAAAAAAGGAAAGGTGAAAACTTCCGCAAATATTAGATAGAAACCAATTAGAGGGTGGTCGATTGTGAAAGTTGGTTGTTTTGGAGGAACATTTGATCCTGTGCACCTCGGCCATTTGATCATTGCCGAGTTTCTAACAGAGGTTGCTGCTCTTGATAAGATTTTGTTCATTCCTGCTGGGCAACCGCCTCACAAACCTTACCCTCCGATTACTCCTACTCACCATCGCCAACGTATGATGGAATTGGCGATTAGTGATAATCCTCGTTTTGAACTGTCTTTAATCGAAATGGAAAAATCCGGCAAGTCTTATACTGTGGAGACACTTCAGAGCTTAAAGAATATTTATTCAAAAACTAATCTTTTCTTGATTATTGGGATGGACAACTTGGTAGATCTGCCTAATTGGAAAGCACCGGAACAGATACTTGATTTATGTACTCTATTGGTGGTACCTCGCCTGGGTTTTTCGTTGGAACAGGTTGACCCACGATTTCGAGATCAAGCGGTGGTAGTGAGAACTCCATTGATTGAAATTGCTTCTCGCGATATTCGGCAACGTGTTAGAGAAGGAAAGTCTATTCGCTACTTAGTACCAGAAAAGGTTGAAAGCTATATTCGAAAGCATGGTCTTTATCGAGGAGAATAGCTGTGGGTTTTTCAGAGTAAGGTGCGAACCTATGAATCGTTCCCCTCGAATTAAACACCTAAAGATTTTGCAGGTATGTTCCTCGCGCTCTTGGGGTGGGATGGAAATGCATGTTCCCATCCTGGCAAGTAAACTTCAACAAAGAGGTCATGATGTTGTAGTTGCTGCTTTTCCTAAAAGTCGTATCCACCGTGCCAGTGTAAGTTATGGTGTGCCCTACATTCCTTTGAAGGTTACCAGTTATTGTCACCCAGTGCAGATTAAGAAAATTGCCGAATGGTTGCGTTTTCACCCAGTGAATGTAGTACATTGTCATTATTCCAAGGATTTGTGGGCAGTTGTTCCCGCCTTGAAAATGGCCGGGAAAGTCCCGTTAATATTGGTTAAACATATTGGTACTCAGAAGCCCAAGCGTGATATTCTTCATCGCTTCCTTTACAAAAATGTTGATTTCATTATTGCTAATTCCAATATCATTTGTCAAAATATTCTCAATACTCATCCGGTGACGCCGAAACAAGTAGGGATGATTCATCTGGGGATTGATATGCAACGTTTTAGTCCAAATTCTGCTTTACGCAGGGAAGTGCGAAGGGAGTTCGGCTACACCGCTGAAAATCTGGTAATCGGAATTGTAGGTAGATTGCAGGTTGGTAAGGGTCATCTGGAGTTTCTGAAGATGGCTGAATATTTAGGGGAGCGTTATTCGCATCTAAGATTTTTGATAATTGGTGGTGCCACCTACGGCGAAGAAGCTGAAGCAGCCCAAATCCGAATGAAGGTGCAGAACTCGCCACTGCAGAATCAGATACGGCTGACAGGGTTTCGGAATGATATTCACCGCTTATTAAATGCGCTCGATATTTTTGTTTTTCCATCACATGCTGAAGCATTTGGTTTGGTTCTGCTGGAGGCAATGGCGACTGGCTTGCCTGTGGTTTCTTCCAATTGCGATGGCGTGGTTGACATTGTAACCAACCGCGTAGAAGGTTTGCTGGTACCCCCTAAAGAAGTTGCCCAATTGACAGCAGCGGTGGAAGAACTTGTCCAGTCGCCTGAATTACGGCATCGCTTGGGACAAAAAGGGCGTCAGAAGGTAAAAGCACAATTTGATTTGGAGCAAATGGTCGATAAGATTGAAGATTTGTACTTTACCTTAGCCTTATCTAATAACCGTTGAGTAATTTGCATTGGGTAGGTCCCCTGGTTCCACATCTTCAACGTTGTTCGAAACATAGTTTAGCAATAAGAGAGGGTAAATTATGTTTAAGAATCTGAAAGGGGATTTATTTGGAGGTCTTACAGCGGCTATTATTGCTATTCCCCTTGCGTTGGCTTTTGGTGTAGTAGCTTTTGGTCCATTAGGTGCCGATTGGGCCTCGAAGGGGGCTTTGGCCTGTTTGTACGGGGCTATTTTTACCAGTATTTTTGCCTCCCTTTTTGGAGGCACCCCCACTCAGGTAACCGGTCCCACCGGCCCCATGTCAGTACTAATAGCCACACTAATTGCTGCCTCTTTGGCCAGACTCCCGTCTGGAAGTGTTCCCACCGCTGAGCAAATCGATACTATTCTTACTATGGTATTCCTTACGGTCTTGTTAGGAGGGGTCTTTCAGATTTTTCTGGGTTTGGTAGGCGGAGGGAAACTCATTAAGTACATTCCCTATCCTGTGATTGCAGGATTTATGAATGGGGTGGCAATTATTATTTTTCTGGGACAGGTAAAACCTTTCCTTGGGCTTGGACCGGATCAGGGAATCATGGATGTTCTTTCAGGAGGAGCCTCTCCCTCCTGGGTAGCCATAGTTGTAGGTGGGGTAACTATTATAGCCATGGTGATGTCTCCGAAATTCATCAAATCTATTCCTGGCTCTCTGATTGGTATGGTGGCGGGGATTCTCTGTTTTTTCATCCTGGGATATGTGGCTAAACCAGAATTGCTTCAATCCCAAGGTAATCCTTTCATTATTGGCTACATCCCCTCATCCATTCCTAAGCCTGTGATGGCCACGAAGTTTTTAAACGTTTTTAGCAATTTCAATTCCAGTCAGCTAAAGGCGATTATAATTCCTGCTATTACTCTGGGGATGCTGGGTTCCATCGATTCTCTACTTACCTCTTTAGTGACAGATTTGGTTACCAAGACCAGACATAATAGCCGACGAGAACTCATTGGACAGGGGATAGGGAACATAGTTTCTCCAATTTTCGGAGGTTTAGGAGGGGCTGGTTCCACTGTAAGAACTTTAGTTAATGTTCAAAGCGGAGGGAGAACAAGGCTTTCTGGGATCTTTTGTGGAATAGTGGTCCTTCTGGTTCTTCTTACGTTGGGGCAGTACGCTCAATGGGTGCCTGTAGCTGTATTGGCTGGTATCCTTATGGTGACGTCCACCAAAATGGTTGATACCTATAGTTTCGAGTTGATTAAACGACGATCTACATTGCGCGATCTGGCCATTGTTGTTCTCGTGGCAGGCGCTACTGTGTTAATCAATCTTATGGTTGCGGTAGGTGTGGGTTTTATTATTACTGCGCTTCTTTTTATTAAAGACCAGATTGCCCGTTCGGTAGTAAAGAACAAGTTCTACGGCGACAGAATCCACTCCAAAAAGGTTCGAACCAGCGATGAGATGAAATTCCTGGAAGAAAAAGGTCAAGCTATTATTATTTACCAATTAGACGGAGCTGTTTTTTTCGGCACCGCCGATAAGTTACTCAGACAAATCGAAAGTGAAATGTCCGAGGCAGAAATTGTTATCCTCGACTTTAAACTGGTAAGCGAAATCGACATTACCGGTGTACAGATTATCAGACAACTTCATGACAGTTTAAATGACAAAAATAAGCTCCTGGCACTGAGCTACATTCTGGATCGCAATGATCCTGAAAAGGGACGAATAACCAGATTCCTGGAAGATTTGGGAATATTAGATCAAATTGGAAGAGAAAGAATTTTTCCTGATACAGACAGGGCCTTGGAGTGGGCAGAGGATGTGCTATTAGAACGTCATTTAACTGAGCTCCAAGCCGTAGCTCATCGTGTGGAATTGAGGAAAATGAGAATATTTCAATATCTTGATGATCAGGCGATAGATAAGGTGGCTGCTCTTCTTACCCGTTCAAGTTATCGAGCTGGGGAGGAGATATTCCACGAAGGGGACAAGGGTGATACTATGTACCTTGTTTCAAAAGGGTGTGTGAGCATATTGCTGGAGTTGGGCAAAGGAAAGAGAAAGAAACGGATAGCTTCTTTTGGAAAGGGTGTTTTTTTTGGCGATATGGCATTGCTTGAGGAAAAGCCCCGCTCGGCTACGGCCGTGGCCGAAGAAGACACTGAACTCTTTGGCCTTTCTAGAAAGGATTTTCTCGCTCTAATCGAAAACGAGCCGAGGATTGCTTCCAAAATTCAACTGGGAATCGCCCGAGAATTATCCAATCGTCTCAGAATTACTTCTGATGAGGTACGGGCTTTGGAAATATGATGAATATCGATCCTAATAGAATTCATGTGATTCGAAGGTAAATCAGCAGGACATGAAATACAATCCTGAAAAACATCACCGCCGTTCCATTAGATTGAGACATTATGATTACAGGTAGGCGTATATTTTATAACAATATGCACCTACAATAAGACGTACATTTTGGCGAGGTAATTAATGGCAAGATGCGGTTGAGTGAAAAATTGTAGAAGCCGAATGGTTAAAAACCGCCCACATGCGCGGTAATGTTGAATTGGATGAATATATCATTATGCCAAACCATTTACATGGTATTTTGGTTATTGTTGATGATGGTGGTAGGGGTACAGTGCCCCGTGCCCCTACCACCACGCCAAAATATGAATCATTCGGTAAACCGGTTTCGGGATCAATACCCACCGTCATTCGCGGATTTAAATCCACCGTTACCAAACAAATCAGCGAATTGCGCAACCCACCTGGCGCACCATTATGGCAACGTAATTACTATGAACACATTGTTCGAAACGAAAAATCATTAAATCGTATTCGACAATACATCATCAACAACCCTGCGAATTGGGAAAATGATATTGAAAATGTTGAAATAAAAACAAGAATAGATCGGCGAAAATATTTTGATTTAATCATTGGTAAAATAAATGAAGAAATGCCTTGATGCTGAACCGTGTTCCATCCGGAAACCCTTGCTAAATAAAGGTGTGCATGTGGTAGGGGCACGGTGCCCCGTGCCCCTACCACCGCCATGCGTTGTACCTTCACGATGCATCATGCCCCTACAAATCTTTATGTTTTTGCTGCTTGGGCTTTGGATAAGTGGAGGAAATTTAAAAGCCCAAAGCCAAATTTTCCAGCAGCCACTGAGCCAGCGGATTGCAAATTACCAAATCAAGGTTAGATTGATACCTGAGCAGAAAGCACTGCAAGGAGAGGAAATTCTCACCTGGCATAATACCTCCCCGGATTCTATCCACGAGCTCTATTTTCATCTCTACATGAATGCCTTTCGCAATTTGAAATCAACCTTCATGAAAGAATCAGGTGGCCGATTACGGCATTCTCGGTTTGAACATGGAAAATGGGGGTATATTGAGATCAAGAATTTGCAATTGATAGATGGAACAGACCTGACATCTGCTATTCAATATGTGAGTCCAGATGACAACAATAGCGATGACATGACCGTGATGAAAGTTCCCCTGTCAATTCCCTTGCCCCCAGGGGGGAAAGTGCGATTGCGGATTGAATTTCATGTACAACTTCCCCGAGTTTTTGTCCGTGCAGGTTATTGTGGGGATTTTTTTATGGTAGGGCAGTGGTTCCCGAAAATTGGAGTCTATCAAAATGGCAGATGGAATTGCCACCAGTACCACGCTACCAGTGAGTTCTTTGCTGATTTTGGAGTCTATGATGTCACCATCGAGGTGCCAAAATCGTTTGTCGTAGCTGCCTCCGGTGTTTTGGTTGCGGTTGATTCTACCGACACCACTCGTATCCTCCACTATCGTTCTGAAGATGTGCATGATTTCGCCTGGGCAGCGGATCCGCTGTTCAAAATTGCAAAAGAATTTTACAAGAATATCGAAATCAATCTTTACTTTCGTCCGTGGCGCAAAAAATTAGTATCTCGCTATTTATCGGCTGTCAAGAATGCACTAAACTATTTTGAAAACTGGATAGGTCCGTATCCTTACCCGACATTAACCCTTGTCGATCCCCCGCTGGCTGCATCTGGAGCTGGCGGGATGGAATATCCAACTTTGATCACTGTAGGCTCCCCGTGGTGGATGCCCAAAGGGTTTCGTCTCCCAGAGATGGTAGCTATCCATGAATTTGGTCATCAATACTGGTACGGTATGGTAGCATCGAACGAATTTGAAGAAGCATGGTTGGACGAAGGGATAAATACCTATTCCGAAATTCGTATTTTGGGAACTTTCTATGGAACCAGAACTTCTGTGCTTGATCTCTGGGGCATACAGATTGGTGACGATGAATTGCAATGGACCTCCTACATGTTTATGCCCCAATTTGATCCCATTTTACGACCAACCTGGGAATATCTCAATCACCGGAGCTACGGAGTAAATGCTTATCACAAACCTGCAATGATGCTTTTAACATTGGAAAATTATCTTGGTACCGAGACTATGGATCAGATCATGAGAACTTACTTTCAGCGTTGGAAATTTAAGCATCCGACCTCTAAAGATTTTATTCAAGTAGTCAATGAAGTTTCTGGGCAGAAAATGGACTGGTTCTTTGAACAGTTTTTTTATGAGACAGGGTACCTGGATTACGCAGTCCATTCTATTTCTAGTAAACGCCAGAGAACTATCGCAAAGATAGCAACTTCTCAGGATTCCCTTCAGGCACCAATTAAAGACAGTACTAAGGCGGTTTATCATTCTGAAGTTATTCTCAAACGGAATGGCGAATTTATTTTGCCAGTAACTTTTGAGGTACATTTTACCAATGGTAACGTAATCGTAGAAAGTTGGAGTGGACGAAAACGATGGGTAAAGTTTGAATACGATGAACCAGCCAAAATCGATTACGTAACTATTGATCCCCAGAAGAAACTGTGGTTAGATATTGACTTTGTGAATAATACGCTTATCGCGAAAAAGTCTATCAAAGGGGTTAACTTCATCAGTTTAAAATGGCTGTTCTGGATACAAAATTTGCTCCAATTTTTTGCGTTTTTTAGTTAGAGTTGACAAGTAACTGAAAGTGTTTCATTAACCCATCACGGCTGTGGAGCAATTTTCATGATCGCATTCAAGGCATTTGTTGCTGGCAGCTTAATGGTTTGGCAACGTCGTAAGTTGTGGTTAGGTCTTTACGTCTGTAATTTGATTTTTGCTCTGGTACTAATAATTCCGGCGCGCTCTTTGTTAGCCAGATTCTTTGCTGACCGTTTGGCAGGCGGCACGTTGGCTGAACAATTTGATTTCGCTATCTGGGCGGTGTTTCTCAAACAGAATTTTCCTTCCGTCTCATTGCTTTTCAATTTGATGTTTGTACTTGGAATTATCTACTGGTTGTTCAACGCCTTTCTGAATGGGGGGATTTTGATGCAATTTGTTAATCCGGAACAAAAATTTAACCTGGGAAGTTTCTTAACTACCTGTTGTTACTTTTTTGCTCGTTTTTTTCGACTTTTGTTGATTGGTTTGGGGGTGATTGTTCTGGTATTCTTGCTCAGTAGCGTCATATTTGCTTTAGTAGGTCTTTTAGCCGGAAATATTGAAAATGAAATTGTGAAATCAATATTGCGGTTACTGGCAGCGGGCAGTGTGCTTTTGCTTCTTTTATTTTTCAATATGATTCTCGATTATGCTAAAATTATTACGGTAGTGTGGGATGAACTAAAAGTACTGAAGGCTGTTCGGCTTGCCATGGGATTTGTACGGAGCAATTTTGGTAAAACCCTAATCCTTTATTTTGGAATTTCGTTCTTAGCGCTAATTTTGTTGGTACTGTATTTTTCCATTCATGGCTGGCTTAAGGGTGCGTCAGCCATGGTAATTTTAGCAACGTTTTTGCTGCAGCAGATTTACATTATTAGTAAATTGGGAATTCGATTGGATTTCTTTGCCAGTCAAATGTACCTGTACCGTCAGACCAGCGGGATTGTCACATTTGAACCAATAGAGATCATTAATGAAGCTTAGTAATATCCCATTTGCGAAAATATCAGCTACTGGAAACGATTTTATTCTATTCGACAACCGGACGCAGATTTTTTCTGGTAGAGAAAGTGAATACTTTCGAACCATTTGCCAGCGTCGTACAGGGGTTGGTGCCGACGGTGTCATTCTATTGGAAAATAGTAAGCGAGCTGATTTTCGGATGCGCTATTTTAATGCTGATGGCAACGAAGCAGAGATGTGTGGCAATGGGGCACGGAGTGTGGCTTTTTGGGCTCACTATTTAGGAGTCGTGGATGAGAAGATGTGTTTCGAATCACAAAGTGCTCTGCATCGGGCAGAAATCAAAGAGAACGGGGTTCGGGTGCAAATGCCAACGCCAGAAGCCTGGAATCTGAATATCCGAATAGGGGAAGAATATGGCTGGGGGATCGGGGGATTTGTACGAGTAGGGGTACCACACTACGTGTTATTTGTTGATGATCTGGAGCAAGTAGATGTACCTACTATCGGGCATAGCATTCGGCATGATTCAGCGTTTGTTCACGGGACGAATGTGGATTTTGTGCAGTTGTTATCGCCACAAAAATTACGTTTGCGTACTTACGAACGCGGAGTAGAGACCGAAACCCTTTCCTGCGGTACCGGTGCCATAGCTTCTGCAGTGATCGCTTATCGCAAGAAAAATATTAGACCACCTGTCGAGGTTCAAGCTCCAGGTGGGATTTTGTGGGTTGATTTTGATAGGGATTTCAAAGAAGTCTTTTTAGAAGGATCGGTAACTTTGGTATTTGAGGGAAAGTTGTTTATTGTGCCGGAACGAGATTAACAAACTGAAAAGATTTTGTCAGGCCACAGTTTTGCCGATTGAAGACCCAATCCAATGTCGGAATTGCAAATACAGAACTAATGAGATCTGATTTAAATTTGTCATCTATTCGACGGATTCTGGTTACTCGATTTCGTTTCATGGGGGACGTGATTTTGACTACACCAGTAATTAGCTCTTTGAAAGAGGCATTGCCACAAGCAGAAATTAGCTATTTAGTGGAACCGCCATATGATGCTTTATTACAACACAATCCCGATATTCACGGTATCATTCCTTTCCAACGTCATCGCTACGATCATTGCAATTGGGTTACCAGTTTGCGTTTACAATGGCAATTAGTGCAGCGCCTGAGGGAAAAGCGATTTGACTTGGCGATTGATTTGTTTGGTATTCCCCGCAGTGCCTGGTTTGTTTTTTTCACTGGCGCACCTATTCGGATAGGTGGAAAATTTCGTTATCGGCATCACCTTTACACTCACACTTTTGATACCAAAACAGGCTGGCAAACTGCCATTGAGTTTCACTATCTGGCTTTAAAAACGTTGGGGTTAGGACAAATTAACCAGATTGTACGGTCGCAGCCAAAGGTTTATTTGACCTCCAAAGAAATCGATTGGGCAGAGAACTTTTTAAAGACACACAAGCTAAATAAAAAGAAATTTCTAATTGGTTTGCATCCTGGTGGTACCTGGCCAGCTAAATTATGGCCTGAACATTATTATGCCGAATTGGCAAAACGTCTCCATCGCGAACTCGATACACAAGTCATTTTTACCCATGGTCCTAAGGAGAAGGAAATTGTTAGAAGGCTGAAAGAGAAAGTCGAGGAAGCTGCCTTTTTCGTACCGCTACTATCTTTGCGACAATTAGCAGCATTGTTACAACAATGCGATCTTTATATTTCTAACGATTGTGGCCCCATGCACCTTGCAGTAGCAGTAGGCACTCCCACGTTTGGTATCTTTGGCCCCAGCGAACCAGACATCTGGTTTCCTTATGATCCCCGGCAAGGACATCGTGCTATTTACAAGCCAATTGCCTGTCGTCCGTGCCATCTACATCAGTGTCCTCGATTGCACCAGTGCATGACTGAAGTATCTGTGTCGGATGTTTTGAAACATGTGGAGAATGTGTTACCTCGAGCCAGTTGAGCCCTTTTCCCCGAAATTAGAATAAAATGATTCTCTGCAAGAGCTCCAACCGACATTCCGTTATTGAACTCGAAATAGGGGTTGCACTTTTGGAATAATTTGCATAATTTATTGTGATTGAACATGCAGATCGGGAATGTCTAATAAAAATATTCATGATTACTAACTTCGAACACCTTTTAGCGCGTGCTCGATTTTTAGGCCCTAAAAGAATCGCTGTTGCCAATGCCCAGGACGAAGCAGCGCTGTCTGCATTTTGGGAAGCCAAAGGTATGGGATTGGTAGAGGGGATTTTATTTGGTAATAAAGCCCAGATTACCCAACTTTTGCGTCACTTGAATCTTGCTACTGAAAGTACCAAAGCTGTTGAGATTCGAGATTTTCCTTCAGAAGCGGAAGCTGTGACAGCAGCAGTCAGGAGCGTAGCTATTGGCGAAGCTGATATTTTGTTGAAAGGCAAGACCAAAACCAGTACACTTCTGAAAGCAGTGCTTGATCCCCAGCAAGGTCTGAAAACCGGCAAATTGCTCAGCGATGTGTTTCTGTTCGAAGATCCCGGTCGTGACAATAACCAACTGGTGATGATTAGCGACGGTGGAGTGACAATAGCTCCGGACCTGAAGCAAAAGGTCGAGATTATCCAGAACGCGGTAGAATTGGCCCATCTGTTGGGAAACACCAATCCCAAGGTGGCGCTATTGTCGGCAGTAGAAACTGTGACATCCGCTATTCCTTCTACATTAGAAGCCGCAGCTATTGCCAAAATGAATCAGCGAGGCCAAATTAAAGGGTGTATTGTGGACGGGCCGTTGGCACTGGACAATGCCATTTCCCCCGAAGCTGCTCGTATCAAAGGTCTTGAATCTCCAGTAGCTGGCGTCGCCGACATTCTGATCCCACCTGATATCGAGTCAGCTAATATGTTAGCTAAAAGTACTACCTACTGGGCTAAGTTTCGTTTGGCCCACGTAATTATGGGTGCTAAAGCTCCTATTCTCATCCCCTCTCGTGCTGATAGTGCGGATGCAAAACTACTGTCAATTGCCTTGGGGATTATTGTTGTTAGTAGTGGAGGTGGAGTTGCAACTAAATAATAGTGAGCAATGATGAGCAAAATACGTATCGATATCCCCAAAGGAAAAATTGCCAAATTCTGTAACAGGCGGAAAATACAAGAATTTGCTCTGTTTGGATCAGTGCTTCGGGATGACTTCTGTCCTAACAGCGATATTGACATACTTGTCACGTTCAGTGAAGATGCAAAACATACTTTGTTTGATCTTGTCCACATGGAGAATGAACTCAAACAGATATTCGGACGTGATGTGGACATAGTTAGTCGTAGAGGCATTGAAGCTAGTCGAAATTACATTCGTCGGAGCGCCATTTTGAATTCAATAAAAGTATTGAAAATTTTTTCGATGGACTTCAATGTCAAGACGCCGTGATTTGTTGTCTTGAGGTTATTGGAGAAGCAGTGCACAGAATTTCAGAAGAAACAGGAGCTACTTTCCCTGATCTACCATGAAAAGCATATCGCCCAGATGAGTCTTACAAAATGGCTCAGATGAGACTGGTACTTTTTCCAAACTAACAGCGGCTGTTAAATAGTTCAAGCAAAACTTTGGAATTCGAAAATAAGAAATGGAACGCCACAGGTTTGAAATCAGGGGAGTTGTGCAGGGCGTAGGATTCCGTCCCTTCGTTTATCGACTGGCTAAACGATATCACCTGCGGGGCATGGTGTTTAATCACGCTCAAGGAGTGACTATTGATGTAGAAGGAGAAAACGGCACTCTGGAATCTTTCCTCCAGGCGCTGCAAACAGAATTACCTCCATTAGCTCAAATTCATTCGATTCAAATAGAATCGCTGCCAGTTGCTGGCTATTCCGATTTCAAGATACAACCCAGCCGTAGGGTGGCTGAACATTTTACTTTGATCTCTCCTGATATTGCTACCTGTTCCGAGTGTCTTGCTGAGCTGTTTGATCCTAAAGATCGCCGCTATCGCTACCCTTTCATTAATTGCACCAATTGCGGGCCGCGTTACACCATCACCTCCGACATTCCCTATGATCGTCCCAATACTACTATGGCATCGTTTCAAATGTGTCCAGATTGTCAGCGAGAGTATGATGATCCGATGGATCGTCGCTTTCATGCCCAGCCCAATGCATGTCCACGATGTGGCCCGCAGGTGTGGTTGTTGGATGCCAAAGGGCAGCGGGTAGAAGCCAGCGATGTGATTCAGGCTACTGTTGATTTTTTAAAGTGCGGTAAGATCATCGCCATTAAGGGAATGGGCGGATTTCATTTAGCAGTAGATGCGACACAGGAGGAAGCGGTGCAGCGGTTGCGTTGGCGTAAGCATCGTGAGGAGAAACCCTTGGCAGTTATGGCCAGCGATCTTGAAAAGGTGGCACAGTTTGCCTGGTTTTCTCAAACGGAGGCAAATTTGCTTACTTCACCGCAGCGCCCAATTGTTCTATTAAAAAAGAAGCCACAAAATTCGATTGCTCCTTCGGTGGCACCAAATAACAAATATTTTGGTGTTATGTTGCCTTACACACCTCTGCATTATTTGATTTTTCAAGACGATTTCTTGGCGCTGGTGATGACCAGCGGAAATCTTTCTGAAGAACCAATTGCTATTGACAATGCTGAAGCTTTACAACGCTTGAGCAAGATAGCTGACTATTTTTTGTTTCACGATAGAGATATTCTGATTCGGAGTGATGATTCTGTGTGCCGTATCTTTGCTGACAAAATATTGCCGGTCCGGCGGTCGCGGGGCTTTGTTCCGCTACCGATACATTTGTCGCCGAAATTCAAGCACCAGCATTTACCATCTGTCCTTGGCTGCGGAGCGGAGCTGAAGAATACCCTCTGTTTGACCAAGGGCGACCAGGCTTTTGTTAGTCAACATATCGGCGATCTGGAAAATCTGGAAACCTGGCAATTTTATCTGGAAATTTATGAACACCTGCGCAAAATCCTGGAGATTACCCCCCAAGTTTTAGCTTATGATCTGCACCCTCAATATCTTTCCACGCAATGGGCGTTGGAGCAGGAGATTCCGCACAAAATCGGAGTGCAACATCACCATGCCCACATTGCTGCTTGTTTAGCAGAACATGGTATTAGCGAAAAGGTGATTGGCTTTGCCTTGGATGGCACAGGCTATGGCCTGGACGGGAATATTTGGGGCGGCGAAGTCTTGATCGCCGACCTGCAAGATTTTGTCCGAGTGGCACATTTTGAATATCTCCCCCTGCCCGGCGGTGCGCAAGCCATCAAAGAACCCTGGCGAATGGCAGTTAGCTATCTGTGGAAAACTTTCGGAAACCAGATGTGGAATCGTGCCCTCCCAATACTACAAAAATGGGATACCAAAGCAACTGAATTTCTAGTCCAGATGATGCAGCATCGTCTTAATTCACCATTAACTTCCAGTTGTGGTCGTTTGTTCGATGGAGTTGCTGCTTTATTGGGCTTGCGACAACGGGTTTCCTTTGAAGGACAGGCAGCTATGGAGCTGGAGATGCATCTTGAATCAGACTCTGGTCGCTATGCTACCGAATGGACGGAACAGGATAATACTCGCCAGTTTTTAATTGCACCACTTATCGAGGATTTAGTAGCTGACATTGAAAGAGGAGTATTTTCTTCTACGATCGCCTGCCGTTTTCATAATACGCTGGTACGGCTTTTTACGGAAACTGCAATCTGGCTGCGCGAGCAGTGGGGCATAAACCTTGTGGCACTCAGTGGGGGATGTTTTCAGAATGTCTACCTACTTTCCGCTTTGTTGCAACAGCTCCAGAAGCGGGATTTTAAAGTACTCATCCATTCCAAAGTGCCTCCGAATGATGGAGGCATAAGTTTGGGACAGGCCACTGTAGCGTTGGGGAAATATTTGGCACAGAAAAATTAATTGAGCTTACTGCAAACATCAGAGGGAACAAAGTATGTGTTTAGGAATTGCAATGAAAATTGTGGAATTAGTAGGCGAGGACGAAGCTGTTGCTGAACTCAATTCGGTCCGACGCAAGATTAGTATTCGATTACTGCCCGAATTGAAAGTTGGTGATTACGTGATTGTTCATGCAGGTTTTGCTATTCAGAAGGTGGATGAAGACGAGGCTTTGGAGCAAATTGCTCTTTATCAGGAAATGACAAATATGATAAGAGATGAAAATGAAGATTTGGTCTGAATTTCGCAATCCTCAGTATGTCCAGGGATTAGTAGAGCAAATTCGTCAGAGAGCAAATGGACGTCAGATCACTTTGATGGAAGTTTGTGGTACACATACTATGGCGATTCATCGCTTTGGTTTACGAAAGCTTCTACCAGAAAATATTGAACTGCTCTCCGGGCCAGGATGTCCAGTTTGTGTTACTCCTAACGACTACCTGGATCGGGCAATTGCTTTGTCCCAAATTCCAGATGTGATTATTACTACTTTTGGCGACATGGTGAAAGTGCCGGGCTCCTATTCCAGTTTGGAGAAGGAACAGGCCTCTGGCGGAGATGTGCGCATTGTGTATTCTCCATTGGATGCATTGGAAATTGCGCGTCAGAACCCTGATAAGAAAGTGATTTTTTTAGGGGTTGGTTTTGAGACTACTACACCCACGGTGGCGACAGTGTTAAAAATGGCCATCGAACAAAAATTAAAAAATTTTTATGTTCTTTCTGCTCATAAACTTATCCCCCCGGCAATGGCAGCGCTAATGCAGACTGAACAAAGCCGAAAAGGAGAGGTTAAGACGCGAGTGCAAGTAGATGGGTTTCTTTGTCCAGGGCATGTTTCGGCTATTATTGGCAGTGAGCCGTACCGCTTTTTGGCGGAGCAGTACGGTAAGGCTTGTGTAGTGACAGGTTTTGAGCCCCTTGATATTTTACAAGCTATTTCAATGTTAGTGGAGCAGATAGTTACCGATAAGCCCGCAGTGGCAATTCAATATCGACGAGTGGTAAGGCCAGAAGGAAATCCTCAAGCATTAAGCTTGCTTGAAGAAATGTTTGAGGTAGAGGATACTATCTGGCGGGGTATTGGTTCAATCCCTCAAAGTGGTCTAAAGATTCGAGAGCAATTTGGCAACCTGGACGCCGCCAAACAAATTGAGGTTGAGATACCGCCTTCAGTAGAACCTAAAGGGTGTATTTGTGGATTGATTTTACAAGGTTTAAAGAAACCTGTTGATTGTCCACTTTTTGCCGTTCACTGTACACCAGAGTCGCCGGTGGGAGCTTGTATGGTGTCCAGTGAAGGGACCTGCGCTGCCTATTACAAATATGGGGAGTAAGTATTAGGATTGATAATTGGTTCCTTTATTTCGGAACAAGTCCAAACTAAATCAAGGGAGGGAGTATTATGGCTATTTCTCAACGATTGCAAAAGTATCTTGACGACAACAACATCAAGTATGTTGTTGTTAGCCATTCGCGAGCCTATACGGCTCAGGAGATTGCCGCACGAGTGCATGTTAAAGGAAGCCAGCTGGCTAAATCGGTAATAGTAAAGGGGAATGGTAATGACTACATGGTGGTGTTAGCAGCCAGTCACAAGATTAACTTTGCTAAGCTGAAAGATTTCTTGAAGGTAAAGGCGTTGAGATTAGCTGCAGAGCAGGAATTTAAGGATATTTTTGACGACTGCGAAGTTGGTGCCATGCCCCCTTTTGGCAATCTGTACGGACTTCCGGTAATTGTAGATGAAGTGCTGTACAAAGATGTAGAGATTGCATTCAATGGTGGCAATCATGTGGACGTGGTAAAAATGGCGTTTGAGGATTTTGAACGCCTGGTGAAGCCACAGAAGGCCAGTTTTGCTGAACATATGTGAGCTTACCTCAACCCCTTTACCCTTTCCATGTAGAGAGGGGAGTGGTTGGGTATTGAGCTGGTGTTGCCATTTTTGCTTCTATTGCTTTAGAAGCTAACCTTTTTAGAGGGTTTTCGATTTTTCTTTTTTTACAAACATTTCACCCCTACGGCGTTTTCCCGGGTGGCCAAATGGGATCTGAAAACCGCGAAGCCGCGAGATGTTTGTAGTCAATCAACTTTACCTATTCACTTAGACCACGAGCAACTATGACGAAACACAAACGGATTCTATTGGCACATGGCAGTGGTGGTAAACTTACTCACCAGCTAATTGACAGGTTGTTTGTTCCCACCTTCCATAACCAGATTTTGGAAAGGTTGGACGATGGTGCAATTTTGTTGCAGGATTCCGATACTGAGGGTAATGAAAGATCAGGGATGGCTTTTACCACAGATAGCTACGTGGTGGATCCGATTTTTTTCCCTGGAGGTGACATCGGACGACTGGCTGTCTGCGGTACGGTAAATGATCTGGCTATGTGCGGTGCTGAGCCTCTTTATCTCAGCGCAGGGTTGATTTTGGAAGAGGGATTTCCCTTTGCAGACCTGGAAACCATTGTTGAGTCTATGCAGCAGGCTGCTGAAGAGGCAGGGGTTTCCATCGTTACCGGAGATACTAAAGTGGTGCGAAGAGGTAATGTCGACAAGTTGTTCATTAACACAGCAGGAATTGGCCGAGTGTTTTCTGGGATACAAATTTCTGGTCGGAATGCACAAGTAGGGGACCGGGTAATCCTCAGTGGAACATTGGGAGAGCACGGACTTGCAGTATTATTGCAACGGGAAGGGTTGGCTTTTCAATCCAAAATTCGCTCGGATGTTGCTCCAGTCAACAAAATGGTGTCGAGGATGTTACAAAAATTCCCTGATGCAATTCACGTTTTGCGCGATCCAACTCGAGGTGGTCTGGCTACAACTCTTAACGAAATTGCCCAGAGCTCTCAGGTGGCAATTGAGCTCGAGGAAGTGAAAATCCCGGTATCCCCGGAGGTGCTGAGTGCCTGTGAGCTTTTAGGGTTCGATCCTCTCTATGTGGCAAACGAAGGTAAGTTCATTGCGATTGTTGCTCCTGAGGTTGCCGAGCCAATTTTACAGTTTCTTCGCCGTTTTGATCTTGGAAAAAATGCTGCTATTATTGGTCAAGTTCTTGAACGTCCTCAAGGTAAAGTCCTATTGAACACTTCTATGGGAGGGACTAGATTGGTTGACATGCTGGTTGGTGAGCAATTACCACGAATCTGCTAGGGCCTCAAGAGTGTTATCTTTGTGTTTTAGAGAACTAATGTGAAATTTAGACATTTAAAGGGAGGAATGGTCGTGAAAAAATATTTAGCTTTTGTAGTTTTGGCGGCTGTGTTTTTCACTGTGTCAGCTTTTGCCAGAGAAGAAACTCGAGTGTTGCGGTTTCCAGCGATGTATGGTGATCAAATTGTATTTACTTATGCTGGGGATTTGTACACGGTAGCTTCGGCCGGAGGGGTAGCACGTAAATTGACAAACCACCAAGGATACGAAATGTTTGCTCGATTTTCTCCAGATGGTAAATGGATTGCCTTCACTGGTCAATATGATGGTAATACCGAAGTGTATCTGATGCCAGCAGAAGGAGGTGTCCCCAAGCGGTTAACCTTTACCGCAACAATTGAGCGCGATTATGTCTGGGATCGTATGGGTCCCAACAATATCGTCATGACTTGGAAACATGATAACAAGCATATTGTTTTTCGCTCACGTATGCGGGAATGGAATAGCTTTAATGGGCAGCTTTATCTTATTTCAGTAGAAGGAGGACTTCCACAACAGTTGCCACTTCCGCGCGGTGGGTTCTGTTCATTCTCTCCAGATGATAAAAAGCTTGCCTATAATCGAGTATTTCGAGAATTTCGTACTTGGAAGCGTTATCGTGGCGGAATGGCAGATGATATCTGGATCTACGATTTTAAAAGTAAAAAGATAGAAAACATTACCAACAATCCTGCGCAAGACATTATCCCTATGTGGAGTGGTAGCAAAATCTATTTTCTTTCTGACCGTGATGAAAACAAACGAATGAATCTTTATGTCTATGATCTTAATACCAAGAAAACGAGAAAGCTAACTAATTTCACTAAATTTGATATTAAATTTCCTTCTTTAGGTAAAAATGCTATTGTATTCGAGTGTGGTGGCTATATTTACCGATTCGATTTAAGTACTGAAGAATATCAAAAGGTACCAATCTTTATTTTGGAGGATAAACTTAATGGCAGAGGAGGTATCGTAAACGTTAGCAAATATATTAGAAATTATGAAATTTCTCCGAATGGCAAACGGGCACTCTTTGGAGCTCGAGGTGATATTTTTACTGTTCCGGAGAAGCATGGTCCGACTCGAAATTTAACCAAAACTCCTGGTGTTCACGAACGTAATTCCAAATGGTCACCGGATGGCAAATGGATTGCTTATATTTCGGATGCAACTGGTGAGGATGAAATTTACATCATCCCCCAAGATGGCAGTGCTCCGGCTACCCAGATTACTACAGGAGCGGAAACGTACAAATATCAGATATACTGGTCGCCAGATAGTAAAAAAATATTATGGGCCGATAAGAAGCTTCGGCTACGTTACGTAGACATTCAAACTAAGAAAATTGTGGATGTTGCCCAAGCAAAAGCATGGGAAATGCGCGACTATGCCTGGTCGCCGGACAGTAAATGGATTGCTTACGCTAAACCAGAAGAAACGGTTATGACTAAGATTTATCTGTATTCACTTGAACAAAAGAAAAGTTACGAAGTTACCGAGGGTTGGTACTCTTCCTTTCAACCTGCTTTCAGTTCCGATGGAAAATACTTGTTTTTTGTGTCCGATCGTGATTTTAATCCCGTTTTTAGCAGAGTAGAATGGAATTATGCATATCTGGATATGTCCCGAATCTATCTTGTTACATTATCCAAAGATGTAAAATCACCTTTTGAACCTCAAAGCGATGAAGTGAAAATAGAGAAAGAACAGAAAAAATCGGAAAAGAAAAAGGAAAGTCAGAAAAAAGATCTTGGCGGAGGAAAAGAAGAAAAGATTACTGTAAAAGTAGATGTCGATGGACTGAAAGATCGTATTGTTGGACTTCCGATCAAGGCATCAGGTTACAGGCACTTGACTTCAGTAGGTAATAGACTTTACTACAATAGAAAAGGCAGTAAAGATGAAAAATCTGTTCTTTTGATGTATGATTTAAAGGAGCAAAAAGAGACTGAATTGGGTCAGATTGATGGTTATGAAATTTCTGCCGATCAGAAGAAAATGCTTGTTTCTCAACAGAAGTCATATGCGATAATCGATTTGCCAAAATCAAAAATCAAGATTAAAGAAAAGTTAAATCTTTCTGACATGGAGATGAAGTTAGACAGACATGCCGAATGGATGCAAATCTTCAACGAATGCTGGAGGCAGATGCGGGACTTTTTCTATGCTCCCAATATGCATGGGGTGAATTGGAAGGAAATCCGCAAACGATATCTACCGCTCGTTGCTCAGGTGAATCATCGTGCTGACCTTACCTACATTATTGGTGAAATGATAGGGGAGTTAAACGTTGGGCATACTTACGTTGGCGGTGGTGATATGCCAAAACCAAAAAGGATTAAAACCGGATTGCTCGGTGCCCAACTTGAACGGGATCCGAAATCGAAGTATTACAGGATCAAAAAGATTCTCAAAGGTCAAAATTGGGATAAATCCTTACGATCTCCCTTGACAGAAATTGGTGTGAATGCTAAAGAGGGAGATTATATTTTGTCGGTAAATGGTTTGCCCACGAACAAAATGGACAATATCTATGAAGCCTTAGTGAATACAGTTGGTAAACAAGTCAAACTAAAGATTAACTCTGTACCTACTGAAAAAGGTAGTCGAGAGGTTGTGGTTATTCCTATTGCTGATGAATCTAAATTGTACTATTACAATTGGGTGCAAAATAATTTGAAAAAAGTGAACGAAGCAACAGGTGGAAAAGTAGGGTACATCCACGTACCAGATATGAGCAAATATGGGTTGAATGAATTCGTGAAATATTTTTATCCCCAATTGCGCAAGAAGGCCTTGATTATTGATGTGCGAGGGAATGGTGGTGGTAATGTGTCACCAATGTTAATCGAACGATTGCGCCGGGAGATTGCTATGATAGATATGGCACGCAATGTCTCTCCATCTCCCGATCCGTATGCGATGATTTGGGGACCCAAAGTTTGCCTAATAGACGAGTTTTCTGCTTCAGATGGGGACTTGTTTGCTTATCGATTTAGGAAGCATAAACTTGGTAAACTTATTGGAAAACGAACATGGGGTGGCGTTGTTGGTATTCGGAGCTCATTGCCTCTCCTCGATGGCGGTTATCTCTACAAACCCGAATTTGCTTCGTATGATGCTGAAACTAGAAAATGGATCATTGAAGGCCATGGAGTAGAGCCAGACATCTTTGTGGATAATGACCCTGCTAAAGAATATGCCGGAATTGATGAGCAATTGAACAAGGCTATCGAGGTAATTCTGGAAGAGTTAAAAACGCAAGAAAAAACGATACCTCCAATTCCACCGTACCCTGAGAAAAAATGAGAACTACCCGTTCAAAAAATTATAGAGAATCAAACTTTGCTAAGTTTCCAATCTTTGCTAAAACTAACTTGTTACCAAAACAGGAGGAAAAGAACGATGGCCTACAAAATTACCGAAGAATGTATTAGTTGTGGAGCATGTGAGCCGGAATGTCCAAATACTGCTATTTATGAAGGTGGTGTAGAGTGGGAGTTAAACGGAGAGACTCATCCACCTCTTTCCGACGAGCACTACTATATTGTGCCAGACAAATGTACCGAATGTGTTGGCTTTTTTGACGAACAGCAATGCGCCTCTGTGTGTCCAGTGGACGCTTGTGTCCCTGATCCTGCTCGCCAGGAGAAAAAAGAGCAGCTTTTGGAGAAAGCTAAGCAACTGCATCCAGACAAAACGTTCTGATTGGACTAGATGAAAATGGGAGGGGACTTCCTCTACTTATTTAATTGGATTGATGAATGAAGGAAGTCCATTTTTGTCTCTATGACAAGAAAAAGGAGACATAAAAATGGTTGTGGGAGTTTTAAAAGAGATCAAGGCAGATGAAAATCGGGTGGCGTTGTTGCCAGCGGGGGCAGCACAGTTAAGACTGCATGGGCATCAGGTTTTGGTGGAAAAAAACGCTGGTGAAGGTAGTGGTTTTGCTGATGAGGAATATGTGAAAGCTGGGGCGGAGATTGTCGAACAGCCTCAAGAAATTTATCAGCGTGCGGAGATGGTAATGAAAGTTAAGGAGCCATTACCGTCGGAGTACGCGCTCATTAGCCCAGAGCAAATAATTTTTACCTATTTTCACTTTGCGGCTTCCGAAGAGCTAACCCGTGCGATTATTAAATCGAAGTGTGTGGCTATTGCTTACGAAACCATCGAGGAAAGTGATGGTACTTTACCTCTGTTGACTCCGATGAGTGAAGTAGCTGGCCGCATGTCTATTCAGCAAGGTGAGAAATATTTGGAAAAGGCTCAAGGCGGACGTGGAATTTTGTTGGGTGGCGTTCCCGGTGTAGAACCAGCCACAATAATGATTCTTGGGGGAGGTGTGGTAGGTACAAACGCGGCTAAGATGGCAGCAGGCACCGGAGCCTATGTCTATATTCTTGACGTTAATCTTGATCGTCTCCGCTATTTAGATGATGTGATGCCCGCCAATGTTATTACCTTGATGTCAAATTCTTATAATATCCGTGGGTTATTACCAAGAGCTGATTTGGTGATTGGAGCCGTACTCATTCCCGGAGCCAAAGCACCTAAATTGATTACTCGTGACATGCTCAAGCTGATGAAACCAGGTTCGGTGATTGTCGATGTTGCTATTGATCAGGGTGGATGTATTGAAACTTCTAAACCTACTACCCACCATAATCCAACCTACGTTGTGGATGGAGTAATTCACTATTGTGTGGCTAATATGCCTGGTGCTGTGCCAATGACCTCTACTATAGCCCTGACCAACGCTACCTTTCCTTATGCTCTCGAAATTGCTGACAAGGGTTACAAACGAGCCATTCAGGAAAATCCTGAAATTAAAGCTGGTGCTAATATTGTGCGTGGTAAAGTGGTTTACAAAGGGGTTGCCGATGCTTTTGGACTGGAGTATCTCCCGGTCGAAGAGGTGTTGCAGTAATCATTTAAAGTCTTAAAGTCCAAATTCCAGTTCACAATTTTATAAATTCCTGATACCATGCTACAACCCTTACAGAACATTAAAGCTCTAGCCATAGATTTAGATGGTACAACTTACCTCGGCAAGGAGGCGTTTCCCTTTACCTTTAATTTTCTTGAAGGTTTGCAAGCTTATGGAATAAAGTATTTGTTTTTAACCAACAACTCTTCTAAGAGCAGCGAAGAGCATCGTCAAAAGCTTGAACGAATGGGAATTTCAGTCACACGCGACCAGATTTACACATCCCAAGATGCAACAATTGAATATTTGCGAAGTGTTACTACAGGCAGTAGTCTTTACCTGTTAGCTACCCCAGGAGTTGTTCGTGAATTTGAGGAAGCAGGTTATGAAACTGATTCTTCTACCCCCGAATTTGTGGTGTTAGCTTTTGATTTGTCGCTCACTTATGAGAAGTTGGATCGGGCTTGCTATTTTGTACGTAAGGGTGTACCCTTTATTGCTACCCACGAGGATGTTACCTGGATTGAGAGTGAAGATCATCGTTACCCTGATTGCGGTGCTTTGGCCGCGGCTATTACAACTGCAACCGGCCGAAAACCAAAATTTCTCGGTAAACCCAATCCAGAAATGGTACAGGGCTTTTTGAAGCGTCTGAATTTACACCCTGGTGAAGTGGCCATCATTGGCGACAAGCTTGAGACCGATATTCGGATGGGACAAATGAATGGTATTACTACTTTTTTGGTGTTGACCGGAGAAACTAAACCTGAAGATTTAAGCGTTTCTTCAATTCAGCCCGATTTTGTTTTGCAGCGCAATGTAGACGTCCTGAACTATTTAGTACCTCAAAAGTAATATCTTTCTGTGTCTAAGTGGCTATGTGGTAGGAAACGGTTGGCCCTACAACTTTTCTCGATTATGCATGATAAATGATTACTATGGGAGATGATCCAGATGTCCACTGTCGCCGGTCCCAAAATAATAACACATTTCGTTCATTGTACGGCAACGCAATTATTACGAACGCATTATTCGCATTGCAAACGAATTGAACGGGATACGGGAATACATGATCGATAAAATTTTCAATCTCTAACTTTAACTTTTGGGCGTGGATTAAAGGGACTTCGGATGCTCGAAAAACGTGTGGGAGCCGTTTCATTTTGGTTTTTTAAAACTTTCCTGAAGCATGACAATATTCTCCATTTTGTTTCCTCGCGGGTTGGTGGCGTTAGCAAAGCCCCTTATGCTTTTCTCAATTTGGGATTTCATGTGGGTGATGACCCACAAAATGTGCTCCAAAACCGCAAATTACTTGCTTCCACCCTGGGAATTCCATTAGATTGTTTTACTACTGCCAAACAGATACATGGTGGGAATGTAAAAATTATCACTGAGCAGTTAAAAGGTTGCGGTGCGGTCGAATATGGAACGGCGGTGAATGCCACTGATGCTATGGTTACAAATGTGCCCGATATTTGCCTCATGATCCTGGTGGCTGATTGTGTTCCGATTTTATTTTATGATCCCAAGAAAAGAGTGATAGGATGTGCTCACGCGGGCTGGAGAGGAACTGTTAAGTTGGTAGCTCAGAATACGGTAAGGATCATGCAAGAAAAGTTTGGCTCGTTGCCTGAGGATATCATTGTGGGGATCGGACCTTCTATTGGGCCACATTGCTATGTGGTAGGTGAAGAAGTTGTTGCGCAGGTAAAAACTGTCAGTAAAGAAGAAGGAGAAAACCATCTTGTCTATAATGCGTTAGAGAATAGCTGGTATTTTAATCTTTGGGAGGCGAATAAAGCCCAACTTCTACAAATGGGAATCCCAGCGCAAAATATTGAAATGGCAGGGCTGTGTACCTATTGTAACTCTGACAAGTTTTTCTCGGCCAGACATCAACGAGGAAAGACAGGTAGATTTGGAGTGGGGATTATGCTAAAAGATGAGTAATGTGACCGTCAGCTCAAAGGTGACGGTCACAGTTCGTAGGCAACTCAAATCGTTAATTTCTTTAACCTTTTCGCACCAGAGCGACTTAAGGTTATTTGGTGCCCATCTTGCAAGTGTAATTTGTAGCGACTATTTGGCCACTGTTCAATCTCTCTTATCGCATCGATATTTACGATGTAGGAACGATGAACACGGATGAATCGATTGGGGTCTAATTTGGTTTCCAAATTGCTCAAAGATTGTAGCACCAAATAGTCTCCTCTGGCAGTGTGTAAATTAACGTAGTCTTCCATAGCTTCGATCCAATTGATCTCTTCTGTATTAAGAATGATGATTTTTCCCAACTGCTTTACCAGCATTCTATCCAGATATTTTTTTTCCGGATGTAAATTTTTCAGCAGATTTTCAATTTTTTCCTTTTCATATTGTAGGTGTTGAATGCTTTTTTTCACTCGCTCCAGAGCGATGTCAAATCGTTCTTGATCAAAGGGCTTTAAAAGATAATCCACAGCGTTCACTTCAAAAGCCTTTAGAGCATACTGATCGTAGGCTGTGGAAAAAATCACATAGGGAATTTCTTCCAGCATCTCTAACAATTCGAATCCGTTGATTTCGGGCATTTGCACATCAAGGAAAAGAAGGTCTGGATGATATTTTTCGATAGCCTCCAGAGCTTGGTGAGCATCCCGACATTCGGTCATTACTTCTACTTCCGGATGCGACTCCAGATATTCGCGAATGATTTTTCGTCCTAACTCTTCGTCGTCGATGATGAGTGCTTTAATCTTGTTCATTAGATTCCAATGGTAATGATAAGATGACCTCAAATTTACCAGAGGGTGAATACCCGGTCTGCCAGTAATAGTTTTTTCCATAGAGCAAATTAAGTCGCTGGCGAATATTGGTCAGGCCGGTTCCATTTACTGATAGTGTAGGGTTCTGATCTGTGTTGATTTTTTCTACCTCGTTGGAAATTTTGCACCAAAATTGATCTCCCCGTCGTTTTAAAATCAATTGGATAGTTCCACCCCTGCGACTGTTGGCAATACCGTGTTTAACGGCGTTCTCTAAAAGTGGTTGGAGCACCATGGCCGGAAAGGGGGTCCCCAATAATTCGGGATCAACTTCTTCATGATAATTCATCTTGTCGCTAAAGCGTATCCGTTCGATTCCCAGATAGGTATGGGCAACGTCCAGCTCCTCTTTTAGTGGTACCAAAAGCTTGTCGCGGTTTTCCAGAGACATTCGCAGCAATTCGGATAACCGGGCAATCATTTTTCGGGCTAATCTGGGATTCTGGGTTACCAGCGCATTGATGGAATTCAGCGAGTTGAACAGGAAATGGGGGTTGATCTGTGCCTTCAAGGCTTTGAGTTTTGCCTCGGCTGCCAGAGCTTTAAATTTCTCTTCGGTGGCCTCTTTCTCCTTCAACTCTCGATAAAACATAAAAGAATAGATCAAGCCGAAGAATATCAGAGCGATCACCAGAAAAATCCCCATATTGGTCCAGAAGACCGTGCTGGCGAAGAAGGAAAATCCGTAAACCTTGCTGAAGATGGACATGGGGATGAGGAACCCTAAAAGATCAGCGATCAGGAAGCAAGGGATCTCCAAGCACAATTTTCTTCCTCTGGGCAAATGTTCGATTCTGGGTATCAGGAAAATGTGGAGCAAGCTCATGAAAAACCAGATAGTATAAGAGATGCTGAAGGCTATGATAAAAGACCCCAGATAATGTTTATTCTGATATCCGAAAAAGAGGCCGAATCCTACGCCCAGGAGGGTGGAAATTCCCAGCCAGGTAAGCGCTTGTTTATGACCTTTGTGCATTTTTGGGCATTTCTCTTAAAATAGAAAAAATGATTTTTTCATTTGCACTTCGCATCTTAAGGCTTCTTTTTTAATTCTTTTAATCCTTTTAAAAAATTCCACACAGGAACTCTTTCCATATACTTTTTGTAATCATCTCCAAATTTCTTTATATTGAATTCATCCTCTTTTTTAGATGCCATCCAAAAGCAGAAGATAGCTACTAAACCCAATATTGTCGAAGGAATTGATTGAATAATTAAGATTATCCCGATTGTAAACAAAGCGCTCCCTAAATAAAGGGGATGTCGCACGATTCGAAATACACCGCTCTCGATAAGCATGGTAGTATGCTCCCAGCCAGACCTTGGTTTTCCTTTATGTTTAAGGCTAATGAATGTAGAAATAACAAATGTAGTAGCGGGAACATAAAGAGCGCAGCCTATATAAACCAATGGGAGAATGTCACCGCTTTTCCATATCATCTGCCCCAATATAATTAGAGAAAACATAATACCTAATCCACAAGCCATATAGATCTCACAAACAATACGTTTCCGAATCACAGGAATTAGCCACCCAGAGACTATTGTGATCCAAATGACTGCACAGATTATATACGCCCACATTTCTGCTATGATCCTTTCTTCTGATACACTGCTTCATAATGTATCAT
>Ga0164318_10000745_pt1 | contig 26467 bp, 28 predicted proteins | sample GuaBasSedimGuay9_FD_113734 | JGI IMG/M metagenome (GOLD analysis project Ga0164318, IMG submission 113734) | Subseafloor sediment microbial communities from Guaymas Basin, Gulf of California, Mexico - Guay9, Core 4571-4, 0-3 cm | ecosystem: Environmental > Aquatic > Marine > Hydrothermal vents...
AGAATCCCCTGTATGTCAAGCAAAAAGTTCTTGACCCCAGAGGCGAAAATGATTATTGTTTTATATAAATAGGAGATTGCCACCCAAATCTTATAAACTAAAGAGGTAACCATCAGAAAATTAATAGTTTTGCTTGTACTATCTTGCTTTCTCTCTGTGATGGCAAGCTCAACCTATGCCCTGTTTCGCCTAAGAATCCATGGCGGCAAGGATTTGTATTCCATTGACAAGGGTCAAGGGAGTTTTCCCTGAAAGTGGGCTCAGCTGTCTCTTTGACCAGGGAGGAGATTGCCGAACCAGTATCATTCGGCGGACATATTTACTTAGATATGGTCGCCTTTGTAGATGTAGAACTTAGGTTGGAAGCAGCGGTGGCCAGGTAGGCCGCATGGCCCTCTACGCCACCCTGAAAAGGAACATAATCCAGTTTCCTCCCGTAATTCATATAGTGTCATTCTTCATTGGCGGAGGGGCGGGCTTCTACCTAGTACCCACCGGTTATCTGTGAAAGCCTCATCTACGATGAATTGAAAAATCGCCACGACGAATTGAAAGTATCTCAACTTATAGGAAAGGCAGCTAAAACAGACGCACATGCCGTTGTGGGAATAACGCTGAAACCCCCTCTAGCGCCGGTGGCACTGGACCTGAGGGTAAAATATGTCATCCTTGGTAAAGGCGAATACAAAGAACCAGAGCGGTTCTTCACTCTCTCCGCCAGGTTGGCTTTCGGCTTTTAGGTGTCTGCTTGATCAATTTAGTTTACCTTCGGATACCAGAGGGATGAAAGCGGATGAAGCCTTGTCATCTATTTTAGTTTCAGTTGGGAGGGGAGGTAGAATGATGGAGATAAATTTCCCGAAATGTCAAAAATGTGGCACTGGAGTACTGGTTCCCTTATCTGACTATGGTAGAAATGGTGCTTCTATAATGTACAAGGCTTGGGTTTGTACAAACCCAGATTGTGGTTTCAACTTAAGGATCGATAATGGAGAAGTAAGCATTGGAAAAGATGTAGTCCAATCTTACAAGTAATTTTGAGAATTAGAAAGAAGAAAGGCTTCATCCGCCAATTTCTTTGCTTTTTGCTCTTTCACAGAAACCTATAGTAGCCGGAGACATTCACCTTGAAAATGTCCTTTCTGACAAGAATACAGGGGATCAAAAGGGCTTTCCTGAGCAATCTGGGCACAAAGATTTTCGCCCTGTCACTGGCGATTCTACTGTGGCTTCACGTAGTCACCGGGCGTTCCTACGAGGCGGTATTTGAGGTTGCCTTAAAGGTGGGAAACATTCCCGAGGGGATGGTTGTGGCCAATCAACTGCCCGAAAAAGTGGCAGTTAAGTTTTTTGGACAGGGCAGACAGCTATTGCGGTTGCCTTACTCAAAAACCGCACTGGTGCTTAAGATAACCTCCCCTAGGGCTGGGCCGAGAAAATACCGGTTGTCACCCCTGGATGTTAAAGTTCCCATTGGCCTGAAGGTAGAGCCACGGAAAATTGTAAAGCCAAAAACAATAACCGTTGAACTCAACCGATTAATCACTAAAAAAGCCAAGGTTATACCTCATGTGCGCTTACAATTAGCTGATGGATATGTCCAAGTTGGTCCTATCAAAGTCGTTCCAGAGAGAGTCAAAATATCTGGGCCTCAAAAGTTCCTCCGGCGGGTGCAGTACGTCTCACTCGATTCTCTCTTCTTTTCCAAAGTAAAAAGAGACATTAGTGAGCCGGTAAGAGTGATTCCTCCTGAAGGGACCAATATCGTCTGTTCCCCCCCAGTGGTCAATCTATCCATTGATATCCAGGCGTTAGGGGAACGCTGGATTAAGGACATCCCGGTGAGATTAAAATATTCACCTCGTGGAAGGAAGATAAGGATCGAGCCTTCCACCATTGACCTTAAGCTGCAGGGAGGGGTAGAGTTATTGGCTACTCTAAGCTCCGAAGATATCTCGGCCTATATTGACTACCGCAGGGTAAGAAGAATGAAAAAGGCAGAGGTGCCAGCGATAATTTCTCCTAAGGTCTCAGGAATAGAACTAATAGAGGCCAGACCGGAAAGATTCAATGTGGTGACGGAGTAGATTCAAGACCGGTCTGATAGCTTTGAACAAGGTATTACTTATGCTTACTTTGGGCATTGAAACCTCTTGCGATGAAACAGCAGTAGCAGTCCTCGATGAAGCACAAGGCATATTATCCAATATTGTCTCCTCTCAATTTCAACATTCTCAGTATGGCGGTGTAGTTCCTGAAATAGCCTCTCGCGCCCACCTGAAGGCAATCCTGCCCGTGCTGGAAAAGGCCCTATCTGCGGCGGCTGTTTCTCTGTCTCAGCTAGACGGCATTGCTGTCACCCGCGGTCCAGGACTGGTGGGCTCCCTGTTGGTCGGGATATCTGTAGCGAAGGCCCTTCATTTCTGCTCGGGAGCTCCCCTAATTGGAGTACACCACATAGAAGCACACATTTTCGCCGCCCTTCTGGAAGACCCGCAGTTATCACCCCCGTTTGTTGCCCTGGTGGCTTCAGGAGGTCACACCCAACTTATCTTTCTTCCAAGGCTTGGCACTTATCAAATCCTGGGAAACACTAGGGATGACGCCGCCGGAGAGGCCTTCGATAAGGTTGCTGCCTTGTTGGGCCTTGGTTATCCTGGAGGGCCAATTGTCAACAGACTGGCAGAAAAAGGAAACCCGGAGTTTGTGAAATTCCCCCGGGCATCTGTGGAGGGATTCGATTTCAGTTACAGCGGGTTGAAGACCGCGGTAGTGAACTTCGTCAAGAACTCTTCGCCTGACCTAGTTCGAAAACACCTATCCGACATTGCCGCCAGCTTTCAAGAGGCAGCTGTCGAGGTGCTAGTGGAAAAAAGTATCAGGGCGGCAAAATGTATGGGGGCAGAGAAACTTGCTGTAGTCGGTGGTGTGGGAGCTAACTCTCGATTGAGAAGCCTGCTGAAAGAGAGGGCGGCTGAGGCGCGAATATCCGTCTACTTCCCCCCTGCTGTTCTCTGCACAGACAATGGAGCAATGGTGGCCAAAGCAGGTGCTTTTAGGCTCTCCCGTGGTCAGGTTTCTGGACTCAACTTGAATGCGAACCCCAGAATGAAGCTTGAGAGTTGCAGCGCTGGCAGTTAAGATGCTAAGGCTTCACAAGAAATCTGGGAAATTCGTCTTTAGGTTGACGGAATACGCTAGTATAGAGGAGACAAAGTCCCCGGGCGGGAATAGGTGCCCTGGCTACATCTGTGAACCCCTGTGGAGAGGGCTTTCGCCATCAGGCCAACTTATGGGGTCTTTCCTATGGACAGGCAGGTGATTCATTGCCACGCTTATGGCTAGTCCTGGAGGTGGGGCTCAATTGGGCTTTCCGTCAGCGGCCAACAGAGCCAAAAACCAGCCCCTATTGTCTACAGAGCTTATGGGCTCAGCCATTCAATCCCACCCCTTCCTTACGCCCACGGGAAGCGCAGTTCTTGTGGTCGGTTTCTCGCAGAAAATGGGAAATAGCTGGCTAAGACACAGAAATTTTGTGTCTTATCTTTCCAATCGGACTATTCTTATAGAAGTTCAGCTAAGATACAGCTCTGAAGACCTTACTGGACAAACCTGGCGCTGAGAAACACCTCGATCTCCCTGAGAACAACGGTAGAACAAGATCGGGGAAATTGAAAAGAGGAACAGCCTCTACAGTAAGTCTAGTAAGTGGTTTTGGATCATCCATAAGTGACTAGCCAGGGAAACTTACAAAAATGGCACATATCATATTGTGAAGGAGATTTCGCGGATCTCTTGAACGATGCTTCCAGAACCCGGTGGGTCGAGGAATATGCCACGCAGAAGCGAGGGGTTTCCAGAGCTCGAATCCCGGACGGTTTCTAGCAGTGCATTTTTCCGTTGACTTCTTTCTCTGTTTTTCTTATTTTAAATCTGATTGCGGCGTATTCGTCTAGCGGCCCAGGACGCTGGCCTCTCACGCCAGAAACAGGGGTTCGACTCCCCTATACGCCACTAGAAATCTCGGCCCTCAGACGGCGAGGTTTCAAGCTGCAAAGTGCAACAGTCAAAAATCGCGTTCCTTACGGCCATGTGAGGGGGATATTCTCCCCTTCATTTTCCATTTTTCTTCTGCGCCCATGGCTCAATTGGACAGAGCGCTTGGCTACGGACCAAGAGGTTGGGGGTTCGAGTCCTCCTGGGCGCACCAGAATCGGGAGTTTGTCATTATCACCGAAGATGAAAGATGGATGAAACTCGCCCTTCAGGAGGCGGAAGCTGCGTTCCAGGAGGGCGAGATCCCTGTTGGGGCGGTGGTGGTTTGCAAAGGCAGGGTTGTTGGCAGGGGTCACAATCAGGTAGAGCTCCTGAATGACCCTACGGCTCACGCTGAGATTATCGCTCTGGGGGCAGCAGCAACTGCCATGCAATCCTGGCGTCTGTGCGACTGCGACCTGTATGTCAGCTTGGAACCCTGCCCTATGTGCGCCGGGGCAGCAGTACAGGCCAGGCTGCGCCGACTGGTATTCGGTGCATCCAATCCCGAAGCAGGAGCCTGCGGCTCACTGTGGAATATCGTCCAGGATCAGCGCCTTGAACACCAAGTTGAGTTGAGATCTGGAGTGCTGAGAACAGAGTGTGAAAGGATACTTAGATCCTTCTTCGGCAAGTTGAGACAGGCGAAGAAAAAGGAGAGGTGCCTGAGTGGTTGAAAGGGGCGGTCTCGAAAACCGTTGTGGGGGTGACCCCACCCAGGGTTCGAATCCCTGCCTCTCCGCCAAATCGCCGAGGGAAACAGATGAACCCAGAGATGACAGAACAACAAGATTACTCTCGCTTCATTAGAGCGTGGAGAGAAAGAATCTCGGCCAGAGAGAAATATCTGTCCGATTGCAGGAAGCGAGCCTACCGCCAGGCCCAAAAGGCAGTTTCTACTCTGCAAAAGGAATACGGAATAAAGAAAGCCTTCCTTTTCGGCTCGCTGCTTGATAAGAATCGCTTCACAGATAGATCCGACATCGACCTGGCGGTGGAAGGATTAGAGAAAGCAGCGCTCTTCGAAGCCATAGGTCGCCTGTCTCAACTCGGCCAGTTCCATATTGACATTCTGCCCTGGGAAGATTGTAAGCACTCTCTTAAGAAGGAGATCCTCCTCAATGGGAAGTTGATTTATGAAAACTCCCGATAAAAGTAGCCAGAGGTTTCGGAGGCTAAAGGCAGAAATAGGCGAAAATCTCGCTGACCTAAAAGCACTGGTTCAGGAGCTAGAAGGGATAAAGGACTCTCTGGTGAGGGATAGTGTTTCAACCTATGATTTGAGGGCGGTGGGTTCAATCCTTCACGACTTCTACAATGGAGTAGAAGATCTCTTTTGCAGAATCGCTCAGGAATTGAATGGAGGCCTGCCGGCCGGAAAAGACTGGCACAGGCAGCTTCTGGTGGATATGGCCGTAGAGATCGAAGGGGTCAGACCCCCGGTTATCTCCAAACTTTTGAAGAGAGAGCTTCAGAGATATCTGGGCTTTCGGCATGTCTTCCGCCACATATATGGATTTTCGCTGGAGAAGGAGCGGATAAGAGAACTTTGTGATAGCCTTCCCTCTGTTCTCGACTCCCTGGAAAGAGATTTGCTCAAGTTCTGTCAATATTTAGACATATTATCCCAAGAGGTCTGAACCTGATAGCCGGGTCTACCAGATTTATAGAGTAATTGAAGAAAGCGGAGAGATGCCCGAGTTGGCCGAAGGGGCGCGACTGGAAATCGCGTGTGGGACCACAAGTTCCACCGTGGGTTCGAATCCCACTCTCTCCGCCATATTTCTATTCCCAAGCAGGAGATTCGACAGGTGTCTGCTCCGCCACAGTGGTTGAAGAAACGGATACACATCACCGAGCAGATCGAGCCGATGCAGGGACTTCTGGCGCACCTGGGTCTTCATACCGTATGTGAGAGCGCCAGATGTCCCAACATAGCCGAATGTTTCGGTCAGGGGAGGGCCACTTTTATGATTTTAGGTGATGTCTGTACACGGAACTGCAAGTTTTGTGCAGTGAAAAGCGGTACCCCTTCTCCTCCAGAGTCAGATGAGCCTGCCCGAGTAGCCCAGGCAGTGCAAAGACTTAGACTTCGGTATGCGGTCATCACCTCCGTTACGCGGGACGACCTCCCAGATGGCGGGGCTTCACACTTCGCCCAAACTATCCAGCAGATTCGAGCAACAGCTCCTCACGCAGCCATAGAGGTGCTTGTGCCCGACTTCCGAGGCTCCTGGGAGGCGATACAAAAAGTGGTAGATGCCGAACCAGAGGTGCTCGGACACAATGTGGAAACCGTGCCTTCGCTTTATAAAACAGTGAGACCTGGGGCGAGATATAACCGTTCTCTGAGATTGCTTGAATTGGTGAAAAGCTTGGATTCGAGGATTTACCTCAAATCAGGTTTGATGCTTGGACTGGGAGAGTGCAAGAAAGAGGTGACCTCTGTTCTGGAAGACTTGCGTAAAGTGGGTTGCGATATTGTCACTCTAGGGCAATACCTACGCCCTACCAAAGCTCATCTGCAAGTAAAAAGGTTCATTCCTCCGGAGGAATTCCAAGATTATGAGGCCTTAGCCCAACAGATGGGCTTTCTGGCTGTTTCAGCTGGACCTTTTGTAAGAAGCTCTTACCGGGCTGAAGAACTCTGGGAAAAAGCAAAAACCTGCCGCCAAGTCGACCCCCTTGACTCCAACAGAGGTGGCCAGGTTTAGAAACTCGTGAAAACCCGGAGTGCCAGTCGCCTCTCCATTGAGATTAAGAGACGAATCCCTGTCGGCCCGGTTCTAATATGCTACTCGAATAGTTTGATTGGACACTGTCTTGCCCGATTCTGCCTCCACACTGACCTGGCATATGTATATTCCTGGAGCCACCTTCTCTCCTGAGCTGTCCTCTCCTCTCCATATCGCCCTCCAGGAAGGTTTGCCTTCAGAGATTGACTTTCGCGCAGCAAATTCGCATATCTTGTCACCTGCTAAATTGTAAATTCTCACCATCGGAGTCTTCTCCACCTTAAGTACAATGAATTTGATGACCGCCTGGTCACTTATCCCATCCCCATTAGGGGTAATTATCCCGGGCGAAATGCTCAGGTGATCAATGAGTCGTTCAGTTGCTGGCAGTGATGGAATAGAGACAGTGGTAGCACCTCTCTCCACAGGGTCCACCCTCTGCCAGACCTCTGGCCAGCGGGAGTGATTAACAAAGGCTTCAAATAGAGTGCTGTTTCTTATAATCCTTGCCCTGAAATTTATGGCTATTTCTTGCTGTCTAACAATTGAGGGCAACAGTACAAAAATAGAGTCTCCCGTGACAGTGATAGAGCGAGGGACTATTTGCTGGCCGTTTGACTCAACACTCACGGTGTTGCCCTCCACTCCCAAGGTCCCTGCGACCAGTATCCGGTCAAAACCAGAGTTACCAGGAACCCAGGTAGGTGTAATTAAGTAGGTGAAAACGGTGTCTTGGTCGACTCGCACCGCTTGGGGCGCGATTTGTCCAGTCACCCTTTTCACTAAAGGATTGGAGTAATGAATAGAGATGGAGCTCAAGGATGGAGCAATTTCTGGATCGTCCGATAATAGTCTCACCTGAAACTTCACGTATCGCTTGGGACTGGGCGACAGGAAGCGTTCCCCCCCAGGATTACGATAAAGCCGACTCCAGGTGCTCCAGTCTGTTCCCGGTCTATGAATTATCTTTTTTTCTCCCTGCATATTAATCCTTTTCAGCCTCTCCCATTTGTGTTTGGGAATCTCATTGCCCGCCTTGTCATAGTAGTGAATCTCTTCCACGAGTGAATCGCCTGAGCAGGTTCTCAATTCAATTTTCGTACCAGGAGGAGCTTTCGCCACCCAGCTTATTTGGGTGATATTCTTGCTCCTTTTATCCCCGATAAGTGCCCCCAAATCTATCAGGTCGGATTCCATAGTCACGCGAGCAGGATAGCCCTGTCCATACAGTTGTATCTCGAAAATATCGGCACTTTCTGTGCGCCAACTGCTCAAGCCGTGGGCCGTGCGGAGAAATAGATATCGCACTTTCCGGCGAGGGAAAGTATGTTTGAAGAACCGGCGTTGTGGTATCTCTCGGTTGTAGACATCGATCAGAGGCTCATAATCGAGCTTGCCTCCGGGAGTCCTCGCCCCATCGGAGATCATTATAATATAGCCCTCAATCCAGCGATCTGGCCTCCTTAGCCCGAAGCCTCCCCACCCTGGGTTATACCCTAACAGATGTATCTCATCCAGCCAAAAAAGGGCACCTAAGTCCCACTCAAAATATGCCTTCCGACTTTCCCATTCTGTGTCCGAACACATAGGCAGCGGCCACATAGTCTCCATATCTCCATCAAAAAGGGCATTGTTCGGTTTCCCTGACCCCGGCATCCAGCTTCCACCCCTCTCTACTGTCCTCAAAGCCAGATTCTCTCCCACAGTGATGACCTCCACTTCTGCCAAAGCCGCGTCTTTGTTCTTTGCATCCAGGACAATCCCCACATATTGCGTGGGAAGGAAGTCGGCCGTCTCTTCCCAGTATTCCCCGTACTTGGTAGTATCCGCCTCTCCGTGTCTGGTATAGCAGAGGTCATATTCCACCACCTCACTTTTGTTCGGTTCAGTGGTTCTTCCAACGATTATATAGTCGAATATATCCTTTCCCGACACAGTGGATATTCCAGGAGAGACATACACTGTAAATTGCTCGAAGGGCTTTGCTCCTGTGGTGTCAGGGAAAATCAGGCGAACTTTAGTGGCAGCGACGACTCGCCCTAAATCGATGTCCACCCACCAGTCCTGCAGGTCATCCTCAGGATCTGGCTTCCACCAGGTGTCGGGATTGCCATCCAAGATGTTGGGGGCATCTTTCGGGTTGGACCCAGCATCTTTAATCCCGCCCACAACCTCCTTGCCCTTGGCATTTAGATGTTTAAATCTGTGAGCATTGGCTACTGCATTGATCTGCTTATGGAAATAGACCGGCTTCACTTCTCCTTGGTCACTAATCTCAATAGTTCCCTTTGGATATTTCCATCTTTCCCACTGGGGCTTGTCCCCGATCGTGTAAACCCGTGCACTCAGCTTCAGTGAACTCAATAATATGAAAATCAAAAGAAAAGCGCCTGTTGTTCTCAGGCTCACCTTCTTATTCCCCTCTTCTCTGTCCATGTTCTTACCTCACTGGTTAACGATCTTCGAAACCAGGTTCAAAAAGAGTTGAATCTCTCAGTACACAACTGCTATTGTCCCTATTTTGTTGAAGCATCCGCTGTCAGAGCTCACTGATATTTGCCAGATGTAGAGGCCGGGAGCTACAAGCTCCCCCTGCTGGTTGTCTCCCTTCCAAAACTTGGAACCTTTGTTCTCAACTTCGTAAATACCCCTTGCTTCGCTTCCCCGGTATACTGTTCTCACTCTCGTACCGGAAAGATCAAAGACTGCAATTTCAACCTCAACTTTTCCAGTTATTTGAAGCAATTTGTACGAAAATTTTGCCGCATCGTTTGCTCCATCACCGTTAGGCGTCACGACCTTAGGTGAAACCTCCACAGCATCTAAAACAGTTCCCAGGCATTGTTCTTTCACCAGAACGGTAAGTTTATCAGTGGTAACCTCACTGTTGGCATCCCCTGGCTGGATGGTCTGCGGGAGGGTCTCTCTGCCACTTTTCCAGACTTTGCCAGTGAATCGGTTTCCGTAGACCAACACTGAGCTACAGAAAACCACTCTGAGTCTGTCCCAGGACCCAGGGGCAATAGGTTGAGAGGGGAAGTAGAGCACCATTTTCTCAGGAGAGGCAGTGTCAACATAAATTCTCTTGCCGGTTAATAGGTCCTTGTAAACTGAAGATCCTAAGACTGAGTCTTCACATGCAATGGTAACAAAACCGTCTCTATTTCCCACCTGGAGTCTCTTGAAAAGGGCCTGGGAAGGCAGATTGATTTGGAGAGAATCAAATCCGCTCTGCAGGGGAGAGGAGAAACTGGCTTTAATGTCGTAGGTAAAGGTAGCGGGAGCGCCTGGATCAACGACGGAGATTTCCCCCGGTGGACTGGGATCATTCAAAAGGGCTATCTCGCCCAGAAGCTTTTCAGCAAGGGGTGGGGAGGAGAACTCGAACCAGAGCGAGTCCACACTGATGGTCTCTCGGAAATCGTCAGTCCAGATGGTGATCCTGAACTGGAAATACCTTGCCGGGCCAGGTGATATTATCTGCTTTCCCGGTGATTGATAAGCGGGAACCGACCAGTGACTCCAATTCTCCTCGTCGTAGGTAACCGGACCCCGCATATACGGCCTTATTGGTTTTCCTGGCTGATATGGTTCCAGTTTCAGCCAAGTATCCTCGTCAACCACTTTTAGTCTATGTTTGTCGGTATATTGGTGGTAAATCAGAGGAGTGGTATCGTTTCCCGACCGGGTTTCTACAACCATCCTGGCACTCACCTCAGGAACGCGCTCAACAACCCCTTCTGGATTTCTTCTCCACTTCGTTGCCTTCCACCAAATTCTGCCGAAGTTGGCAATCTGCTGTAGGTCGATTATTTTAGAAGTGTAACAAGCTCTCGAGGTGAACCCTTCTCCGTAAATCTCTATCTCTCCAATTTCAAAAGGAGCTTCTATTGTATTCTGTATCCTGAAAAAACGAAGATATTGAGTGGGGAAAGCGATTACCGTCAGACTCTTGGTATTTTCCATATTCTCGACCAACACATCTTTGAACTGACGAATATTCGTCCACTCTTTCGTCCACTCTCTTATGCCCCGATAAAGTGAGTGCTCTTCGTCCAGCCAGTCGGGTTTCTCCCTGGCTGCGGAGAACTTGTAGCCCTTCATATAATTCTCTCTCCGCGGACGATTGAGAAGAGGCGTCAGCTGATCGGTTTGAGGAGGGCCAAAGACAACCTTATTCACTGGCATGGGGATGCCAAGGTCTATGGTAAACCATTCTCCAATGTGAGGGGCGTACTGCTCGTTAAGCTCCCAGGAATAGGAGTTGTCCCAGTCGCCGTCCACTAAAGGTAATGACCTACCCTCTCCTCCAGCGATGCCCCACCAGCAACAGGGCATGCCCTCTCTGTAATAGAGGGTGAGACTGGGGGGACGACTGGACCAGTCCGTCTCTATTTTTCCAGAAAAAAGGGTTCTCACAATATTTTCTTCCGGATGAAACTCCTGAGGGCGGATTCTTCCAGGATTGGAGGTATCATCCATAACCACTGCGCTTTCTTCCCACTGGGCCCAGCGGCGTTCTTTCCCACCTACATGCCATACGTTCAGCTTTGCTGAGGCAGCATCGGCAGTGAGTGCCCAGAGAGTGCAAAACAACAAAAGTCTCGGCACCATAAACATCTCCCCTCTTGGCAAGAGGTTAAACCTTCAGTTACGCTACGTACTATTCCACGATGGTAATTCCGTCCCATCGACCGGGAACAACCCGGAGCAAGAACGCGCAACGGGTGCTGCTCCACTTCTCCCAATAGGCTTCTACGGTCATATTACCGTCAATGGTGACAGTGATTGTTTCGGTTTTTCGCTCGCCGTTCAGAGAGGTAACGGTGCATTTCAGAAAAACCTTGGTTCCCCCCGGAAGTGGACGGTCGGTCAGTTCTCGCGGGCCCGCACCAGTTGGATTGCCATCACCATCCATATTAAAGGGTATCACGTATGGAACACCCTCGAATTCCACCACTACCTCTCGAGATAATGTCCCCTGGTCAAGACGAGTAGCCGGCCGCGTATTGTTGAGAAAATAGAGCCTCCCATCCCGACGGTGGATCTCTGTGGGAGAACTGCAGCCGGAGATAAGAAGCGAGCCCAGAAACACTATTCCAACGACCACGGCAAAAACTCTCTTCCTCATTTGGCACCCCTTTTTCTACTTGTGTAGCAGTGAAATCATCTAAGCATACCTTGCCAGATTGGAAAGATGAGTCATAGACCCGTATGAAGATATTGCCTTTGCGCCACAGGATCCTTTCACTATTAGCTCTGGACTCAAGATTACACACTCGACATTCCTCTCTCTGTCTGCTCTCATCTGTCTGAGAAGGATTTCCACCGCCTTGGTGCCCATAATATATCTATTGCGAAAGATTGTAGTCAAGAAGGAGAGTGGACCCCTCTTCAAGTCAGGACCGTCATACCCACAGATGGCTAACTCTTCGGGCACGCTGATCCCCAGACGGCTTACATACTCTGCAACCATAGAGGCGCAATAATCATTAATACAGAAAATGGCGGTTGGCCTTGCAGGACTCTTCATAAGCTTCTCTAAATCACCCTCAAATCTATCTGGATCTTTCTTCACTACAATGGTTTCATCATAGGGAATTTGAGCCTCTTTGAGGGCGTCTTTGTAGCCCAAAAATCTCTCTTGGTTTCTTAGGTTCTCCGGCATCGGGGAGACGAAACCGATCCGTCTGTGTCCAAGACTCACCAGGTGGGTCACAGCCATCTTTGCTCCCCGCCGGTCATCAAAGAATACGCAACTGAGTCCCATGTCTGAGACATCCCTGTCGATACACACCACTGAGATACCCAGTCGCATGAGGTCTTTATACCTTGAAACTCGCCTCTTTAGTACCTGTCGAACAACGGGCGGAGAGATAAGAATACCCCTTATTCCCTTAAGGCCTATAAGCCTCTGAAGTTGACGGTTTTCTTCTGCTGGATCCCACCAGTCTGAGATTGAGAGCACAAGTTTAAGATCAGCTTCTCTGGCTTTCTCTTCAACTGCCCTAATGAGCTCCGAATAGTAGTACTCAACAGAAGGGATAACCAGACCGATAAACCGCTGTTCTGAGCCTTTTTCTCTTTCTACTCGGAGCTGGCTCGTATCGCCCACAAAGGTGCCTTTTCCATGATTCTTAAGCAGTAATCCTTGCTCACACAAGCGTTTTTGAGCTCTGCGAAGGGTGAGATGAGAGATGCTCAAAAGTTCGGCAAATCTTCTGTCCGAGGGCAGTCGAGTGCCTTTGCTGAGAGAAAGTTCACAAATCAGTTGTCTCAAGAAATTCTCCACCTGACAGTAGATTGGAAGGGGATTCGAAGGGTTGATAATCTGCTCACCCTTTTTCTTTACAAACCCCTCGATCATCTGTGCAGTGGACTTGGCTGACTGGATTCCTCTCTTTTTTTCACCCATAATAGACTTTCTCCGAGACACAAGACTCCTTCGGCAGAAACCGAAAAACCTTTACATAATACAGATTGCGTATATATTCCCGAAATACCTTTGCCTAATCACTTTTCCACGCTCGCCTCTTCTTACTTATGCTCATATATATGATAATATCTTTTCCGAAAAAGTCAACAAGATTTTTTTCAGAGCAAAACATTGTTTGTGATGAGAGGATTCCCCGTTTTAAAATAAAAAGGGAGGTGCAATGGTTTCCTATGAGAAAATTTTGGGGGAACGATCTGAGGGGGAAGCTCTACATTCGGGCGAACGAGGAAGCGGCACAGCGAACTGGCTTTAAAGTCTCTCTCAGTATAATCTGCCTACTCTAACCTAGAACCTGTTGTTGGGGGCAGAATTCACCCTTGGGGGAGCGATAGCCTAAAGGCCGTATTCCAGTAATTCTTCGGCAAAATCCGAGATCTCAATGAACCCCCGGCATCTGCAGTTATATCCTATCCTTTCAAGCAGAAACAAATCTCTCGCTTCTTTGCATCTCTGCCGTCTCCATATTGAAACCACCCTTGGAGAGCTCTGGCCGACTATCGACACAGAACAGAAACTGCGCATATATCTACCCCCTTGTCTTTTGCCTAAAGGAAGGCTATCCATCGGTTGGCAACGAGAATTCCCGTCCCATCTTGTCACCATTCAGAGAGACCGCGGGAACAACCCGCCATCAGTCTTATCACCTCTGCCTTTCCAGGCTGCCAGATCGTCTTTATGACCGAGCTTGTCAACGAAAGCCCATTCGCTGATGTGAATATCGTTTAAAAGAGTCCCGGAAAGTCAGACCCTCGGCAGCTGCCTCATAATAGCTCATCGCTATCATTCGATAGGCACGGGGAGGCATACAGCGGGGATAGACATCCGCATATATCTTTGTCTTGGTATCCCTAACCAAATTGACAAACTCCCGGATGTGAGGTATCTGCTCCGACCCATTGTCCTCTCCGAAGCAGGAAATGTGCATCACCAGGTACTGCACTCAATCATCCTGCACGCAGGTAGCTACATCGAGGGCTGAAACATGGATTCTTCAGCAGCAGTGCCACAGAATCCAGGCCTGTTGTGAAAAGACACAAGATAGCAGGTGGGAATATAGCGTTTCTGTCCCTGGCCGACTTCATTGAGCATCTGAAGGTAGATTCCGCAGGAGCCGGCGACATTCAGCTTCAAGCTCACGGATGGGGAATCAGTTAAGGAATTAGCGAAAAGCATCACCCCGTGGCCTTGCTCAATCTCATAGTTCACCATGGTCCAGACCCCGGACCCGCTGTTATGGGATAGGGCTTCGGCCGGCTCACAGCGACTTAAATCCAAAAAGTATATCGCCTCTGCCTTCCTTTCCGTCCTCGCCTCCTTTGATTAGCATGAGAGATTTTCAACACAGTATCAAGTCCCTCAAAATTCCTGCCCGGTCGGCATAATCCAAGAATGGGAGCCAGAAACGATACTCTTCAGTGGGGGGATGGCCTGGGCCTCGAACAGCATCCCGTGCCACCAAAGCAAGCTTCAGATTCTTGTAAGCTATCTCCAGATATTTCTTATTGCCTGTCCTTTCAGCCAGGTAGGCCAAAGGCTCGATGATGAAATCGGACTCCCCGGGGGCAAGATAATTGCGCCGCAGGCTGCTGAGCTTTACCGCAAAGTCTTCTGGTGTAAAAACAGTCTTTCGGGCATACTCAGCCGACTCGACCAGCAACTTCCAGGCGCGTTTGCTGCCGGTGACCCGGTGGTAACGCATTAACCCTTGCATAATCACACCGTGTCCCAGCGCTCCCTCTGCCATATCCACCCTTTCTGGACCAAAAGTATTCCAGATAAGAGCCCCCTCTTCTTTGGTCCATTTCTCCAGCCAGTCCAGAATCCTCTCACAGGCCTGAATATAACTCTCATTGGGAAAGTTAGCCTGCATAGTAGAGAGTGCCATCAACGGGTATCCAGAAACACGGGCGATGGTCTTTTGGCGGTGGTAGCCTGCTTCGATTGCCCGGACGAAGTGCTCGGCTCTGGCTAATGCTGTCTCAAGCGCCCGCCGGTAGCCGGTGAGGAAGTAGAAGAACAGCGGCCCCTCCAGCCACTCATGGCAGAGCTGGACAGGAAATGCCCAGCCCTGCTCGATGAAGGGCACGTGCCATCCGTGGTCAGCGTAGTGATAGCGCTGTGAGCCAATCTCTACGGGGTTTTCTGAATCGTGACAGGTGTCCACATCTATCTGGTGCATAACCACCTGCTCGATCCAGGGGAAGATGACCGGATACCCAGTGCGCACGAATTGTAGTATCAAGGCATAGCCAAAATCCATCTCGTTGTTTTTCCACTGCCCGCCGCGACTGGGAACCCAGTGATCACCGAAATCCATAAGCGTTGTGCCTTTGTGATAGGTTTTGTCCGGATTCCAGACCCACTGCTCGAAGAGCCGACGAAAGATGTACTCATACCAGGCGTATTTCTTCGGCTGATACCGAAACAGGGGCCCGAAGGCGCCGGAGGCCGCCATCCAGTTCCGAGTAGCTACAGTAGCTACCATCGGTTCCTGGAAGGCGAGAGCCTGCCGCTTTAACTCCAACTCCTCCGGCTTCTCAAGGTGAAACAGAATGAGCATTTCGTGGGTCTTGGCTACTCCTCGGTAAAGCTCAAGCGGCGGCTCCCAGGAAGGATACAAGTACAGCGTGATGCCTTGCGAATCCAAGTGAAACTCCTTGGGAGCATTGTGCCAGGGATAGCGGAGCATAAGCGTAACCCCTCTGTCTCCGTCGGCCAGCGTAGCCGAGCCGAGCATAGGGGAGTGCCACTGGGGACCGGGATATTTGGACTCACTTCTGCCATCTTCTCCCGGTCTTACCAGATAATAACCTGCAGCCTGCCGAACTGAGGGAGTTGGACCCTCCTCTGTAGGAATACAAAGAGAAAGCTCATCCTTCATCCGATGTACCCGGAAAGGCTTGTAGTGATCGGCTGTGCCCAGGGCATATCCGGTTGCATTGTTAGAAACAACCAGAGGCAAATGGAAGGAGAGCTCGGAAATCTCCACCTTCTCTGTTGGTTCTCTGTTTACAAGGGTGTGGTATATCCGCAGAAAGGGCTGGCCAGCGTAGGCATAGATTCGGACTATATAATTGAGAAATTTTGACCCTCCTTCTGTCACATATTGCCCTTCGCACTTCAGTACCACCCGAAGCGGTCCGCAGTCTTCCAGCACAACCGTTGAGTCAGGGTCGTAAGCGGTGTAGAGCCTGCCTCCGGACCGAAGTGTGAGCAGAGGCAATCCCTGCCTCAATGCAAGAGTCCCATCACAATTGAGTTTCTGGAAGGGATGTGGTCCTCCTGCCTTCACCTCAAAAGTCAAGGGTCCTGAATTGACGCACATTGAATCCTCTGTTTCTTTGACCGACAAAGGAGAAGGCAGCAGTCCCTGCCGTCTCACTCCTTCTCCAAAGTGAAGGTTTAGTATCTTCTCCTCGGTGGGTTCTACACTTATTTGGAAATCGAATAGCGCCCATTTGACGCTTTTGTCCGGCCAGGAAGCAGTTTTGACCACTTGGAGGGGAATTTCTTGTCCCGACTTTAGTTCCAATCTAAGTCCTTCAGTATCTCTTAACTGCCCTTGTGGAAACGGTATACCGCAGGTCACAGGGTAGTTGCTACGGGGAACTCCCGATGGCTCTCGAATGCGTATTTCAACAACCTTGTCCTTCATACTCCTACCCTTCCCAGGTTTTATCGGGTTCAAAGGTTTGATACAACTGTGCCCTCTGCTCAGTGAATCCTCACATCGGCCTAAGTTCTGTTTCACAGTCGGGCATGACGTACCGATCGCTATGTAGCGATTGCCCCCGCCGTGTCCTCTTTCCGAGCCAGAAGCCAGGTCAGCGAAAGATGAGAACCGCTGAGTCTTTCTTCAATGTTGGGCGGCCCCGGATGATCAAAGGTAGCTCCGGAAGATACGCCTCGGGTTCTACCTGACGGTTTGTGAAAACCGCCCAGCCATCTGGCGGGGCTTCGTCAAAATCGGCACACTGAAAGCGGATTTTCCATGCTGGAGTTCAATACATCTTGCCGCTGTACTGCAGATTTTCACCTGAAGAAGCTGATAACCTGTTTCCTCCTCGGTAACAACATCTACAGCTTTTTGCCCCAACTGAGCCATAGATTTCTTGCTCCTCGGCAAATCTCCCGTTTGTCAATAACATCGGAAACAACAGCCTCAGCTTGCTCCGGTGATATGCTCTTTATTCTATTCTCTTATGAAACGTCAACATGATCCTCAACTATTGCGTCGTTTCATACCATTGCTCGCTTTGTTCACCTTCTATCTTTCGAACAAACTCTATAATTTTCTTTGCTCTATTTTCCCAACTAAATCTCTTCGCCTGTTCTAAGCATTCCTTTGAGAATTTTAAATATCGGAGAAAATTGGAATATATAAGATCGATTGCAGCCGCCCATTCTTCAGCCCTGTTCTCAACCAGATAACCGTGTCTGTTGTGAGTAATAATCTCTTTTATTCCATCTAATTTGGTAGCCAAAACAGGTATCCCTGCTGACAAATATTCTAAGATCTTTAACGGAGAGCTGATCTTATTTAAAAAAGTGGGGGCCAAGATAGCACAGCCCACATCAATCTCCCTTTTCAATGCCGCTATTTCGGCAGAATTCTGCCAGGGTAATATCTTAACTCTGCCAAACAGATTGAATCTATCAACGATTCCTCTGAGAGTTCTTATCTCCTTTTCATCCCTTCCGCCAGCCAGAAGGAGCCTAATTCGCTTGCTCTGGACCATGCTAAGCGCTTCAATAAGAATATCAAGGGGATATTTTTCAATATCGAAGGACCCCAGATAGCCCAATACATAGGTGAATCGCTCTCTTGGCAAAAGAGATCCCACTGGTTTTGTTCCAGTTAAGGCACAAATGAAGCGCTGTTTAGGATAGTATTCTTGATAAATCTGTTTCTGTGGTTCCGAGACACAAATAACCCCATCCAGTTTGGGCAAATACGTCTTTTCTATCTTTGAATAACGCTTTCTCCTCCTGGGGCCGCTAACATCGCCTCGAATTGTCAGATCGGTAAAGAAATCGTGGGCCTCAAATAAGACGAGGATTTTCTTGAGCTTCTTCAAACACAATGCAAACGGCAGGAAACTGAGTGCCCGCACAATAAGAATGTCGAACTCGCGTTTAAACAGCAGATTAAAGAAAACCTTAATTTGCAAAATTAGATGTGAACCGAACAATCTAGGCGCCAAAACCAGACACACCCTCAACGGAGCTTCAATCCCGAATTTTTGTCTCAGGATTGTTTCGATCGGGAGGTTAGAATTTTTCCCGGATATTAGCTGAATTGGATAGCCTACTCGATAGAATCCCAGGGCATTAAAGGTAATAAAAGTCGTAGATGGAGCATTCCCTGGCCAGTATCCTTGATGAAAATAGACAATCTTACTTTTCTTTGTCACCAAACAGCTCCTGGTAAGCACCTACTAAAACGGTTTCCATTCTTTCCCAATTGAACTCATTCTCGAACGCAGCTCGGCTATTCTCAGACAGAGTCTCATATAGATCCCGATTTTTCTCTAATTCCACAATTTTGTTGGCGATGGCCTTCGCATCGGGCTCTTTGAAGCAGTACCCACATCTGTATCTGCTTAGAATCCAATCGGTGGCGGGATTGCTCAGCGAGATGACCGGCAATCCGGAGCATAAGTAGTTGAAAAACTTATTGGCGATTCCAAGCCGACCATTTGCCGTCATTCCAAAATAGAGGCCTAAATGGGCTTGAGATAAATAGTGGGGAAGCTCATGATAATCCACCCAACCGGTGATTACAAATCTATCCTCAATCTTGTAGTCACGCGTCTTCCGGTTAAAATATTCCCATTCTCTACGGGGAAGGGATCCGATTATGAGACATCTAATATCCGGGTCGGCGATATTTCTCATTATCTCCACGATTAACTCCAAGCCTCTGTCAAAAAGCATTTTGCCTTCATGACAGATGAAAAACGGCTTGTTGCGCCTGGTTTTCCCGGGAGAGCTAAAAATTGACTTTGACTGGCAGTTCATAATCTTCACCACTTTTCTTGCGTTGAGCCCCTCAAAATAGACCCTCAAAAAATCGCTAACAGTGATAATTAAGTCCGATATTCCAATAATCGCTTTTTCCAGCTCTACATATTTTAGAAACTCCTTTCTCTTCTTGGGCAGCCTATCTATCTTCCTGATCAAGAAAAACTCGTGGAAATCGAACACAACCCTTTTGGAGGGCCGGATTTTCTTCAGTTCTAAGCAAACTTCCATAGAGATGCCGTCCTCGTGGAACTGGTAGACGTCGGCATCGATTTCAATCAACTTATGGAGGATGCGTCTTTTTGTGACAAAATCCCTTATACCAAATTGCCGTGGAAGTCTCTTGTCGTAGTGATAAGACTCAAATTGCACCCCGGATTTCTTAAGGGTTCCGTCACTTTCTAAAGGCATCTCTCCTTTGCGACCCAGAGTCTTTTTATCTAGGGATGGCGCCAGAATGGTGACATCGAACCCGGCGTTTGCCAGGGAAACGGCCTCTTTATAGAAGACCCGTCCGTCCATCGGACTGTGCTCAAAGACCAGGTGACATATCCTGTTCATAGATTTACCCTGCACGCGTCCAGCCCAATGAAGGATTTTTTTCTCTTGCAATTGCTTTTGAAGAAGTATATTTTGAAAACATGAAGACCAAAGAAGCAGTGCTGCTCTACGAGAAAGAACGTTATCGTAAGCCAGATCAAAGGCTTGTCGATAAGGCCGAAAAAAGAATAGTGAGAAAGATCTTAGACAGAATAGGCTATCAATGGCACAGCCTGCTGGACATCCCCTGCGGCTATGGGAGATTCACGCCACTTTTTCTTGAAAGGGGACTACACCTGGCCTGCTCTGACCTGTCTGGGGCTATGGTCACAAGGTGTAGGGAAAAGGTGGTCATTGAAGCTGGATGCACAGAAGGTAAATTTATCGTCTCTGACATTCAACATCTTCCTTTTGAGGACAACGCCTTTGACTGTGTCTTCACCTTCAGGCTATTTCAGCATATCCCCACCAGACAGAAGAGACAGAGCATCCTCTCTGAGATCTCGAGGGTAACCCAGAGGTGGGCCATAATTTCCTTCTACCGAAAGAACATCTTTCACATATTGGAAAGAAAGCTCATACGGCGAAAGACAGCCATAAAGATGATAACAAAAGAGGAGTTTTCTGAGGAAGCAGCGGCCTGCAATCTGAATCTAAAAGGACTATATTGTGTTTCCCCTCTTTTTCATGCTCAGGTGATAGCCCTTTTAGAGAAATCTCCGCACCCTTCTTCGCAGTCTTCTTAACCGCCTATTCACCTGGTAAAGCGCTGCCCTGAAACAGAGTAGTCTGTACCAGAGTTCTCTTCCCTTCTGTTTTCTCCAATAGAGCTTGAAGAAAAAGAGTCGATCGAGGGGAACAAGTTCCATTTTGGCAATATCTTCTATCCTCTGCAAGGCGGAGATCCGGGGCTTCACTCGACCTCTGGTCAAATCTACAAGATAGAGTTGGCCGCCTTGGATGAGGAAATTGCCCAGCGTGAGGTCCCGGTGAAAAAGTCCACAATTGTGCATCTGCCTCACATATTCTGCCAAAAGCGCCAAAAGCCTCCTCCTTGTCTTCCCCTGCCCAGGAGACAGCCGCAGGCACTCTCTCAGACTGTTCGTCTCCCCCAGAGACTCGGTAACAAAATAGGCCCTCTTCACCAGCCCTTCGTTTCGTTGTTCAAAGGCACCTATGGGACGAGGGGTCAGAAGGCCGTTTTCGAAAAGATGGGTCGCTACCTGCAGGGAACGAAGCGCCTTGGATTTGCTCAGGGGACTAGCCCAGAAGTGGAGAAAGTTCCGCCAACCAAAGTCTTTTACCACCACTCTGAGCCCGGAGCCAAGAGGCACCTCCGCCACCAGATTGGGAGTGAGTTTGAACACTCTGCTCGCCCTCTCTGGTAACGGCTCATCAGTTTCCAACAATTCCAATACTTCGGGGAAGTTAGGGTCATAAAGCCCCGCCCACCCTCCGTGTTTCACCACTACATACCGTCCCTCTGACCTCAGAACTCTAAATTTTGGAGCTGGTTTATTCAAAGGTCCCTTCAAAATTGAGGTGCAAATTCCGCTTATGTTCCAAAGCTGAAATCCTGGTTTAAACTAAGCTGTCGGCGTCTGCAGACGTCTCCCACACCCTTCTTCCCCGGAAAAATGGTGAATCCGTTAATTGGTGGATGGTGGAGCAAATCCCCTAATGCCTATTGACCAATGACCATTGCCTAATAACTGAACCTTCACAAAAATATTACAATTGGTGACATAAGGGACGGAATTTGCTTATATGACTGAGCTATCTGTCCCTTTTCTTTACAAGAAAAGGGACCAAAAGAAGCGCGCTTTCCGTAGGCGTAGGGCAGAGGTAGCGTCCAATCGCTGGGGCTATAAGTCCTGCAGGCAGCAGATGGCGGCTTTGGTTCTGTTGGCCGCTGACGGAAAGCGCAACCTCCCCCCACCTCCAGGATTAACCATAGTCGGCGATGAACCGTCCGGCTATGGCATAGACAAAAACAATGAATCAAGGCAACAGCAAAAAACCTGTTCACAGGGATTGGCGAATGTAGCCAGGTGGCCCATTCCCGCTCGTGAACCTTATGCCCTCCTACGCTACTATATTCCAGTGGCTAAAGGATGGGTTTTGCAGATTCTTTGTGAAAGTTTACTAATAACTTACTGCCTGCTGGCTTGTTCTTCTCTTGGGTATTGTATTTCGATAGCCAAGGTTGAAAATCAAAAGTGGGAAGAGGTATTTAGCTCTGCCACCAGTGAATATTCCGGTCACTCTCTTGAAAACAGAGGGCAAGGAGTATGTGTTCTCATAAGCCCAGACAAGCCCTTCTTCCAGTTCCTCTGGTGTCATATTTCGGGGGCGAAACACCGCATGCAGACAGTCGTAGTTGGCCCAATCTCGGTCGATGATTCTCCCTTGCTTCTCCAGAGTCTCGTAAAAAGCGGTGCCGGGCAGAGGGGTAGCAATAGTGTATTGAACCGCGTCTAACTTTACCCGATTGGCAAACTCAACCGTTCTGGCAAACACATCTCTCTCATCTCTGTCAAAGCCAAATATGAAGGCACCTTCCACAAACATCCCGTAATAATGGAATCTCTTGATGGCCTCCTGGTAAAACTCCACTTTGTTCTGAGGCTTGTTCATCTCTGCAAGCGAGGCAGCAGAGAGGCTCTCCAAGCCCAAAAATACCGCTATGCAGCCGCTTCTCTTGGCCAGTCTCAACAACTGTGTGTCATAGGCAGCATTTACTGAGGTTTGACTGGCCCAGATTATCCGGTAAGGCACAAGAGCCTGAAATAGTTTTCGAGCGTAAGAGTGATTGGCCATAATATTGTCATCGGTGAATCCAAAGAACCGTCCATTCAGGGAATTCCCCCGATTCTTCTTAACAAATTCCACCACCTGTTCCACGCGTCTGAACCGAAGTTTTTGGCCAAATAGACGGGTTACGGAGCAGAAAGCACAATTGTAGGGACATCCTCGTGTAATATGGAGCACATTGGTGACTATGTGTTTGCCGCCCTTTAGCAGATCGACTCTGGGCAGAGGCACAGTGGACATATCCGGTTTCTCATCATTCTTATAGAACTTCTTCAATCCCCTTTTACCTTTTTTCTGGAAATCTTCCACCAACTTTTGCCAGCAACCTTCGGCCTCACCCAGCACTGCAGCGTCGGCGTGCAGCGAAGCCTCTTCGGGCAGAAAAGTGACATGGGGACCACCCAATACCACTGGGACTCCAAGCTCTCGAAACCGGTCGGCAATCTGGTAGGCACGAGGGGCCGAAGCAGTCATCACCGTTATCCCCACCAAATCCGGGCTACAGTCAAAATTGACCGGCTCAACATTTTCATCCGTGAGGCTCACCTCTACACCTTTTGGGGTAATTGCCGCCACATTCAATAGCCCCAACGGTGGAATCTTAAAGACTTTAGCGGTCTCGGCCCTCGCCTTAGAGGTTTCCTCTGTCCAGGTGGGAGAGACTAACTCCACACGCATAGGTCTTTTCCTCCATTATGCTCCTGATCGATACCTTCTCGTCCTTTTCAATATCAACAATATAACTCAATTTAATCGCCAAAATACAGTTTGTCAAGGCGAAAAGAGACCATTGAATATTCTGCCTAAAAGGGCTTTCTTGAACTCACACTTCACCAGGGAGACGGAGGAATATCCGGAAAGAGAAGTCGGCAAATTATCTGTTTTTGTCTTGACAACACTCCACTTTTGTGGTAGATTCTTTATCAACTTCTCTAAAACAGGTTGTAACTCTGTCCAAATCATATCGTGGAGGTATCGATGAAGACCGAACAATTGATGGTAAAGGCAGGCAATCATAACCGGCAGAATTGCCCCTTGAGCACCGTTCTAGAGATTCCCTCTGACCAGAAAGTGAACTCCGTCTGGCTGCAAAAGAGGGCTTCAGACCAGCCTGTTCCAGTTCAATGGGAAAGGAATAAAGGGAAGCTCCGCATCTATTGGATCTTAGACAATCTGGACGCCGGGGAGACTGAAGAATACCAGGTGGTTATTTCAGAGGCGGAAAAAGAACCGGGCAAACGGGTAAAACTGTCTCCGGTGGACGAGCAAAGGGTGGAAATCTGGCTGGGCGATGAGCTTTTCACCGCCTACCATTTTGGACCAGAGGTGGCCAGACCGTTTCTCTATCCTCTAACAGCACCGGGAGGGAAGCACCTCACCCGTCGTCTCGCAGGCAAACAGGACAAGGATATGGACCATCACCATCATCGGTCCTTCTGGGTAGCCTACGGTGATGTAAACGGAGTTGACAACTGGACTGAAGGGGAAGGACACGGCAAAACCGTCCACCGCACCTTTGAATTATTGAAGGAAGGGCCTGTATTCGCTCAAGTTTGCGCTAAAAGCGACTGGGTAAGTGCTGCCGGGGATAAGATACTGGAGGAAGAGAGGGCGCTGAAGTTTTACAACCTTTGTGATTGCCGCATCATAGATATGGAGCTTTCCCTGAAGGCAGTCTATGGGGAGGTGAAATTCGGTGACACCAAGGAAGGCGGAGTGGCTTCACTCCGGGTGATGCCCTCGATGGAGGTGAGAAACGGCGGCAGGATTGAGAACTCCTACGGCGGGGTCAACGAGGCGGAGACCTGGGGCAGGAGGGCCCACTGGTGCGACTACTCAGGAGAGGTAGAGGCAGAAACCCTCGGCATCGCCCTACTTGACCACCCGGAGAGTTTCCGACATCCCACGTGGTGGCATGTGAGAGACTACGGGCTTATGGCCGCAAATCCATTCGCCCTCTCATACTATACCGGAAATCCCCATAAGAGAGGAGACCACCTTCTTGCAAGGGGAGAACAGCTTCGATTCTATTTCAGGCTTTACATCCACCGGGGAGATGCCTCTGCAGGGAAAGTGGCAGAGCGTTATCATGACTATATCAACCCGCCTGAGGTGGAGATTTGTCAGCCATCTTCACAGAGCAAGATCTGAAATCTATATTATTAACCCTTTAGCATCCTTACCTCTCCTTAGTTTGAGACGAATCTTCTTGTTGGCCCGTTTCTGGTATAAGGCAAAGTCGGAGATTGAGAAAGGGGGTAGGTTATGGCACTGGTAGATATTCGGGCGCAGAAACAGCGTCGGACACGGGAACAGATGGTGGAGCACCTCAAGGGATTCGAGCTTGATCTGAAGTTCTCCGCCGGCATCTGGTATTTTGCCCCCGGTGGAGGTAGATTTCACGACAGGTACATAAGAGAGATGACAATTGAGGAACGTCTGGAGAAAGCGGCCCGTTTGAAAGACTACGGACTTCAAGGCCTGGAGGCCCACTACCCAAGTGAGATTAACGAAGGTACCCTCAAACTTTACCAACAGTTACAGAGGGATACCGGTATCCGCTTGGTGACGGTTGTGCCCAATCTGTTCTTCGAGCCCCAGTTTGAGTTTGGCTCACTCTCCTCTCCTATCCCAAAGGTAAGGAGGGCAGCCATTGAGCGAACCAAGCGGGTCCTGGAGCTCAACCGGGACCTGGACACGGATTTTGCCCTTGTCTGGCCTGGGATCGATGGGTATGAGAATCCCTTTGGCATCGATCTGGTGGCTGCCAGAGATCGATTCGCCGACGGACTGGCAGAGGCAATGGACTCTGTGCCTGGAGTAAGGGTGGCTGAGGAACCTAAACCGTACGAGCCGAGGGGAAGGATCCTCTATGGAACCACTCCAGAGGGCATCCTTCTGGCCCAAAAAGTGGAAGAGCGATTAAGAAGTGGCGAGAATAGGAGAATTCTAGCCGAAGACCACTGTTTAGTGGGACTGAACCCCGAGGTGGGCCACGTGATGATGGGGTATGAGGACCTGCCCTATGCCCTCAGCCTGGTTATGGAATACGGCAGACTTGTTCACACGCACTGGAACAGTCAACCCTTAGGCAACTACGACCAGGATTTGAACGTAGGGGTGATAAGTCCTGAACAACTAGAGGCAGCCCTTTATGTGTTGAAGATGTACGGCTATAAGGGCTATTTCGGTATAGACATAAACCCGGAGAGGATGCCAGTGGAGCAGGCTTTGAAGAACTGTATGGACGCCCTCCGTGCAGCCAACGACCGGATCAACCAGTTAGACCACGAGAAGATCATTTACAGCACCTGCCACCCCGACCAAAACCGCGGGTGGTTAGAGGCATATCTGATTCGAGTCCGGGCCTGTAATCCACAAAAGCTTAACCCTCTGCCGAATTTTCAGATGTGAAACCGTGCAAGATGGCAAAAGCGGTGGTAAATTCCAACCGGTGATTCACGGAACAGCAATGGCGTAATGTCATCGCTATCAACATTTTCCCCATGAGGGCAGAAGAATAGTCCGGCATTATTCACCGCTCATTGCTAAACCGCCAGTTTTGGCCCGTCCCCAAAAAAACCGCACTCCCCCTCTCCTGTGAGCACAGGGGACGAAATCCTTCTCAACCCGCGAAATAGTTGACTTGCGCAGTGTTGACCACCTCTGCCCTCTATCGGGCAGATCGAGGAAAGATATGTGACTTAGCTTCTCAGCATCTCGCAGGCAAGTCTTCTGCCTCCAGGCCAGAGGCGGGATCCGGGACTTTTCGCAAATCGCAAGATCTTTGCTGCTAATCGCCAATTCAAAGAGGATCTTCATA
>Ga0164318_10000746_pt1 | contig 26467 bp, 20 predicted proteins | sample GuaBasSedimGuay9_FD_113734 | JGI IMG/M metagenome (GOLD analysis project Ga0164318, IMG submission 113734) | Subseafloor sediment microbial communities from Guaymas Basin, Gulf of California, Mexico - Guay9, Core 4571-4, 0-3 cm | ecosystem: Environmental > Aquatic > Marine > Hydrothermal vents...
GAGCGGTTCCCATGTTCTCTTGCTGGATCGCTTTACACCCGGGACGGTCCTTAAAAGATTGGTGTCAAAAGAGTGCAGTGTTTTTACCTTCCAAAGAACATTCACAAGAAAAGAAACCCTTTTATTCGGTGACATGACAAGGGATTACAACCCGGTTCATTATGATGAGCGCTGGAAAGATGAAAAAGGCTTCAAGGGGCTTATCTGTCATGGTCTCCTGGTAGGATCTATGATCTGCGAGTTTGGCGGCCAGGTAGGATGGCTTGCTACGGGTATGAGTTTTAAATTTATCAGCCCGGTCTATTTCGGAGATACGATCCAATGTGCCGTCACCATCACCAAAATAGAGGCAGAGGGTCGGGCAAAAGCAGAGGCGGTTTTTATCAACCAGGATGAAAAACAGGTTTGCTATGCCAATATGACGGGCCGTCTGCCAATGACAAAAGAAAAAGATATTCTAAGCGCAATGGTAAAAGAAGGCGATCCAAGTAATCAACTGACTGACGAACAATATCCTTTAATCGATTATAGGTAACCCCTTGATCTCAAAGTTCCATCATGCTAAACTTTTTCGTGTTTTGTTAAATATTTTTAAAAAAATGAATTAAAATATTTTTAAATGGAAGTAAAATATCGATGTCTCCACGAAAGGAAAATAAAGTAAAAGAAGAGGTGGCTGCGCTCAACCTGGGTAATAAAATTAGAAACCTTCGTAAACACAGGGCGTTAACACTTCAGGAGGTATCTGATTTAACCGGCCTTTCCAAGCCATTACTCTCTCAGATTGAAAATAATATAGCTGCGCCTCCTATTGCCACCCTGATTAAAATTTCAACCGCTCTTGGTGTCAAAATCAGTCATTTTTTCCGGGATCATGACATGGGAGACCGGATAGTGGTGGTGAAAAAACATGAGCGGTATGGTGTTAAAAAATTGTTCCATCATAAAAATGAATCTAAAGTTGGGTATCGATGGGAGTCTTTGGCATACCCCATGGTTGGAAAACAGATGGAGCCGTTTATTGTAGAAATAGAACCCAGAAAAGAAGAGGAACTGCTCTATAATGATCACAAAGGAGAAGAATTTCACTTTGTCATGGAAGGGACTGTTGAGTTCAAAAGCGCTGAACAGACCCATTTGCTTAAAACGGGTGACAGCATCTACTTTGATTCAAGTATTCCTCATGCCCTGCGCGGTGTTGATGGTGTTGCGAAATCTTTGATCGTTATTTTTTCACCCAAATAAATTAATATTTTTTTATTCTATTTTTAAAATAAATTTTTTGAATGATCCAATTTCTTTTTTTGGGATGCCACATTAAAACCGGACAACCCATCCCCTCCAAAGTCAACCAGAACCATGCCGGAAAATTTTTGAGATTTATAGACTTCCACCCGGAAAATCATCCCTTTTTTATCAATGGAATATTTTTTTAAGATGTTATTTTTTCTTATGACTATCCCTGACTCATTGGGGCACGCCTGTTTTGTAAACCCGATAATATTGACCCGGTGATCTTTTAAGCTTTCGACCATAAAACTGTTCTTAACCGACACAATATTTCCAAACGGTATTTTTTTACGGCTACCATCAACAATCATATGTATGGCATCAAGGCTGAAATCATAATGAAAATATTGGGGAGCCAAATGGGTGAGCCAACGGTTTCCATGAAACACATTATATGCATCACCCGAGGTCACAATGGTCATCAGCGGGTTATTGACCTGAAACTCAATTTTGCTGTTTTTTTTCAAAGGGATGTAGCTCAGTTTTTTTCTGACATTTTCAATTTTTAGAAGAATTTTTCGATTGTTCAGTGCCACGTGAATATCATCATCAATGGCTTTTTTAATATAGTATTCAGATAGTTGGAAATTTCTTTTAAACCTGATCCCTGTCTGGTTGAAAAAAGATTCCATGGCTAAAAGATGGTAATAGGCTCGTTTGGGTGTTAGAAAAGATTTACTGGCTTCAACGCCAAAGGCGGATTTATTATTTTTGATGGCAAAATAGGTCAGGGTTTTTGCCATTTCTTCATTTCCTTTTATCGTTTGAGTGTTGTTCACATGGAACAATTCTTTTTCTTTTAAAAGGTGCTTATTCACATGGGCAACAGCGGTTTTGGCAATAGTTGAAATATTTGAAAAGTTTTTTGCATCAATAGAGGCCTGATCAATAATGATGCATTGACCCCAGCGGTTCTGGTTGTGAAGTCTGTCATCATAAGTGTCCCTGTAAAAACCAGAACCGTCGTGAAGGTTCAGCACCAGATCCACTTTGGGATCAATAATCAGTTTTTTTATTCGGTTAATGGTTTGATATTCAGGGTCATTGGGGTGAAGCTTGTCAAATTTTCTGTTTAAATCACCGTAAACCCCTCTGGATCGTTTGATGATACTTAAAAAATTTAAATTGGGTACGATCCAGACATTTCCGGATAAAATGTCATAGTGAGTGACAATGAGAGAAGCTGCGTTAAACCCTCCGGGCTCATCACCCTGGATGCCGCCGATAATCAACAGGGTATGACCCTCAACACCTGATTCCAGCTTATGAACGGAAAACCCAAGAGCCGGGATTGATGATGCAAAGGTGAAGGAACCAGCAAAATAGCTTAATACACCCAAGAAGAGCAAGCCGCACAAATATTTTTTAATGTTAACCAACTTCAATATGCCAGGGCTCAAATCTTACACCAAAATTATTATCGCGTTCATATCTGAATTTTATATATCCAAGATCGGTCAGGTTTTTATATACGTTTGTCTGCGTGAACCGTTCTGTAAAATTATGGATCCCATATCCAATCTTGCCCACATCAAAATCACCAACACCATGGAAGGAATAACCCGGTGGTGCAAGAGACCTTGATGCCATGGAAAGGTTTCCATTACTTTTTTTTGCCTTGTTTAAAAACAGCAGAAACTGTTTCATAACGCTGCGAACACCTGAGGTCAGGATGACGTCTTTACCGACTTCTTTTTTTATCTGGCTGTACATCTCCATGGGTTTGCCGCGATAAAGATAATTTCCCGTACGGGGAATTTTTTTAACCTCTTTTCTAATGATTTTTCCGGTAATGGTTTTAATGGGTTTTTCGCCCATAAATCCATAATCGTTCACCCGGGAGTAAAAAATCATTTCAAGAAAATATAGTTCTTTCTTTGAAAAGGCACCAATCGCTGAATAGGATTTTCCAATCTTTATGGCATCATCAAAATTCAACAGACAAAAATTGGCATACCCAACTGTCTTTTGCATTCTTTTCAAGCGCTTAAGAGCTGTCCCTAGAAGAGGGAGAAGTTTTTTATCAAGAAAGATATCTTCATCATAGATTTTGTTAAAAAGTTTTTTGTTTAATAATCGGTCTTTAATATGAGAATCGAATGTATCAACATGCGCCGCTCCAGGCATATTCATGCCTGCAAACGCCAGGGAAGTATTGGCAAGAGTACAAAAGTAAGCGGCCTGTTTTAAAAACGTTCTTCTATGCATTTGTCACTATTTTTATTACAATCCTTTGGGTATCAATTTTTTTATAATAAAGCATATTAGCAGAAAAATTAATATAGTTTTCTAAAGGGTTCAAGTTAAAAGTTAAACGGTGTGATTTAAGAGTATGAAAATCAAACCATGGCCTTTCAAATCATCTTGTGAAATCAAACCCTATAGTCTAATATACAAATGAAATTTGCATTCAACTCCAGCAGTATGTTTTTATGATTATAAAAGGAAGGATATAATGTATAAATATTTATTTGGACCTGTACCGTCAAGACGTTTAGGAATGTCTTTAGGTGTTGATTTAGTTCCCCGGAAAGTATGTTCTCTTGATTGCGTTTATTGTGAAGTCGGTAAAACTACAAAACTGACGATAGAACGAAAAGAATATATTTTATACGATAGGGTGATAAACGAATTAACCCACTATTTCAAGAATAATCCTGATCCTGATTATATTACTTTTTCAGGTTCCGGTGAACCGACGTTAAATTCAAGAATAGGTGATGTGCTTAAATTCATAAAGCAGAAGAAGCCCAAAATACCCATCGCTGTTTTGACAAATGGAACATTGTTATACGATCCTGAAGTAAGAGAAGAATTAAAAAATGCTGATGTCGTTCTGCCATCTCTTGACGCTGCCACCAATCCGGTATTTCAAAAGATTAATCGCCCGGCTACAGAACTTGATATAGAAAAATATATACAAGGTTTAATTGATTTCAGAAAAGAATTTAAAGGGAAAATCTGGCTCGAGATTTTCATCCTGCCGGAATATAATTTTAAGGAAACCCAGTTGAAAGAATTAGAACAGGAAATTGCTAAAATAAACCCGGATTCCATTCAATTAAATTCGCTTGACAGGCCGGGTACGGTGGATGATCTTTGCTCGGCAGACAGAAAAGAACTGGAGAAGATAGCAAAGCTATGGAACTTTAAAAATATTGAAATCATACCGGCTGCCTCACAACGAAAAAATATCCAGTCGTATGGAAGCGATGCCGGAACTGCTATTTTTGAAACCATTTCAAGGCGGCCCTGCACTATTGAGGATTTAATGAAAATTTTAGGGATACATATTAATGAAATTAATAAATATCTTGATGTTCTGGAAGCAGAAAAGAAAATTGAAACAATACGGCAGAAAAGAGGTGTTTTTTATCAGATAAAATCAAATTAATACCAAATAGCAACAAATAAATTAGGGTGTTATATGCCAGAATATGACAGGGGAAATAACACCGGATCTGTTAATATAATTCTATTGACAAAAAGTATTTTCTATTCTAAAGTTTTTGCCAAAGCTTCGGGAGAACAGATTGTCCATAGATCGAACATCTGCAACTTAAAATGAATCAACCAGTGTCAATTTTGTCCTGATCTTCACTTCATTACAATGTATGTCCTGCCCTATTGGGAATCAAAATCTGTTTTACCCGGAACAGATAATAGCTCTATAGATTAAGGAGAAACAATATGCGAAAATTTATCATTATCCCAACATTCGTTTTTCTGTTTTTAGTGACATTTCTTGCATCAGCCCAACAGACAACGGCCGAAGTCGGGCCGGAAAGCCTGAGACATTGTCAGGATATGGCTTTTTCTGTTGAGGAAGATTTTGTAACCCATGGGCCTGAACCGCCTGACGGCAATCCTGTTATCTCTGACGGCGACCTGCTCGGATCCAATTGTAGGGTTTGTGCCCGTAATGCAGACCTGCTGCACACCTTTTTTGATGTGGAGCAGGATTTGGGGCTAGATGCCGTTCATGTTATTAATGCCATTCCAGAAATCTACCAGGTGGCATTTTCAACCGAGCTTTCTAGTCCCCACGCGGGCCAGTTTACAGCCGGGGATCTGCTCATCACTAATGTGGGTATTATTCCCAATGTAGCTTTGCTGGCGGCATTCAATGCCGTACAGGGTGACTTGGGCCTGGATGCAGTGCAGTTTGTTGGGGATTCGGTGGATATCAACCGGTTTCTGGCTGCGGCCAAAACCGCCGGTCGACAATACTGGGTCGATAACCCTGGCCTGCTGGCAGAGATGCTGACTTTTTATGGGATTGATATTCTTTTTTCAACAGAGGGCACCGGCCCAAATCCGGGTTCCCCATTATTCCTGGATGGGGATTTCCTGTCCGCCCGTTTCGGTGTGATTGTCCACAGCAATGGTTCGTTGCTGCCCGCTTCAGTCCCTGCGGGCATCCCCGCCCGGGGAGTTGATTTCGGCCTGGATGCCGGTAACATCGTTCGCGATGGTGAAGGGCTGATGAGCAGCTTTTCCACAGAGCTTCTCTATCAGGGAGATCCGAATTTCACGGACGGCGATGTACTGACGCTGGGTAATGGCGTGGTCTTTGCAAATAAAGACTTGATTAACTGTTTTGAACCGAAAGCCGATTTCCTCGGTCTGGATGCCTTTTTCAGCACTGTCGGTCAGGGCGAAATGGAATCTATTATCGCAGAATTAAAAGAAATGGCAAAAGAATCCGTTCCAGATTCTGAGAGAATAGACCAGTCAAAAAAAAGTTTACTTCTTAATCCAGATAGCCCTAAAGGACCTTTACTTCAATTGGAAGCCTGCCGGACGTTCGCTTTTTCAACAGAAGAAGATTTTTTGACCCGGGGACCGGTTCCCCCCGACGGAAACCCTATTATTTCCGACGGAGATCTTCTCGGCAGATATTGTGTTATCTGTGCCCGGAATCATGAGCTTTTGTCTATTTTCGATGTTTCAGCTGACCTCGGCCTTGATGCTGTGGATGTCATTGGTGTGGAAACAGGCCTTGTTGTTTTTTCAACAGAGCTTGACAGTCCCAATGCCGGTCAGTTCACTGCTGGCGATCTTCTGGCCACCAACGGTACTATTATTCCAAACACGGCTCTCCTGAAAATGTTTAACATAAATTATGATATAGGTCTGGATGCTCTTTTTTTTGTAGGAGAGCTGGAAAGAATTGCTGGATTTTTAAACGAGGCCAGGGAGTTTTCCAGGGACTTCTGGCTGAGAAATCCCGACGTCCTTGTGGATATGCTTCGACAATGGCAGGTTGATATCTGGTTTTCAACAGAAGGAACAAGCCTGATGCTCACCGTGCCGAGCTTTCTTGACGGCGATCTTCTCTCTGTTGCCAGTGGCGTTATTGCTACCCCTAATAGCATTCTTCTGCCAAATAGTGTTCCCGCAGGTATTCCCCACCGGGGGGTTGATTTCGGCCTGGATGCAGTTGCAGGTCACCGTGATGGCCTAGAGGGGCTGATCAATTTTTCCACCGAGCTTCTTTTTAATGGAGAACCCGGTTTTTCGGATGGTGACGTGCTAAAGCAGGGTAATGGTGTCGTCGGTGTGAACAAAGATCTGATCCTCTGTTTTGAGCCAGCGGCCAATTTTCTCGGTCTGGATGCCCTTTCCGGGGGATGGATACCCCCATGCGATGGCGATTTTAATCATGACGGAGACGTAGATGGTTCGGATCTGGCAGTATTTAAAGATGATTTTGGCCGCACGGATTGTGGAGTGCCAACCACATGCCCGGGTGACTTTGACGATGATGGTGATGTGGCCGAAAGTGAACTTGTCAGGTTTGCCGCTAACTTCGGGAGAACGGATTGTACGTAAGTACTATAATTGAAGCAAGCAGGGGTCAACCCTATTTACCGCAATTTAAAATTATTTTTCATAATTTTTTTTATAAATCGCATAATAAGTAACGGGTATCACCAATAGTGTAAACATTGTGGAGGCAAAAAGGCCGAATATCAAAGCCCATGCCAGCCCTGAAAAAACAGGATCAAGGGTGATGGGAAAGGCACCGATGGCGGTTGTCAAAGCGGTTAAGATAATGGGTCGCATCCGGACAACGCCGCTGATCAGGATGGCATCCTTGAATGGAAGGCCCTTTTTTATGGCATCCTGAATAAATTCGATCAGCACAAGGGAATTTCGGATTACAATACCGCCAAGGGCGATCATGCCGATCATGCTCGTGGCCGTAAAAAAGACAGGATCACTGAATCCGCCCACACTCTTGGTAAAAACGTTTAAAATAAAGAATCCCGGCATAATCCCGAGGATGGTTAGGGGAATAGCCATCATGATCAGCAGGGGCATAAAATAGGACTCTGTGTTGATAACAAGGATAAAATAGATGCCAAAAAGGGCAGCGGCAAAAGCAAGACCCATATCCCTGAAAACCCGTAAGGTAATCTTCCATTCACCTTCTCCTGCCCAGTTGACACGGATACCCTTTTCAACAGGATTTTCATTCAATTTTTTCATCATATCCAGAACGGCTTCGCCGGGTGCCCTGCCGGTCATTTCTCCAACCACATAGACCACCGGTTCAAGATTTTTATGGTAAATGGGTTTTGAATTCTGGGTGTCAACCACACGGACAAGTTCTGCTAAGGGGATCATTTTTCCTTTGGCAGATCTGATGGGAATGTGGGAAATGGATATCATGTCTGATCGTTTGGCCCGGGGCAGAATAACTTTGATCCACAAAGGGTTTCTTTCCGGGTCCATATGAAGGCTTGCAGGGGTGATACCGCCCACAGCACTTTTTAAGGCGTCAAGGATGGTTCTTGTATCAATCCCATGCAGGGCTGCTTTTTCCCTGTCAACCATGATGTCCATTCTTTGACTGTTCTTTTCGCTCATAATTTTTATATCGGACACATTGGATTCCTGCTCCATGATGGTTTTGACATATTGGGCCCCCTGTAACAGTTCTTCATAGGGTGTATCATAACTGCCATAGACTTCCCCCACCAGGGTAGATAAAACCGGCGGTCCCGGCGGGACTTCCACCAGCTGGACCCGGGCATTGTTAGCGGCGGCGATTTTTTCAAGATCTTTTCTGATGCGCAAAAGAATGGTATGGCTTTGCTGCTCTCTGTCGGATTTATGGGCCAGGTTGATCCGTATGTCTGCAAGGTGACTGCCTTTACGGATGAAATAATGCCGGACCATGCCGTTAAAGTCCATAGGTGAGGATATTCCGGTGAAAGAGATAAAATTAGTGACTTCATTAACGGTTTTCAAATATTTTTCAAATTCCCGGACCACCCGGTCAGTATACTCAAGGGATGTTCCTTCGGGCATATCAATCACGATCTGGAATTCGTTTTTGTTGTCAAAAGGCAGAAGTTTCAATGGCACAAGCCTGAACACCGCAAGGGAACATGATCCGATTAAAAGCAGGATGATGACGAGAGACAATAAGATCCGCATGTATCTTTTATTTAAGAAAGGGGTCAGAATCGCTTTATAAAATTTTGCCAGGTACTGCTTTGATTCTTTTTTGCCGGAGGGTTTCTCTTTAACGTTTTTTAACAGTTTATGGGATATCCAGGGGACAATGGTAAGGGCGCAGACGGTTGAAAAGGTCACTGTCAAAGGCACATTGATTGCCATGGGCGCCATATAAGGACCCATCATGCCGGTAATAAAAGACAGGGGTGCAAAACAGATAATAATGGCAATGGTTGACATGATCACCGGCGGCAACACCTCTTGTACGGCAAAAAGAGTAGCCTCAAAGGGCTGGAAAACTTTTTGTTTAATGTGCCGCTGGATATTGTCCACATTGGTGATGGGATCATCCACCACGAGACCCAATGAAAGAATCAGGGCAAATAACGTGACCCGGTTGATGGTATACCCGAAAATATAGTTCATAAAAAGCGCCAGAGAAAAGGATATGGGAACGGCAAGGGCAACAACGGTAGCTTCCCGCCAGCCTAAAGTAAACGCTAAAAGAATCACCACTGAAATAATGGCAAACCCAAGAGACGTTAACAGCTCATTGACTTTTGCCTGGGCGGTTTTTCCATAGTTTCGGGTGACTTCAATATACATGCCGTCAGGAATGATGGCGGTTTTGAGTTTTTCAACCTCATCAAGGATACATTCGGCCACCTTGACGGCATTGGTACCCTTTTTCTTTGAAAATGCCAGGGTGACCGATGGAAAAGACAAAGGCCTGTCTGATTGAATATTGTGAGAGGTCCTGTAGTGGTTTGAAAAGCCGATCCGGGTATAGGAATCCGCCTCTTTGGGACCATCAATGATATGCGCCACATCTTCAAGATAGACCGGCTTTGATTCCCTGCCCGATATCATCAGTTTTTTTACCTGGTCCACCGAGGTTAAAAATGAACTGCTGGTAATGGTTATCTGTGTATTGTTTTTATTAAATACGCCGGCCTGGGTGGAGACATCCGCCCCGGAAAGTGCCTGCTCAATATCACGTATATCAATGCCGAATCCCTTCATCAGTAAGGGGTCAAGCTCAACCCTGATTTCTCTTTTGCGGCCGCCGTAAATGGAAGACCTGGAAATATTGTCAAGCCTTGACAGTCTCGCAACCATCTCTTCTCCTACCCTTTCTATCTCATGGTCACTGTATCTGTCTGAATAAAGGGTAAGGTTTAAAATAGGAACATCGTCAATTTCAATGGGTTTGATCAGCCAGTTGGTCACGATGGGCGGCACCCTGTCCAGGCTCATCTGTATCTTGTTGTGAAGCTTTACAATGGAGTCTTCCCTGTCTTCTCCCACAAAAAAACGAACCGTCACAATGGCTTTTTCCCTTGTGGACATGGAATATACATACTCGACCCCGTCAATCTCCCAGAGAATTTTTTCCAGGGGTGTTGCCACAAGCTTTTCTATTTCTCCCGGGCTTGCGCCGGGTGCTTCAACATAGATATCCGCCATAGGGACAACGATCTGGGGTTCTTCTTCTTTTGGGGTGATATAGATACTGAATGCTCCCAGGGCCAGGGAAATAATGATCAGCATAATAGATAACTGGGAGGTTAGAAAAAGCTGTACTATACGGGTAAGAATAGATTTTTTTTCAGCCATGTTTAGTTGTATCCTATACTTTCGTTGCCTTTGAGCCCTGCCAGCACTTCAATTTTTTCGCCAAATTGTTTTCCTGTTTTGATATAGACCGATTGCCAGGCATCATCTTTTTTTACATAAACCAGTTCAAGCTGGCCCACCCGGATAACTGCTTTTTTGGGAATGAGAAGGGTCTTTTCATCTGCAACAGGAATCAGAAGCCTGCCAAACATTCCCGGATAAATACCCGGTGTCGCAGGCAGAGACGCCTTTACAAGAAAGGTCCGGGTGGTGGGGTCGGCATAGGGTACAATTTCTTCTATCCGGGACAGAACAGTTTTTCCAATGGTTTCAATGTTGACCTGATAAGTGTTGCCTATAATGACGCGGCTGATCAAGCCCTCTCTTACATTGGCCTCAAGCCTTAAGGCACCACTGGTCTGGATCTTTAAAAGCGGTTTGCCCGGCACAGCAAGATCTCCGGGGTCAATCATTCTTTCCACAACAACACCGGTGGCAGGTGAGGTGATCCTGGCATAACCCAGGGCAATTTGAGCCTCCTTAACAATTTCTTCGGCATTTCTGATGGAGGATTTAGCTGCCGATTCTGCTTCCTGGGATTTTTCAAGCCGGGCTTTTGCCTGGAGATAACCTGATTTGTCAATTTCAAGCGTTTGAGATGGTACGATATCAGCGTCAAACAGTTTTTTTGTCCTGTTGTATGCTGCCTTTGCCTGGTCAAGGCCCGCCTTTGCTTCATCCCTGGATTTATAGGTCTGTGTAAGATTGTTTTTTGCAACGGCAAGTCCTTCCTTTGCCTGCTTGAGCTGGGCTGTAAGGCGCCTTGCATCCAGTCTGATAAGAACCTGTCCCTTTTTTACGGGGGTGCCCGGCACACAGGATACTTTTACAACCTGTGCACTGACCTGGGATTCAATGATAGATTCTGTCAGCGGCCGGATGGTTCCGACAGCTTCATACATCTGGATTATTTTTTGTTTTTCCACTGTGGTAATATTTTCAGGATGAAAATTGTTTTTAGATATCTTGTTTTCCGAAAAACCCGGCTTTATTTTATCATTATCACAGGCAAAACAGATGAATAAAAATACTATTAAACATAGGATTAAAAATGATTTCTTCATGGCACAGCTCTTTTTTTTTATTTTCAATTATTGATTAGGATTAGTTTAATGTATAAATTTTTTTCGTCAACCCACAATGTGGTAGTACCTTTTTCAGTCTATATGTGATGACCCTGCCTGATATGTACGGATTACCTTTCTTACCTGAAATCTTTATATCCAATATTATATCTTGCAGCCTTATATGAAAATTTTCTAACCGTAATTCCAATGAGTTTGGCAGCCTTTTTAATGTTTCCTCTGGTATTTTTCAAGGCATCCATTAGAATTTCTTTTTCAAGATGTGCCACCGCATCTTCAAGGGAGAGAGGAAGGGTTTTGGATTTGATCCCTGTTTGAAGGGTGGCCGGCAGATGATAACTGTGGATGGCCCCTTCATTACAGAGGATGACGGCCCGTTCAATACAGTTTTCAAGTTCCCTTACATTTCCGGGCCAGTGGTATTCCATCATCATGTCAATGGCAGGGGTTGTGATTCTTTTGATATCTTTACCATGTTCTTTACTGTATTTTTCAAGAAAGTGATCCGCCAGTAGAATGACATCTGTTTTTCGCATTCTAAGGCTGGGGATATAAATGGGAAAGACATTGAGTCTGAAATAAAGATCATCTCTGAATTTACCCTGCTGAACCATTTTTTCAAGATTGGAGTTTGTGGCAGCAACAATTCTGACATCGCTTTTGATGGGCTTATACCCCCCGACTCTTTCAAATTCCTTTTCCTGCAGGACCCTTAACAGTTTTACTTGGGCAGCAAGATCCATGTTGCCGATTTCATCTAAAAAGATAGTACCGTGATCGGCCATTTCAAACTTCCCTTTTTTCTGGTAGGAAGCACCTGTAAATGCCCCTTTTTCATGGCCGAACAATTCACTTTCAATAAGATTTTCCGGTATGGCAGCACAATTTATTTTGATAAACGGTTTTTTATTTCTATCAGAGTTATAATGAATGGAATTGGCAACAAGCTCTTTTCCTGTACCGCTTTCGCCCCTTATCAGAACTGTTGCAACAGAAGAAGATACCTGGGAGATCATTTGAAAAACCTCTCTCATTTTGTTGGAATTTCCAATGATATTGGTAAAACTGTATTTGTTTTCAAGCGCTGATTTGAGCCGGATATTTTCTGTTTTCAGCTGCTTTTTATCGGCCCGAATCGTTTCCATATGAATGACATGATGGGCCACCATGGCTGCAACAACAGATAAGAGTTTTTCTCCTTTTTCCAGGGATTTTTTGCCCTCAAAGGGTCTGTCCGCACTAATGGCACCGACAACACGATTATCTTTTTTTATGGGTACGCAAATGTAAGAATAGTCATGGTTTTGGGCCAACCCTCTTGAATGGGTTTTATCAAGAAACAACGGCTCTTCACTGATCCGCGGGACAACTGCCGGCTCTCCTTTTTGAATCACTTTGCCGATGATGCCTTCACCGGGAAGGTACTTGATTTGACGCGTGGTATCTTCGGAAATTCCGTGGGCAATTTCAATCCTTATTTCACCGGTTTCAGAGTCGGTCAGGAAGATGATCCCCCGGATCAGACTCAAGGATTCAGATAGAACACTCAATACCTTGAACAATGATTTTTTCATGTCCATATGCTGATTCAGTGCTTCACTGATTTCGTACAAAAGCGAGACTTCTTCAATAGATTTCATTCAAGTGATTCCAAATAATGACTCATAATTTTAAGATATTGCTTTCATTCTGTTAATGGTATAATTTATCAGCATATATAATTGTCTGGATAGTATTACATAAAATATGGCTTTATAACAAGGTTTTGTGCCTTGCAGGGTTAAAAATGAAGGGTGACAAACCCCAAAAGAAAAAAGCAGGAACAAGGGATGCAAACAAGACCCTTGAGGTGTTGTTTGAAATTTCAGAAGCAGTAACCTTTACCCGAAATCTTGATGAACTGTACAGAGTTATCCACCAGTCTCTTGGTAAGATCCTCAATGTGGATAATTTTTATATTGCACTTTATCATGAAGAAAGAGATTCCATTACCTTTCCCTATCATGTGGATGAAAAAGATGATGATCCTGAAGAAATTTTTGATTTTAGTAAAACAACGTCTTTAACCGGGCAGGTCATCAAGGCCAGGGAACCCTTAATTTTTTTTGAACAGGATATTATTGATCTTGCCAGGGCCCGGAACCAAAGATCCACCGGGACCATCAGTAAAATATGGTACGGAGCGCCGTTAATCATTAAAGAAAGGGTTATCGGGGCTATTGCCATGCAAAGTTATAAATCTCCCGATGACTACACGGCTGCAGATCTTACTGTGTTAAATACAATTTCCCAGCATATTGCCCTTGCCATTGAACGTAAAGAATCAGATGAAAAGTTAACCAGACAGCGAAATATCCTGGAAAAAATTCTGGAATCATCTCCTGTGGCGATCGGCCTTGTGGAAAACAGGATTTTTAAGTGGGTGAACAATGAAATGCTGAATATGTTCGGGTATGAGAAAAAGCAGGATTTTGAGAATGCGGATGTGCGCATGATTTACAATTCAGAGGCTGACTATGAAAAAGTGGGAAAAATCATTTACCGCGATTTAAAGAAAAAGCGTAAATCAGATATTGATTTTGATCTCAAAAGAAAAGACGGCACCATTTTAAAGGCCAATATTATCATCACAAGTTCCAATTTTGAAAATCCCTTTAAAAGTACCATCGTGATCTTTGCAGATATTTCCCAGAGAGAATTGGCTCAAAAAGAAAAGCTGGAAAGAGAAAAACTTCAAGGGGTTCTTGAAATGGCCGGAGCCGTCTGCCATGAGATTAATCAGCCTCTGCAAAGTATTATCGGGTATTCCACCTTGTACCAGGACAATGACTCTCTATCGCCTCGGGAATTGAATAATATTAAGACCCAGGCAATGCGGATTGGTGCGATCACAAAAAAACTTTCCAATATCACCCAGTATAAAACGATAAATTATCCAGGGAATACAAAGATAGTTGATATTTGGGGTTCAAGTAATGACAATCCTTAACGTCTGATTCTATTGTTATTTGAAAATAAAAAGCCGTTGGGTGGAGGTGACGTATTTTGAGGGGCATGCCTGAAATTTTGATCCACTCAGTTGATGACATTTTATAAAAAGGGTTGACCCGTGATTGATTTAACTATTCAGTCTAAGACACTTGAAAAAAACATTGCCTATTGCCGGGAAAAAGGGATTACCCTGCCCACATTCGGTATGATGAAAAATCCGGATACTGTTCCAGAAAAAATAAAAGACCAGCTCAAATCCATCGGGCTTTTTGGCGGTGTTAACCATTTTATTTTACCACCAAAACTCACCGGGTGCCGGGCCAATATCATCATGCTGGCCGGCCGCTGGTTCCCCACGGGCGCCCATAAGGTTGGCGCCACATACGGCTGTCTTGCCCCGGGGTTGGTCACAGGTCAGTTTGATCCTGAAAAGACAAAGGCCGTCTGGCCGTCCACGGGAAATTACTGCCGTGGCGGTGCCTATATATCAGCGCTTCTGGCATGCAATGCCATTGCCATTCTGCCCGAGGAGATGTCAAAGGAACGCTTTGAGTGGCTGAGTAAAATAGCCGGTCAGGTCATTGCGACTCCGGGCTGCGAATCCAATGTCAAAGAAATCTTTGACAAATGCTGGGAACTGAAGAGTTCAGGAGAAGACTTAAGAATTTTCAACCAGTTTGATGAAATGGGCAACCCCATGTGGCATTATACTGTGACCGGAAATGCCATTGAAACACTTTTGGAAAAATATCTGACGCCGGGTAAGCGGTTTGCAGGATATGTCTCCTCATCGGGTTCCGGCGGAACCCTGGGTGCGGGGTATTATCTGAAACAAAAATTTCCTCGCTCAAAAATCGTGGCAGCTGAAGCACTTCAGTGTCCCACACTTCTCAATAATGGGTTCGGTGCCCACCGCATCGAAGGCATTGGCGATAAACATGTCCCCTGGGTTCATAATCTCAAAGAAACCGATTTTGTGGCGGCTGTGGATGATGAGGCGCCCATGAGAGCCCTGCGTCTGTTCAATGAACCTAAAGGCAGACAGGCCCTGGTAAAAAGCGGTGTAGAACCACACCTTGTGGAGAAATTGGATCATCTGGGTATTTCAGGGATCGGCAATATGATTGCCGCCATCAAGTTTGCAAAATATAATGAACTGACCGAGGATGATTACGTCGTCTCCATTGCAACGGACTCCATGCAACTGTATGGTTCAAGACTTAATGAACTTGAACAGGAGCGCGGGGCATACACCGACAATAATGCCCAGAAAGATTTGGAACTCATCAGTTCCATTACTATTGACCATACAAAAGAACTTTCCTATTACGATAGAAAAGCCATACACAACCTTAAATACTATACCTGGATAGAACAGCAGGGGCATGATGTGGAAGAATTGAATGCCCAGTGGTATGATCATGACAATTACTGGTATTCCATGTTTGATCAGGTTGACGACATTGACGAGCTGATTATTGACTTTAATGAACGTGTGGGTCTTTTACCCTAAAAATATTATTATCAGGTTTGAGAAGAAGCCTCTTTTTTCTGGGCAAGAGAATCCAGATGTCTTTCAATAATGGCTCTTAAATTTCTATCCGGGTCAAGCTTGTCTGAATAATAGTTTAAAACCCACCAGAGCCTGTTTAACTTTTCACCATCATCCTGCCACCAGGAAATAGCTTCTTTAATGGCTTCAGGGGTTTTAAACTCAGAATTGATCTTTACATAGAAATCATAACAAATTGATCGTGTGATAGGCTTAAGGCTGAGAATCTTTACGGTATTTCGGTTTATCATCTCTGTCTCCTAAAAAATATCACAGTGAACAAGATTGATTTTTTAAAAATCCTACATAAATAAAAGTGGATTGTAAAGCGCAATTTTAAGTTGCCAATACCTGTAGGGATAAGATAAGTTAGGAAAAAACATTGATACCCCAAAGTATTTAGTTACAGGATATTTTTATAATTTTGAAAAAAGATATTACATTTGTGATTGGAGGATGCAGGAGCGGGAAGAGTTCTTTTGCACTGCATCAAGCCAATAAGCTGCAGTTCAACGGGGGAGAACAGAAAAACAAATATTTTATTGCCACGTCTGTACCGACTGATTTGGAAATGGAAAGACGAGTGGAAAAGCACCAGAAAGAGAGGGGAGAAGATTGGCACACTATTGAAGAGCCGGTGAGGATTCATGAAAAAATTAATCAATATTCTCCCAGAGCCGGTGTCATTCTCGTGGACTGTTTGACACTCTGGGCGTCCAATCTATTGTTTCATTCCTATAATCCGAGTCAGATTGAAAAGACCATTAAACTTCTGGAGAATTCTCTTGAGCAGTGTGGATGCCCCGTATTCCTGGTTTCCAATGAGGTTGGATGCGGCATTGTCCCGGAAAATAAACTGGCAAGGCAATTCAGAGACCTTGCAGGGTTTATTAATCAAAGGATAGCAAAAATAGCTGACAACGTGGTCGTGATGGTTGCCGGAATTGATGTTCAGATAAAGCCAAAACGCTAAATCAGATGCTAACTTAAATGAAAAAGAAACCGCTTTGTGAAAAATCAGTTAAAGAATGGGTTAACAGTTTCCCAATTCTGGATAAAATAATGGCATTAGGCCCGGTATTCTGGGAAAATCCTCAATATTTACCATTTACAAAACAACTTGAATCAAGCCTTTTAGTATCCAAAAATCAAGTAAATAAAGCATTGAAAAATGTTGCGGCGTTTTCCGGGTATGTCGAAAAAGCATTCCCTGAGACAAAATCTTCAAAAGGGATGATAGAATCGGATTTGGTCGATATCGTTTCCATGAAAAAAGCCATGGAAAATTTCTGGGAGTTAAACATTGCCGGCCGGCTTTATCTAAAAAAAGACAGCCATCTTGACGTATCCGGTTCCATCAAGGCAAGGGGCGGATTCTATGAGGTGCTCAGGCATGCACAGGACCTTGCTGTTGAAAATGGATTATTTAAGCCTGGAAGTGATGTCTCAATATTTCAGACCAGGAAATTTAAAGATTTTTTTTCACAGTATGCCATTGCTGTTGGCTCAACAGGAAACCTTGGATTAAGTATCGGGATTTTAGGAAAACGTCTTGGTTTCAACGTCTATGTCCATATGTCGGCTGATGCCAAACAATGGAAAAAAGATAAACTAAACTCAATCGGCGTCACGGTCATCGAACATCGCGCAGATTACAGTAAAGCCGTGGAGCAGGGTCGGAAACAGGCAGACACTGATCCCAATATTTATTTTGTGGATGATGAAAATTCCAAAAATTTATTTTTAGGGTATTCTGTAGCCGGACAAAGGCTTAAGACCCAGCTTAAGGAACAAAACATACACGTAGACGATACCCATCCGCTGTTTGTATATCTTCCTTGCGGCGTGGGAGGGGCAGCCGGTGGAATTACATTGGGGTTAAAGCAGATCTTTAAAGACAATGTTCATTGTTTTTTTGCAGAACCCACGCATTCACCCTGCGTGTTATTAGGTTTGATGACCCGGCAGCATGAAAGGTTCTGTGTTCAGGATTTTGGCATTGATAACCTGACTGCGGCTGACGGACTGGCGGTGGGAAGAGCATCCGGATTTGTGGGAAAGGTTATAGAACATCTTGTGTCCGGTGTTTATACTCTGGATGATGATAATTTATATCGACTGCTTGCCATGTTAAAGGACAGTGAAAGTATTTATATGGAACCCTCAGCCCATGCAGCAATGATAGGCCCTGTCAGGCTGTTTCAGGATGTGGAAGGCAAAAAATATATTGAAAAACAGGGGCTTTCATCCATGATGAGCCGGGCGACCCACATTGTCTGGGGCACGGGTGGAAGTATGGTACCAAAAGAGATTCAAAAAGCTGATATAGACATGGGAAAACATTTTTTAAGCTACAGTGGGCAATAATAATGAAAATTTTTTTTACAGATTTAAGATCTGCCATTTTGTTTATTACCATTCTTCCAGCAGGGAAAAATGTGGCATATTCTCCAAAGGGTATGATTAAGCTTTTCCCTGTGGTCGGGTTGATACTGGGGGGAGGACTTTTGGTATTTGATATCTTGGTTTCTCATCTTTGGTCTCCTGCTGTGGCAGCGGTTCTGGATGTCCTTTTTCTGGTCGTGGTAACAGGGGCATTTCATTTGGATGGTCTGGGAGATACAGCAGACGGTTTGTTCAGCCACCGGTCGAAAGAAAGAGTTCTTGAAATCATGAAAGATAGCAGAACCGGCATGATGGGGCTTGTAGCGGTGTTTTGTGTTCTGGCCGTTAAAACAGCCGGGATCTATTCGGTTAAAACAAGTGGAACCCCTTTTCAAACCCTGATGTTGCTTTTGATTATTCCCTCTTATTCCAGGGCGGCAATGCTGTTTGGTATTAAGGGTTTGGGTTATGGCAGAAAAGAGACTGGAACCGGGTTTGATTTTTTTGAAAAGGGTATTGGGTTAAAAGATTTTGCCTTTATATTGATTCCTATGGCTCTCTCTCTGTTTTTGGGGTATAAGGGCCTGGTTTTAAACCTTGTTTTTTTTATAATGGTAATATCCATATTGAGTTTTTATAAAAAGAAGCTCAATTGTATCACAGGCGATATGCTGGGAGCCATGAACGAGATAATAGAAGCTTTTTTGTTTCTGGCAACCGGGGCATTAATCGGTTAGTAAAAGGAAAGCGTTTAATGATAATTGGGCATGGTGGCAATAAAAAAGATCTGGCAAAAGCGATTGGCTGCGATGTTAATGATATTATTGACATGAGCAGCAATTTAAATCCCCTGGGGCCGCCTGAAAATATAGAGAAAATTATTTGTGACAACCTGGTTAAAATAAGATTCCTTCCCGAACCGGATGCAGTCTCCATGAGAAAAGGGTTTGCCAACTTTCATGGGATGGATCACAATGAGGTTGTGGCAGGCAATGGCACCACCTGGTTTATTTACACCATCCCCAAGGCTCTTGGCTCAAAAAAGGTATTAATTTTTGGCCCCTCTTATTCGGATTACAGGGATGCCTGCCTCATGCATGACATTGCTTTTGAACATTGTATTGCAAAAGAGTCAGAACGGTTTGAACCGGACATTGATGAACTATCACGGATGACAAAAGTGGCGGATACAGTATTTATCTGCAACCCCAACAACCCCACAGGCTCACTTATTTTACTGGAAAAACTTGAGTATTTGATTCAAAAACATGAGCAGACCTGTTTTATTATTGATGAATCCTATCTTCCCTTTGTGGATCAGGCCCATGAAATTTCTCTGGTATCCAAAACCAGACATCAAAACCTGATCGTTCTTTCCTCCATGTCAAAAATATTCAGGATCCCAGGACTTCGCACCGGGTTTTTAAGTGCCCAACAAGGCCTTGTTGAAAAAATTATGGCCTATTATCAGCCATGGAGTGTGAATGCATTGGCCCAGGCAGTTATCGAATACATTTTTGATCACCCGGAAAACATAGAACCCTTTTATGAGAAAACAAGAGAATATATAAAGGCTGAAAAACAGATCTTTCTTGCAAATCTTGAAAGTATTCAAGGCTTGCAGATATTTGATTCCCATACCTATTTTATTCTGGCCTCTTTAAAAAACGGGATGAATTCAAGGCAGTTTTGTGAAAGGATCGGGCAACATAAAATTCTGATCAGGGATTGTTCTAATTTTTTTGGTTTATCCGATAAGCATGTGAGGTTTTCTTTAAAGGAAAGAAAGAATAATCTCCATCTGGCAGATTTGATAAAAGAGATTACAAAATAATGATGGAAATTCAGTGGACCGTTATTCTGGCGGCTTTTATTCTTGATTTTATCCTGGGAGATCCAAACATCCTGCCTCACCCGGTGATTTTTATGGGAAAGGCGATTGATTTTTTTGAGATCCGGTTTAGAAAATATATCAAAAATTTATTTATTTCTGGGCTTTTCTTTGCCTGCTTTTTGATTTTATCGACATGGCTGACAGGCGTTATCATCATAAAGTTGAGTATGAACATTCATCCTTTTTTTGGAATTCTTGTTCAAATAATCTTGCTTTTTTTCTGCTTTTCATCAACAAGCCTTGAAAAGGCAGCATTAAGTGTTTTTGCAGCTCTTAAAGAGAACAACATAAAAAAAGCCCGGGAAAACGTCTCCATGATTGTGGGACGGCAGACCCAAACGCTGGACCAAACCGGTATCACACGGGCCAGTGTGGAAACAGTGGCTGAAAATTTTGTGGATGGATTTTTATCTCCCTTGTTTTTTGCCATTATCGGAGGGGTACCGTTGGCGCTTGCCTATAAAATGATCAATACTCTGGATTCCATGGTGGGATATAAGAATGACACCTATATTCTTTTTGGAAGGGCATCTGCAAGGATTGATGATGCGGTTAATTTTATTCCGGCAAGACTCTCTGTTTTGATTATCGCCGGAAGCGCATTCCTTTTTTCGTTTAAAAGAGGCGTTTCAGCTTTAAAAACAGGTTTCTCCCAAGGGTCGTTTCATAAAAGCCCTAATGCCGGATACCCGGAAGCTGCTTTTGCGGGTGCCCTTAACATAAGACTTGGCGGCCCCAATGTCTATCATGGCACATTGGTGGAGAAACCTTATATTGGAAAAGAGTTTAAAGACCCCGGAAAAGAAAAGATAAAGCAGGCGTGTGACCTGATGATGTTTAGTTCATTTCTGGCCACCCTGATTTGCTGCGGTCTTGTTTTTATTTTTTTTGCTTAAGATTATATTTCAAGGAATATTATGTTGCCCGACAAACCTTTTAAGCTTGGCACCACCTCTTTTATCTTTCCGGATCATATTATTCCCAACGTAAAAAAACTGGGCCGGGTTTTTGACGAAATAGAGCTGCTTGTTTTTGAAAGCCAACCCGCAGAAGCCCTTCCTTCAAAAGACGATGTAAAAGAGCTTTTAACCTTATCCCGGGAATTGGATCTTACCTACAATATCCACCTTCCTGTTGATATCAGCCTCACTCATGAATTTTTAGCAAAAAGACAGAAAGCAAGAGATTCACTCCTTAAAGTAATAGATCTTTTTGTACCTTTAAATCCCACCACCCACACCCTTCACCTTGAGCTGCCCCTAAATATTAAAACTAATATTAAAATGGGTAAAAAAAATCAAAAAAAACTCAAAATCTGGGAGGAGAATACCCGGAAAAGCCTTGGTGAATTTGTATCAGAACTATCTGACCCGGGTATCATTTCCATTGAAACCCTTGATGTTCCTTTTGTATATCTTGAAACCCTGGTGGAGGACTTTAAGCTCTCCGTCTGTATCGATGCCGGTCATCAGATAAAGTACGGGTATAACCTCTTGGAAATTTATGAGAAACATAACAACATAACACCCGTTATGCACCTGCATGGTGTTGATTTTTCCGATGGGAACATTAAAGATCACACCTCTCTTGATAAATTGCCGGGAAAATACCTGAATCAGATTCAGATAATTTTAGAAAAATTTGCCGGGGTGGTAAGCCTTGAGGTGTTTAATTTTGAAAATCTGAACCGATCCTTAGCGGTTCTTTCAAAGATGTTTAACAATATTGCACCAGCGATCTTAAAAAAATAATTTAAACGGTCCTTGCGAAAAAAAATGTTATTATGGTACAATTTATTAATTCATTTTAAATTAGATCATACATGTAACAGGATGGCTGCAATCGTAACATCATAATATCTATCGGGTTTTTGGAGGTCTAAATGCAAAAAAAAGCAATGTTTTTGTTTTTTATAGCGGTTGCCTTAGGCAGTACTCTTATTTTAATCAGCCGCCAGAACAATGATGGCAATAGAGATGTAATTTATAATAAAAACATTTCCAATGATATCCATAGCGGTATTTCACCATTGTCAGATCGATTAGACAGAAAAAATATTTATTTTGGTGTTTCAATTTCTAAAACCGGTCGATTTTCTGTGGAAGGTGAAAATGTTATTCAAGGCTATAATCTCTGGCAGGAGCACGTGAATAAAAATGGAGGTATAAAAATTGGAGAAAAATCATATCCAGTTGTCATTAAATATTATGATGACAACAGTAAAATTGAAAAACTGGAAGAAAATATCACCCGGTTGATAAAAGAAGATCGGGTGGATTTTATTTTAGGTCCTTTTACCAGCGGGTTTAATTTGGCAGCCAGTCAAATTACTGAAAAATACGGGAAAATAATGATAGAATCAGGTGGAGCGTCAGACTCAATTTTTACAAGAGATCAACATTTTACCTTTGCCACGCAAACATCAGCATCCTGGTGGTTTAAGGACTTTTTTGACATGATATCACAGATAAATCCTGCTCCCAAAACATATGCGCTGATAACGCCTGATAAATTATTTACGAGAAGTGTTGCCAAAGGCGTTCAAATATGGGCGGCCACAAAAAATATCCAGGAAGTTTATTATCAAATTGTTGACAAAGAAACAGATAACTTTATCCCTTATCTGCTGGAAATGGTACCCAAAGATCCCGATATAATCATATTAACCAGCCATTATCAGGATGCTGTAGATTTCAGCATACAATTATCAACGATAAAAGAACTGCGGCCTAAAGCCGTGGTCATGACCATAGGTCCGTCTGAAATAAATTATGTTCAAGATGTTGGAGAAGGGGCTGAAGGGATGATAGGCGTTACTCAATGGGTTGCAAACAGTTCATTTAAGGGACCTGTCTTTGGTACGCCCCAGGATTATGTGAGAGAGTTTAAGAACAAATATGGTCAACTTCCCACCTACCAGGATGCCCAGTCCAGTGCCACAGGCGTGATTTATCAACTGGCCCTGGAAAGATGCAGATCCCTTAATGCAAAAGAAGTTTTAAAGCATATCAAAGCTTTGGATGTGGAAACGTTTTACGGGAGGATAAAATATGATTCAAGGGGGATGAACATTGGGCACAAAATGGCACTTGTTCAGATTTTACAGGGTCAAATGAAAACGATATGGCCGCTGAAAGCTTCACAAACAACAATAAAATTTCCCCTTCACAGCCAGTTATAAAAAAATCAAATGAAAGTAGATAGATTGAAATCCCGAAAAAAATTATCCCAGAAAAGAAAGAGTCTTTTTGATAACCTTTTCATTTTGCACCTTTTTTCAACAACCATCTTATTTATTATTATTATTGTTTCATATTATTATATTGAAAAGAGCCGTTTTAACAATATTATGATTGAAAAATCAAATTTAATACATGACCTTCTGGAGATTTCATGTGTTGATCCCATTGTGGGTACCATTGCTTATGATAGAATTAATCAGACTATTGAAACGCTGTATAAAAAAAATCGTGAGATTGACTACATTGAAATTTATGATCCAACAGCACATATCATTGCTTTTGTAGGTAAAATTCCCAAGGTCCATCTGGGTATCAAAGAAATTAATCTATTGTTCAAACATCCGTCCCATACAGGGCAAGCGATAAATAGTCATCCAAATACCAATGAACGGATAACATTTTTAAATGTTGGAGACCAATATCTTGGACTGATCAGGATAGAGTTTACAAAGAAATATTTTCAAAAACAATTGAGAAGTAATATTCTCTATTTTCTTGGATTTTTTATCATCGCCATTGCAGCAACCAGCCTGATTTTTTATCTGTTTACCAATAGATGGATTGTCCTGCCCATTATTAATGTCAGCAGAATAATGAAAAACTATGGTAAAGATGAATTACAGACACTTTTAAGCAATATTCAAAAATATAATCAATCAATTTCAAAAAATGAAATTGGGATTATGTCCACAGCTTTTGAGCGGATGATTTCTTCCATCATAAAACAAACGAATGAAAAAGAGAAAGCAGAAAGGGCATTACGGGCTTCTCAAAAGAGATTTCTCACAGTATTGGACAGCATAGATGCAACCATTTATGTTGCTGATATGGAAACATATGAAGTCCTTTTTATGAATAGATACATGATAGAGAGTTTTGGAAGGGACATGACAGGTAAAATATGCTGGCATGTTTTTAGAGGGGAATCCGGACCCTGTCCACATTGTACCAATGAACAATTAATTGATGAAAATGGAAACCCTACCGGTGTCTGTGTCTGGCAGGATAAAAATCCCGTCGTTGGAAAATGGTATGTGAACTATGATCGAGCCATAGAATGGACAGACGGGCGGTTGGTTAAGCTGCAGATCGCGACGGACATTACCGATTTTAAAAAGATGGAGAAAGAGCTCAACCAGGCACGCAAAATGGAATCCATCGGCACACTTGCAGGAGGTGTTGCCCATGATTTTAATAATTTACTCTACATGATAATTGGAAATACGGAGCTGGCGCTTGAAAGCATTTCAGACTCGCATCCTGTGTATACGCATCTTGACAAGATCAAATCCGCCAGTTTTAAGGCAGCCGGTATCGTCAGACAATTGCTCAGTTTCAGCCGAAGGATCGATCAGGAACTCAAACCCATCAATGCGGTCAGTACGATTAAGGATGCGCTTGATTTTTTACGGGCAACGATTCCAACCACTATAGAAATCCACAAACATCTGCCGGATGAGGATATAACAATTCTTGCTGATCCGATCCAGATTAATCAAATCATGATGAATCTTTGTACCAATGCTTCCCAGGCCATGGAAGAGACTGGCGGGATTCTGGAAATTTTTGTGGAACCATTTACTTTAAATGAGAATACCGCCAGAAATTATCCGGATCTTTTACCAGGTGATTATCTTAAGATCACGTTAAATGACACAGGCCATGGCATAAACGCTAAAACCATTGATCGAATCTTTGATCCCTATTTTACAACCAAGGAAATAGGAAAAGGTTCGGGTATGGGACTGGCGGTAGTGCACGGTATTGTTAAAAATCATAACGGTGCGATCTTGGTTGACAGCGCACTGGGTAAGGGAACGACTTTCACCATTCTATTTCCTGTAGTGGATGAAAAGCCTGTGGATGAAATTGATACAACCGGTGAATCTCTATCTGGTACGGGAAAGATTCTTTTTGTGGATGATGACGAAGCTATTACAGATGTAAGCGGTCAGATGCTTGAGTGGTTGGGGTATACGGTTGAAGCCACAACAAAACCACAAGAAGCGTTTGAGCTCTTTCAATCAAAGCCGCATGAATTTGATCTGGTCATAACCGACATGACTATGCCCCAGATGACCGGTGCAAAATTGTCTGGAAAATTAAAGGATATTCGACCCGATATTCCTGTCATTATCTGTACGGGTCATAGCTCTCTGATGGATGAGGAAATGGCCAGACAACTCGGGATTGCCGCTTATGTGATGAAACCAGTATCTTTATCAAAATTAGGAAAAACGATCCGAAAGGTTTTAGATACATAAAAAAGGCTGCAATGGGAAAGAGATCTGATATTCATTTTGTCAAAGATTATCAACCGGATGCCGAGGCAGTGGTGGAACTGACAAACGCAAAAATTGTGGATGTCATAAACAGCTGTTTTCTGGATCAAAATGTTCGTGTTTTGATCCAAAACGGGAAGATTGTATCCATGCCCGGCCTGGAAGGTGAATCTTTGGAAATACCGGTTGACTTTTCCATTGATTTGCAAGGAAAAACCCTGCTGCCAGGCTTTTTTAATGTTCATTGCCATATTCAGATGATCAATCCGACCTTATTTTCAAATTTTAAAACCATCAGAGCCGGAAAGAAATATCATGACCAGCAGGTTGAAAAAAATATGGCGGATTGTCTGGCCTGCGGCATTACCAATATCCGGGACGCTTATTCCGATGATTGAAGACCCAACTTTCAATTGAGAGAGCGCATTCGGAACCGGAAAATACCAGGTCCGCGTATTAAGCAGGCAGTTGTCGTTGGTGCCCATGGTGGTTACCTTACTCCAAAGCTTACGGGAATGAAAAAGGTTTTGCTGGGAATATTGGGACTTGGGACCATGGAGTATGAAAATATTCATTCAGGTGTGATCGCATTTCCGACC
>Ga0164318_10000747_pt1 | contig 26433 bp, 25 predicted proteins | sample GuaBasSedimGuay9_FD_113734 | JGI IMG/M metagenome (GOLD analysis project Ga0164318, IMG submission 113734) | Subseafloor sediment microbial communities from Guaymas Basin, Gulf of California, Mexico - Guay9, Core 4571-4, 0-3 cm | ecosystem: Environmental > Aquatic > Marine > Hydrothermal vents...
ATAACATTCTCCTTTCCTGCTATTAACTATACCCACTTTTTATCACCTTTTCAAATTTTATTTTGTTCGGTTTTGTTTTAAGTAAAACAATATCATATTGTATCTTGCATCATTTAAAACAGAAACATTTAAACGAAGGATTAAATTATTGATTGTTGTCAGAATGAGATAATCTCGAGATATTAAAAGAGAAATAAAGATAAATTGTTAATAAAGAATGAATTATTAAATAAGAAATTAATTCTTCTTGATTCTAATTTAAAGACAAAAGCGAAGATATGTTCATTATCTTTATTTTTTTAATAATAATATCTGCGAAAAATTTGTCAATCTTTATCGCTGATGACAACAAATATTATTTGACATTGAATTATTTTTATGATATTATATTATCAATTTCTGAAATAAAAGAGAGGTGTATTTTTATGAAAGTAAAAGAGGGAAATCTTGTAGCTAAAGGATTAAAATTTTGTATAATTGTAAGTAGATTTAATAGTTTTATTACTAACAGAATGTTGGAAGGAGCACTGGATGCTTTATTACGACATAGTGCTGATGAGAGAGATATTGATATATATAAAGTCCCTGGTTCATTTGAAATACCAGCACTTGCATTGAAGTTAGCAGATTCAAATAAATATGATGCAATAATATGTCTTGGAGCAATTATAAGAGGAGAAACGCCACATTTTGATTTTGTTGCTTCCGAGACTTCAAAAGGAATAGCAGAAGTTTCTTTAAAATCAAAGCTTCCTGTTATTTATGGAATAATAACAGCTGATACAGTGGACCAGGCGATTGATCGCTCAGGAACAAAAGCAGGAAATAAAGGTGCTGATGCAGCTGTTGCTGCAATTGAAATGGCTAATCTGTTCAAGATAATAAAAGAGTAAAAGATTTTTTGTCAAGCTTGGACATTTGGGATTATATGTCAAAAATTGAGCTTAGGCTTCCAAGGAGTAAAGTGTGGGTGGAAGGCGCTACGGTAGAATAATTGCTCTTGCGGCATTGTACCAGATTGAACTTACAAATCTTCCGCCCGAAAAAGTGCTCAAATTAGAATGGATAGATGATAAACTCCCTGATGAAATAAAAGAGTTTGCTATTAATCTTATAAAAGGCACGCTTGAACATATTAATGAAGTTGATTCTTTAATAAAAAAATATTCAAAAAACTGGAGCTTTGATAGAATTTCTATTGTAGATAAATCTATCCTCCGATTTTCAATATACTCACTCCTTTATAGAAAGGATATTCCTCCTAAAGTTGTAATTGATGAGGCTATTGAGATTTCTAAAAAATATAGCACGGAAAAAGCATATCAATTTATCAACGGAGTACTTGATGGAATTAAAAATAATGAAATTGAAAAAGAAGATAAAAATATTCTTTAAGAAATATTCTCTTATAATTATTGTCTTTTCTGCACTCTTTTTATTTCTGATTATTGGTATAAAATTTATTATTTCACTGCAGGAAAAGAAAAAGCCAGAATTTAAAGAAAAATTCGTTATTATTTCATTCAATAAAGTTCTTTACATTGATAAATCAATTAAAGACCCTGATATTAATGAAGCAATTCAAAGCTATGAAACTGGCTATATAGAAAAGGCAAAATTTCTGTTTAATGCTGCATTAAAAAAGAGCAAAAATCCTGCCATTAAAAAAATAGCTCTTGTAAATTTAGCAAATATTTTTGATGATACTGGGAATTATGAACTTGCGTTGGAATACCTTAAAAAAGCCATAGAAATAGACCCGAAAGATGGAATTATATATCATAATACAGGAATAGTATATAAGCATTTAAAAGATTATGAAAATGCGATTAAATCATTTAAAAAAGCAATCAAATATAATAAGAAATTTTTAAAAAGTTATTTATCTCTTGGTTCTATTTACTTTTATTTGAAAGATTATAAAAACGCATTAGAATATTATACAAAAGCGCGAAAACTTAATCCTGAACTTTATGAAGCTACTTACAATGCAGCTGTATGTTTATTTAAACTTAAAAGAGCAGAGGATGGAATAAATCTTTTAGCTGAGCTTATAAAATCAGAAACTATTATGCCAAAGATAAGAGCAGAGTCAGCGAAAGTTCTTGGGACATATTTTACAGCTAGAGGAGAACACGAGAAAGGTCTCTTTTATTTTAAAAAAGCTACAGAATTTTATCAAGATTTTGACCTTTATTATAGAATTGGTGTGCTTTATACAATTATAGGTGAATATCAAAAGGCACTTAAAAATTTTAAAAAAGCATATCTTTTAAACCAGAATGATACTGAAACTGTAAAGCATCTTGCAGAGCTTTATTATAAATTTGGCGATATGGATAGCAGTTTAAAATATTATAAATATTTACTTAATACTACAAAATCAAAAGCAGAGATTCTTTTAACTATAGGAGAAATATATTATAGAAAGGGAATGTTCTCAGATGCAATGGAATACTATAAAAATGCCTTAAATATTTCGCTGACACCTGACCAGGCTAAAATTGTATATATAAATTTGGGTAATCTTTATTCATCTTTAAATGATTATGAAAACGCAATTCAGGCTTATAAGAAAGCATTAGAATTTGATAAACTTGATGTCAATATTTATTATAACATTGGAATTTTAAATTTAAATCAAAAGAATTATTTTAAAGCTTTGGAGAATTTTAAAAAAGCGCTTGAAATTGCACCTTCAAATATAAAGATAAATCTATTGCTTGCGCGCACTTATCTTTTAATGAATCAACGGGATAATGCAATAGTTGCTTATTGTAAAATGATTGAAAAATTCCCACAAGAAATTATACCTTACTTTGAACTTGCTACTCTCTATTATAAAATTTCAAAATATAAAGACGCCCGATATTACTATAAAAAAATTTTGGAGTTAGAACCTAATAGAGATATTTTATATAAAATTTACTTAAATTTAGGTGTAATTGCAGATATAGAGAAAAGATATGATACTGCGTTACAATTACTGAAAAAAGCATATTCTTTAAATCCAACAGATCCGTATATAAGCTATAATACTGGAATTGTTTATCAGCATATGGAAGATATTAAAAAAGCAAAAGAATATTTTAAAAGGACATTACGATTAAAATGTGATAATACTATAAGGGCATTATCACATCTTGCACTGGGGAATTGCTATTTTTATGAAAATGATATAAAAAGTGCAGAACGAGAATACAAGTTTGCACTGAAATATAATCCAAATCTTACAGAAGCGCATTATAATTTAAAAGTAATAGAAGGGAAGATATGAGTCCAAAAAGAATTATAAAAAAATTAAAAAAAGAGAATGAACCCAAATATGCTGACTTGCATACACATACAACAGTTTCAGATGGAATTTTAACTCCAGAAGAATTGGTAAGATTAGCTTATAGAATGAAGTATAAAATTTTAGGTATTACAGACCATGATACTTTAAAAGGGATAAAAAGGGCAAGGGCAGAGGCAGAAAAATATGGTATTGAGATTATACCTGGCTGTGAACTTACAGCTTATTATTATAATTATGAAATGCATATTTTAGCCTATTTTGTTGATCCAGATAATAAATATTTAAATTCCTACCTTGAAAAGTTCAAGCAAGCAAGATTTGAGCGAGCAAAAGAAATTGTAAAAAAATTGAATAAAATAGGGATACATATTAATTATAATGAAATGATTAAAAAATATAATACAGATGCAATAGGAAGGGCTCATATTGCAAGAGAAATAATAAGCAAAGGATATGAAAAAGATATTGAGGGTGCATTTAAAAAATATCTTATTGCAGGGACACCTGGTTATGTTCCTAAATTTTTAATAAGCCCCAAAGAAATTATAAATATCATACTTCATAGTGGCGGTGTTCCTGTTTTTGCTCATCCATATTATTATTTTAATGTTGAAAATATAATTGGCAAACTTACAAAGTATGGCCTTAAAGGAATAGAAATATATCATACTTATCACTCGGCTGTATTTATCCGAAAATTTAAGCAGATAGCTAAAAAATTTAATCTTATTGAAACAGGTGGCTCGGATGCTCATTCTGGACCATCTGGTGATTATCTTCCTTTTGGTAAAATTGCCCTAAATTTGAGAATTATTAAACGTTTAAGGGAAATACGGGATAAAATTAGATTTGAAGTTAAATTAAAGGAGTAATTTATGAATGAATTTAAACTAAAACTTGAAAAATTTAGAAAAGGAGCTATGATTTATGTTGAGGGTTCTAAAAATATAGATAATTTTTATATTATAAAATCTGGAAAAGTAAAAATTACCAGAAATATTGAAATAACAGATGACCAATCTCAAATTTATTTAAAAGAGGGTGATTATTTTGGTGTAATCTCTTGTATGAGTAAACGTCCCAGACTTGAAACTGTTACTGCTTTGACTGATGTTATTTTAATTTCTGTGCGATATGACCAATTTGAGGAACTGATAAGGCGGAATAATACTGTAGCATTAAAAATTCTCAAGTTATATAGTAAAAGATTAAGGACATTTGACGATGCAATTGCAAGAATCACATTAAAGAAACCTGTTACATCAAATCTTGAAGCATTATACAATATTGGACTTTATTATTATAATCAACAGGAATACAAGCAAGCAAGATATGCCTTTACAAAGTTTACAAAATACTGTTCAAATTCATCTAATATATCTAAAGCATATCAATATCTTGAGGAGATTAATAAGAAGTTGAAAGGTATAAAAGAATATATTCAATTGACTCCATTAGTGAGACATTATTATGATAAATCAATTCTTTTCTGTGAACACGAACATGGTGAAGATGTTTTTATTATTCAGGATGGGAAAGTTAAAATCACAAAAATTGTAGGAGATAAAGAAGTATTACTAGCTGTTCTAAATCCTGGTGATATTCTTGGTGAAATGGCTTTAATAGAAGATAGACCACGAAGTGCTACTGCTATTGCCTTTGGTGATGTTAAAACCCTTGTAATTAATAAACAGAATTTTATGATTATGGTTCAAAATAAGCCACAAATTGTAATGAAAATTATTTTTCTTTTGAGTGAGCGAATATGGATTGCTTACAGGCAGCTTGAAAATACTGCTATTCCAGACCCTTATGGAAGGCTCGTTGATATTTTGCTTATCCAAATAGAAAAGAAACGTGTTGAAATTGCACCTCATAAGTCATATCAGTTTGATTTTGGACCTGATGAACTTATGACTATGGCTGGTTTGGAAAAAGATAAAGGATATCCACTTGTCAGACAACTTCTTGATGACCCCACTTTTAGACTTGAAGGCGGCAAAATCGTTGTTGTTGATACAAATGGATTATATAAAATGGTGGAAAGCTATAGAAAGAAGATTAAACGGGAAACTATTACATAATGCAAAAAGGATTTGTTCAGATATATTTTGGTTATGGGAAGGGAAAGTCAACTGCTGTTGCAGGTCTTATACTTAGATGTATATCTTATGGCTTGAAAGTTGCTCTCTTCAGATTTTTTAAAATAAAAAATACAAGCTCTGAAGATAAGGTCCTTCAAAAATATAAATCAAATGTCACAATATTTTATTCTAAATCTTCATCACCAATGTTTTCTATTAATGTGCCTATAGACAAGATTATTAATAGTCAAAAAAAACTTTTTGAAACTGCAAAAGGTATTCTTTATGGAAAGAAGAAATATGATGTTATTATTTTGGATGAAGGGTTGGACCTTGTAAAATATAAAATAATTGCTACAAATGAACTGATTCAATTTATTCAATCAAAACCTAAAGATGTGGAAATTATTTTAACAGGGCATTATATTAATCGGAAAATTAAAAAATATGCTGACCTTGTTACATATTTTAAAAAAATTAAACATTATTATGATAAAGGAGTAAAAGCACGACAAGGAATAGAATTTTAATACAAGCTTTAATATATGCTTTATTGGTTTTTCTTGTTTTCTGTAATAAAGAAAGATTTAAAAGGGTAAAAGAAATTTTACCACAACGTGTAGTTGTTTTATCCCCTGAGGTCCAGGAAATTCTTTTTGAATTGGGTGTAGGTGAAAAAATTGTTGGGAATACGAAGTATTGTGATTATCCTGAATATGCCAAAAATATCACTAAAGTCGGTGATTTTAAGAATCCAAACATTGAGAAGATATTGAGCCTAAAACCTGATATTATTTTTGTGACAGATTTTGTTCAAAAAGATACTATAAATACTTTGAAAAAGCTTAATTTAAAATATTGTGTAATTTATTCAAGAAATATAAATGAGATGTTTGAAAATATACTTTATATTGGCGAAATTTCTGGCAAACAGAAGCAAGCAAAAGCAATAATAAAGAGATTGAAAAAAGAATTAGAACATATAAAAAGAATAATTCCTAAACCAAAAGTTTTTCCTTTATTATGGGATAACCCAATTTATACTGCTGGTGATGAAACTATTGTAAATGATATGATAGAAAGATCTGGTGCTATCAATTTGGCTAAATTTTATGGAAAAAATTATTTTTCAATAGATGAGGAATTTCTTATAAGTTCTGATATTGACTTTATTATTTTATGTGATAAAAGTATAAATACTAACAGCACATTAATAAAATTGATAAAGAAGAACAAACCAGATATTGAAATAATTTCGCAAATAAATCCAGATTTAATGTTAAGAGCATCTTCAAGAATAATTGAGGGCATAAAAGAATTAAACAAAATATTATATGAAAGAACTGCATCAAAAAAGTAAAAAAAATTTATATAAAGCAATATTTTGGTCTATTATTGCACTTATACTACTTGTAATTTTGAATTTATTTTATATTCCTGGTGACGAAGCATTTCACTATACAGGAACAATTTTGACGCAGTTAAGAATTCCAAGAATAATTATAGCAATTATAGCAGGTGCAGGATTATCTGTTGTTGGCGCATCTTTTCAGGGACTTTTTAAAAATCCACTTGCAGAACCTTATCTCCTTGGGGTTTCAGCCGGTTCTGCTTTAGGAACGGTTATAAGCTTTTACTTTAATCTTCAAACTATAAAATATATTGGGGAATTTATTACTATTATTAGCTCATTTATAATGGGACTTATTGTGATTAGCTTAGTTATTTTGATTTCAAATTTTAGAAGAAATTTCAATATGCTTTCCTTAATTCTGACAGGCGTAATTATGAATGCTTTACTTTTTTCACTACAGTTTTTAATTATTGCTTTCTCCTATGGCAGACTTCATAATGTTTTATTATGGCTGTGGGGTAAAATTCCACCTATAAATTATTATTTAATTGTAATTCTTTTGATTTTATTTGTAATTTCATATATAAAAATTTTGACAAATTATAAGGCAATTACACTTTTCAGTATATCCGAGAAAATGGCAGAAAGCAAAGGAATTAATATAAAAAAGGTTTCACTTGAAATTATAATTTTTTCTACAGTAATTGTTGCTTCTATTGTTTCAGTGTGTGGGATTATAGGTTTTGTTGGACTTGTTGTTCCTCATATTGTAAGACTTATAATAGGATACAATTTTAAAAAAATTTTGATATTAGTGCCGCTTGTTGGTAGCATATTTATGTTAGGTGCTGATTTTATTTCACGATACCTAATTTATCCTTCTATTTTACCTGTAGGAATTGTTACATCAATAATTGGCGCACCACTTTTCTTTTACTTACTAAAGAAAAGGAATTAATCAAATGAAGTTTATATACCAAATAAGAAATATTTATTTTAGATATGGAAAAGGGAAATATCTATTTCATAATTTAAATTGTCAAATACAGGAAAATAAAATAACAGGAATAATTGGACCTAATGGTGCAGGTAAAACGAGCTTACTTAATCTTTTAGCAGGGATTTCAAAACCCACAGCAGGTGAAATAATTTTTAAAGGTCATTTGCTTGAAAATTATCCAAAAATTGAGATTGCAAAAAAAATCGGTATTCTTTTTAGTGAATATCAATTTGTATATAATTACAATGTATGGGAATTTGTCCTTATAGGAAGATATCCTTATATAAAAGGATTAACAGGATTTAGTGAAGAAGACTTTAAATCAGCAGAAGATGCAATGAGAATTACAAATACGAGCAAATTAAAATCCAAAGGGATATTTGAATTAAGCTCTGGTGAAAAACAACTTGTTCTTTTGGCTCATATTTTGGCACAAAAACCTGAAGTGTTATTATTAGATGAACCATTTTCACATCTTGATTTAAAACATCAAATAAAAGTTATAGAGATTTTGAAGAGTATAAAAAAAACCATAATTTTTGTTACACATAACATATCATTTATAAAACAAATTGCAGATGAGGTTATATTATTAAAAAAGGGGAAGATTCTTTCACAAGGTAGAGTAAGAGATATACTTACAAGAAAAAATGTTTCAAATTTATTTGATATATTTTTTTCTCAGATAAATCCTTTAAGTGATAAATAAATATATATTGCAGCTATCAGGAAAAGTAATGACCCTAAAAGAATTATTAAACGTCTAAGAATTTTGCTTCTTCTTTCTTTTGTAGCGATTTCAGGGGTCATAACATTTATTTGAGCTTTTTCAATACATTTTACAATAATTTTAGGACCAAGCTCTGCAATTACAAGATAGCCATAAGTGTCATCGTAATCTATATATCTTATGGTAGCTTTAACAGGAAGTATCTTTTTGCCATCATGAGCATTTAGGACATTAATAAAATATTTTTCCTGTGGTGTTTGCCCTCTTAATTTTACCAAAATTTCCATACCAGGTTGAAGATTATTGATATTAATTCCCTTAATAGGTGAAATTTCCAATTCCCCTTCAAGTAGAATCTCTCCTTCTTTTATATAACTTTCTTCGTTTTTTTTCTCTGTCTGCTCTGGCTCACTTTTCTTTTCTGTAGTTTTAGAAATTTTTTGACCATCATATTTCATTAAGAATCTATTTATAAATTCAATCTCTACATCTATTCGTATAGTTTCTAAATTTAATGTTTGGATAATTATCTTTTTTAATATTTCTAAAATTTTTCTCTCATTTTTTGTATTAAGTAGTTCAATAAATGTTTCCATATATTCAAAAGTAAGGCCAGCTTCTATATTAGTTGTAAGTTCCTTTGACTGCGTAACAAGATGTTTTCCTTTCCATTGAAGGTCAATAAGGCAACTTTCAAATTCTGACCATTTGCTATAAGGTGTAGCTTTAAGAAGTGCTCTATCAAAAGATATAATAGAATAGCATTTCTCAATTAATTTACTTTCAAGATTGAAAAAAATAATAAAAGCTCCAAATAATTTAACCTCATCTTCAAGGAATCTGCATTTAATTACTGCTATATCTTTAATTTCACCACTTACAAGTTTTTTGGCTTTTTCCAAATCGCCTTCTGCAAATTCAAGCGCAATTTCTATTTTCTTCTGCTCTTTTTCAAATTCATCTATGGCTTTATCAATTTCCATTTTTTTTATCATATTCAATATTTTTTAATTTGTCAAGAAATTCTGGTAAAAATTTAAAATTTTTCTTTACTTTTTAAAAATTTTTTAGTATATTATCTCAAGAGATGAGAGCAGTAAGTACAAAAGTTGTAGAAAATGCTGTATATGAGGCTTTAATTACTGCTACATATAAGCTTCCTGAAGATGTGAAAAAAGCATTAAAAAGTGCTTATGAGAAAGAGACATCTAAATTAGCGAAGTATGTGCTTTCTCAAATAATAAAGAATTATGAAACAGCATTAAGGGATAAAATACCTTTGTGTCAGAATACAGGACGAGTTATATTGTTTATAGAAATGGGACAGGATATAATATTTTCTGATGGATTTTTACTTTCAGCTTTGAATAAGGCTGTTTCTAATGTAAGTTCAGAAGGATATTTAAATTCTTTAATAGTTAATGACCCTTTAAGGAACCAGAATACTACTACAAATATTCCACCAATATTACATATAGAAATTGTTAGAGGCGATAGAGTTAAAATCTATGTGATGTTGAAAGGCTTTGATGTTGAGAATATATCAACTGTAAAGATGCTTCCTCCAACAAGTGATAGGGAAATAATAAAAAGAGAGGTTTTGAATTGGATAAAAGAGAATGTTATAAAAGCTTGTCCACCTGTAATTGTAGGTATAGGGATAGGCGGGAACTATGAGTATTCTGCAATTCTTGCTAAAAAAGCACTGTTAAGAAAAATAGGCTCAAAAAATAAAAATGAATTTTATGCTAAAATAGAGAAAGAACTTTTAGAAGAAATAAATAATCTTGGGATAGGGCCAATGGGAGTAGGAGGTAAAACAACAGCTATAGCTGTGCAGATAGAAAGTGCTCCTACTCATATAGAATCATTACCATTAGCAATTGATCTTAATTGTCATTCAGCACGAATGAGTAAAATTGTTATATAAATGGAGCAAATAATGAAAGAAGTAGAAATATCCACACCTTTTGATTTGAAGATAGAAAAAATTGAGATAGGCTGTATAATAAAAATTAGCGGTGCAATTTATATAGCGCGGGATTTTACATATAAAAAAATGATAGATGAATTTAAAAAGAAAAAGAATTTACCATTTGATATGAAGAATCAAATAATATATTATACAAGTGCTATTTTATCTACTGGTAGTAAAGTTATTGGTCCGTGTACTCCAGCATCATTAAACAGAATGGAACCATATCTCCAATTTTTGTTAAGTAATGGTATAAAAGCTATAATTGGTAAAGGTCCTATAAGTAAGAATTTTATTAATCTTTTAAAAAAATATGATGCATTATATTTACTTGCAACTGCAGGGACAAGTGCGTTTTTATCTAAATTTATAAAAAGTGGTAAAATAGTTGCTTATAAAGAATTGGGTCCTGATGCATTATATAAATTAGAAGTTGAAAATTTTCCAGTCATAGTAGCTGCTGTTAAAGGCAAATATCTATTAGAACAATAAGAAGAAGGAGTAAAGGAATGCTTACAGAAGATATAATTAAAAGTATCACTGTAAAAAATGAAAATAAAATAATACTAATAATAATGGATGGAGTTGGTGGTCTTCCAGTAAAAGATGGTAAAACAGAGTTAGAGCTTGCTAATACTCCTAATTTGGACGAATTAGCATCTGAATCAGCGCTGGGTTTAACCTATCCTATTGCCATAGGAATAACACCAGGGAGTGGTCCTGCCCATTTATCAATATTTGGATATGACCCTATAAAATATAATATAGGGAGAGGGGTACTTGAAGCATTAGGAATTGGATTGGAGCTAACTCAGCACGATTTGCCAGCACGAGCTAATTTTGCTACAAAAGATAAAAACAATATTATAACTGATAGAAGGGCTGGAAGAATTCCTACTGAGAAAAATAAAGAATTATGCAAAAAACTTTCAGAAAATATAAAGCAGATAGAAGATATTGAAGTAATAATTAGGCCTGGCAAAGAGCACAGATTTGTAGTTGTTTTTAGGGGCGAAGGGCTTGAAGGTCCACTTACAGATGCTGACCCTCAAAAAGAAGGATTGAAAATTAAATATGCAGAATCTGTAAGCCCATCTGGTGAAAAGTCTGCAAGAATAGTAAATAAATTTATTGATAAAGTAAACGAAGTTTTAAAAGATGAACATCCAGCTAATACCTGCCTTTTGCGTGGTATAGATAAAGTTCCACCTGTCCCACCAATGAGTGAGATATTTAAACTAACGCCTGCTGCAATTGCTACTTATCCAATGTATAAAGGACTATCAAGGCTTGTTGGTATGGAAATACTTCAATCTGGTGAAAGCTTGAAAGATGAAATAAATACTTTAAAAGAGAATTATGAAAAGTATGATTTTTTCTATTTCCATATAAAAAAGACAGACTCATATGGAGAAGATGGAAATTTTGAAGAAAAAATAAAGATTATAGAAGAGACAGATAAAATCCTGCCCGAAATTTTATCATTAAATCCTGATGTGCTTGTTATAACAGGGGACCATTCTACTCCTGCTGTTTTGAGTAGCCATTCGTGGCATCCTAATCCTTTTCTCTTAAAATCAAAATATATAAGACCTGATGAGGGGAAAAGATTTACAGAAAATGAGTGTTTAAAAGGCAGCCTGGGACATTTTTATTCTATTAATGCTATGTCACTTATGCTTGCGCATTCATTAAAATTAAAAAAATTTGGGGCGTAGCTTGTAAATGAAAAAAAGTATACTTTTAATTTTGCTTACACTCCCTTTGATATATTCTATAATTAAACTTCATACAGATTTAAAATTTTACTTGCCTGTTATAATTATATTGTTTGGAATTATTTTAAAGTATTTACTTTCTTCATTAAAATCTATTCGGTTATGGATTCAATTTGGTATCTGTTATATATTCCTTGACCTTACATTTCATAATATTGATTTTGGCAAATTTATAAAAAGTTTTGGATATGTGGATTTGAAATTTTTTGTAATAATAATTTTTTTAATTTATTTTGCAATTTTCTTGCGAGGGTATAAGTGGAAGTATCTTTTAAGACATATAAAAAAAATTAGTTTAATTAATCTTTTTAAAGCAACACTTGTAGGATTTATGGGTAATGCAATATTCCCAGCAAGATTGGGCGAGTTGCTAAGAGCATTTGTGTTAGGAAAATATGAGAAAATAAGTAGAATAACAGCTTTTAGTAGTATAATACTTGAACGAATATTTGATGGCTTAATAATTGCAGGATTATTTTTATATATCTTAATCTTTAATCCTATAAAAAATCCTTATTTCGTTAAAGCTGGTATAACTGCAAGTGGAATATATATAATCTTAGTTTTAGCAATAGTAATCTTTTATTTTAATTATGAAATGTTTTATAAATTGTTTACTTCAATAAAATTTTTGGATCAATCTTATAGAGAGAAAATATTGAAATTCTTGAATGCATTTTATGTCGGACTACATATATTTAAAAATCTTAAAGATTTATTACTATTTATTATTTTAACAATCTCTATATGGATTATATATATAATAGAAACATATCTATTTTTAAAAAGTATGAATCTAATAGCCACATTTTTTCAGGCAACAAATTACTCGGCAATATTTTTAAGTATTCTTTTTACTTTTATTATGACAATAGGAGTAGCGATCCCATCTGGGCCTGGTGCAGCTGGACCATTTCAGGCAAGTATTGTATTTACTTTTATTTTGTTATTACCTCAGATTATGAAAAATCCAGATAATTATAATTATATCGCAAGCTTTTCAATGTTCGTATGGTGTATTCAAATAGTTCCTGTAAGTATTGGTGGACTTTATGTAGTTATAAAAGACGGGATAAAAATTAAAAAAATAGGAAAAAGCTGATAAAATTTGACATTACCCTGTTAGTTGAGTTAAATTTGAATGTTTAATCATTTTTCACCACCATTATTTTGTCTAATATGGTAATATATTCTAAAACTAATTTCAAGCTTTTTCCTATGCTTTTCGCTATATCCTCTGGTTTCAGTTTTTTCTGTATAACAATTTCACTCGTTTAAAATCATTTATGTATCTCCAATAAAATTTTTTTCCACGCCTTTTCAAAATTATAAATATGGTGTGCCTCATCTTTTAAAATCATAATATTAAGGCAAGTAGTTAAAACTTTCCTGATTATGTTTGATTGAGCGATATCAGAAATATTAGAAATTATTGGCAAGCCCAATTTTTCATCTACAATTTCCTCTGTTTCTTTCTTCTAATTGCTGAATATTAGTTAAAAACAAAACCTCTTCTGGAATTGTATAAATCTGCTCTTCTCTTAAAGTACTCTTTAAATTAAAATTATCCTGCCACTCAGTATGAATAAAAGGATAACTTTAAAGAAAATAAATCATTATCAACTATGTGATCTGTCTTAAACCAAAAATTCAAAAGTCTTCTTGTTGTATTTGAAACTCCCGGGTAATTTTCTTCTCTCCGAGAAAAAACAGCCTCTCTCAGTTTGTTAACCAAGTAAGTCTTGGATTTTTCGCACTGTGTTGGATTTAAAAGTTGTATGACATTCATCACTTTTTCAATTAATGACATTTCCTTCTGATAAGATTTTTTCGATCCAATTTTTATCGTATTGAGGTTTTATAGACGCTACTATTTCCACCAATTTTTCTTTATCATCTATCCTAAATCTGTCCTTTACAAAAAAAGCGGTAGCAATTATAGATAATTCTGTAGCGTTAAATTTTCCATATTTGCTGACAACATTTTCTATTTTTTTTCTTTCTTCAGTTTTAATGAAACTTTCAAATTCATTATTTTTGACGAATATAAAATACCCCTTATCCATTTCCCATTTTACATCCAACATACCTAAATCCTCAGCAAAGCTTATTTCACTTTCTACCTCTGAAGAATAAGGCCCATAATGATACAGTGAGTAATCAAACTCTACAATATCTTCTCTTGTGAGAAAATAGCTCATTTTTTGCAGAACTGTTTTACCTATTTGCTTATCAGGATATGCTTCATGAAGTTCCTTTGCCAAATATGAAATAATAGCTACTTTTCTAAAAATTTCATTTTTCATTTTATCCCTCCTCCTTTAATCAATTCTTTAGCCTTTTTTCTATCTTTAAATTTCACATAAACTCTTATCTTCTTCACTTCTCCCATATTTTTCACTATTTTTGAATAAAGTGATAAAGGCAATGCTTTCTTATCCTTCTTTACAATCATACTCTCACCTTTTCCACTCTCCTTTGAAGCAAATTGATACCAACTTTGTTCTGCTGTATCTTCCCAAAACCAAATATTATTTTCTTTAAGAATCCTCATTATATCTTCTAATTTTTTCTCATCTTTAGGCGTAGGAATATCATTAGTAGAAAAAATTTCTCTTAAGTGCTCTCTGTTTTTTAAGTAGTTGAACCATTGAGTATTCTTTTCTTTCATTATATTCCAAAGTATATAATCATCCAATTCCACAAATTTTTCTATTTCTTGGGGTGAAGATAAAACACCTAAACTTGTTTTTATCGCCTCTTTTAATATATAATCATAAGCTCTTCTTACCTTATGGAAATATACCTGAGTAAACATCTGATATCTTGAAATAATCAGTGATTCTGCCACATACCATCCACCTTCTTTTACTCCTAATATTATTTCATTCTCTTCTGGGTCTATCCCTATACTAAATGTTATCAACAGCCTCTCTAAGTCGTACAATCCATATTTAACTCCTATATGAAGAGAATCTCTTAGCAAATAATCTCCTCTATCAGCATCCAGTTGACTTGAGATAATTACTCGCCAAAATATATTTTCTTTTAGTTCTTGTGGATTTCCTTCTATTAAAGCAGACACTTCTTTTGCTGTTATCTTATAGTTGCTATTTAAAGGATGATTTTCTATCACATCTTTAAAATATTTTTCTATAATAGCCACTGTATAATCCTCATGCTTATATGGTTTTTTTGTATCAGGATTTTTTGGCAAAATATCTTCTGCAGCATGAGAAAAGGGAGGATGGCCTACATCATGAAGAAGAGCTGCTAATCTAATTAATTGTCTATTTCTTTTCAACCCTGTTTTCTCATACATTTTTCTATCTTGTAAAATTCTAACGTTTTCTTCGTCTCCAACAATGACATCATACATCTTCGTCGCAAGATGCATCACTCCTAAAGAATGCTCAAAACGGGTATGCACTGCTCCCGGATATACCATTTCTGTTAATCCTAATTGTTTTACTCTTCTTAGCCGTTGAAACACAGGATGATCAATAATCTCTTTTTCCAACTCATTGAATTTTATGAATCCATATACTGGGTCTCTTACTTCATACTCTTTCATAATTTCACCTTAATTATCTTATTCGTATCATTTCCAAAAACATCTACCACATTTACCATAATTTGATATTCTCATTCTTTCTCATATTTATGTCTTGCGGTCAAATCTACTTTTGGATTTTTCTTTGTCCTAAATGATTGCCACATATTGTGGAAAGTATCATCTTTATAATTCCAGTCAATCGCCCAATAATCTATTAGTTCTGAAAAATACCTAACTTTCTCTGCAATCTCTGAAATTTCAACTGTTGGTGGTAATTGAAAATCTGTTATCTTTAAAATAACTTCTTTATCTTTCACCTCTGTCTCAACCTCTAAATAAGCAACCTCAGCAAACTTTATGTGTTTTAACAATTCCTTTTCTACAACTTTATCTGGAATTTGCAAAAGTTTTAAATCAAACCTAACCAAAGCAGACTTTAATTCATTTACAGAAAGAATTTGAATTAGTTTCAATTCTACTCCATTTTTCTTGGCAAAAACTTTACCTAACTCATTTACTCCATACCCCCAATCCCAACCTAAAATATTGCATTTATTGAAACCATTGGCTTTACATTCTAAAACTACTTTTTCTATCTTTTCCATTGTAACCGGTGCATTTAAAGGTCCAATATGAACAATTTTATCTTGTTTTCTTCTGTGTAAATATCTAAATCCGATTAACTTCTCTGCCTGATAAAGTTTTAGCATAAAATTTAAATAATCTTCTTCCTTATCTTTCCAGTAGATTGTCTCATAGTCTTCAATATTCCATATCTTAAAAGGTCTTGCAGGATAACCATATTTCTTCTTCTCATCTAAAAGGTCTTTTGAATTATAAATATCCAAAAGCCTTTTTCTTGTTACCTGAATAGCAAATTTTGATAAATCACACCCTATCAATCTTCTTCCTAATTTTTCTGCTACTGCTAAGGTTGCGCCTGAGCCACAGAAGAAGTCGGCAACAATGTCGCCGGAGTTGGAGGAAGCAAGGATAATGCGTTTTAATAAGTTTTCTGGCTTTTGGGTATCGAAATTTAACCTTTCAATATTTCCAGGTTCTGTCCCGATAGGATTTATATCTTCCCAGACATCTCTCCAATCTGCTAAATGATACCACATTCCCTTTTCTTTATCATAAATCTCCGGATAATCCTCTCTAAATTTATATCTTTTCTGTTGGTACGATTTATAATATTGAGTATTAAAAACATATGAAGATGATTTACTATACAAATGCACATAAATTGAGCCATTCTCCGCCAAAAGTTCTCTCATTAAAATTAATCTTTCATACATATATTGAAGATAGGATACAATGCCACCAGACCAGGTGTCTTTATAAGCCCTTTCTTTAATTATGGAAGGTTCTTTTTCAATTTGAGTATCACCAATTTTAGTTCTTATCGTAAAATCAGCTCCTGTAAAAAATGGAGGATCAATATAAATCAAATTAATTTTTCCTGCCCACCCCTGCTTTAAAAAAGAAGACATCACTAATTTATTATCTCCCCAAATCAAAATATTCTTCCAATCTTTAGGATAATTTTCTGGAAAAGCCTGTTTTGTTTTAAAAAGTCTTTCTTCGTCTTCTTTTACCCTTGGCTCATTAACAGTTTCTATAACCTGAAATGGCAAATTTGGTCTTTCAATAGAACTCTTCTTTTTCAGTTCAAGCTCCTTATATTTCTCCTGCCAAATTAACTTCACAAATTTTTTATTATTTTTGTTATTCATAATTTTTGTTTTCTTTTTTACTTAAAGATTTCTCCTAAATCCACTTATTAATCAGATTTTTCTTAAATCTCCACTTCGCTCCAATTTTCATACCAGAAATTTTTTCCATTTTTAGCAAGCCTATAAACAGTATGCTCATCCATTTGGAGATACTTCGCCAACTGCTTTACTGTTAGGATTTCTGGTGAGTCTTTCAACTTTTTCTTCATTGATACCTTCCTTTGTCAATTAAAATACAAAATTTTACTTTAAAGTCAATCATTGCTTTTAATTATAGGAAAAAGCGATCCAAAAATTAAGCAAAATAAAAATATTATATTGGGCTAAGGATGGTGCAAAACTTTATTAACTCGGTGCGCAGTTCACGGCACTAAGTGCTCAGAAGAGATGTTATATGAAAGTATAGAATATTTAGAGAAGAATGCAAAACAAAAAATAGGAGATACTATATATGGGGAAGATGTTATGCAGGATTAAATTGTTCTTTTAATAAAATAAACCGCTGTCTCAAATTTTTAAAAGGAAAAAATTTATTTGCTTAAAAATTTATGGATGCCTTCTGCTGCTATTTTGGCATCTGCTATGGCTGTTACTGTGTCAAGATTTGTATTAACAATATCACCACCTGCAAATAGTTTTGGGATTGTTGTCATTCCGTTTTTATCAACTTTTATTTTTCTTCTTTCAGTAAATTTTAGCTTCTTTAACAAATCTTTTGGAACAAATGTTAAATCATAGGTCTGTCCTATTGCCTCTATTATCATATCACAATTAAATTCTTTAGTAATATTCTCATTAAATGTTGGGTTGAATCTTCCTTTTTCATCAAAAACAGATTTTACTTTTTTTACCGCAATTCCTGTTATTTTGCCTTTTGCAATTTTAATTTCTTTTACACCCCAGCCGGGTGTAAAGATGATACCCTCTTCTCTGGCTTCTATTTTTTCTTCATCTGTTGCTGGCATCTCATCCCATCTCTCTAACGAGATTACCTGAACTACTGCCTTTTTATACCCATATTGCATATTCTGTAATCTTATACAGGTCCTTGCTGCATCCATTGCTACATTTCCACCACCTATTACAATTATTTTTTTACCTACTTTTACTTTTATTTTTAATTTCACATTCTTTAGAAATTCTATTGCTGGGATGGTTTTCTCTTCGTTCGGGACTCCAATCTTGAATGGTTTATGAAGTCCCACACTCATATATACAGCATCATATTTCCTTAATAAGGATTTGAATGTGATATCTTTTCCTACTTCTGTTCTAAATTTGAACTGGACACCTAATTTCTTTAAATACTCTACATCTTTATCAATTGCTTCCACAGGTAATCTATAAGAGGGTGGTCCTATTCTTATCATTCCACCTGCGAAAGGTAGTGACTCAAATATTACAGGTTTATATCCCTTCAATATTAGGAAATATGCCAATGCCAGCCCACTTGGTCCTGCACCTATGATTGCAACTTTTTTGCCTGTTAGTTTTGCTGGTTTTAATAATAATGCTTTCTCATAATCTTTTATTGTATCAGCAGTATATCGTTTAAGCCATCTAATTGCAACAGCTTCGCCTCTTATATTCAAGGAGCAGGCAGCTTCACAATGTTTCATACATATTCTTCCGCATATAGCGGGTAATGGGTTGTCTTCAAAAATTTTTCTTAAAGATTCCTCAGGTTCATCATTATAGATTGCTTTTATATAATCAGTGATTTTTAGATGAGCAGGACAGGCATCCTCACATAATCCACATTCCAGACACCGTTCTGCCTCTTTTTTTGCTTGCTGTTTTGAATAACCCAAAACAAACTCTATGAAGGATAAACTTCGTTCTTTTGGTTTAATCATAGGCATAGGCACACGCTCAGGTTCAAATAATGTGTATTTCAAATCAGAAGTGAACCCTTCATAATCTGCTTTTCTATGTGTAAGTGATGCCTGAAATATTGAATATTTTTTTTCTGGCAGAAAATGTTCTTTATCTGTTTTTTCATCTTTTGGTATGAAAACAAATGTTTTTGTATCAAAATGTATATGAAAATAATCACGCGAAAGTTTCAATGACCCGGCAGGGCAGATATCCACACATAATCCGCAGAAACAACATCTTCCATAATCAATCTGTGGTCGTTCGTTTTTCTCACCCGGTTTGGTTTTCAATCCGGGGATTTTTATCATTGTAATAGCCTGATTAGGACAGATATCAGCGCAATTACCACAACCTGTGCATTTTTCCCAATCATTAAGATGAAATCCTCTGTATCGTGATGCTGGTTCCTTGGGTTCAAATGGGTATCTCAAAGTCTTTGGTTTTTTAAAAAGAAATTTAATTGCATTAAATGGGCTAAGAATACTTGACTTTGACATCAGTTTTGCCTCCAGATTTTTTTATTACAATGTAAAAACAGGTCTTTAGACCTGTTGATTTTCTAAATGAACACACCTAAAGGTGTGTTTTTACATTTATCCAGTAGCCGACCCTTAAGTCCCGGCTATTAAATATGATGCGAAAATGAGAAAATTTTATACCTGTATTAGCATTTCACCTATCAATCTCTGGTGCAACAACATACAGACTTATCATTATATTGCCCACATCCGCGATATTAGCATTTTTGAGTAATTTCTCCAAAATAACTAATCCATGCGGATAGGATGGTGTCCTGAAATGGACTCTATATGGCTTATCCTTACCATTGCTTACAAGATAAAGCCCTAATTCACCACGCGAAGATTCTACCCTGACATAGGTTTCACCTGCAGGGATTCTCCATTTGAATGGGTTCGGCAGCCTGTTCCATACTTCACCTTTCTCCTGCATCATCTCCAGACATTGCATTATAATATGCACACTTTGAATCATCTCATCGCGTATAACCCAGACTCGTGAATATGCATCACCATCTGTTCTTGTTGGAACCTCAAAATCTATTTTGTTATAAAATGCATAAGGTTCAATTTTTCTAATATCATATTTCATTCCCAATGCTCTTAGAATTTGACCAGTTGCACCCATCTTTTTAGCATCTTCTAAAGAGATTTTTCCAATACCTTTGGCTCGCTTGTAGAATAGTTTATTATTAAAAAATGTAGCATCATAATCAGGTATATGCCCACCAATTGAATGTAATGTATTTAAAATTTTGTTTTTAAATCCTTTTGGGAAATCGCGTCTCACACCACCCGGTAAAATATATATATGATACACTCTTGCACCTGTTAATTCTTCAAATAAATCTAAAATCAAATCCCTGTGATACATTGCCCATTGTGCAACAGTATCAAACCCGAGCATATTAGCATAAGCCCAGCACCCAAAAAGATGTGATGATAATCGTGCAAGTTCAAGCACTATCATCCTTATATAATTTGCTTTCTGTGGCACTTCTATACCAGCCAGTTTTTCTACTGCCATAGCATACACCATCTCCATTGAATCTGGTTCTATTACATTTATTCTGCAAACCATAGGAAAATTCTGTATCCAACTCCTGTATTCCATTAATTTTTCAAATCCGCGATGTAGATAACCCGGCACACTTTCTGCTTTTAGAATTTTATCGCCTTCTACATTTAGTTTAATACTGAAATTTCCTACCATTCCAAGATGCTGTGGTCCAAAAATTAGTTCCAATTCACGCTTTTTATTCATTTTTTCTTCTCCTTTACTGGTGGCACAGGTGGTATAGAACCAAAAAATTCCTTAACATATTTTCGTGTATCAAAATCTTTTCTAAAAGGTGGAATTTTGTATTCTCTTTCAAGAAAAAGTGGAGTTAATCTTTTGTTCCCTTCAAAAGTTATACCAAAAAGCTCGTGGATTTCTCGTTCATAAGGTTCAGCATTCTCAAATAGATTGGTGATACTGATAATCTGTGCTTTTTTTCGTGAAATTCTTGTTTTTAAAATTATATGGGTATTCTCTTCAGTATAAGTTGTCAAAATATATACAATCTCAAATTCTTTTTCTTTAATCCAGTCCACGCAGGAAATCAGTGATAGATGTTCAAATCCTTTGTTCTTGAAAAAACTTAAAATATTCAAAATCTGGTCTTTTGGTGCTTTTAAAATTATTCTATTATTAGACTCAATTTTTACTGAGACATCATTAAAAATTTTTGTAATTTCTTTTATTTTCATTTTAGTATTCCTCTAATCAATTGGAAATAATGGTTTCCATTCAAGCTTACCCAAAACTTTCTCCTGATTCCTGCGATAATATTTATAATTTTCTCTATACTTTATATATCCTTTTGCCATATCTTTTTCAATCAAAGTCCACAGATGTGTTACTGCAATAAATATTGCTTCTGGTCTTGGCATACAGCCTGCAATCCAACCATCTATTGGTATATATTTATCAAGATGTTTTATTGTATTATATGAATCCCAATACATACCACCATTTATAGGACAGGACCCAAACCCAACTGTGTATTTAGGCTCTGGCATAAGTTCGTATGTTCTTATGATTGCTTTTAATGTTTTTAATGAAACATAACCTGTAATCAGAAACAGATTAGCCTGACGCGGCGTTGCTACAGGGATAACACCAAATCTTTCAGCATCCCATCTGGCTGTTATAACTGGCGGCACCTCAATAATACCACAACCAGTACAGAAATACACAGCCCATAATGAATATTTTTGTGCCATCTTATCTGGTGCTTTGAGCCATTTCTTTATCTGGGTTCTGTCCATAGCCTATCACCTCTTTTTATTGTCTCTATATGGGCAGGCTGAAAGGTTCACCTCGTTCACCCTGAAGCCTGCCATACATCTGACCTCCAAATCCCCCCATCCCCCTTTAAACAGGGGGAAACAATGGGGGATTTCCCGAAAACCGCAAAATTTTGTTGTTATTTGCACTTTTTATACCATTGTCAAAATTAAGCCTGCTAATGCTAATATTGTGGGTATTCTCCATAAATATTTTACTGCCTGCTCAATCCTGAATCGTGGGAATACAGCATTAATAAATAACCCAATAATGAATACTATAATCACTTTTATTATAAAGATTATAATATTAGATGCACCACCTAAAAGAAGATTAACAAAAAGAGCAATCCCAATATATAAATGCAACGAATGCTCAATAAGCATAAATGCCAGATATTTGCCACCATATTCTACTTTAGGACCTGATGCAATTTCCTGTGGTGCTGTTGGTATATCAAATGGTCTTATTCCAAGCATTGCTGGAAGAATAAGAAAATATGCTATTCCAGATAAAAATAAAGGAGATGAAAATATAGCCCATTTTGTGCTCTGTTGAATATTCACTACTTCAACAATTGAGATTGTTTTATAGTGTTTCATTACTGTAAGAAGTATCAAAAGAAAAGGCACTTCATAGCCAAGAGACAAGATAAATTTCCTTGAAATACCTATACTGATATTGGGATTAGCACCTTCACCACCTGATAACGCAATACCCAGAGGAATTATGAGCATAAGATAGAGTATCACAAGCAATCCACCAGAACTGCTTAAAGGTGTGATTTTCCCGATCGGAATAAACAGTATTACAACAATAGAACCTGCCAGTGCAAGTATTATCCCTAAATCAAAAATAAATCCGTGTGATATACTCTTTTGATAGAATAATTTAATTATATCAATCACAGGCTGATAAATAGGTGGACCATATCGCCAGTGTATTCTTGCCATAATTTTTCGCGATAAGCCTAAAAAGAATATGCCAATCACAAATGCCATTAATGGTGATATAATTATTTCAATAATTTTTGTTACCATAAAACCTGCCTCAAATAGATAAAGATTAATAATGCAAGAAAAAAGAGAATGTATAAAACATAAATTCCAACATCACCTGTATAAATTTTTCTTATGCCATTACATAAAACTTTAATACGTTCCGCAAGCCAGTTATAAAAATCATCTATCACATCTCTTAAATAAGGGGCAATCATTCTGTATAATGGTCCATAAAATTCCACAGTATAATGATATTTTCCTTCAGGAATGTAAGAACCAGCAGCATAATTGCTCTCCTGTGGAACTTTTTTTGATTTTTTCCCTATTCTGAAAAATAACCATACAACAATACTGGCAACTAAAACAGCAGAAAATATATTTATAGTGTTTAATGTCCCTGTATCTGATGCAATTCCCCAGATAGTCACATTTAGAGATTTTAATCCAAAAGAAATTCCAATAGCATTTATAACTTTAAGCGGAATTCCTGGTAATATTCCAAATAGAATAATAAGAACCGAAAGAATTATTAAAGGCAACTGCATACTAAAAGGAGCTTTTTTTATATTTTCATACTTCCGTGGGAGCTGTCCTAAAAATATATTATGAATAAATTTGTAAAAAGAAAGAATGGTTCCCCATGTTCCTATTAAAGCAGCAAAAGCTAAAAATGGATGCCCTTCCAAAATTGATGATTTATAAATTAACCATTTAGAAACAAAGCCATTTGTTAAAGGAACTCCTATTATTCCCAAAGCACCTATTAATGCTGTGATAAAAGTGACAGGCATTTTTTTTATAAATCCACCTAAAGAATTTAAGTCTCTTACACCTTGTGTTCGATATTCTACTGCGCCTACAGTTAAAAAAAGCAGTGCCTTAAATGAAGCATGGTTAATAATATGAAATATACCACCAGCTAAACCTAAACTTGTACCAAATGAAATTCCCAAAATTATATATCCCATCTGTCCAACTGAATGCCATGCTAAAAGTCTTTTAGCATCATTTTGAAGAAGAGCGATAAAGGTTGGAATTACTATAGTTAAAGCTCCGATTATAGAGAGTACCATAGTAAAAATATTTAAAGTTGGATTTAAGGTTGTAATAATTTTTATTCCCCAAAATATATATAAAATAATTATAAATCCGTAGATACCCATCTTTATTAAGATTCCAGAAAGTATGGCAGAAAAAGGAGAAGGAGCTTCTGAATGCGCATCAGGAAGCCAGGTATGTAATGGCACTATTGCGCTTTTTACTCCAAATCCAATAAAGAATAAGCTTGATATATAGATTATATACTTAGTAGAAACAGTATTAATATTTGCACTAATAAACGAAATATCTAAAGACCCAAATTTTAAATAAAGCAAAATTATTCCAATAAGTATTGCCATTGACCCGACAAGAGACATAATTATATATTTTAAACCAGCATTTAATGCTTTGCCTTTATTGTAACTTATAAGCAAAAATGTTGACCAGCTCATTATTTCCCAGAATATGTAAAACGAAATTAAATCACCTGCAAATACAATCCCAAGCATAGATGCATTCACAAGAAGTAGCATTGCATAATAGAAATTTAAATTTTCTCTGCCTTTTATGTATTTTAATGAAAACAGAATAGATAGAAATGTTATGCCAGAAATCATAATTGCAAATAGCCAGGATAGAGCATTTAATCTGAAAACAATATTAAAATTGAGAAATCCTATTTTCAAAATCTCATCAGAATATCTGTTATAGACATAGATAATCATACCAACAAGAATTAATGAAAAAATCACAGCAAACAATTCTCTTAATGCTTTCCAGACTTTTCCAGCAAAATAAGTAACAATAGCACCACCAAATCCTACAAGCAGTATTAACTGCAAATTCATTAATATCCTCCAAAGACTGTTTTAATATAAGCGAGTTTATCAAATAATGCTTTTGCTGATTTATTTAACATATTGCTTAATATTTCAGGATATATGCCAATAACAATGATTAAGATTCCAAGTATAAATGCAGGAAAAAGTAATGTTGCAGGAGATTTAAAACGCTCAGCATTTTCTGATTCTTTAAAATATAAAATCTGAATCACTTTAAAAAAGTATGTGCCCTCTACTATAGTGGCAATTAATAGAATAGCTACTAATATTAAAAATAGTATACCACCTGCTTTTAAAGCAGATAAGATGATTAATAATTTACTCGGGAATCCAATAAAAGGTGGCAGTCCAATAAGTGATAACGCTCCTATTGTAAATAAAAAAGAAACAACAGGCATCCTTTTCCCCAGCCCCTGCATTGATGCTAATTCCATTGAACCTGTATAATAGACCATATACCCAGCACACAAAAAGAGCAGTGCTTTTGATAAGGTATGAGTTACAATCTGAAATAAACCAGCACTGATTCCATTTTTTGTTCCAATACTTAAAGCAAAAATAATAATCCCAATTTGACCTATACTTGAATATGCAAGCATTCGTTTTATGTTTGTCTGTTTGAAAGCTGACATTTCGCCGATTAATAATGTTACTATCCCTGCTATTACCAGCAGATTGAAAATATCGTTAATTCCACAAATTGTGTAAAGCACTCTGAACATTGCATAAATTCCAATATGGATAGCCATTCCAGAAAGCACAGCACTGATAGAAGATGGGGCAGAGGAATGAGCATCAGGAAGCCAGGCATTTAAAGGAAATAGTGCTGCCTCTATTCCAAATCCTGTGATAAATAGTGCCATTGCAATATAGAGTGCAGAAGAATTTACAGAACTTATATTTTGAGCAATATCTGCTATATTCAATGTGCCAAAAAGTCCATAAAGAATACCTATACCTAAAAGAATGAATCCCGAGCCAATAGAACCCTGAATCAAATATTTTATTCCTGCTTCTGTGCCTGCTTCATCTCTGTTGTATGCAACAAGTGCATAAGATGAGATACATAAAATTTCAAAAAATACAAATAGATTAAAAATATCACCTGTTAATACAATACCAGTTGCACCTGTGAAAAGTAAAAGATATAGAATGTTGTATCTTTCAATTGCACCTTCTTTTATATAGTTTATGCCATATATAGCAACAAGAAATCCTATTAATGAAATAAGAATAGAAAAAAGTATAGCAACAGGACCTACATATAAATTAATGCAGAAAGGAGGTTTCCAGCCTGCAAGATATATAAT
>Ga0164318_10000749_pt1 | contig 26405 bp, 26 predicted proteins | sample GuaBasSedimGuay9_FD_113734 | JGI IMG/M metagenome (GOLD analysis project Ga0164318, IMG submission 113734) | Subseafloor sediment microbial communities from Guaymas Basin, Gulf of California, Mexico - Guay9, Core 4571-4, 0-3 cm | ecosystem: Environmental > Aquatic > Marine > Hydrothermal vents...
GTTTAATGGAAAAGTAGAAATTATTGTATGCAGTGATAGACCTGCCAGAGCAAAAGCTTCAACTATTATTGATGTATCGGATGAAAAAGACTGGAAAATACTAAGACAGGGTGAATTAGAAGTAGAGATGTGATGAGATCCGGCTAAGCAATATCTTTTGTCTATTTTATTAAAAACTCTTTAAGATATATCGATATTTTCCTATTTGATTTATTAAGATATCATACTCAGTACTGTTTTTTAATACTCTTTTTATGTTTTCTCTATCAGAAATTATAAAATGTTTTACAGCTTCTTTTCTGCTAAATCCACCGGCAATTTTTCTTTTTACAATCCTTTTTTTGAGAAAACGAAACCGGGAGTTTATAAAAATTCTTTTGTTATAGTAATTAAAAAGACTATTCCACGGGCTTTCATTTAGAAGCAGGTAGTTCCCCTCAATGATGTAGATTGCACGATTTTTTGAAACTTTAATTCCATTTTTAATTGGATTATGGAGTTTTCTCGAGTATATAGGCCAGAAAAATTCCTCACCCCTGTAAAGTTTATTAAGACAGGTTATATAGTAATCTGTATTGTATGTCTCGGGAGCCCCTTTTACATCATATAGGGTCACAATTCTATTTTTTAAATTAACTTTTTGTGATTTTAAATAATCGTTTTCATAGTGAAATCCATCGAGAGGGAGAATTATCGTATCCACATTATAGTCTCTCTTAAACAGATGTGCGAAAAGTTGTGCAATGCTGGATTTGCCACATCCAGGGGGTCCCGCAATAGCAGTGATGTATCTACTATCTTCAAGGTTTACTGATTCATTATATAAGAGATCTGTAATTTTTTTAAAACAAAACTCTATGGACATCTTTGTATAGTAGAGAATAAACTTTAAATTTGAATCCTCTACAGCAATAGATAATCTTTTCCCCATGGTTTTATGTATTTACCAGATTATAAGATATTTAGTATATTATAGTTAAAATTTTGTTATAAGTGCAAAATAAAATGAGAATTACATCTGAAACCCAGGTTATGACCTAAAATCTTGCACGGAGGAAAGGAATGAAGGATAACAGCAAGTTGAAAAGGTTGATTGATGAGTATAGAAGTTCTTTGAAGCCTCCTGAGACAGAGGAGATAGTAAACCAGGTTATAAACAGACCTCTTGCTTTTTTGGTGGCTAAGGGTTTTAAAACACTCAAAAGAAGTCCGAACTTTATCACGCTGTGGTCGATGGTATTTGGGGTTTCTTCCGGTTATTTTTTTTACAGGGGAAGCTATGAGGCATTGATTGTTGCTGCTTTTCTGCTTGAAATGATGATAATATTCGATTGTGCTGATGGCCAGCTTGCAAGAATGACCGGAAAAAGCTCCAAGTTTGGAAAAACTCTTGACGGTCTTGCCGACCTTATGACTCATATATCCATTTTTTATGGAATAGCACTGGGGATTTATGTAAAAACAGGTCATCTTTATCCATTTATTCTGGCAATACTATCCCAGTTAACATTCTATCTGCATATCATTTTTTATGATCATTTTAAAAATGTTTTTATACACGTAACAAGACCAGATTATGTGGATAAGGTTGAAACTCCCGAAGAGTTGAAGGAGAAGATAAAAAAGGATATCGAAAAGTACGGTAAAAATAGCATAAAAGTTTTTATTTCAAAATTATACTACTATTTCTACAGGATAGAGTACTGGGCCGTTTCAATAGGTTACCCATCAAGCATAAGTAATTTTTATGACCTTTTTCCCGATCCCTCTGTAATTGATGAAGGAATCAGAAATCGTTATTATAAAGAGATGAGGGTTTCGGTAAAACTATGGTCTTTTATAGGGGACACAACCCATCTTACGTTTTTTATTATATTTGCGTTGAGTAACCAGATATCTCTGCTATTTCCTTTTATAATCCTTGCTACAAACCTCTATATGGTGATTGTTATAATCTATCAGAGATTTAAATTCAATGAATTAGGCATTGAAAGAAAAGCCTTTATCCAAAGGGAGATTATTTAATCTTCCAAATTTTTAACAATAAGGTCCCCAACCTCTGATGTGCTGTAGCCCATTTTCCCTGCTGACATACTTTTCATCATACCAACTGTTTTGATTATAGCCTTCTCGACTTTTTGTGCAGCTTCTTCCTCTTTTAAGAAATCGAGCATCATCTGAGCTGCAGCAATGGCCGCTATGGGGTTAATCATTCCTTTGCCTGTATATTTTGGAGCAGAGCCTCCTATTGGTTCAAACATTGAAACACCTTCAGGGTTTATGTTTCCGCCTGCTGCAACACCCATCCCTCCCTGGATCATTGCTCCAAGATCTGTAATAATATCTCCGAACATGTTTGTTGTTACAATGACATCGAACCATTCAGGATTTTTAACCATCCACATAGTGGTAGCATCTACATGAGCATAGTCTGTTTTAACATCAGGATAATCCTTTGCTACTTCTGTAAATGTTCTGAACCAGAGATCATGGGCATAGGTAAGAACGTTTGTTTTAGCGCATAGAGTTAATTTTTTTTCTCTGTTTCTTCTGATGGTATAATCGAATGCATATCTAATGCATCGTTCTACCCCTTTTCTGGTATTTACCATTTCCTGAATAGCAACTTCGTCAGGTGTACCTTTTTTAAGGAATCCTCCGCTTCCTATATAGAGCCCCTCTGTATTTTCCCTTACGACAACAAAATCAATATCTTCTGGGTTTTTATTGGCAAGGGGAGTTTCAACATTCGGATAGAGTTTAATCGGCCTTAAATTGATATACTGGTCAAGCTCAAACCTCAACTTTAATAAAATCCCTTTTTCGAGGATACCTGGTTTAACATCAGGATGCCCTATTGCTCCCAGGTATATAGCATTATAGGTTTTTAATTCATCTATGTCTTTATCAGGGATTGTTTCTCCAGTTTTCAGATATCTCTCGCCACCATAATCGTAGTAGGTGAAATCAAAATCTATCTTAAATAACTCCGAAACCTTTTTTAATACCTTAACACCTTCGGCTACAACCTCTGGACCTGTTCCGTCACCTGGGATAACAGCTATCTTATACATTTTTGGCCTCCAACTCCTGTTTTGTTTTATTGATTAAACCCCCAGCATTGATAATTCTCTGCATAAACTCTGGGAAAGGTTCTGCCTTGAACTCTTTACCTGTGGTTTTATCCTTTATAATGCCGCTTTTTAAATCAACCTCTACTATATCTCCTTCATAGATTTCCGATGAGGCCTCGGGAGATTCTAATATTGGTAAGCCAATATTAATCGCATTTCTGTAAAAAATTCTTGCAAATGAAGAAGCAATAACACAAGAGATTCCCGATGCCTTTATTGCAATAGGAGCATGTTCTCTGGAAGAGCCACATCCAAAGTTATGTCCAGCCACCATTATATCTCCTTTTTGGACCTTCTTAGAAAAGTCTTTATCAATGTCCTCCATACAGTGCTGCGCAAGTTCAAGAGGTTCTTGAGTGTTCAAATATCTTGCAGGAATAATGACATCGGTATCTATATTATCTCCATATTTAAAAACTCTACCCTTTAGTACCAATTTATCATTCATTTTTATACCTCATAAAGATTTATTTAAAATAAATTAACTGCTTTATTTAAAACTGGTTTATTCTGGTATATAGACCGCCCATATAATCAGATAAAATGTCTGACCTTATAAAAATCATTCAAGTTCTTCAGGTGATGCTATTCTGCCAAAAACTGCTGATGCCGCTGCAACAGCAGGGGAAGCAAGATAAACTTCACTCTCTTTGTGCCCCATTCTTCCAATAAAGTTTCTGTTTGTTGTTGATATCGCCCGTTCGCCCTTTGCAAGTATACCCATGTGTCCACCAAGGCACGGACCGCAGGTTGGAGTCGATACTGCAGCTCCAGCCTGAATAAAAGTCTCTATTATTCCTTCTTTTAGTGCATCAAGGTATATTTTCTGAGTTGCAGGGAACACCAGGCATCTTATCCCTTTTTTAATCTTTCTACCTTTTAGTATGGAAGCAGCAATTCTTAAATCTTCAAGCCTCCCATTTGTGCAGGAGCCTATTACTACCTGGTCAATTTTGATATCATTAACCCTGGAAATCGGTCTTGTATTTTCGGGTAGATGAGGAAAAGCTACCTGCGGTTCGATATCTTCCAGATTATATTCGATTATTTTATAGTAGTCTGCATCATGGTCAGATTCATAGACGGAATAGCTGTCTTTTCTTCTTCCAGATTTTAAAGCCTCTTCTATGTATTCAGTGGTTTTATTATCTATAGGGAAAATGCCATTTTTGGCGCCAGCTTCTATTGCCATATTTGCAATGGTAAATCTATTATCCATGGAAAGCTCTTTAACTCCATCGCCGGTAAACTCCATGGACATATATCTGGCACCATCAACTCCAATATCCCCAATTATTTTAAGGATAATATCCTTTCCACTTACCCATTTTTTGGGTTTTCCATGTAGGACAAACCTTATTGACTCGGGTACTTTGAACCACGCCTTACCTGTTGCCATAGCGCAGGCAAAATCAGTACTACCAACACCGGTAGAAAAAGCTCCCAATGCTCCATAGGTACATGTATGTGAATCAGCTCCAATTATGAGGTCACCTGGTAGTACAAGACCCTGTTCCGGTAAAAGGGCATGTTCTATACCCATTTCACCTACTTCAAAGTAATTTACTATACCCATCTTTTTTGCAAAATCACGAACCAGTTTAACCTGTTCAGCAGATTTTATATCCTTGTTTGGAGTGAAATGATCCGGAACAAGAGAAATCCTCTCTGTATCCCAGACTTTATCTATTCCGAGCTTTTCAAATTCTCTTATTCCTATCGGGGCGGTAATATCATTAGCCAGGATCATATCGAGCTTTACCTCGATGAGCTGGCCAGGTTTTACACTATCCAGATTTGCATGTTTGGCAAGTATCTTCTCACTTATTGTCATGCCCATGGAATTATCCTCTTATCAATATTCTTCAAGAATTTTTATGCTATTTAATATATTAATCAGTAAGACAAGTTTCAATTATAAAATGAATATTATTAAGTTATTCTCATACATAAAGTATGCCTATCTGATTGGACATATGGTTAGTTATATTAACCGATAATATTATCAGGGACAAATAAAGTGATGATTGAAAAAAGATTAGTTTTAACTTATAAAGCTATCAAAGTATACATTGTATAATACAAAATAGGGGATTATTTAGTAATTTAGTATAATCATTTAGTTGAGATTTTTTATTGACTTTCCATACTAATTGTGTAAACTAATAAACATTGATAAAATACGGAGATAATTCAGGATTTAGGCGAACTTCGAGTTTTTCATAAATAAATCAAAATTACTATGCTTTTGTTAAAGTGATAATTTATAAGAGATAAAATACTATGAAGTACACAGGGAAAAATTCATTTTTAATTCATAATTTACAATTTGCTGGATACATTTAAAAACTCGGTATTCGCAACATTTATAATCTATGTTATTGTTTTTGAATAAAACTACACAGGAGGGGTTGGCAATGAAAAAATTTTTAACCTTTATAGTCGCCATATTATTTGTAGTATTTATGGTAGTTCCATATCTGTATGCTCAGGAACCCAGGATTTATAACGATGGTTCAATAGATTATGCACCGATTACTGCAAGTTTTGTTCTATCAGCAGAGGATAGTGAATCGAACCTAAAAGAAATCCAGTATAGTGTAGATGGCTCCGATTTTTTGATCTATCAGAATCCTATAACCTTTAACTCAGAGGGAAGGCATATAATTGTATATAGGGCTATTGATCAGGCAGATAACATAAGTAGTGAAAAAATCTACTCTGTTATAATAGATTCAACAGCCCCTGATGGTGCTGTTTCTGTTGAGGGCCCTGTATATATTAATGGAAATGATGTTTATATCACATCAGATACTCAGATAATACTTTGGGCAGAGGATAAGCTTTCAGGCGTGGACAGTATATATGTTAGTCTGGATAACTCTGAGTATATGCCATATACTGAGCCGGTTTCTATTAATGAAGAGGGAAAACATACAGCATCAGCATATGCTATGGATAACGTAGGGAATAAAACCGATGTTTACTCACTGATAGGATATGTAGATAACAGTGCTCCTGTAGTTAAAATAAAACAAAGTGAAGATTTTGTGGTTATTAATGGAACAAACTATACCAATAAGAATAATGAGTTTAGCATTGTTGCATCTGACAATCTTTCAGGTGTTAAAAAGATTGAAGTTTCACTTGATGGGAGTCCTTTTGTAGAGTATACAACCCCATTTAAAATCCAATATGCAGGAAAACATGTTATTGAAGCAAAAGCGATTGATAATCTGGGGAATGAATCAACTCCAGTTTCTATTGAATTCTATGTAGATGTTAAACCTCCAGAAACCACTATTGGGGGGAAGGCTGAGTAGCTTTGAATGAAAATTATTTTGATTGATTTTTATTTCCCTAAGCTTTAAAAAATTATTATTCTAACATCATACAGATCGCCCCTGCTGAAGGCAGGGGTGATTTAACTTTTTTCCTCATTTAATTATCATAAACTATTGGTTTGGTTTTATTTATTTAGATAATGGTTTTTTGTATCAGCATTTTCTGCTGTCTTCAATAACGGTATTTAAGTTTTAATTAGAATGCTATAATTCGAGATCATTTAGAAATAATTTTTTATAGTTATAAAGCTAATAGGGAAAGTGGGGTTTTTATAATTACCCAAAGTCTACTTGTCTATTTATTTTAATTGCAGTAGTAAAAATAAAGCTAAAACGGGGATCTAAATATGCTAGAAAAACATGTTCGAAAGATTTATGAGTATGTTAAGTCTCAAAATGAGTGGCGTAATAGAACAATTAATCTAATTGCCTCCGAAAATGTACTATCCCGGACAGTTAGAAAATTGACGGGAAGCGATTTTGCCCATAGGTATGCAGAGGGTCATCCTGGAGAAAGGTACTATCAGGGAACAGACTATATAGATAAAATAGAAACTGATCTTCGAAATGATTTCAAAACTCTATTCAGGTGTTCTCAGGCTGATGTTAGACCGATAAGCGGAACAAATGCAAATGAAGCTGTTTTTTCGAGCTTTTTGAAACCCGGTGATATTGTTATGGTAAATTCAACTCCTGGGGGAGGCCATATAAGTCATCATCTCGCAGGATCAGTCGGAAAGTTTACCAAAAATGTTATAGATTTTCCTCTTTCAAAGGATGGTTTTCATATAGATGTTGCAAAAACGAAGGAATTAATCCATATATGCAGGCCAAAGATGTTAATCTTTGGCAGGAGTCTTTTCCTTTTTCCTGAACCAGTTGAGGAATTGAAGGATATATGTAATGAGTACAAAATTAAGATTATTTACGATGCTGCTCATGTACTTGGTTTGATAGCGGCAGGAAAGTTTCAGGATCCTATAGGAGAAGGTGCATTTATTGTAACCGGAAGTACTCATAAAACTTTCTTTGGTACCCAAAGGGGGGTTATACTTAGCAATATGGGCAATAACGAATGGCAAAAGGTTGACAAAGGGGCATTCCCCGGCTCATCCAGCAACCATCATCTTGATACACTCGTTGGTCTTGCAGTTGCCACTCAGGAGGTTATATCTTTTGGCAAAGCATATGCTGAACAAACCATTAAAAATGCGAAGGTTCTTGCTAAATCTCTTAAGCACCAGGGCTTTAATGTTCTTGGCGAGGAGTTTGATTATACTGAATCACATCAAGTTGCTGTTGATGTTAAGGAGTTTGGTGGAGGAAAGATGGTGGCAAGCCTTTTAAAGGAAAATGATATTATACTGAATATGAATATTCTTCCCCATGAACCTCTGAGAAATGTTACCAATCCCGACGGAATTAGAATTGGGGTTCAGGAGATGACCAGGGTCGGGATGAAAGAAGATGAGATGGAGAGAATAGCCGCTTTAATGAAAGAATGTCTTGTGGATGGCAAAGAAGTAAGGGGAGAGGTAAATAAATTCCGGCAAGAGTATACAGAGGTTAAATATTCTTTTGATGAACTTTTGGCTGACCTTAAATCTCCGAATCTATTGTAAAATAAAATATAACGGATTGTTAATTTTTGAAGTCTAACAAATATACTTGGAGGAACTGTGAAAAGGGTATTGGTTGCAAACGATGATGGAATATTTGCCCCAGGAATAAGGATTCTCAAAGAAGAATTAGCAAAAAACTTCGATGTATACACGATAGCTCCCGATAGAGAGAGAAGTGCATCAGGCTATTCTATCTCACTTGATAATCCTATAAGGGTGAAGGAGATCGAAGAGGGGAGAACCTTTGCTATTGACGGTACGCCGGTTGATGCTGTTTATATAGCTCTTCATGGAGCTATGAAAGCAGATATAGATATTGTTGTAAGCGGGATTAATAAGGGATTAAACGTAGGAACAGATGTTTTTTACTCAGGTACTGTTTCCTCTGCATTTCAGGCTGTTCTTTTTAATAAACCGGGGATTGCTGTTTCAATAGATATTGCCGGGAAGGATATACATTACGAGACAGCTGCGATGATAGCTTCCAGGCTTTTAGAAAATATAGATGATATTTTAACTGAACCCGGAATAGTACTGAATGTAAATGTTCCAAATGTGTCTATTGGGGAAATTAAAGGTATAGATGTAACAACTCTTGGAAGAAGAATATATAGAGATAGAATAATTGAAAGGGTTGATCCAAAGAACAATAAGTACTATTGGATAGACGGAATTCATGTAAAGGATGTATACCGTGAAGGAACCGATGTTACTTCAATTTTAAATAAGAGAGTATCTCTAACACCTCTGCGATTGGATATAACAGATTATAATTATGTTGATAAGATGAAGCAAAAAAATTATGATAAAATTATAGAAAATATTTTAAGTAAAATATAGGGTTATGATAAAAATAGATCTTTAATATTTAAAGGGATTGTCGCGGAATCCTTTGGATCCCTCGCGATGACATGTATGAGAAACGTCATTGCAAACGGAGCGAGGCAATCTCTCGTTGTACCGGGATGGCTAAGTGGGATCACAGATTTAAAGGCCTAATTACACGATGACAGAGTGGGGATAATATCATTTCGAGTCTTGATTTTATCAGGACGAGAAATCTTTATTTTTTATAAATGATAAATTTTAATACTTTTCCTGTTAGGTAAGAGTTTTACTGCGCACTGATCAGTCCAAAATAATGAAAACGCATATTTTTAAGATAAACTTTTCGTATAAACACGTAAATAAGAGATTTCTGGAATTTCTAATTTTTTAACCATTAAACTCTGAATGGGTTTATTATGAATGTTAATGATCTATTGGAAGAAGGTCGAAGAAGTTTAAAAACTAAAAACTACTTTACAGCCCTCGATTACTTCAAACAGGCTTATGAGATTGAGACCGATAATCCTGAAGTTCATTACTATCTGGGCATTACCTATGGAAGGATGCGGAGATATGAAAAATCTATAGAACATCTTGAATTGGTGTTGAAGTCGGAACTTGCATTTATACATAAAATACACGTAAAGATGATCCTTGGATACATCTATACAATACAGGAAAAGTATGATAGAGCATTAGAGCTTTTTATGAGTGTTGTCAAGAGTGGGATTGAAACTGCACAGGCATATGCAGCCATTGGTTATATAATGCACAAAAAAGGGGAAGTAAAAGAGGCCATAATGAACCTTTACAGAGCTATTGAAATTGATCCAAAGAACGCAAATGCCCATAATTCATTGGGGTTTATTCTGGCAGAAGAAAATATAAATCTCGATGAAGCCCTTGAAGAGTGTAGAAAGGCGGTAGATTTAGACCCTGATAACCCTGCCTATCTGGACAGCCTTGGTTGGGTCTACTATAAGATGGGGAAGCTTCCTCATGCAAAGAGCTATATTGCCAGGGCATTAAAGCATGCTCCGGAGAATGAGGAAATAAAAAAACATCTAGAAACAATCATCAATAGCTAATAAAAAATTAAATGGACTTGTTCTATAAACAGGTTTTTGTACTTTCAATCAAAATAAAGAAATATAATTTATTTTCAGATATAACATACTGAAGTATTCTATTGATCGAGGTGGTAATATCCTTAATATAATGAATTACGGATTTCCGCTCTGATAAATCAAGGTTAGATATAACATCCCACTACTTTTTAGAGCTAACTGACTAAATAATTTATTGAACCTTCCCTTTTACAATGGCTTTTGGATTTGTTAGATATATGATAGCAGGCAGTACAAAAATCACTCCAATCAAGCAGCCTAACATAGTAACAGTAATAAGAAGTCCAAAGTACAAAATGGGTTTAAAACTTGAAAATAGAAGAACAGAAAATCCGGCAACTAAGGTTAGTGATGTAAAGAAAATAGGTATTCCGGAGTTTACCAGGGCAATCCGTAGCCTTTCATCGAGGGGTAACGTTCGTTTTGTTTTTGTAAAACGGATTAAATAGTGGATACTGTTGTCAACTCCCAATCCAACAGCTATGCTGGCAATCATAGATGTCAGAAAATCAAGATTAATGTCAAAGTAGCTCATTGCACCAAAGTTTAAGAATAGACCAAATATTATAGGTATTAATCCGAAAAGGCCGTATGCGAACGATTTGAATGTATAAGATATAATTAAGAAAACTATAAAAACACTAATTCCAATACTTAGAAGTTGTGACTTTACAAGGTAGTCTATTAGTGATACAAATATAATATCTATTCCCGATCTTTCCACCTTAATACCCTTAAATGGGTGGTCCTTTATAAATTGATCCAGCTCTTTGAGAAAATGTTTAAACTGAGGCACAGTTATGTCGGGTTTGTCAACACCAGCGGTTCTTATTACAATATTAGCTTTTTTATAATCGGGAGTAATTACATTACCGAGACTTTTTGTAAACTTTGACATTTTAAACATGAGAAAAATTTTTAAAAGGTCGGCATTGTTATCAGGTAGCTTATAATATTCTGGATTGTTTTTATTCATTAATTGATTGGCCCTTTTAATATAGTCAACAATGGATAAAGTAGGGCCAAATAAATTCTTACTCTTAATCCACTCTTCGTATGTATCGATATATCTCAATGTATCCAATGTTTTGAATGTTAACGGTGATTTTTCGTCTATTTCGAAGGTAATGTTTATTGTTGATGTTCCACCAAAGGTGGATTTGATAAATCTCTGTGTTTTTAATATTTCGGAGTTTTTCTTAAAAAACCTCTGCCAGCTTGTATCAACTCTAATATTTTTTATACCAAATACAGACCAGATACCAATGGCTATTGCGATTCCTAGAATAATGTATCTTCTCCTGATTATAAATCTGCCAAGTTTATCAAATGCCAGACTCATTTTACTACCTTCGGTAGAGGCCTGTATTTTTCTTTTCGGTTTTTTTATGACACATAAAATTGAAGGCAAAAAGGTAAGGCTTAGGGTCATAGAAAATAATACCCCGACTAATACAAATACACCCAGCTCCCTCATAGGTTTTATTTTATTTATGGAAAGGGCAGCAAAACCAGCAATAGTGGTAAGAGCAGCCAGTATAATTGTTTTACCTATATGTATTATTGATTTTTCTACATTCCTTTTTTTGTGAGAATCAATATAGATGTCCTTGTAGTACTGATTTAAAAAATGTATACTATAAGAACTACTTATTACAAGAATAAGAGTTGGGAGCATTACTCCAATCAATGTTATTGTCTTACCAAAAATCCCCATGAGACCCAATGTCCAGATTATACTGCTTATCATAATGCTTATTGGTAGAATAATGCCCCTTGCAGATCGAAAGTTTATATAAAGGACCAGAATAACCAGTACAATAATAGGGATGACCAGCCTTACAATATCCCTCTTCATATAATCTTTAACCCAGCTTTCAATAATGGGTCTTCCTGTCATATAGAACTTTTCAGGGCCTTCATATTTTTTTATAATTTTAAGAAGTTTATCCCTGATATACTGACCGCTCTTTTCATTCTTGAGCTTGATAAAAATTGCTAAGGCTTCTCCATTTTCAGAAACAACAACATTTTTAAGGATAGGCTCTGAAAGTACCTCATTCTTGAACTCTTCGATCTTTTCTTTTGATTCAGGAATCTTACCACCAGGAAGAGTTTGTTTTATAACTACCATCCCAAATATATACTTAAAGACTGTAGCGTTTAATGGATCTATTACCTCCTCTACCTCAGGCAATTTTTTAATAGCATCAGAAACTTTTTTTATTTTTGTAAGAGTAGAAAGGGAGTATGCATTATCTGACTTGACACTAATCATTATATATGTCGATGATCCAAATATTTTCAGATTTCTTTTTAGTGCCTGAAGTTCTTTATTGTTTTCAGGTGCAAGGCTTACTAGATTAGAGTTAATCTTAATATTTTTGGCAAAATACATGAAGATAAATGTGGTTAACAACGAAAGAACAATTATTGGGATTCGATATCTAACTACAAAATGAGCAAACTTTTTAAGCATGAATATGACTCGGTCTTTTTTTTCAATATAAACAAAGGTTTTAATTATGTCAACAATGAGTAAACAGGTTTTTATGAATTAATTTTATAATAGTTCAATCTATTTCTCAAATTGGAAAAAGGATGATTTAAGATATACAATCGGATTATGACCCTGTTTTAAGGCCTGAGCTATAAATATTGAAACTTTCAGATGTCTATTGTTTTCCCCTGAGATTATAATTGAACTTCCTGTACCTAATGATGGAAAGTATTTAACAGATGAGTACATTGGGAGTTTATCCTGTACGATACATTGATTATAGAATAGATATAGATCAAATATGCTGGTTTTAATATAGTAATTTTTGAGAATTTTTTTCTTTATCTCCTTATTTAGAGTGATCCTTCTGTGAATAGTGGAGGAAGCAGAGATATATCTGAAGGCATTAATCGATTTTTCCGGGTATCCTTTAAGAGTATCGAATCCACCAAGAGTATAAAAACTTGCGAGTGTATTTTCCCAAACTTTTATAGGGAAACCCATATTAATTCCCTGCTCAATATACCAGTTTTTTGTAATTTCTGGCGTAAGTAAGAAGTTCTCATTATGGTCGATACTTACAGGATTATTAAATTTATTTCGATGTTTAAAATTAAACGATGTTTTATAATAAAGCCCTTTAAACATAAGCTTTGATTTTGGAAGCACAACTCTCATTGAATTGTATTCAGCTCCAAACTGCGTGGTAAGATCAACCCCATTTTCAATTATCGTTGCCGTAGAAAGATCTCCCCTGAAAATATCATCATAATTTAAGGATGTATATAGGATGAAATTTTTTGTTATCCTATATTCTAATCCACCTTCCATGGTTCTGTTTCTGGTAATAAACTTATCTGTTGGAACTAGTTGAATATAATCGTTCACAATGGATGGTTTGACGTAGCTTTCAAAATCAATAGAATCCGAAAAGGAAATGTAAGGGTTTAAGTATTTTAAAGGATATTCGAAAGAGATCTTTCCTGAGAGTTCGTTAGCTAAAAAATTGTAATTGAAGTTAAAAATAATATTGAGATTGTTAAATCTATGTTTGAAGTGTTCTGAAAAGCTTCCGGTAGGGAACGTTATTTCAGTTTGAGGATTTATTTTTGCAATAATGTTTGAAACTTTTATATCTATTTTTGTAGGATTGTCTGCTGTTGAGATCTCAGTTGAAGTTGAACATGTGTCCTTAGAAGATGAGCTATTTTCAGAAGAAGTATCTTTTGTGGTTTTATCCTCTGTTACTGCTTCTGCTTCGGATGTTGTACTATTGTTCTGACCCAAATTGCTGTTACTGCTAGTTTCTGCATATGTAAGAATTATAGAGCAAGCTGTAAAGATTATTAGAAATAATATTATTTTTGTCATATTTTTCTTACCTTCTTAATATTAATAATTTATATTAAGCTAAATATCCAGTTATGAGTGTTTATGGTTTTGTAGAGATCGGTAATAATAAATGATACTATCATTTTTGTTTGACTATTTTTAAGCTGTTTTAATTAAAGAAATATAGCTATTGCTTTTTATTTTTACAAAGGAATAATAAGTTCCTATGGTTTTAAACCTCAGACAAAATACCTTTATTAATTTTACTTTAGGCAAAACGGAATTTCTAGAATTTAAAAACAAAAAAATGGGTTAGGAGGATTATAAATGGGGTTTGCTGTTATTAGATGCAGAAAATGTGGTGCAAAAAATAGAGTAAATCTAAACATGATAAATAGCAGACCGAAATGTGGAAAGTGTGGTGAAAAATTGTTTATCCCGAATAGTGCGATGGAGATTAACGAAGCACAATTTGACGAGGAGGTACTGAAGGAAACTATACCTACTGTAGTTGATTTTTGGGCTCCCTGGTGTGGACCTTGCAGAATGGTAAGCCCGATTCTTGAAGAGATTGCGAAAAATTATTCTGGAAGGATTAAAGTAATTAAAATAAATACTGATGAGAATCCCAATATTGCAACTCGGTTTGGTATTCAAGGGATTCCTACCATAATACTTTTTAGAAATGGTCATGAAGTTGACAGGTTGATTGGTGCTGTTCCCAGGGATCATATAGAAAAATTTTTAGGATTAAAATGATTGGGTATAAAATACTGGATCTCTTTTTATGAAGGGATAATATAGCTGTTATAGCTATTAATGTAGAAAGGGGGCCTTTATGTCAGAGCTGATTAGATTTGGAGTATCTATGGACAAAAACCTGCTTGATAATTTTGATCACTTCATACAGGAGCACGGATTTCATAATCGCAGTGAAGCAATCAGGGATTTAATCAGGGAGAAGCTTGCTCTGGAAAAAGGTGTAAGTACCCACATGGTGATAGGAACAGTTACAATAGTTTATAATCACCACATTAGAAATCTTACCGAAAGGTTAACGGATATTCAGCATAACTATCAAAAGAATATACTTTTTTCAAACCATATCCATATTACCCATGAGTACTGTATGGAGGTAATAGTTGTGGTCGGTGAAGAAAGAAAATTAAGAGAGTTCACAAATAAGATAGGAGGCCAAAAAGGAGTAATGATGGCTCTTCCATCATTTCTTGCGCTTGAATTAGAGGGGATAGATCTTAAAGATTTAGAAATGGGAGACAGGCATCATCATTAGGATGAGAACTGCAACATTGACAGCTGGCGTAAATGCTAATGAAAATAAAATGTCGACAGTTGTTTTGAGCCTTATTCATAATTAAAAGTATATTAGGAACAATTATGGTTTTCCTAAAGGCCTCTAATATATTGAACACTATCTATAATGAATTTATCGTTTTCACCAAAATATTTACGGTTTCCAGAACCTCAGGAGTTGGTTCATTACCAATACCAATTGTTTTAGGTTGAATGCCAAGTAGGTAAATCTTTGAATTTGAAGCAGATTCTATTAAATCTCTTATTATATCAAATGATAGGCTGTGGGATAGGATATCACTGCTTTGGATGAAATCCGATGAGAAAATCCTGTAGTTACCTGCTTTCTCATTTAATATAACTGCATCAACAATAAGTATAATATCAGGGTTGAGTTTTATTATATTGCCAACATAATTTTCAAGTCCGCTTTCAGCACAAATTGTTTTAAATTTGGAATTATTAATCCTCTCGATAATCAGGAGGCCTGCAGCATCATCTCCCCTAAGGCGGTTTCCAAGACCAACAATAACAATTTCTTTGCCCTTTAATTTATTGAAAAACTCTTCTAAATCCATATATTACTTCAGTAAATCTTTTATCATTTAAAAATGGAATGATTAAAGTCAGAGAAAAACAATTATTTAGTAGTTAATGTAGTTTCTCTTCGACATCGTGCACAGAGAATTTTTATTCTATCCGACCTTCCTTTATCCTTGTAGGCTTTTAGTATGTTTTCATCGATGATATTAAGTCCTTTTAGATATGACTGGTATAGCGTTGGGCTTGAGAAGGAAAGTTCTCCTATCTTTTCGGCAATCCACTTCAGGTGATCCTTACACGCAATTACAACTCCGCATATTTCACATAGCTGAAGCTCTTTTTCGATGGTTTCATAGGCCTGGCTTCTATCAAAAAATGAAAGTTCCCACTCCTTTGTAAGTTTAATCCCTTCATTATCTGCAATGCAATTGGCTTCGCAGGATCCACAGAAAATACAGGTATCGGTGTAATGAATCATTATTCTCCGCGGAATACCGTCATCAACAATATCTCTATGCGAAATAGCCTCTGCCGGACAGACCTGCTCGCACGCAAGACAACCAACACATTTATCAGGATTAAACTTAGGCTGTCCTCTAAAGCTTGGGTATGGTTCGTGAGGTACGTATGGGAACTTTGATGTATAAGGTTTTGTTAATAAAGATTTAATCGCTTCTAATAATTCCCTGATTTTTGGCAGTTTCATTTTAATCCCATTTCCTTTTTAATTTTATCAGTTTTTTGCTGAGAGAGCTTTATAAGATCATTTCCATTGTAGAGCTTATTACCCTCAGGACTGAAAACGGTTAGTCGTTCAGTACAACAATAGCACGGGTCTATTGAAGCAAGGATTATTGTAGCATCCGCAATGGATTCTCCTATTACGGTTGCCTCACATGTAGGAAGATTCATATATGTGGGGGCTCTTACTTTGTGCCTCGCCGGTCTGTTTGTTCCGTCGCTCCTCACGTAATGGAATGTTTCTCCACGAGGTGCTTCGTGTGTACCAATCCCCTCTCCTGGAGGAATATCCTTGAGCTTTAAATCAATCTCTCCAGGAGGTAAATTTTTTAAGCACTGTTTAATAATTTTTATTGATTCATACATTTCCAGCACTCTAACCACGACTTTTTCAAAAACATCACCCTTGTAAGTAACAATCATATCCCAGTCTACCCTATCATAAGCACCATAAGGATCGTCCTTTCTTACGTCCTTTTCAACCCCTGATGCCCTTGCTGTGGGTCCTACTGCGCAGTAATCGAGTGCATCTTCCTTGGTAAGAATACCGATGCCTTTAAGCCTCTTATGTAAAACAGGATCATCTATAATAGCTTTTCGAAGCCTGTCAAGAGTAGGAACAATCGAATCTATTTTTTTTAATACAAGTGGTATATCATCAGGATTGATATCTCTTCTTATACCACCAGGTTTGAACATTGCATAGTTATTCCTGTTGCCCGATAGTATCTCCATAACATCGAGTATCTCCTCGCGAAGCTTCCAGACCCACATATAGAGTGTATTGTATCCGAGGAAATGTCCCGCAAGCCCAAGCCAAAGGAGATGAGAATGAATCCTTTCTCCTTCTGCTATTACTGTACGTATATATTTTGCACGTTCTGGAACTTCAACAGGAAAGACATCCTCAACAGCCCTGGTATAGGCAAATGGGTGGCTGGTAGAGCAGATACCACATATACGCTCAATTACAAATGTCGCCTGATCAAAACTCTTTCGTTCTGATAGTTTCTCTATACCTCTGTGGTTGTACCCTACATTTACTTCAATATCTAAAACTTTCTCGCCATCTGTAATCAAATTAAAATACTCAGGTTCTTCCTGCAATGGATGATACGGTCCTATGGGTACTCTTGATAAAGCCATTACACACCTCTGTCTCTAATAGCGTTGTTATCCCATTCTTTGTAATCACATCTAAGCGGATATACTCCTTCGGGCCATTTGTCCGAGAGTAAAAGTCTTTTAAGATTGGGATGCCCTTCAAAGTTTATGCCCATCAATTCATACATCTCTCTTTCAATCCAGTTTGATCCCTTGAAGACGGATGTTAAAGATTTAATTGTAGGATTTTCCCTGTCAAGCTTAACCCGTAATGAAATTAAGAGATCTAAGTACTCAAGGGTAAAATGATAAAGAATCTCAATATGTGATCTTGCATCAACAGCCGATGCAACATTAAATCTTGCCTTGAGTTCTTTAAAAATATATGAGGCAATGTTAACGATACTTTCACTTTTAATCTCTATATATACCCTTCTTGGTGATTTGTCATAAAACGAAACAATTTCATCCTTATATCTGTTCTTCAATTCATTGAGAATCTCGTTTCTGTCAGGCATTATTTTTGGTTTTCTCCTTTACTTTTTGGATTAGCTTTACAACCCCTGCTATGATTGCCTCCGGTTTAGGAGGACATCCCGGTATGTATACGTCAACTGGAATCACCTTATCTAATGGCACCGGGCAGTTGTAGCTATGAATAAAAATACCCCTTGAACATGCACACTCACCGATAGCAACTACTACTATTGGCTTTGGTGCCTGCTCATAGAGTTTTTTAACCCTTTCCATTGATTTTCTGTTTCCTGAACCAGTTACGAGAAGAACATCTGCGTGTTTAATACTTGGAGCCAGAACCATTCCAAACCGTTCTATATCAAATCTTGGAGTCAGACAATCCAGCACCTCTATATCACAGTTGTTACAGCTTCCGGTAGAAACATGAAAAACCCATGGAGATTTCAACAGTGCATTAAGCCTTATACTCATTTCCAAGTTCCCCAGATCTTAATTTTTAATCTACAATAATAGCAAAAAATATTATAAATTGATGACCCGGTTTAAAAACGGGCATCCAACATCATAGGTCTAAAAGTGCAAGTACTACCGCTATAATAGATCCTATGGTTATTGGGCCCCAGAAAAATCTCATAGCATGATCGATTCTTACCCTTGGGTTTGTATTTCTTATTACAGTAATTATGACAAGAAATACGATGTATTTTATAATACTGTATAAAATACCAAAGCCAACAAAATTAAATCCACCAAGAAATAGCGTTATAATGAAAAATGGCAAACTAAAGAGTAAAATACTTTTGGTTAATTTATATATTGCAAGGGATACTCCTGAATATTCAATTATTGGACCTGCCATGATTTCTGTTTCTGCTTCAGCTATATCAAAGGGAACAAGTGCAAGTTTCGCCTGTATGCATGGTATTAACATTAAAAGGGCAAGTCCGCCTGAAAAACTCAGAGCAGTAGCACTGTTATTAGTCTGAAAGTTCAAAATTTGAAGTAGCCTTATTGAGTAACCGGATTTTATAATAGGAACCAGTAGGCATAGAATAAAAGGCAGTTCATAGCTTAAAACCAGTTTAATCTCTCTTGAAGCTCCAACTCTCCCCAATGGATTCCCCGATGATACACCGCCGAGAATTATGCTTAAAGATGGGAGAGTAAAGAGGTATAACAAAACAATTATATCTCCGAGGAAAGAAGCCCCGAGTTTAAGCTGATTCATCCAGAGTATTGTTGAGGCTACAGTTGCAGCGGCAAATCCGATTACAGGTGAAATTAGAAACATCCCTTTGGATGCAGTAGCGGGTACGACGGTCTCTTTCCCCAACAGCTTTGTTATATCATAAAAAGGTTGAAAAAATGGAGGGCCTACCCTATACTGAACCCTTGCGGTTACCTTCCTGTCAATCCAGCTTGCAATTAACCCCAGAGCGGTTGTTAAAATAAATCCGAATACTATTAGATAGACAATATACATCATGCTTTCTCTCTCATCCAGTGAGTTGAATGAACTATAAGATTATCTCCTACCAGATAACTGTTTTCAGGTAATTTTTCTTCGGCTTTCTTAAGTGATAATGCCCCGTATGGACAGGTTTTGATACATAGAGGCTCAGCTTTATTGCCCCTTCTGTCCAGACAGTAATCGCATACATTAATAAGATATGGAACATTTTCTGGATATATTGTTCCATATGGACAGGCATGGGAACATGATCTGCAGCTTATACATCGCATATTATGTCTTATCAGCATGTTGTTTTTATCCTTCTGCTGCTCAAGAGCATCTACAGGACATGCATTAACACAGTGTGGCTCTTCACATTTTCGGCAAACAAGGGCATAAGTGGCAAGTTCAATAACCGATCTTATTCCGTTGTTAAATGGATGATAGAAATAGCTGCATTTTATAATACATTCCTTACATTCATGTGAACAGATGTCAAGGTCTATGAAGAGCCTCAGCCTATTATCTATTTTAGGGTTAAGATCTAATCCACCCTGATGTAATTCAACAGTGCTTAATTCCATTATAATCTAGAGCCTCCGTAAAAAATCTTTAATAACATTAATCATGATAAAAATTGAAAAACTTTAGTCCCATATATCTGGATAATTCTTTATCATATCGTACCTAAAAACTGGTCCGTCCTTGCACGTGTAATAGATCCCAAGTCTGCAATGTCCGCATTTGCCTATACCACAGGACATATTTCTCTCCATGGATAGATAGATGTTTTTATCGCGAAATCCCATTTCAAGTAATTTTTTTGTAGCATACTTCATCATAATTGGCGGTCCACATACAATAGCAACCCCATTTGCAAAGTCCATATCCACATCATCCAGTATAGTTGTAACTACACCGACTTTCCAGTCCCATTCACTATCCCCTTCATCTACCGTTAGTTCCAGGTTTATATTGTTTCTTTTTGCCCATTCTTCTATCTCTTTTCTGTAAAGAAAATCCTTAGATGTTTTGCAACCTCCTCTGAAGAACAGCTTTTTGAATTCATCCTCGTGATCAAAAAACTCATACATTAAACTTCTCAGTGGTGCAAATCCACAACCTCCACCTACTATTAAAACCTCTTTCCCTCTAAACTCATCCAATGGATAACCGTTTCCAAATGGGCCTCTCAGACCGATTATGTCGCCTTTCTTTAAGTTATGAATCGCCTCGGTTACCTTTCCCACCTTCATTACCGTTATTTCTAGCATCTCTTTAATGGCCGGCCTTGATGATGGTGTAAAAGGTGCTTCACCAACTCCAGGGATTGTGAGCTCAATAAATTGGCCTGTTTTAAAGTCTATTGGTTCTCCTGGCCTAATTTTTATCGTTTTGATTGTAGAGGTTTCGGTAATTACATCCATTACTTCTGATTTAATCGGCCTGTATGGGTTCTTACTTATGTACATTATCTACCAACCTTTTTAATATCCTTCTGATATCGATTTTACCAGGACAGGCTGAAATGCACCTGCCGCATCCGGTACATGCATAAAAGTTTGCTACTTTTGGAAAATAATCGAACTTTTTTTCGAATCTATTTCTAAGCCTCATCCATAAGAATGGGCGAGGATTGGCACCAGCTGCAATTAGGGCAAAGTCCTTTATAAGACAGGAATCCCAAACCCTTAATCTTGCCATTTTTTCTTCATCCTTCTGATCGTAAAGGAGAAAACAATGACAGGTTGGACATATAGTATTGCATGCTCCACATTCTACGCAGGTTGAAGCTTCATCCTTCCAAGCACTATCCTCATAGTTTTTTTCAATTATACCTGAAAACATCTCCTGGTAGGGTATCTCATGCTGTTTGATATTCTCTTCTACTATTTTTTCTGAAGCTTTACGATTTTTACCCTGCTTTTCTAAATGCTCGGGGCCTATTTTATCAAATAAAGATGAGTAAGCTTTTATTATTTCTTCTCCCCTTGCGGAACCTGTGGCTACTATGAAGTCATTATCTATAGGGGACAGGTTTAGATCGAAGTTTTCTTCGGGGTATGGCTTTATTCCCATGGATAAACAGAAACAGGTATCTATAGGTGATGTACAATCCACAGAGATTATTAGATTACTTTCCCTGTTTTTGATATATGTTGGATCTTTATAATCGTGATTTAAAAAAACGTGATCCTGGACAAGAAATCCTTTAAGATCGCAGGCCTTTACCCCGATTATACAGTAAGGTTTCTCTTCATGCTTCGGTATATCATCTTTAAAATCTTCAGCAACAATCTCTCTTGCCTTAAAGAAAAAGTTCTTTAAAGGTTCGAATGTTCTATACAGAGAAATATATGAAATATTTTCATTTGATAGGTTAGAGGTATCTTCCGTATTATGCTTGATAAAATGAAGTTTATTGCCCTTAAGTTCGGGTAGGTAGATGCTGTAATCTTTACCTAGCCCTGTAACAAGTTTTAAAAAGTTATCACCTCTTAATAAAAGTTTTTCCATCATTAATCAATTATCCTAAAAAATATTTTGAAAAGGCGAACTCCCAATTTTTATAATCAAATAAGAATTGCCTTTGCTGTTACAAAAGTGACCAAACATAATAGAACAAATATTACGAAGTTCACCAGCACGAATGCATCTTTAGTCGTAATTTGCTATTAGCTGTTTGCATTTCAAAAACCTGATTCAATCTAAAAATCAATTAAAAATTTTAAGATGAAAAAACTATGATTATAAAAGCAAAGTAAAATTGAAATACTATTCCAATCAGTGCATATAGCAAAAATTCAGGCCAATACAAAAACATAGAAAGCTAAACTCAACATCTTGGTGAAGTTAAATCATAGGTTTCATAATTTCTGCATACATTTACAGCAAATTATGAAAGATCAATTTATTATCGAGGCATAACCAAGGGTGTGGAAATTAAATACTCTGAAGCAGAGAAGTGAAAATCGTGATATCCTTGCAAATCTTTGGATGCTTAGCCTCGCATCTCAGATTTATGATTAATTTTTATCAATTTTACACCATTTTTTAGTTTGATGTCAAGAAAAAAAACAAATTTTTGCTAAATTTTTCTTGACAAGATATTGGTATTTGGGTAAAATCTTAGGAAAATGGATATTGATTCAATCAATTTAGGAAGAATGATCTTTGATTGAATAATATCGGCTTCTTGCTTTCTCATCTGCTGCTATTGTTTTGCCTATCGAATGCGGTTATTCTGCTCAAAAAATTGCTGCTTAACGTTAAAGTTGAACCTGAAATTATTCATGCTTGTTTAACAAGAAGTCTTTTATAGCTGATATAGAAATAATTTTTCAACTGGTTCAATTAATTCAATTTTTCTAAAAAATGGTGTTATTGCAGGTAAACTGTTATGAATGAATTATTCTATATGATAATTTTGCCGATATGTGCGGGTATTTTTCTATGGCTTATACCCGAAAAAGCCAGGTATGTTAAATCCGTCATTGCACTCATTATTACAGCCTTAAGTTTTTATTTTAGCATTATATTTTTTACTAAGGGGAATCTCACCTATAATGCTATCAAAATTACAGCCTTCAATAACCAGACAATATTAGATTTCTTCGTATTTAGATCGGATAATCTTAGCAGAACGATTTCGCTGTTTATAGGGTTTTTTGGATTTATGTTTTCAATGTATTCGATCCTTTATATAGGGAAAAATTACAGAGATATAAAACACTACTATTCAAACTTTTTATTTACAATAGCTTTTTCCTTTGCGGCAGTTCTCTCAGATAATCTCCTGAGTTTTGTCGCATTCTGGGGTATTCTTGGATATACCCTGTACAGGATGATTGGCACCTCTGATGAGAGGAGTTCTGCTGCAGCCAAAAAAAGTTTTATTCTGATAGGCGCTTCAGATTCTGTAATGATATTCGGGATAGCAATTGTATGGATAATAACACACAGAGTAATGATATCAGAATTATCCATAAAAACAAGTGGAGCTCTTCCAGTATTGGCATATATCTGTCTTTTAATAGCAGCACTAGCGAAGGCAGGCGCTTTTCCACTTCATACATGGATCCCCGACTATACTGAGAACGCCCCTGCATCATCATCGGCAATCTTTCCCGCATCCCTTGATAAATTACTGGGTATATATCTTCTTGCAAGAATATCAATTGATATGTTTGTTTTAAACAAGTGGTTGAACCTTACTCTTTTAATTATTGGAAGCATCACCATAATAGTGGGTGTTTTAATGGCAATGATTCAACACAACTTTAAGAGATTACTGGGCTTTCATGCAGTTTCGCAGGTTGGATATATGGTAACTGGTTTGGGGTTAGGTACACCTATAGGTATTGCTGGTGGATTGTTTCATATGTTTAATAATGCTATGTATAAAAGCGGTCTTTTTCTAACCGCAGGAAGTGTTGAAAAAAGAACTGGAAAATCGGATTTTGAATATGTTGGTGGTCTTGCATCGGTGATGCCTGTAACATTTATTTCTGCACTTGTGTTTTCCTTTTCAATCTCTGGAATACCACCATTCAATGGTTTTGCTTCGAAATGGCTAATATATCAGGCAATAATTGATTTTGGTAAGGGCAGTGGTCCGGCCAATTCTGTATGGCCTGTGTGGCTGATATTTGCGATATTTGGTTCGGCTTTGACCCTTGCCAGTTTTATAAAGTTTATCTCCGGTATATATCTCGGAAGGAAAAAACCCTCTTTAGGCTCAATAAAAGAGGTAAATGTACTGATGTGGCTACCACAGGTTTTAATATCAATTGGATGTATTGGTTTTGGAATTTTTGCTACAAATATTATTATTCCAGAGTTTATAAAGCCACTTTCAGGAAGTTTTCAGTATACAGGAATATGGAAGGCTAATCTTGTAACCGGGCTCATAATAGTTTCTATTGTGCTTGGGCTAATAATCTACTTAATAGGGAATCTGAAAAACGTAAGGACAGCCTCAGCATTTATTGGTGGTGAGGATGTGGAGGAAAGTTTAGATTACAAGGTTACTGACTTTTACAAAACGATAAGCGAGGCAAAAGTATTTAATGTGTTCTATAAAAAAGCTGAAAGGGGGCGTTTTGATATCTATGATAATTCAAAAGGTGTAATCCTTAAGTTGAATAAAGTTTTTAGCGTATGCCATAGCGGATTGCTGCCGCTGTATACCCTTTGGGTAATAGCAGGAATGTTAATACTTATGTGGATATTATTGCTTTAGTTTATACGGGAGAAGTATAAATATGGAGATTATCCTTATTGTGTTGATTGTGCTTATGATTGGAGGTGCAATTTTTTCTCTTGAGGTAAAGGACCTACTATCAGCTGTTATAGGTTATGGAATTGTTGGATTTGCGCTGGTGATTTGTTTCTTGCTACTTCAAGCTCCTGATCTTGCACTTGTCCAGATTGTGATAGAGACAATAACCCTTATTATTATGATAGCTGTAATACTTAATACAACAAGGGCAGATATCAAGATATCCTATGATAAAAAGGCAATACCTTATATTGTTAGCGGGCTCATATTTTTAGCTTTCTTTTTATACTTTTTCAATCAAGCAGCTTCTTCTTTAAGTGTGTTTGGAAACCATTTATTAAGAATGTCGGAGGTATATGTAAAAAAGGGAGCAGTGCAAACAGGAAGTGCGAATCTGGTAACGGCTGTAATTTTTGATTACAGAGGATATGATACCCTTGGTGAAGCGACTGTTCTATTTACAGCGGTAATGGGCATTTTGACTGTGCTGAGACTAAAAGGTAAAAAGGGAGAATAGTGAAAAGCTATAAGTATAGATTGAGTTTTGATATAAGCAATTGTGATATGGTTTTGCTCTTTCAAATAAAGCGTAAAAATATAGTACGTTTTCGAATATAGCCAAATAAATATTCTTTTGAATAAAGTAATTAGATCTTTAATAATTAATAAATTAAAGATCTTTTGCATTAATAAATATTGATAAATCAAGCTTGAAATTGCAGATCTCCATCTTTCTGGAGTGGACTTAATTTATTTGTAAATGACTAAAGTGCGGATGAAAAATATGAAAGGGATGACAATAATAATCAAGAAAGTAGCTCAAATACTCTGTGGGATAATCTTTTTGTACGGAATATACATAATTCTTCATGGGCATCTTACACCCGGGGGTGGATTTGCAGGCGGGGCTATAATAGCGGGTGCTTTTATTCTTCTGGTGATTGCTTTCGGAAGTGAATCACCATATTTGAAGAGGAGTGAATCAAACACATCGATAGTTGAGAGCGGAGCTATTTTAGCGTTTCTTATTATAGCTGTTTTAGGTTTGTCTATAGCGGGGTATGGGATATTTTTTAAGAACTTTTTACCTAAGGGGAAGGTTGGTAATTTATTAAGTGCCGGATTGCTTCCTGTATACAATATAGTTGTAGGTATTGAAGTAGCAGCAGCACTTTTTACAATATTTCTTGCTCTTATTATCTATAGAGAAGAGGTTTCGAAATGACTGTGTATATACTATGTATACTGCTGTTTCTTGTAGGGTTGTATGGTGTCATAACAAAGAGGAATTTGATAAAAATTATTATAGGAATCTCGATTATGGAGTACAGTGTTAATCTATTCTTAATTCTTGTTGGTTATGTGAAGGGAGGAACAGCACCAATTCTCTCGAAAGGCTTAAAAAATAATATATTTGTAGATCCATTGCCACAGGCAATGGTATTAACGGCAATAGTAATTGGTCTTGCCACAACGGCACTTTTGCTTGCTGTAGCAATAAGAATTTACAAGAAATATGGAACTTTTGATATTAGAGAGATAAAAAAATTAAAGGGTTAATCTATGGAGATATTTGTTCCTCTTTATGTTGCCATTCCACTGGGA
>Ga0164318_10000751_pt1 | contig 26396 bp, 19 predicted proteins | sample GuaBasSedimGuay9_FD_113734 | JGI IMG/M metagenome (GOLD analysis project Ga0164318, IMG submission 113734) | Subseafloor sediment microbial communities from Guaymas Basin, Gulf of California, Mexico - Guay9, Core 4571-4, 0-3 cm | ecosystem: Environmental > Aquatic > Marine > Hydrothermal vents...
ACCGCAAGGGTGTGCCCCTACGTTTTGGGCGACCGCAAGGGTGTGCCCCTACGTTTTGGGCGACCGCAAGGGTGTGCACCTACGTTTTGGGCGACCGCGAGGGTGCGCCCCTACGTTTTGGGCGACCGCAAGGGTGTGCCGCTACGTTTTGGGCGACCGCAAGGGTGCGCCCCTACGTTTTGGGCGACCGCAAGGGTGTGCTCCTATCCTATTGGGCGACCGCGAGGGTGTGCCCCTACGTTTTGTGAAAAATTATAATTGGCGGCGTTTAGACGCATTACCTAAACCAGAGAACCCTCACGTAATCTTCCAAGATACTCCTCTACAGCTTTCTCCACGCTAACCTCCCCCTGTTGCACCGCCTCCCAATAAAGCCGGTTCCAACGGGAAAGGTGAGGGCGGGCCGAATTCAGTTCCCAAAGGATGACTTTCACCATTGCGCCGCCTTCGGCAACGAATCCGCTTTCATAAAAGTCTTTCACGGCGGCGGCGTGATCGTAATCTAGGCGGATGATCTTTGCTTGCCAAGCACCGTTTTGCCAGTAAATTTGAGCGTAACTGGGGCGGATGTCTCCATCAAAAGGCATGCCCACCGAGCCAGCGTTGACCACCAGCGTCCCCGCCAGGGTGCGGAGCAGCGGCTGGTGAGTGTGCCCCACCGCCAGAATTTGCGGAGCGGGAGCAATTTTGGCGGCCAACTCTTCTGGGGATGTGTCGGGATAGATGCCTTTTCTAATGCCTTGCATAGAAGCATGCACGGCGCGGAGAATTTGCCCTTCACCTATGTTTTCTTCAATCTGGTAAGGGAGTGCTTTGACACTGGCGATTTCGCTGGGGGTGAGGTGATGGTGATTCCAGTAAACGTGTTGCAGTACCTCAAACATGGGGCCGCTGGTTGGGGTATCGGGTTTTTCGAAGTTGAGTACATAGTCTTCGTGATTACCTCGGATGACGCGCCACCCGTCCGAGGTATGCTTCTGACGCACAAGTTGCAGACAATCCTTTGAGCGGGGACCACGATTGATGGTGTCTCCCGCCACGAATACCAGGTCAGCGTCCCATTCCTCCACATTATCCACCACTTTTTGCAAAGCTCGAAAGTTGCCGTGAATATCGGATAAGACAGCAATTTTCATGCTTGTTCTGTTTCAATTACTTTGACGTAGTCTTGGGTTTTGCCCTCTTCGGGGGATATCCCCAAATATTCGAGCAAATCGCCCGCCATTTGAGCTTTGTGCTCGGCGTCTTCTAGACTCCAGGTGCGGCTTTTGACCTCTAAGAAAGCTCCCAGGTCGGGCTGTTTGAGCTGGTCGAGATTGATGTAGAATGCAGTATCTTGAAAGAGAATGCGCCAACGCAGGCGGTTCTTCTCTATGAATGTTTCTCCGCTTGGTTTGAAATATTCCCGGTAGAAACGGAGGCTGTGGATGGCGGGGGCTAGGAAGCGGCTTCTGGAAAGGAGCACATCGCTAGGGAAGTGTTCCTCGCGGGGAGGGCCAATTAATGTAAGGCGGTAACGGACTTTGCTGATTTTCCCCTCTTCGTCTAGGTATTCATCTTCTCGGTAGCGCAACCAGCCCTCATTTGTGTTTTTGAACTCAAAGTAAGTATCAAACTCATGGTAATGGCGTTGGTAGAGAATTTCGAGTTTTTCTTGAATGGTTTGGATGATTGGCTCGGAGGAGGGGATACGTACTTTGACCTGAACTTCGTAGCTTTCTTGCTCTACGGCTCCACCAATGGCAATTAGTTTAGAGAAGACAGATTCTTCGCGTTTGAAGAGGAAGTCGTCAATTCTTTTGGCGTAGGCCTGCGCTTGGGGAAGCAGTTCTTTTTCTTTGATGGTTAGTAGTTCTTGCGCGCGCATTAGCCATTTGCCGTTGACCATGACATCTGTGACGTCTGTAGATTTAGCGGCGTATACTAGTTGCGTATAGATGCCATCTGCGGCATTGTAGAAGCGGGGAGAATTGTGGAGGGCGGCGAGGTTGACTAGAATAAGGTCGGCGCGTTTCCCTGGTTCTAGGGAACCGGTGATGTCGCCAAGATGGATGGCTTTGGCGCCTATTCGGGTTGCCATAGCTATGGCTGTTTTGGCGGGGATGACGGTGGGGTCGCCGGTGCTGCCTTTGCCAAGGAGGGCGGTGAGGCGTATTTCTTCGAACATGTCTAAGTCGTTATTGGAGCAAACTCCATCGGTGCCAATGCCCACGTTTAGGTTGTTTTCTAGCATGGTTGGGACAGGTGCGATGCCTGAGGCCAGTTTTAGGTTTGAGGTGGGATTGTGCGCCGCTCCGGCTCCGTATTCTTGAAGAGTGTCTATTTCGCCTTCATCTATGTGAACGCAGTGGGCGGCGATGAGTTTGGTTTTAAGCAGGCCGTGTTTCTTGATGTAGGGGACAACGGGCATGCCGTGTTCGTGGACGGTGTCTTCTACTTCTTGGGTAGTCTCTGCGACGTGAGTATGGAGAGGAACATCGTATTTGATTGCTAGTTCTACGGCTGCGGCGAGAATATCTTCTGTGGATGTGTAATGAGCGTGAGGGGCAACAGCCGGCGTGATAAGGGGATGGCCTTTCCATTTTTTAATGAGGTCTTCAGCGGCGGATAGGGCTTCTTCGTAAGTAGCGGCGTCTGGGGATGGAAATTTTAGGACGGATTGCCCAACGACAGCCCTCAGACCGGCCTCTGCGGTGGCTTGCGCAACCTGATCTTCGTAGTAGTACATGTCGGCGAAACTGGTCACTCCCGAACGAATAAGCTCCGCGCAGGCCAGTGCTGTGCCCAGGCGGACGAAGTCGGGGTCTACAAATTCGCGTTCTACGGGCATCATGTATCCCAGCAGCCACACGTCTAGGCGCAAGTCGTCTGCCAAGCCGCGTAACAGGTTCATGGGGACGTGAGTGTGGGCGTCAACCAGCCCAGGCATAAGGACTTTGCCATTGCAGTCAATGATCTCTTTTGCTTGGTATTCTGTTTCTAGTTCTTCAGAATCCCCTACGGCGACTATGCTGTCATCCTTGATGGCGACTGCGCCATTTTCGTATTTTGAAAAATTTTTGTCCATAGTGAGGACGATAGCGTTGGTGAGAAGGAGGTCAATAGAAGTTGGCATGGGGTTTTCCTTTGTTGGTTGAGTATGAGAGAAATAGTTTTTGAAGTTTAAGAGTAACTATTCAGCCCACCTTTGAAATGTCACTGCGAGGAATATTTTTTGCCCCGAAGCAGTCTCCCAGACGCTCTAGGATATTGCTTCAGCGGGAAAACACCGCTTCGCAATGACATGCCTGAGTAGTCACGTTTAAGAAAGAATTGTATCATATTTGAAGATGGGTGTTCAAATGCAATTGCCCTAGGGAGTGCTAAAAAGTTGTTGGTTAAATACTCGCTCCCTCTCAGTCCCCCTAGCGTAGCATCCTGTAAAGGGTAAATGCCAAAAGCAGGAATTTGGGGGGAAGAATCTTTCCCCTCCTCTAGCGAAGCATCCTATCAGGGTAAATTCGACCGTTTTTGTCGCATTTGGGGGCACTCTTCGAGTATGCTGCGCTAAGGTAGGGAGGGGGCAGAACTTTCCAACAACCTTTGAGTGCTCTCAACAAAACTCCGGCACTTGGCAAACTTATCACAACACAGGTTCTGGGACACGGATAAACAAGGAAGATACGGATTCTTTCTTTGGCCTAATTCAGCAAGTCTCTCTAAACGCTCCAAAAGCCCAATGCCTCTATCTTTAACTGTTGCCCACCTCTGCAGCAACTTTTTAGCACGCACCTAACCAATTTCTCAGTCTCCTAATATACCAACCTATGGTAAAATAGGTGGTCAATGAATATAGAAAGAGAACATTTACCTACTCCCCCAAAAGTATTACAGGCGTTGCAAACAGGCTTTGATGCCATTACCCGGCACATTAGTTTGGTGCTTTTTCCGCTTGCGTTAGATTTATTTATTTGGTTTGCGCCGCATTTGCGCATTAAGCATTATATTGAACGACTTATTGTTGAAATAAATGCTTTACCTGCCCTAACGTCATCCGAATTCAAAGATGCAATGCAGCTCAGCCAAGATATTTGGAGCCTGATAGCCGAGCGGTTCAACATCTTTGTTGTTATCCGCTCTTACCCTGTTGGGATATTTAGCATAATGAGTTCAATTTTGCCGCTGAAGAATCCCGTTGGCGAACCTGTTTTTGTAGAGTTTTCTTCCTTGGGTATTGCTTTATTGCTAGCAATATTATTAGTAGTGGTAGGGATAGTTTTGGGCGGTTTGTATTTTTCTAGCGTTGCCCAGGCTGCTCTTCAAGACGAAGTGCGTTGGCGAAAATTATTACACGATTGGCCTTGGGTTAGTGGTCAGGCTTTGTTATTAACATTGGCATGGCTAATTATTTTCCTCTGTGTGGCTGTTTTTGGAGGCTGCTTGATTTCTGGTGTGACTTTATTCAGCGATACAATGGGACAAGCGGCCATTTTGTTCTATACAACTCTGGTGACTTGGCTGTTGTTCCCATTGTTTTTCTCGGCGCATGGAATTTTCGTGAACAAAGAGAGTGCGTGGCGCTCATTGTTGCGAGGCGTTCAACTGACAAATTTAACCTTCATTAAGACAGGGCTATTTATTCTATCCCTTATTTTACTTGTTCAAGGATTAAATGCGCTGTGGCAAATTCCTCCCGAAGATTCCTGGCTGATGCTGATCAGCATTGCCGGACATGCGTTTATTAGCACGGGAGCTTTGGCCGCTAGCTTTGTCTATTACCGAGATATGGCTCAATGGGCACAAAAGATGCGTGCATTACACGAAAAATACGCAAAGCAAGAAGAACAATAATCACTGGTGGTAAATTAATTTGTTTTGATGAAAGCATAGAAATTTTTTGGTTGACAAATAAGTAACTGTTGGAGGTTTTGTGGCAAACAACGAGATTTCATCTTATGAAGCAAAAGATATTCAAGTACTTGAAGGCTTAGAAGCTGTCCGCCGCCGGCCTGGTATGTATGTGGGTGGAACAGATATTGACGCTTTGCATCACCTGGTTTACGAGGTGGTAGATAATTCTATTGATGAGGCGTTGGCTAATTATTGTGATCAGATTGAGATTACCATTCATCCTGATGAAAGTGTGACGGTAATAGATAACGGACGAGGCATCCCAACTGATATACATCCAGAGAAGAACATACCGGCGCTTGAATTGGTAATGACTATGCTTCATGCCGGTGGTAAATTCGGAGGAGGCGGATATAAAGTTTCTGGCGGATTGCACGGCGTTGGCCTTTCGGCTGTGAACGCGCTTTCAGAATGGTTTGAGATTCGCGTTTGGCGGAACGGCAAAGAGCATTTTCAGCGTTATGAGCGTGGTGTTCCTGTCACCAAGCTGAAAGTGGTGGGGAAAGCTCCCAATGGAAAAACAGGAACCGCACAAACATTTCTGTACGACAAAACAATCTTCGATAAAGGTTTCACGTACCGTTTTAAAACACTTGTACAGCGTTTCCGCGAGATGGCCTTTGTCACCAAAGGCGTGAGAATTAAATTTATTGACGAACGCACCGAGGAAGAGATGGGCTTCTATTTTGAAGGTGGTATTACCTCTTTCGTGCGTTACTTGAACCGCAATCGAAAAAAGATACATCCCGTTGTTCATGTAGAAAAAGAAATGGAAGGCATGGTCATTGACGCGGCGTTTCAATACACAGACGCTTACGCAGAATCTGTGTATTCTTTCGCGAATACCATTAACACCATAGATGGCGGCACGCACCTAACAGGTTTGCGGGCTGCTGTAACTCGCACAATCAACAATTACGCGCGCAAAAAGAAATTGCTCAAAGATTCAGACGCTAATTTTTCTGGCGATGACACGCGGGAAGGTTTGACAGCTATTATCAGCATTAAACACCCTGACCCTCAATTTGAGAGTCAGACTAAAGTAAAATTGATGAACGCTGAAGTTAAGTCTTATGCTCAACAAGTTGTTGGCGAAGGGCTTGACATCTTTATGGAAAAACATCCCGCTGCCGCGAAATCAATTGTTCAAAAATGCCTCACCTCGGCACGCGCGCGCCGGGCGGCTCGTAAAGCACGCGATTTGGTGATCCGAAAATCAGCCCTCGAGAGCCTCACTCTGCCTGGCAAATTGGCAGATTGCTCTTCTCGTATCCCAGAAGAAACCGAAGTTTATATAGTAGAGGGTGACTCGGCTGGCGGCTCTGCTAAACAAGGCCGTGACCGTCACTTTCAGGCAATTTTGCCCTTGCGGGGCAAAATCCTTAATACAGAGCGTGCGCGCCTGAACCGTATCTTGGCTAATAACGAAGTTAAAGCCCTTATTTCCGCTTTAGGCGTGGGAATTGGCGATAGCTTCGACATTGAAGGCTTGCGATATGGACGAGTAATCATCATGACAGACGCCGACGTAGACGGCGCTCACATTCGAACCTTGTTGTTAACATTCTTCTTCCGCTACATGCAGCCGTTAATTGAAACCGGGCATTTGTATATTGCCCAGCCGCCACTTTATCGTCTCTCTTATCGCAGCAAGATATATTACATGTATACAGAAGAAGAAAAGATAAAATTAATTCAAAGCTTAGGTTTGACCTTAGAGAAAACTCCTTTTCAGCGATACAAAGGTTTGGGCGAGATGAATCCTGACCAGCTCTGGGAAACTACTATGGACCCCGAGCATCGCACTTTGTTGCAGGTTACCATTGAAGACGCCGCAGTAGCGGACCGTACCTTTGATATGTTGATGGGAGCTTCTGTCCCCCCCCGCCGGCGATTCATACAAACTCACGCTAACGAGGTGCGGAATTTAGATATTTAGCTTGAAACAATCGCCGGCATTTTTGGCGATCAATTAGCTCTAAAACGGGAATCGCTGGAAATCTCTCAGCTTTTTTGAAGAGACACCAAATATAGAATTATTGAGGTTAGGTTTTGATTTATGACTTTAGAACAAGGCGTTCTTCTCCAAAATAGATATCGGATTCTTGAAATCCTCGGACAAGGTGGGATGGGAGCAATCTACAGAGCCGTAGATGATAATCTCGGAATGGAAGTTGCTGTCAAGGAAAATTTATTCACTACCGATGATTACGCTGACCAGTTTAGACGGGAGGCCGTAATCCTGGCTAACCTTCGACACCCTAACCTGCCCAGAGTTTCAAACCACTTTGTAATTGAAGGCCAAGGCCAATACCTGATCATGGATTATGTTCAGGGAGAAGATCTGCGATTATGGATGGAACGTGAAGGCTGTGTTCCCGAAGCGGATGTCGTTGCAATTGGACTTGCGCTATGTGACGCGCTTAGATATTTACACACCCAAGACCCAGTAGTATTACATCGTGATGTCAAGCCAGGGAACGTGCGTATTACCCCCAGCGGAGAGGTTTACCTAGTAGATTTTGGTTTGGCAAAAATCATTCGCGGAGATCAGGCCACCGCTACAGGAGCCAGGGCGATGACCCCCGGCTTTTCTCCTCCCGAACAATACGGCGCGGCCCGCACCGACCATCGTTCCGATATTTACTCTTTAGGAGCTACCCTCTACGCCGCACTAACAGGAGTGATCCCAGAAGATGGTCTAGCGCAGACCATGGAACAAGCGGAGTTGACTCCCATTAGAGAACGAAACCCCAGAGTTACCCGCCTAGTGGCTGCCGCTGTAGAAAAAGCGCTTTCTATTCATCCAGAAGATCGCTTTCAGAGTGCGGAAGAGTTTAAGAACGAACTTCTAAAAACTCAGAGCAAAGGCTTCTTACGCGGTGGGCAACTTTTTTCATCTCCCAAAGAAGTTACCCCTGCCTTAGCCCTTTCCTCTGAGCGCAATATAATTGCTAAGGAAGAAAAATCGGGCACACTGCCCGTTTCCAAAACCTCTCCCTTTATGAACAACAATAACAGAAAAGAAAATCGCTCTCACCAAGAAAAAAAAGGAGGCGGTTGCTGGTCTATTGTTTGGTTGTTAGGAATTTTGATCTTTTTAGGATTCTTGGTAATCTATTTGCTGAACCCATCCTTATTCTCTCAATTATTAGGCATTAGTCCGCCGCCCACAGCAACCCCCACCGTTACCTTTACCCCAGAGAGCGTAGAAGTGGAGAACCTAGCTGCCGCGATTCCTGCCACAACTACAGAGATAGCAGCAGAGATACTTACCTCAACTGCCACTCTTGCACCTACCCTCACACCCACCCTCACCCCTACACCTACTGTAACGCCAACGCTTGTCCCCTCCCCCACGCCAACCCCCTCCGATACGCCCACACCCAGTCCCACCCCCATGGGAGGAGGTTACGGCCAAATTGCCTTCGTCTCTCTCCGCACCGGCACGCCGCAAATTTGGTTGATGAACGCTCAAGGGGAAGACTTTTTCCAGGTCACAAACATGGAAGAGGGCGCCTGCCAGCCTGCCTGGTCTCCTGATGGCGAGAAACTGGTCTTCATCTCTCCTTGCGAAGAGAACGCCAAACACTATTTTGGGACACAACTTTACATAATCAACATGAACGGGACAGGACTAGTGGCTCTTCCTACCTTTGAGAAAGGCGCGTACGCTCCCGCGTGGTCGCCAGATGGAAAGAAAATTGCCTTTACTGCTATCCAAGAAGATTATTACCATCAAATTTATACTATAACCCTAGAGAATGGAACCATCAAAAAAATTAGTGATGGAGACGCGCGAGACTTTCATCCTTCTTGGTCTGCGGATGGAAAACAAATCGTTTTCATCAGCTCGCGCAATGGGCCTTATCAAATATGGGTCATGCTTGCCGATGGCTCGTCTCCCCAGCGTTTTTCCGCCAGCAAAGACCTAGAAAACACGCATCCTGTGTGGTCGCCAGATGGAACGATGATTCTCTTTACCCAACAAACATCAGACAAACTGTTCGTCGTCAAACAAGCAACTTACGCCGAAGGCGGACTTCACGAAGAGCGAATTTATCAAGGATACGCCCCCTCGAAAGAAGGCAATTATTCCTCGGACGGAAACTGGATTGTCTTTGAAAGTTGGCCCACAGAAGACACCAATCATGATATTTACATTTTGGCCGTGGGCGAAGAAAAGCCTCACCGCCTCACCACCGACCCCGCGTACGACTTTGACCCCGTCTGGCGTCCTGCTATTCCTTGAGCGTTGACGCGGCTTCGGAATAAAGTAATTCGGCTCAATGGGAAATAATGGGGTGACAATCCTCCTTACTCCACTTGTCTGACAATTGACAAGTGGAGTTTTTTTTGTTAAACTGTGAGTTGTCTGACAACCCCTCTTTATATATTGGAGAGATGCAATATGGCTACCCTTCTTGTTAAGAATGCCCACGTTTTAGTGACCATGGATACCCAGCGCAGGGAGATTCCCAGCGGTGGTTTTTTTGTTAAAGATGGCTTTATCCAACAGGTTGGCCCCACCTCCGAACTTCCCCAAGAAGCAGACGAAATCCTTGACCTGGCAGGGCACATTGTCCTCCCCGGATTAGTGAACACCCACCACCACTTTTACCAAACTCTAACAAGGGTAGTGCCTGCCGCACAAGACGCCAATCTCTTCAATTGGCTCAAAACCCTTTACCCCATTTGGGCACGGATGCAACCAGAAGATATTTACACATCCGCCAAAATTGCTTTAGCAGAGCTAGCCCTTTCGGGATGCACCACCGCCGCCGACCATCTTTACCTTTACCCCAACGGCTCCCGTCTAGACGATGAAATTCACGCTGCCCATGAGATGGGCCTGCGCTTGCACGCTTCTCGCGGCTCAATGAGCCTGGGAGAGAGCAAAGGCGGACTTCCCCCAGATAGCGTAGTTGAAGACGAAGACGCCATCCTCAAAGATTCCCAACGTCTCATCGAAACCTACCACGATCCCGACCCCGATTCTTTTACCCAAATTGTTTTAGCGCCTTGCTCGCCCTTTAGCGTCACCGGCGACCTTATGCGCCAAAGCGCGGAGCTGGCCCGGGAGTACGGCGTTCAACTTCACACCCACCTAGCTGAAACCGAAGACGAGAACGACTTTTGCCTGGATCTGTTTGGCCATCGCCCCGTGGCGTATATGCAAGAGCTGGGTTGGGTAGGCGAAGATGTTTGGTTTGCTCATTGCGTGCATCTCAACGAAGAAGAAATTAACATTTTCGCCGAACACGGATGCGGCGTAGCGCATTGCCCAAGTTCAAACATGCGCTTGGCTTCTGGCGCGGCGCCCATATTAGACATGCGTGCCAAGGGTATTAACGTCAGCTTGGCCGTGGATGGTTCGGCCAGTAATGATGGTTCACACATGCTGGAAGAAGTTCGCCAAGCCATGCTCCTCTCTCGATTGAGAGCAGGCCTTCAGGGCGCGTCTCGCAGCGGTGACGACGCTGCTCCTATCATGACCGCCCGCCAAGCTTTGGAGCTTGCCACCCTCGGCGGGGCAGCCGTCTTAGGCCGCTCAGATATTGGAGCAATTCAAGCCGGAAAAGTCGCCGATTTCATTGCTATTGACCTCAATCGTGTCGACTACGCTGGCGCTCTTCACGACCCCGTGGCCGCCTTGCCGTTCTGCGCCCCCAACAAAGTAGACTATAACGTAGTTGGAGGAGAATTTGTGGTCAAAGAAGGGCACTTGGTCACAACAGATTTGCCAAAATTAATAGAAATGCATAATAAAGCCGCCCGAAGATTATTAGACGTGTAACTTTTATCACCACGAAAACACAAAGGACACAAAGTTTTTCTTCGTGTTCTTTGAGCCTTTGTGGTGAGATGATTTTAGAGGAATTGACCATGACCGCTCAATCTATTGCCGAACGTACTAAAAACCTAGTCGCAGTTGCCATGGGACGCACCCCCGCTGACCTCGTCATTCGAGACGGGAAATGGGTCAACGTTCAATCGGGAGAAATCATTCCCCACACCGATATCGCCATCACCGGCGAGCGGATTGCTTACGTGGGCGAAGATGCTTCTCACGCCATTGGTGACGACACAAAAATTATTGAGGCCGAGGGACGTTATTTAGTTCCGGGGCTGCTGGATGCTCACATGCACGTTGAATCTGGAATGGTCACCATGACCGAATTCGTGCGGGCAGTTGCTCCCCGGGGAACGACGGGCATGTTCGTTGACCCCCACGAGATAGCCAACGTCTTTGGCCTGGATGGTGTGCGCTTAATGGTGGATGAAGCCGACCAGCAGCCTATTCACGTGTGGGTGCAGATTCCCTCTTGCGTGCCCTCTGCGCCTGGGCTAGAGACGCCCGGAGCCGAATTAGGGCCAAAAGAAGTAGAAGAAGCCATGGCCTGGGAACACGTTATCGGCCTGGGCGAAGTGATGAATTTCCCCGGCGTTTTCATGGGAGACGAAAAAATGCACGCCGAAATGGCTGTCACCCGTGCTGCTGGAAAAACCATCGGAGGGCATTACGCTTCACCCGATTTGGGACTCCCTTTTCATGGCTATGTGGCTGGCGGGCCAGAAGATGATCACGAGGGTACTCGTTTAGAAGACGCTATTGCCCGCGTGCGGCAGGGCATGAAGCTTACCATGCGTTACGGTTCGGGCTGGTTGGATGTAGCCACGCAGGTCAAAGCCATCACCGAAAAAGGCCTAGATCCGCGTCATTTTCTCCTTTGCACTGACGACATCCACGCGGAGACTTTGGTGAACGAAGGGCACATGGATCGTGCTGTGCGGCACACCATAGCCCAAGGCGTTGACCCTCTTACAGTCATTCAAATGGCAACCATCAACACCGCCACACACTTTGGCCTTGCCAAAGATATGGGGCAGATTGCGCCTGGAAGATATGCAGATGTTCTTTTGGTCAGTGATCTCCACCACTTCCGGGCCGAGTTGGTAATTGCCAAAGGCCGGGTTTTGGCCGAAGATGGCAAATGGCTCATTGATCTCCCCAACGTCAACTATCCAGAATGGGCTACTCAATCAGTCCATCTCAAAAAAGATTTGACGGCAGAAGATTTTCGATTGCCGGTCTCCGGTCTCCGGGCTTCACTCGTAGCAAATGTGATTGGCGTCATTGAAAACCAAGCTCCCACCCGGCACTTACGTCTCCTTGTGGAGGCCCAAAATGGCGAAATCAAAGTAGATTTAGAGCGCGATTTAGCCAAAATTGCCCTCGTAGAGCGGCATAAAGCTACTGGCGTGGTGCAAATTGGCCTGGTGCAAGGGTTTGGTTTGGGTGCAAATTGTGCTATTGCCACCACCGTGGCGCACGACTGCCATCACATGATAGTAGTTGGCACAGACGAGGCGCAAATGGCTCAGGTTGCTAACGCGGTGGCAGAGGCAAACGGCGGACAGGCGGCTGTTAAGGATGGCGAGATTATCGGTCAGGTTGAATTGCCCATCGCCGGCCTAATGTCTGATCAGCGAGCCGAGATTGTGGCTGAGAAAGCCGCCACCGTCCTGGAGGGCTTCCGTGCTTGCGGCTCCACGCTTAACAACCCCAATATGCAGCTTAGTTTATTGGCCTTGGTGGTCATTCCTGAGTTGCGCATCTCTGACCTGGGATTGGTGGATGCGGTTAATTTTAAGTTTATTCCTGTTGTGGAAGAAGCAAATAAAGCATGAGCGAAAATAACATTACCCGCACTATCCATAAAAAATTGGGCGTTATTATTAACGCCGCCGAGTCTGGAGAGCGATTGCCTTCTGAGCCAAAATTGGCGGAGAAAATGGGCGTCTCGCGGGCTACATTGCGGGAGGCCATGCGCACCTTTGAAATTAGAGGGATGCTGCGCCGCCAGCAAGGCGTGGGTACGTTTGTCATTCATCCCACCCAGATTTTCGAGAGCGGATTGGAGAATTTGCTTAGTTTGGAAACCTTGGCGGAGAGAATTGGTCTGCCGATTTCTTTGGGGGATGTGGATGTTCAAACCTTGGAGGCTGTGGGAGATGTGTCCGAGAACTTGCGTTTGGAACCCGGTGAGGAGGTGTTGCAAGTTTCGCGCGTAATTCTGGCCGAAGAGCACCCCGTGGCGTTTTTGGTGGATACCCTTCCTATCGGAATCCTTGCCTCAGAGATGTTGACCGATCAATTTACCGGCTCGGTGCTGGATATTTTGATTAAGCGCAACGACCCACCCCTGGCGAGTTCGCGTTGTGAGATCAACGCTGTGGCTGCCCCCAAAAAAGTGGCTCAGGCATTGAACATTCAAAGCCGCGATCCTCTTTTGCGTTTTGTTTCGCTCTTGTATACAGAACAAGGCGAAGCAGTAGACTATTCCTATAGTTATTTTTTACCTGGTTATTTTCATTTCCATATTGTTCGTAGAATTGGGAATGGAATTTAGAATAACAAGTAAAACGTAAAAAGTGAAACACTCACTTATTACTTGTTGTTCAGTACATTTTAGTTTTTTAAAGGAGATTTAAAAATGCGTAGTTTTGCAGGTCGTGATATTTTATCGTTGAAAAATTTTGAACGGAACGAATTTTTCCGTGTATTTGAGGTAGCAGAAGAATTAGAGCCTATTGCTCGTAATCGCAAAAATAGCGATCTTTTGGCTGATAAGACATTGGTAACAGCTTTTTACCAACCCTCCACTCGCACCCGCTTGGCGCACGAAGCCGCCATGCACCGTTTGGGCGGTCATGTAACTGGTTTCTCTGATGCGAAAATGACCCGCGCCGGCGACTTTTATCAAGAATCCATCAAAGATACTTTCAAAATGTTGGAGTTCTACGGTGATATTATCGTGACCCGCCACTTCCAAAAAGGCGCGCCGCACGAAGCCGCAAAATGGGCATCAATTCCCATCATCAATGGTGGTGACGGATGGGGCGAACACCCCACCCAGATTCTCACTGATCTCTACACCGTTCTGCGCGAAAAAGGCACCATTGATGGTTTGCGTTGGGTAGCCGTGGGTGATATGCGAATGCGCACCATGCACTCATTGGGTCACGCCCTCACTCAATTCGACTGCCCCATCACCTTCGTTTCTCCTCCCGGCATGGAAATGCCCGAAGAATACGAAAAAGATTTTGATGCAATGGCTCTCGATTATAAATACGCTGACCATGTTGGCGATGTCATTGCCGATGCCGATGTCATTCTCGTTGAACCCACTATTCAGCCCGATTACACCAAATCTCGAGACGAGCGCACCGGCGATGAAGGCATGACCCCTGCCAATTACAAAATCACTGTTGATTTGCTCAAAAACAAAGCCAAATCGGATGCAATTCTGCTTCACTCCTTGCCCCGCATGGATGAAATTCCTCCCGATGTGGATATTACCCGCTGGTCACGCTACTGGCAAGAAGCATTCAACGGCGTTGTAATGCGCATGGCATTGCTAGCGTTGGTTTCTGGGAAGATGGAGTAAATTAGGGATTAGGAATCAGGGATTAGTGGCTAGGAAACAGTATGTACCTAGTCACTAATTCCCTAATACCTAGCACCCAATACTAATACCTGATTTTAGGAGATTAAATATGATTACCGATTTACGTGGACGCGATTTAATTAGCGACCTTGATTTTTCTAAAGAAGAAGTTGAAACTGTATTAGAAGTTGCTTGGGATTTGAAGATGAAGCGAGCGTTGGGAGAACCTCACGCTCTTTTGCGCGACAAAGTATTGGGAATGTTATTTTTCTTTTCCAGCACTCGCACGCGCTGCTCCTTTGAGGCCGGAATGGCCCAATTGGGCGGGCACGCCGCTTTTGTAGAGAGTCGCACCACCCAGGTTTCTCACGGCGATACCGAAAAAGAACTCGGCGAAATTTTAGGCCGCTATTTTGATGGCATCGCCATCCGCCACTGCGACTGGGGCATTGGGAACAGCTACCTTAATAACGTGGCTTCCGCTTCTCGTTCACCAGTTCTCAATATGCAGTGTGAAATTTATCATCCCCACCAGTGCTTGGCTGACCTGATGACCATCCAAGAGAAAAAAGGCAAAGACCTGCGCGGCAAGAAAATTGTCGTTTCTTGGGCTTACGCATCTTCTTACCTTAAACCGATGTCCGTTCCCCAATCTTTGATTTTGCAGATGCCCCGCTTTGGCATGGATGTTACCTTGTCTCACCCGCCAGAATTCGCGCTTATGCCCGAAATCATGGAGCAAGCTCAAGAACAGGCCGAAAAGTACGGCGTCAAATTTGATGTCGTTCACGATATGGAAGAAGGCTTCGCTGACGCCGATGTTGTTTACGCTAAATCTTGGGGTCCTCTAATGACCACCCAAGATCCAGACGAAGGCAAACGCATTCAAGATCAGTACAAGAACTGGATCACCGACTCCCGCAAGATGGCCTTAGCTGCCAAAGATGCTATCTACATGCACCCCCTCCCCGCTGACCGTGACGTTGAAGTCACCAGCGAAGTGATGGATGGCCCTCAATCGGTTGTCTTTGACCAAGCCGAAAACCGTCTCCATGCCCAGAAAGCCGTAATGGCATTGACGATGAAGTAAGGGCTAGGGAGCAGTGACTAGGGGATTAGGAAACAAGGTTTAGATTATTGAGAGATGTGACGATGGGAGAGCAGAATCAGGAGTATGGATTTGAAAGCTTGGCAAGCTATCAACATAGCTTAAAGTTGTTGAAGGCTGCGTATAAGCTTGCTAAGGGCTTACCAGCTTTTGAACGTTATAATTTTGCTGATCAAATACGACGTTCAGCTTTGAGTGTGACACTCAATATTGCCGAGGGTTATGGCCGCTACCATTATCTTGATAAAATACGTTTTTTTTACATTGCCAGAGGTTCTCTGACTGAGACCCTAAGTGCATTTATTAGTGCTCATCAACTTGGTTATATTGATTATGAACAACTCGAATGGGCACGGGAGATTGAGGCTGAAGCTGAAAAATCTCTTAATGGGTACATTGCCTTTATTCGGAAGCAGCAGCAAGGTAGCAAAGAATTTGGTAATAAATATGTAAGAGAAGAACAACTTGAGTATTGTGATATTCCTTGTCCTGCTAATGAGCTTAATCTCGAAATTTCCTAATCACTAGTTCCCTAGTAACTAGTCCCTGATCACCGCATTTTATAAGGAGTACATTTAAAACATGATCACCCAAAAACGAAAAGTAGCCGTTGTCGCCATTGGCGGTAACTCGCTAATCAAAGACAAACAACATCAGTCTGTAGAAGACCAATACCAAGCAGCTCATGAAACCGCTCACCATATCGCAGATATGATTGAAACCGGTTGGGATATAGCCATTGGGCATGGGAATGGCCCTCAGGTAGGCTTTATCCTCCGCCGTTCTGAAATTGCATCCAAAGAGACAGGAATGCACGAACTCCCTTTGGATGTTTGCGGCGCGGATAGCCAAGGCGCCATTGGGTATGCCTTGCAACAGAATTTACAAAATGACCTCCGCAAACGTGGCATTTCAAAACCCGTAGCCACCGTAATTACCCAAGTTCGCGTTGACGCGGACGATCCCGCTTTCCAGACTCCAGCCAAACCCATCGGCACTTTCATGGATGAGACCGAAGCCAAGAAACGTGCCCAAGAATTGGGCTGGGATGTAGTGGAAGACGCCGGACGTGGTTGGCGCCGAGTTGTGGCTTCTCCTCTGCCGCAGGAAGTTGTGGAATTGGAAGCCGTTCAATCTCTGATTGACGCTGGGACGGTAGTCATCACCGTGGGGGGAGGCGGTATCCCTGTTATCCAAACGGAAGACGGCCTAAAAGGCACTGCGGCTGTGATTGATAAAGACTTCGCCTCCGCTTTCTTGGCTAACGCAATTGATGCTGATTTATTGCTCATCTCTACCGCGGTAGAGAAAGTAGCCCTCAATTTTGGTAAACCAAACCAGGAATGGATTGACGAAATGACGGTCGCTGAAGCTAAGAAATATCTTGCCGAAGGGACGCACTTCGCCAAAGGTTCCATGGAGCCAAAAATAAGAGCCATTGTCAAATTCTTAGAAGCTGGCGGCAAAAAAGCTCTTATCACTGACCCTAAAAACATTGGCCGTGCTCTAAAAGGCGAAACTGGGACACATATTGTTCCTTAGCCTTACTTGGTATTCTCAACGCGCATAATCGCTAATCTTATTCGGCGAATTATTTGATGCTTATTTTCTACCATCGTCAGAGTTCTTGAAGTGCGATAAAATTGTTTTGGCAAAGCAGATGAATTTTGCTATGTTTGAAGATCATTAGAGCGTCCGATTTGTAGAAAGAACCAAGGAGGTGATTGCACCCTAAAGTTTGTTGATTTTGTTTGAACCTATCCTATTTAATTTGATGATTTAGAGGAGAATAAATGAAGACTAGAAAATTATGGTTAGTATTAAGTTTGTTGCTTGTCACAATTCTTTTGCTGACAGCTTGCAAAACTCCTGAAGCCGAACAACCCGTTGTTGAAGAAGCTGAAGAAGTCGTTGAAGAAGCAGAAGAAGTGGAAGAAACAGGAGAAGAAGGCGGCTATCAAATTCCTGCCGTTGAGGAAGGAAAATTCAATGTGGCTTTCGTTTATGTTGGCCCGCATGATGATGGCGGCTGGACTCAAGCTCACGATGTTGGACGTGAATACGTTCAGAACAATGTGGATAATGTACATACCGCTTATGTTGAGATAGTGGCCGAAGGCGCGGACGCCGAACAGGTCATCCGCTCCCTAGCCCGTAAAGGCTTTGACGTAATTTTCACCACATCCTTTGGGTATATGGACGCTTCCGAGATTGTAGCTTCTGAATTCCCCGATGTAGACATCATTCATCTCACTGGCTTCAAAGCCAATGGTGATAACTTTGGGAACTTGATGGGTGCTATGGAAGATATGAAATACCTGGCCGGCATGTTGGCTGGTTCCCGCACAAAAATGGATGGCAATGACAAAATTGGTTATATCGCCACCTTCCCCATCCCCGAAGAACTGCGTTTAGGCAATGCTTTTGCCTTGGGTGTTCAGCAAACCTGCTCCGAATGTACCGTAGATGTGCGTTGGATTTTCACCTGGCACGACCCCATCAAAGAGCAGGAAGCCGCTCAATCTCTCTTTGACGCTGGCGCTCAAGTGGTCATGACCGGCGCTGATACGCCTGCTCCGGCTCAGGTTGCTCCCGAAGGAAAATGGGGCATTACCTATGACTACTCTGGAAACTGCACCGTTGATGCTTGCCTCACCTCCATGTACTGGAACTGGGGACCCATCTATGCTGATATCGTTGAGAAATCTCGCAATGACGAATGGGTAGGCGGTTGGGAATACTTTGACGCCGACGCTGGCGGCATGGGCCTTTACGGCTTCATGGAAGGCGAAACACTTCAACCTGGCGTTGCTGAGCTTCCCGAAGCGGATCTAGCTCTTGTTCGTGAAACCCTAGATGCGATGTTGGCGGGCGAGTTTACTCGCTTTGACGTTTTCTCTGGCCCCATCACGGACAACCAAGGTAACCTTATCTTAGCCGAAGGCGAACACCTCGAACAACTTGATCTCGATGGTTTCAAAGAATTTGGCAGCGATTGTGAAACCTGCATGTACTGGTGGAACGAGAACATCACCGCCGAATTGCCTGAATTAGACTAGTATTCTGTGATCTTTACCCCAAAGATGGCTTGCGCGTTGAGCCATCTTTGGGAGTTTGTTTGGCCAATTCCCAGAGTGTGAGAAAGTTTTGTCACGGGCACAGAAAATAACTCACAAGGCCGCAGTGAATTTGTGCTAGCTATAATCGTTCCGCTGATGCCTGCCCCCTGATCCCTAGTGTAACCAAAAAGGTAACCGCTTATGTCATCAACCGTTCCTGCCGTTGAAATGAAAGACATAGTAATTCGCTTTCCGGGTGTACTTGCCAATGATCATGTTAATTTAACATTGCGCAAGGGAGAAATTCATGCTTTATTAGGAGAAAATGGAGCCGGAAAAAGCACACTTATGAATGCTTTGGCTGGATTATATAAACCAGTCTCGGGCACTACAGAAGTGAATGGAGAATTGGTAGATTTTAATTCTCCTAAAGACGCAATAGCCAAAGGAATTGGCATGGTGCATCAGCACTTTAAGCTAGTTCCTACTCACACTGTCACAGAAAACATTCTCTTGGGCATGGATGAACCACGCTTTTTCATGCGGTTGAAGAAATACAACAAAAAGATATTGGAGCTAGAAGAATTGTACGGGTTATACGTTGACCCCGAAGCTAAAATTTGGCAGTTGCCGGTAGGCGCCCAGCAGCGTGTGGAAATTCTTAAAATTCTATATCGTGGCGCTGAAATCCTAATTATGGACGAACCCACTGCAGTCTTAGCCCCTCAGGAAATTGACGATTTGATGGCTACCATGCGCTCTATGGCCGAGCAAGGCAAATCGATCATTTTTATCAGCCACAAATTGCATGAAGTGACCGCAGTCGCTGATAGGGTGACAGTTCTCCGAAAGGGGAAAGTCACCGCCCAGGGTCAAAGCACCAAAGGACTAACCAAAAGGAATTTAGCTCAACTGATGGTTGGCAGAGATGTCGTTTTTAGCGTAAAGAAAGAAGACAGAGAAGCAGGGCCTGTCGTTTTGACTATGAAAGACGTCCACGCGAAAAACAACAAAGGTTTGCCCGCTTTGCGTGGTGTCTCTTTGCGAATTCATAAGGGAGAAATTTTAGGTATTGCCGGTGTTGGCGGCAATGGACAGAGCGAATTGGCCGAAGTGATTACGGGCCTGCGCGAATGTGAAGGTCTAATTGAAATTAACGGCGAAGAAATTAGCAACCAACCCCCTATTATAGCCATCGAATGTGGCGTTTCTCATATTCCAGAAGATAGAACAGCAGTCGGTTCGGCTCCTAGTTTGAGCATCACCGAAAACGCGATTATGAAAGGTTATTGCCAAGACCCAATAGGCAATGGATGGAGCATTAACTTCGCCAAAGCTGGTGAACACGCTCGAAATCTGAAAGAAAAATACAACATCCTTGCCCCCAACGTTAAAACCCCGGCTGGCAAGCTATCGGGCGGAAATCTTCAAAAATTGATTTTGGCTCGAGAAATTTCTTCAGCCCCTCGCCTAATAGTTGCCATGCAGCCTACTCGCGGCCTAGATGTAGGAGCAATAGAAGCTGTCCAATCCTTGCTCCTTGAACAACGACAATTAGGAACAGCTATCTTATTGATTTCAGAAGAACTAGACGAATTACTATCTCTTAGCGATCGTATTTCTGTCATCTCTGATGGCAAAATAATGGGCACTGTGCTTGCCGAAGATGCCGATATAGACGAAATTGGCATGATGATGACCGGGTCTAGTAGAGAAGGGAGTAATTAAATGGCTATGCGTTTGAAAGTTGAAAAACGAGTCGATGTTCCCAAATGGTTGCCGTTGGCAACTTCTGTCGGATCGGTTGTGCTTGCCTTCATTCTCGGTGGAATTATCTTTAAAATTGTCGGCGGGGAACCAATTAAAGCCGCAAAATATTTATTCCAGGCTGTTTTTGGCAGTTGGGCAGTTTTCTCCGACACTATGGTTAAAGCTACCCCGCTAATCCTTATTGGCGTAGCCTGCGCTATTGCCTTTAAAATGCGTCTTTGGAATATTGGCGCCGAGGGCCAATTCTACGCTGGAGCATTCGGGGCCAGCCTAGTGGTACTTATCCCCATCGTTCCCCTTGAAAGTACCCCTAAATTTATCGTCATCGGTCTGATGATGCTTTTCGGTATGATTGCCGGTGCAATTTGGGGCTTTATTCCTGGCTATCTGAGAGCCAAATACAAAGTCAACGAAATCATCACCACCCTCATGCTCAACTACATCATTATCAATTGGAACAACTTTTGGATTTTCGACAAATGGAGCGATAGAGGATTTCAGATGACTGCCAGCTTTGACCGTGTAGCTTGGCTTCCCCGCCTCGCCGATTACGCTAAAGAATTCAAAGCATTCTCAGGCGTGACCCTGCACCTAGGCGTTCTTTTCGGCATCATCGCGGCCATAATTGTATGGTGGATATTCAAATACAGCCGCTGGGGATACGAAATTAAATTAATAGGCGACAACCCCGATGCTGCCCATTACGCTGGAATTAGCATCTCCAAGAACATTATTTTAGTGATGGCATTCTCCGGCGCGCTGGCTGGATTGGCTGGTATGTCAGAAATAAGCGGCGTTGTGCATCGCTTACAGGAAAGCATTTCACCAGGTTACGGCTTTACCGGTATCATAGTCGCTTGGCTGGCTAAACTAAATCCCTTTGCCATTATCCCAGTATCTGTACTATTTGCAGGGCTTATCGTGGCCGGGCGTGAACTTCAACCCGCCGGTCTTTCATTCCTGCTTCAGGGCATTATTCTCTTTATGCTCATCAGCAGCGATGTCTTTTTGCGCTATAAAATCCACATTCTGCGTACCGATGAGGAGAAGGAGACAACATGAACTTTACCATCATCTTACACGCCGGAATCGCCACCGGCACAGTCTTGCTTTTTGCGGCAATTGGAGAAATTTTCACCGAACGTTCTGGCATCCTCAATTTGGGCGTAGAAGGCATGATGCTCCTGGGAGCCATGGCTGGATTCTCCGCTTCCCTGTCCACCGGAAACGCATGGCTGGGCGTGCTTGTCGCCATGTTCGCCGGAGGAATGTTGAGCCTTGCCCATGGTGTGGTCACCATCCACTTCCAAGCCGACCAAGTAGTCAGCGGGCTTTCCCTAACCTTCCTCGGCACCGGCCTAGCCCTTGTTTTAGGCGAAGGATTGACCGGGCAAAATCCTCCCCTCCTCCTAGACTACAACATCCCCCTTTTGGAATCAATCCCTGTCATTGGCCCCGCCCTTTTCCAAGATCATGGAATATTGGTTTACGTGGGTTACCTAATTGCTCCCCTGGCCTGGTTCTACATTAACAAAACACGCCCTGGAATGCACTTGCGAGCCGTAGGGCAAAAACCTTCTGCCGCGGACTCTGTAGGCGTCAACGTTTACGGTATTCGCTACCTTTACACCTTTGTCGGTGGATGTTTGGCTGGCCTAGCAGGGGCCATTATCAGCCTTTCCGTTTCCCCAGGCTGGTACAGCACCCAAACCACCTCTGGTCAAGGCTGGATTGCGGTTGCCCTGGTGATCTTTGCCCAGTGGAATCCCCTCCGTGCCGCTCTGGGCGGATACCTCTTTGGCATGTTGCGCCGCCTGATTTTGGACTTGCAAGGCCCTCGCATCTTGTTGGGCTTTGCCAACCCCCTATACATCAACTCAAACTACAGCTTCTTCCTAATCATGATGCCCTATCTCTTGACTATCATCGCCCTCATTTTCGGCTCGCGGGCCGTAGCTAAGAAACGCGCTGGGTCGCCTTCAGCTTTAGGATTGCCCTATGTGCGCGGCGAGCGGGGTAAATAAGGAATCGGTAAGACCTCCGAAGTTTCCAAAACCTCGGAGGTCTTGTCAGATTAGTTTTTATACGAGGAAATTTTCTTACATGAAAAAATTTATTGGCTACAAATGTTCGGTTTGCGGAACCGAATATGCACCTAAGGATGTCATGTACACTTGCCCAGCAGATGGCGGGATATTAGACGTTATTCTGGACTATCAAGCCCTGCGGGAACTTCCGGCGGAGGAATTGATCCTTAGCGGGGAAGAGTCTCTCTGGCGCTACTTCCCCCTTTTGCCGGTATCCACGCTTATAGGTGAGGGGACGCCACTTCGGGCCGCTGGCTGGACCCCAGCCTATTCCCCTCCCCAACTGCGAGAACGCCTGGGTTTGCACAATCTCTGGATAAAAGACGAAAGCTCCAATCCCTCCGCCTCTTTCAAAGATCGCGCCAGCGCGTTGTTGGTAGCCCGTGCCCGTGAAATAGGAGCCGATGTGATCGTCACCGCTTCCACCGGCAACGCCGGAGCAGCCCTGGCCGGGATGGCAGCCGCTGTAGGGCATAAATCAGTCATCTTCGCGCCCAAGTCTGCGCCCCCTGCCAAAATTGCGCAACTGCGCGTTTACGGGGCTACGGTTATTCTCGTTGACGATAACTACGACGCCGCTTTTAAACTCTCCTTAGAGGCCTCGCAAGCATTCGGTTGGTACAACCGTAACACAGGCTACAATCCATTCACCGCCGAAGGTAAAAAGACCGCTGCTTTCGAGATATGGGAGACCGTCCTTGCCAAAAACGACTTTGACCGCCCCGCGTGCGTCTTCGTTTCCGTTGGAGATGGCAATATAATCTCTGGCATTCATAAAGGCTTCAAAGATTTATATGAAATTGGTCAAATAGAACGCATGCCGCGCATCTTCGGCTGCCAATCCGCCGGCTCGGCAGCCATTGCCAACGCCTACGCGGCTGGCAACGAGAACATCATTGCCGTTGCCGCCGACACTCTGGCCGACAGCATCTCTGTCAACTTGCCCAGCGATGGCTTGCGCGCGCTCCGAGCCGCTACCCAAACCAATGGCGCGTATATTGTCGTTGAGGACAAGGCCATCTTAGAAGCTATTACAGACTTGGGCAGCGTGGGTATTTTTGCTGAACCTGCCGCCTCCACCGCCTACGCCGGACTTAAGAAAGCTGTTCACGAAGGGCTAATTACTCCCCAAGACCCCGTCATTGTCATGAGCACCGGCTCTGGCCTCAAAGACGTTAAAGCCGCCATGCAAGCCGCTGGCCAAGCTCCCGTCATTGAACCAACACTGGATGCTGTGAAAGAGTTGCTCGCATGAAACCCTCAAACCAATCTACCAATATACCAACATTCTCAATTATCGCCCCAATCTATAACGAAGCAAAAAACATCCCTGAGCTATACCGCCGCGTTAGCGAAGTGATGAATAGCAGTGGTGAATCATGGGAACTGGTGATGGTGGATGACGGTTCCAGCGATGGCTCTACAGACCTGATGCGCGAATTAGGCGCAGAAGACTCTCGTGTGCGTCCGGTAATCTTCGCTCGCAATTTTGGACATCAAATTGCCGTTACCGCTGGCATGGATTACAGCCGAGGTGAAGCGGTGGTGGTCATTGACGCTGACCTCCAAGACCCGCCCGAAGTCATCCTTGAGCTGATAGCCAAATGGCGGGAAGGTTACGAGGTGGTTTACGCCGTCCGAACCGAACGAGAGGGCGAGAGTTGGTTTAAGCTTTTCACTGCCTCGGTCTTTTACCGTCTAATTCAACGCATCACCGATGTTGATATTCCCCTTGATACCGGCGACTTCCGTTTGGTGGATAGAAAAGTAGTGGATATCATGGGGCAAATGCGCGAGCGGCACCGTTTTTTGCGCGGGATGTCTTCTTGGATAGGCTTTAAGCAAATTGGCGTGGAGTATGAACGCGCCGAACGCTTTGCCGGAGAAACAAAGTACCCGCTGCGGAAGATGATTAAATTTGCTAGTGATGCTATCACTGGTTTTTCATACTTCCCCTTGCAACTTGCTACTTATATTGGTTTTGTCGCGGCTGGTTTTAGTTGCCTGGCAATCCCTGTCGTGATAGCCTTGCGCCTGGCGGGGTCGCGTGCCTTTTACGGCCAGGCTTCTACCCTTATCGCCGTCCTTTTCCTCGGCGGCGTACAGCTTATCTCCCTGGGAATCCTGGGGGAATATATAGGGCGTTTGTATGATGAAGCAAAGGGTCGTCCCCTCTACGTCGTTTGGGATGCCCCAGAGGAATGAAGAATAATGAGTAAAACGTAAAAAGTAAGATTTCGTCTCTTGCTTGCCATGATACCCCAACAACGCAAGAGTGACATTCGTGAAAAAGCAATGCTCTACCAAATTGAAGCAGACTCTTCACTAAACTATGAACTCTTACTAGGCACCCTTCTTACCAAGATTCCCATGCCTTAATTACTCATTACTTATCACTTATCACTTTAGTACGAAAGGAAAAAACATGATTGATTTAACAATGCACGAAGAACAATTAGAACGAGCAGTACAACGAGCACGGGAACGGAATATTATCATTCCCACCTTTGCCCAGATGAAGAACCCTGATTTGATTCCTGACAGCATTAAAGAGGATTTGTCTCCGCTTGGCCTTTGGGATATCACCTCACGTAACCTGTTCCGCATCACTTGGAAAAACGAGCCGGTCTCGTCCGGGGGCAAATTTGGGGGCGTCAATTACATTGAGCTTCCCTCTAGCCTAACTGGTGTAGAGGCACGGATTATTGCCCTGGTAGGGAAATGGTTCCCCACCGGAGCGCACAAGGTTGGAGCCACTTTTGGGTGTCTCGTTCCACCGCTGGTTACAGGTCAGTTTGACCCTTCGTTCCACCAAGCGGTTTGGCCTTCCACCGGCAATTATTGCCGGGGCGGGGCTTATGATTCCACGTTATTGTCTTGTGAGTCGATAGCCATTCTCCCTGAAGAAATGAGCCGCGAGCGCTTCGAATGGCTCCAAAAAGTGGCTGGAGAAGTGATTGCCACGCCAGGTTGCGAAAGTAATGTCAAAGAAATTTTTGACAAAGTATGGGAACTGCGCGCGACACGGGATAATATCTTTGTCTTCAATCAGTTTGAAGAGTTTGGGAACTACCTTTGGCATTATGATGTTACTGGTCACGCTATGGAGGAAGTTTTGCAAGAGGTGCTTGGCCCGCGAGATGAGTACCGTGGCTTGGCACTGACCACTGGTTCCGCCGGAACCATTGGGTGCGGGGATTATATGAAGCAGCTTTTCCCCGCCAGCAAGAATGCCGCTGGTGAAGCTTTACAATGCCCCACTTTGTTAGAAAATGGTTATGGTGGCCACCGCATTGAAGGTATTGGCGATAAGCATGTACCCTGGATTCACAATGTTAAGAATACGGATATGCTGATAGCCATTGATGATAATGATGTGGTTAATTTGGCGCGTTTGTTCAATGAACCTGCCGGACGTAAGTTCTTGGTAGAGCAAGGCGTTCCTGAAGAGATAGTTGGCAAATTAGATCTGTTAGGCTTCTCAAGTATTGCTAATACGCTTATGGCTATTAAGATGGCTAAATATTACGAGCTTGATGAAAATGATGTTATCCTCACCGTGTGGACTGACTCCATGGAGCTTTACCAGAGCCGTCTGGCGGAAATGCACGACGAATTTGGCGAGTACACCGAAGTAGACGCTGCCGTCCATTTTGCCCGCGACCTGAAAGGAATTTCCATTGATTACCTCAAGGAACTAACCTACGCAGACCGCCGCCGGGTGCATAACTTGAAGTACTTCACCTGGATTGAACAGCAAGGCAAGACTTACGAAGAAATTCTGGAACAATGGTACAACGACGAGTACTGGACTGATTACCAGAAGCAAATCCCCGAGATTGATGGGTTGATTGAAGAGTTTAACGCGAAAGTTGGTTTAGTGTAAGCTGAGATATGTTTTCTAAATTAGTAATTATTCACTCCCCTTCCGCAAATGTTCAATGACGTGTCATTCTGAGAGCGTTTTTCTCGAAGAATCTCCTATGTTTACGAGAGGGAGACTCTTCGTTCACTAATCTTAGCTCCGCTA
>Ga0164318_10000752_pt1 | contig 26396 bp, 21 predicted proteins | sample GuaBasSedimGuay9_FD_113734 | JGI IMG/M metagenome (GOLD analysis project Ga0164318, IMG submission 113734) | Subseafloor sediment microbial communities from Guaymas Basin, Gulf of California, Mexico - Guay9, Core 4571-4, 0-3 cm | ecosystem: Environmental > Aquatic > Marine > Hydrothermal vents...
CATCAAGTTCATAAAACCACGGTATATAGGTTACCGAAACGGCATGGCTGGCGGAAATGGTTCCCCGGCCATTTCCTTGCCGGGCTCTCTGGTGGCCTGCAAAGCGTTAAACTCCGGGGGTGTCGGGGCCACGCTTTCACATTAATTTGGTCGGACGGTCTTCGGTCTGGACTGCACTCCCGGGCCTGCGGCAATGACTTTGCCTTGTAACTTTTCTTTGAGCCGGTAACTCTCCCAATCACAGGCAATGATGACCGACCGGCGTTCCTGCCGCGCCGCCAAGACCGGGAATAATAATTCAGCACCTTCCTTGGAAAAAGGAACAGCACCTCGCTTCCCGACGTTTCGAGCTTTAATAAATAAGGAACAACACCTTCAGCAGCCCAGGTGCTTCGGGTTGCTTGGATTATTACCTCCTGACCATTATTCTGCCAGGCTAAGCAAGAAATACCGGTAGTTTTTAAGTATAAAGAAAATTAATAATTGAGCTCCCGGATTGAGATAAAGCAGCGATCGGCTTGCACTAAAATAAGGGTAATGGTAAGATATCGTTAAAAATACTTTCAAGATCAAGACAGGCCCATCAAGATGACTCTGTTATCCCGCTTAAGTCAGATCCACATCCGCACTCTTATCCTGAGCATTATCGTTACTGCGCTGGTGATCTCCTCTGCCTTTTTCTTTCTCGGACAGCGGATCCGACAGCGGGTGGAAAACCTGGTCACCGAGCAATTTAATCAACAGCAACTGATGCTGGGCCGCAAAATCGCTGACAGCATTGAATTCTATTTTGACGTTCTGGAAACCGAAATGCTCAGTTATCCTCACTTCTATGTGACGGAATTGCAGTCTTTGAATGTGTTGAGGATCTATATGCGGCAGCATTTCATCCATTTGCAGACTTTGGGCATCATTGAGGTACGAAAATACGACGCTAATGGTCAATTAGAATACTTTTATGGTCAAGGCTCGCCTTACCAACCGGTGCAGACCCGTAATCTAAGCTCCAAATACCAGAATTGGGCTCAAGATCCCCAGCATCAAGGGAAGGTATACCTGACTACCACCTTTTCATGGCCTGATGCCCCTTGGCCCGGCCGCAAAGTAATGGCCATGTTAACGCCTCTTTATTATCCGCAGGCTGGCTCCTCGGAAGGTCCCCAGAGCCAAGCCAAACAATTTGCCGGTACCATTGAATTGATCTTCGATCCCTATTATATTTGCCGGGAAGCCACTAAGGGGGTGCAGTCCGGCCAGACCGGATACGCCTGGATCATCGATGCCGATGGCACCCTGCTGGCTCATTATGAAACTGATTTTTTAGGCAAAGATGCCATCCAGGTCAGGAAACAGCGGGGTCCGGGATTATCCTTTGAAAGACTTCAGAAAATCCAGACCAGGCTCCTGAAAGGTGAAGAGGGGACGGATTGGTATGAGTCCGGCTGGCATCGGGAGCGACTCGGGCGGATCAAAAAGTTAGTGGCTTATGTCCCCGTCCGTTTTGACCGGGGATTGATCCGTGGAGTGGTAGCTGTTGAAAATCGTCAGCACAATTTATGGGGCGTGGCGGTGGTTGCTCCGGTGGAAGAGGTCTATGGCCTGATCAGGAATTTTCAGACCCAGGAAGGTATCCTGTCGGGGTTTTTCTTCCTGTTGATCTTGGTTATCAGCGGGGTGTTGATCGGGACGGTCATCACCTGGAACAAGGCCCTGGCCAAGGAAGTCGAACTCAAGACCGAAGCCCTGCGACAGAGTCATGAACGGCTGTTGCGCTCCGAGCGCTTTGCTGCCGTGGGCGAAGCTGCGGCTTATGTCAGCCACGAGATCAAAAATCCCCTGATGGTGATCGGTGGCTTTGCTCGCCAGTTGGAACATACTCCCCAGCTTAAGGAAAAGGATCGCGAAAAACTCAAAATCATGGGCGACGAAGTAGCCCGACTGGAGAACTTTTTAGGCGATTTGCGGGATTTCACCCGGCCCCAGCCGCCCGCTAAACAACCGGTTAGCCTTAATGATATTGTCCATGAAGTTGAAGAGCTGATGCGAGAGGCGGCCCAGGACTGCGGGGTAGAGCTTAAGACTTCTCTGAAGCCCGACCTGCCGCTGGCTCGATTAGATGTCAATCAGATCAAACAGGTATTAATCAACCTGATCAAAAACGCCATCGAAGCCACCGAGGGACAAGGCCATGTCCTGATTTCCACCTGGTTCCAAGATGAGCACCTCCACCTGTCAGTGCAGGATGATGGCAAAGGTATCCAGTCGGAAATCTTGAGAGATATCTTCGATCCATTTTTTACTACTAAAAAGGCGGGGACCGGCTTAGGCTTATCAGTGATCAACAAAATCATTGAAGATCACCAGGGCACCATTAGCGTGGAGAGCACTGTCGGCCAGGGGAGTACCTTTACGGTGATTTTGCCTTGTGACCATTCAGAGGCCCAGCATGCCTACTCCCACCCCTCCTAACGCCGGTCCCTCCTCCCAGGAAAAGGAATACCAGCGTCGGCGTCGGGAACGGGTCATCATATTTATCATCTTCTTATTAATTGTGATTATTACCTATGTGGAGGTCCGACTGGTAAGCCGCGGCGGCGAGCCGGTGACCGGCAGCATGTTGGCCTTCGGCCTGGTCAATATCAATACTATCCTCCTGTTGTTGCTCATCTTTTTAATTTTCCGCAATCTGTCCAAACTGTTTTTGGAGCGCCGCCGGAGAATATTCGGCTCGCGGCTGCGGGTGCGTTTGGTGCTCACCTTTGTCACCCTATCGCTGCTGCCGACCTTGCTGATGTCCTTTGTCGCTTTTCAGTTTATTGCCAATCGGGTGGAATATCAACTGGATAGCCGGGTAGAGCAATCCCTCAAAAATGCTCTGGCTCTAAGCCAGGAATATTATCAGGGCATGGAGCGCAAGGTGCATGCCTGCAGTCGGGTCCTGGCGCGTGAAATTAACGACCAGGGGTTATTGGCCCCGGAACAGGCCCCGGCGCTGGCCGCCTTCCTGGCTCAGGCTCAGACCGAGTATCATCTTACCGGCATCGAGATCTTTGATCAACAGGGCAACCTCTTAAGCCAATCGCCTCCGCCCCCCAGAGGGGAGTTGCCGCCGACCGACAACGAGCTTTTACAGTCTGCTGCGGGGCAGGAAGCGGCCCAGGTCCACCGGCAGATAAGCGATCAAGGCGAGGTCCTGCAAGGTTTAACACCCTTGGGGTCCAATCCTATGACCGAAATTCCCAAGGCTTATCTGGTAGTTAGTCAGCTAATTCCCAAGCCCCTGCCCGCGCAAATCGCCGGAATCGCCCGGGGGGTATCAGATCTCCGAGATCTACAGCTGTTGTTGCGGCCGGTACGGGTCAGCCATTATATCGCCCTGCTGATCGTCACTCTGCTGGTAATTATGTCGGCCATCTGGCTGGCCCTGTATATGGCCAAAGAAATCACTACGCCGATTCAGCAACTGGCCGAAGGCACCCTCAAGGTGGCCGACGGGAACTATAATATTCACATTGATCTGGAGGGCCGGGATGAGATCGGCTTTCTGGTCCAATCCTTTAACAAAATGACCCAGGACCTTCAGCACAGTCGGGCCCAGTTGGCCGCGGCCAATCAACAACTGTCCCAGAGTAACGAGGAATTGGAAGCGCGGCGGCAATATATGGAGATTGTGCTGAAAAACGTGGCGGGCGGGGTCATTTCGTTAGACGCTGACAACCGCATAACCACCATCAACGATTCGGCTCAGATGATGCTGGGAGTGCGGGCCGAGGAGGTTTTAGGGCGCAATGGCCGGGAGTTATTGTCGGCCGACCCGTTTGATAAAGTGGCCGAGGTCATTGCCCAGGCCCGGGGTTCCAGCCGCGGCAGCCTGGAAAAATCAATACATCTGCATTTACCGGATCGAACCCTGTCTTTGCTGATTAAACCCACGGTATTGAAGGATGATCAGGGCGATTATCTGGGCGTGGTGGTGGTATTCGAAGATTTAACTGAACTGGAGCGGGCCCAACGCCTGGCCGCCTGGCGCGAGGTCGCCCGCCGCATTGCCCATGAGGTCAAAAACCCTCTAACCCCCATCCAATTATCGGCACAACGTCTGTGGCGACGCTATGCCGATCGGTTCGGCGCCGACGGCCAGATTTTTCGGGAATGCACCCAGATGATCATCAACCAGGTGGAAGAACTGAAAAATTTGGTCAATGAATTTTATCAATTTGCCCGCTTCCCCCAGCTTACCCTGACCCCCTGTGACCTCAATGCCTTGATTAATGAGACCATGATTCTCTATCAAGAAATGCAATCCCAGATCAGCCTGGAATTTCACCCCGACACCTCACTAGCCCCAGTACCGCTGGATCGGGAACAGATTAAGCGGGCGTTGATGAATCTATTGGACAATGCGGTGGCCTCCCGCTCCGAATCGGTGGCTATACACCTCAGCAGCCGCCAGGACTTGGATCACCACCGGGTAGAGGTGGTGATCGCCGATAACGGTGCCGGGATCTCGGACCGCGACAAACCACGCGTCTTTGAACCCTATTTTTCCACCAAACGGAGTGGCACCGGCCTGGGTCTGGCCATTGTGCAATCCATCATCACCGAACATCAGGGCAGTATCCGGGTGGAGGATAACTACCCCCAGGGGAGCCGTTTTATTATTGAACTCCCCCTTAGCCGGTAGAAGTTGATGGCCAAAACTATCCTGGTAGTGGACGACGAACCTAACATCCTGAGCACCGTTTCCGGGATTTTGCAGGACGAAGGGTTCGAGGTGCTGACCGCCCTGGAGGGGGAAACCGCGCACAATCTGGTGGCCGAAGAATCACCGGACCTGGTGCTGCTGGATATTGCCTTGCCCGGTCAGGACGGCCTGGAAATCTTAAAGCAACTCAAAGGAAACTATCCTCTCTTGCCAGTGGTCATGCTGTCCGCCTATGGCAGCGTCGAAAACGCGGTGCAGGCCACCCGCCTGGGGGCCTATGACTTCATTGAAAAACCCCCGCACGCCGATAAAATTATCCTGACGGTGCGCAATGCCCTGGAAATGGCCCGACTTACCGAGGAAAATCTCCGGCTGCGTCAGAAGGCCACGCCCGCTCAGGAAATCATCGGCAAAAGTCCGGCTATCCAGACCCTCCGCGAACAGGTCCAGATCGTCGCACCGACCAATGCCTGGGTGCTGATCACCGGCGAAAACGGCACCGGCAAGGAGTTGGTCGCCCGGGCCATCCATCGCCACAGTAAACGCCGCCATAAGGCCTTTGTCGAAGTCAATTGCGCCGCCATCCCCGAGGAATTGATTGAGAGCGAACTCTTCGGCCACGAAAAGGGGGCCTTTACCGGCGCCGCCAGTAAACGCCGGGGGAAGTTTGACCAGGCTCACGAAGGCACCCTGTTCCTGGACGAGATCGGCGATATGAGCCTCAAAACCCAGGCCAAGGTGTTGCGCATTCTCCAGGAGCAACGCTTTGAACGGGTGGGGGGCAGCCGCCCCATCCAGGTGGACGTGCGGGTGATCGCCGCCACCAATAAAAATCTTGAAGAGGAGATTGAACGGGGGACTTTTCGGGCCGACCTGTACTACCGCATCAATGTCATCCCCATCCAGGTGCCGCCCCTGCGGGAACGCCGCCAGGATATTCCGCTGCTGATTGAATATTTTTTAAAGGACCTGGCCACCGAACCCGAAGGCCAACAAAAGATCATTACTCCCGAGGCGGTGGAAATCCTCCAGAATCAGCCCTGGCCGGGCAATGTGCGGGAACTGAAAAATTGTATCCAACGCCTGGCCATCCTCAGCCACGGCTGGGTCATCGATGTCGAACACCTGCCGCGGGAGCTGCGTCAGGTCGGATCAGACCCGGAGGAGGGCTGGCCCTTCTTTCAGCTCAGCTCCTTGAAGGAGGCTCGGGCCCGGTTTGAGCGCGAATTCATCCGGCGCAAACTGGCCGAATATCAAGGCAGCGTCAGCCTTACCGCCGAAGCCATCGGCCTGGAGCGTTCCCACCTCTATAAAAAAATGCGGGCCTACGGCCTGGACCCAGGCCTGGAACGTGAAGCAAGCGAAGGAAATTAAGCAGTTATGTTTGGCTGATACCAAGTGGTTTTCAAAAAGCTATTTCCCCTTAATTGAAGGGGCGTGATAAATCACGCCCCTTATAGTCTGGCAGCGTTTCTTGATAGTTTTTGCGCCGAGCGGTCAGGTCCCGCCAGCGTCGGACCTCCAGCGGCGGAATGAAACTGGCGCGCCGCAGGCCATGGCGCCAAAGTCCGGCCAACCATTGGCTGTCGGCCACGTCAGTCTTGCGGCCGGGAACATTCTGGATGTGTCGGGCATTGACCAGAACCACCTGGACGCAACCTTCCAAGATATTATGCCCCGGTTGCCACTAAACCCCAGTGCTTGCCAGGGCGACAAGCGGACAGCCATGCTCCCGAAGCCAATCCCGCAGTCGGAGCAATTGATCCGTCAAAGTGCCAAATTCCGCCATTGCCAAATCATCCAAGCCATCTTCGCCGGGGAACCGGAGGCAGGCGGAAACAATTTGTTTATCATGTTTATGAGCCCTGACTACCATCCATCTAGGTATTTTTGCTTTGGCAGCTGAAAAGAGGTCAGCTGGGGCTCCTTTATTTGGCCGGCATTCTCATTCTTCGTTGTGTCCCAAAGGACATGAGCGTTGGTATAAATCTCGCGGGGTTTATGAACGGGGATTAATAAGGCCAAGTTGGTGGTCTCAGATCAGGCAAAATCGAAACCGACCACATTGCCGTTGATCTACGAGCAACTTTTTTATATAAAACAGGAAATGGCGGAAAATCTGGTAGAGGTCCGAAGTTTAAGTAAATATTTTAATGTCTCCAGTCCTTGGGGGGCCGGCCGCCTCTATCTAAAAGCGGTGGATGGGGTCAGTTTTCAGATCAAGGCCGGGGAGACCCTGGGGCTGGTGGGAGAATCGGGCTGCGGCAAATCAACCCTGGGCCGGTTGATCCTGGCGCTGCTGCCGCCGACCCTTGGAGAGGTGTGGTTGGCTGGCGAAAACCTTTGGACTTTGCCGAAACGTCGAGTCCGACAACTGCGGCAAAAAGCCCAGATTATCTTCCAGGATCCCTATTCCTCCTTAAACCCCCGGATGACTATCCGCCGCATCCTGGAAGAGCCATATATCATTCATAAATTAGGCAATCGACGCCAGCGTCGGCAATGGTTGGAGGAGTTGGTCGAGGAGGTAGGTTTAAGCACCGAGCAACTGGACCGCTATCCTCACGAATTCAGTGGCGGGCAGCGGCAGCGTATCGGCATTGCCCGGGCTTTAGCCCTGAAACCGCAATTAATTGTGGCCGATGAGCCGGTTTCGGCCCTCGACGTCTCCATTCAGGCCCAGATCTTAAATCTGCTCAGTGAGCTACAGGACCGTTTCGGCCTGACCTTCCTGTTTATCTCGCATGACTTAAGTGTGATCAGCCATATCAGCAACCGGATTGCCGTTATGTACCTGGGCCGCTTGGTGGAATTGGCCCCCCGGGAGGTTTTCGGTGGCGGTCATCTCCACCCATACACCGAGGCCCTGTTGGACGCCATCCCGGTAGCCGACCCCAGCCGGAGATTGCCGCCGCCCCGTTTGAAAGGCGACCCTCCCAGCCCGATTCAGCTGCCGGCGGGCTGTCCTTTCCATCCCCGTTGTCCTTATGCCGAGGATAAATGCCGGAAAATCGTCCCGGACTTCCGGGAAACCGCGCCGACGCATTGGGTTGCCTGCCACTTCCGTTAATGTTAATGCCGGGAAAAGGTCAGATCAGCAGAAGTGGTAAAAATTCCTTAACTTAAATATAAGGTGCGTAGGGGCGCCCCGGCGGGTCGCGCCTACGCTAAAATTGCCAGGGAGGTCAGACATAGCCATTCCAAATTCCGCAGATCCTGCCCCCTCCTCCTCCTATGTTGGGCCGGAGAGAAATATTTACGATGGTCAAGCAAATTACCACAAAAAGGATTATAATGAAGCAATATTAAATTATCAGCCGTTGGAAAGATCATTCCAAGCAGGCATTCCATAAACACAAAACACCAAACTCGAAACTTTTACCAAGAGGAGGTATAAACGTTGTCTTTTGTAATCGCCATGGCTGGTAAGGGCGGTACAGGAAAAACAACCGTCGCGGGAATGGTGATGCGCTATTTGCTGGAGCGCGGCAAAAAGCCCATTCTGGCAGTAGACGCGGACGCCAATTCCAATTTCAATGAGGTCTTAGGGCTGACGGTAAGCCATACCGTCGGCGAGGCCCGGGAGGAAATGAAACGCGGCGCCGATATGGTGGGTATGACTAAAGATCAATTGATTGAGATGCGCATCAACCAATGTCTGGAGGAAGCAGATGGGTTTGATCTGATTGCCATGGGACAACCGGAAGGCGCGGGCTGCTATTGTGCCGCCAATAACCTGGTGGCGCATTTTATGGGGGTGCTGTCCAACAATTATCCCTATATCGTCATGGACAACGAAGCCGGGATGGAGCACCTGAGCCGACTGACCACCAAAAATGTCAATATCTTGTTGATTGTCTCCGACCCGTCCTGGCGGAGTATTCAGGCGGCCAAACGATTGCATGATCTGACCAAGCAGTTAAACATCGTGGTGGGCCAGGCCTATCTAATCGTCAATCGAGTAAAAAATGGCCTGCCACCACGGACCCAAGAAGAGATCGACAAACAGGGACTGACTCTGGCCGGAATTATTCCGGAAGATCCCTTGATTGCCGAATTCGACGCCCAGGGCAAGCCTACCTTTAACTTGCCGGCGGATTCGACTGCCCTCCAGGCCGCGCTTCAGATCTTCCAGCAAGTAATGGATTAGACGGCTGAGGGCTGCCTAGCATCATGATCTAATCCCGAAGTGGTTTTCCAAAACTATATACCTTGACTGATAGGGGCGCAATTCATTGCGCCCCCAAGGTCTTCAGCTGCTGATCATAATATCCAAACGCCGATTGGGGCGTCAGGGTAAAGGACTCTTGAGGTAGCGGTAATAGCTTTCCAGATTATAGACCGCGGCCAAAGGATTATGTCCTAATAACCGGTCCTTAACCGCCAAAACGGTGGTGGGCGCCTGGGCGAACTTAAAAAACAACGAATCATGGCCCACACACAGTCCCAGGGCGATGTTAAATTGGGTCTGGCCGGCATTGACGATCTTGGCCTGCAAGATGGGGTTGCACATGGTTTCGACCGTTCCCGGAATGATATGATCGGCCTCGGTTAACCCCAGAATGGTTTTGGGAACCCGGCCCACCTTGCAGACCACCGAGACTATCTCCAGACCCTGGTTTTCCAAAAATTGCGCAACGAGGCGCGCCTCACGACGCAGGCCGACACAGAACACCAAACCCAGGCGCTGATAACCCATCCGCCGCGCAAATTCCAGGGTCTCCAGAATGCGTGGCTTTAAGGGCCGGACCCGCGCATAACCCAAGTCCCGGTCGGTGTAGCCCTGAGCTTCTTGAATCGAGGATTGCTGGGCCATTTTTAAGATATCGACATTTTGTAGTTCTTCTAAAGCCCCGGGAATCAGCTCCGGGCAGGTGAGCAGCGGACAGTTTTCCGGCCCTCGGCCCCCGACATGATGACAGGCACGTTCCCCCCAGGGAATCGGACAGGTGGCACATCGAGGCGACGCAGTGCTCATTCTAAGACCTCCAGCACATCAGATTTAACCTTTGAGGTTAGCAAAGAGTCAGCCGCCTTTCAAGGTATATGTGAGTCGGAAGGATATTAGCCTCATTCCTGGCCTGTAGGCCAAGCCCTGAGGACGTCCGAGGGCTGGCATTGCTTCTAGGTGCCGGTTTTGCTCCCCACAAACCTCTAGTCCGGGTTAGAAGACTTAAGGGAGGCGATATGGCGGAATCGCAGGGCGTGTGAAGAACTCCCCGGCATGATCCCTTCTTCTGCTTTCTCTAAAATCAGATTAGATCTGATTGATAACTTCGGAATCGGCTGAGGCTTAGCTTACCAGGTTTTCCCCAATAATAGGTTGACGCTTTTTTAAATCATGATAAATTTCATAGAAATTCCCGAAATTTTAGCAAAGGATCGAAACGCATGGTTGAATTGGCCCCCCTGCGCGGGCTACACTATAACTTAAACATGGTGCCTGATCTTGCTCAGGTTGTTACCCCCCCTTACGATGTCATCTCTCCGGCCCAACAGTCAGCTTTTTACATCCAACATCCCTACAACATGGTACGGCTCATTCTGCCCCGCACGAAGTCGGCAGACACCCCCGAAAACAACCGTTATACCCGCGCCCGCCGGGATTTTAACGCCTGGCAACAGGCCGGTATTCTGGTCCGGGAGCCCCAGCCGGCGATCTATTACTGGGAAACCACGTTTAATTATGAAGGTCGGCGTCTGACCCGCGGCGGCTTGGTAGGGCTGGTGCGCCTGGAGCCCTTTGAGAGCGGCGTTGTGCGCCCGCATGAAAAGACCTTTTCGGCCACCAAAAATGATCGCTTCCAGTTGATGCAGCAGTGTCAGGCTCATTTCTCCCCGATCTTCTCTCTCTATTCGGACCCCAAGAACCAGGTCCTGGATACCTTAAGGCAAGGGCGGCCGGCAACTCCACTTTTTGCCTTTGAGGATGCCGATGGCTTCAAACAGCGATTTTACCGAGTGACGAACCCGGAGATCTTGGGGGATACGGTCAACAAGATGGCCGAGCTGTCCATCTATATTGCTGACGGGCACCATCGCTATGAAACCGCGTTGGCCTACCAGGACTGGCTGCGGCGGCAATTTCCGACGGCCTCGCCGCGAGCCCCGTTTAATTACGTTCTGATGTATCTGAGCAACCTGTTGGATGACAACCTGATCATTCTGCCGGCCCATCGACTGCTGGTCACCCATCGCCTGGCCCAGTTCGATGAGTCCCAGTTGCTGGCCCAGTTGCCGGAATATTTTGACCTACAAAAGTTTACCCCCTCGGTTGGAGATTTCGCCGCTAATGGCACGCAACTGGCCGCGGCCCTGGCGCAGGCCGGAGAAACCGGCACGACCTTGGGGCTGGCCGCGCCCGGTTCCAGAATATGGCTCCTGAAATTGAAACCAGGGGTCATGAACGGCCGGTTAGCCGCCGACATCCCTCCGGCCCTGGCCCAACTGGATGTCATGGCCTTGAATTACCTGATTTTTGAAAAAATCATGGGTCTTAGCCGCCAGGAACAGGATGACGAAGAGACCTTCAAGTATGCCAGCACCGCGGCCCAAGCCCTGGAGGCGGTAGCCTGCGGTCGGGTGGGTCTGGCCTTTTTGTTAAATCCCACCCGCATTGCCCAGGTGCAGGAAGTTGCCGCCGCGGGATTGATTATGCCGCGCAAATCCACCTATTTCTATCCCAAGATCCTGGCCGGCCTGGTGATCCACCCGATCAATCCCCAGGAGGAAGTAGGACTCTGAGCCATCCACCGGATTGGACCCCGGGGCCGGATGAAACCCTGGAACCGTTTGCCCAAGGACGCCTGTGGTTATTGCAGCAAAAACGGGGCTACCGCTTTTCCCTGGACGCGGTGCTGTTGGGGGCGTTGGCCACCCTCCGCTCCGGCGAACGGGTGATTGATCTGGGCACGGGCTGCGGCATTGTCGTCTTATGGCTGGCCTGCCGTTTTCGCGATTGTAGCTTCACCGGGGTCGAGTTGCAACCGGCCCTGGCCCGGTTGGCAGAACAAAATGCGCGTCTTAATGGGCTGGCAGATCGGGTGCAGATTGTCCAGGCCGATATGCGAGGCGTGGCCCAGCATTTTCCAACCGCGGCCTTTGAAGTGGTGGTCAGCAACCCGCCTTATCGACCTTTAAAGGCCGGCCGCCTGAATCCCGACACCGAAAAGGCCATTGCCCGGCATGAACTGGCCGGCTCCCTGGGCACGGTGGCCCACGCCGCCGCTTACCTGCTGCCCCATGGCGGACGTCTTTACTTGATCTACCCGGCCTGGCGTCTGGTATCCTTGTGTGGCATCCTCCGAACCCACGGATTGGAACCTAAAACCTTGCGGTTTATCCATTCCCGGGCCACGGCCCCGGCCGGCCTGATCTGGCTCGAAGCTCGCAAACACAGCCGGGAGGCCTTACAGATTTTACCCCCTCTGACCATTTATGATGAATGCGGACAATATACTTCCGAAGCCCAGGCTTGTTTCGACCTTTGAACCTGCAAGCCCGAGGTAAGTAAATAGTTGCCTAACCAGGGTGAGTTGGATTAATATAATAGGTATTCTATCGTTAACTCTCTCATTTGATAACAGAGCAGGAGAGGTAGCAAAATGTTCGGAGATCGGGTTAGAAGTGAACGAAAGCGCATCCTGGTCGTCGATCAGGACGGGACTATCCGGGAGTTTTTGGCCAATATTATCAAACTGTTGGGTTGTGATTCGCTGTTGGCCGAAAGCGTCGAAGAGGCTCGGCGAACCCTGGAAGAGCAGGCCTTTGACCTGCTTATCACCGACCCGCAGCTCCCCGAATGCCGCAAACTGATTGAAAATTGCCTCCAGCGGTTGCCCAATCTGCGCGCCATCTTTATGGTTCAGCATCGGCAAGTAATGGCCGAGGCCTTCCATCTGAGCAATACTAGATTTATTCCTAAGCCCTTTAATTTCGATGACATGATCAATACCATCCGCCAGGCCATGCGTGACAAACATCTCCAGGAAATGGAAGCGGAGTTCCGTCGCCTGCGCCGGGAGACCTTTAGGATCCTGATTTAAGAAATTTCAGATCATTACTCTGTCATCCTTTGGAGTTGAGGACCTGACTCCGGCGGCTCATTGCTACTGAGGTGATTCCGGCTCTGATCACTGGGGTTAAAATAGCCAAGCCGTCTGGCGCACCCCCTTATAAATGCAGATCGTCATGACCGCATCCCAGCCCTTCAGTTTCATTCACTGCGCCGATCTTCACCTGGACAGTCCCTTTGAGGGCCTCCATGCCCTGGAACCCCAGATCGCCGCCACCCTGCGGGACGCTACTTTTAAAGCCTTTGATCAGGTTATAGATCTGGCGATTGACACCCAGGTTGATTTTGTGATTATCGCCGGTGATGTCTATGACGGCGCGGACCGCAGCCTCAGGGCCCAGTTACGTTTTCGGGAGGCCTTGCGCCGCGCCGTGGCGGCCGGGATCGAGTGCTTTGTGGCGCATGGCAATCACGACCCGCTTTCAGGTTGGGAGGCAAGTCTAAAGATGCCGGAGGGGGTGCACCGCTTTGGCGGCCAGCAGGTGGAACACCTGATAGTCAAACGAGGCTCTGAACCACTGGCTGAGATCTACGGCATCAGCTATCCGGTCCGGGAGGTGCGCTACAACCTGGCCTCGCAGTTTCAGCGTCAACCGGGCCAGTCCTTTCATATCGGCGTCTTGCACTGCAATGTCGGCGGTGATCCCACCCATGACAATTATGCTCCTTGCACCCTAACAGACCTGATTGACTCTGGGATGGATTACTGGGCCTTGGGCCATATCCATAATCCCAAGGTCATCCGCGACCGCGAGCCGTGCGTCATCTATCCCGGCAACACTCAGGGCCGCAATGTGCGGGAAGCTGGCCCCCGCGGCTGTTATCTGGTCCGCGTAGATGAGAACCGACGCCTGCAGACGAAATTTGTGGCCACCGATGTGGTGCGCTGGTCCACGCAAGAGGTGAATATCGCCGACCTGAGGGACATAGATGAACTGCTTGAGGTGCTGGCTGAGATTGTGGAAGAGACCCGGAAGACGGCGGACGGTCGGGCCGCCATTTTGCGGTTAGCCTTGATCGGTCGCGGCGAACTTCACCGCCAGTTGCGGCACCTCGACCCGGACCGGGACCTGGCCCTGCCCTTACGGGAAGGAGAGCTTAACCGGGATGACTTTGTCTGGGTGGAATCGGTCCAGAACCGGACCCGGCCGCCCGTCGATATAGCGCGGAAGCGCCAGGTCCAAGATTTTATCGGTGATTTTCTGCGCGCCGCCGAGGCCCTCCGCCAGGACCAGCAACCCACGGCCCGCCTTCATAAATTGTTTGCCGCCCGCTCTGAACATACCCTGATCGCCCGGCACCTTAAGCAACTGGCTCAGAACGACTGGTCGGTCCTGCTGGACGACGCCGAAACCCTGGGACTGGATCTATTGTTGGGGGATCAAGAATAGCTGATGCGGATTAGCGGCTTCCATATCGATGGTTTTGGCATTTACCACAGCCAGGGTATTTCCCACCTTCCCCCCGGCCTGATCCTGTTTTTAGGGAACAACGAGTGCGGCAAAACCACCCTGATGGAATTCATCCGCACCATGCTGTTCGGGTTTCCCGGCGTTCGGGAAAAGCGCAACAATTATCAACCCTTGCGCGGCGGCAAGCATGGCGGTCGCTTACACCTGCTGATGCAAGACGGTCAATCTCTGATGGTGGCGCGCACGCCGCGCCAGGCTACGATTAGCGTCGAGGGCGGCGCCCCCCAAGCCGCGGAACTGGCCGAACACTTCCTGGGAGGGCTGGACCGGAAAACCTTCGAGCATATTTTTGCCGTGGGCCTGACGGAATTGCAGGGTTTGAATGTCCTGACGGAAGATGGCGTGCGGAGACGGCTGTTTGCCGCCGGGGCGGGGCTGGGCGCGGAGTCCTTACCCGCGGCCTGGCAGACCCTGGAGAACGAATTGAGCGGCCTTCTCAGGAGAAGGGGGCGCAAACAGATCATCAATCAACTCGTCAACCAGATCCATCAGACGGAAACGCAGATGCGCCGTCTGCAAGGGCTGGCCCCGGCCTATGCCCAGGCCCAGGAGCGCAAGGCCCGATTAGAGGGGCAGATCAGGGAAAACCAGCTTCAGGCTCAGAGGCGGCGTCAAGAACTGAGGCGTCTGGAACAGTTGGAGCAGGCCCGCCCGTCCTGGGTCGGTCTGAATCAGGCCCGGGAAAAAGCCGCAACTCTAAAGTTTGCTGAACATTTCCCTGCGGATGGCTTAAAACGCTTTGATAACCTCCAAGATAATCTGGAAAGCACCAAGCAAAGTTTAAAAGCCCGCCAGGACCAGGCGGCACGGTTAGAGTTAAAATTACAAAATCTTCAGGTGGACCGGCTGGTTCTCGATCACCAGGAAGACATTGCGGCGCTGCTGGGCGAACGGGAAAAACTGGCCTCGGCCCTCAATGACTATCCCTTGATTAAGACTGCTACCGAGCAGGCCGAGGCGGAATTTCAGCGCCGCTTGCAGGAGTTGGGACCGGACTGGGACTCGACCCGCTTGGCCCGGTTGGATACCTCGGTAGCAGTGCGGCAGCAGGTCCAAGAGCTGGGGCGCTATCTTGGCGTGGCGGAACGTCAGCACCACCAGCAGCAGACCGTGAAACAGAGCCGGGTCGAAGCCGCGGCCGAGGCCCAGAAGCTGGCCGAGGAGACTCAGGCCCGGCTAAACGAGCTTCCTGAGCCGCTTCTATCCGAGGTGCAGGTGCAAGAGCAACAACAGGCGGTGCGACGGCTGCGGCCCCTCTGGGGGCAGCGCGACCTGGCGACCACAGAGTTAAATGCCCGACTGGCGGTCCAGGAAGAGGCGACGGCGCGTCGTGAGTCGCTGCTGCGGCAGTTAGAGACTCCGGCCGTCATTTTGCCCTGGTGGCTGCTGCTGGCGGTGCTGCTGGCCGGGCTGGGCCTGGCTGCCTGGTTAGCGGTGGAACGGTTTTATCTCCCGGCCGTGCTAGCGGGCAGCACCGGAGCCGCAATAGGGGCCTGGTTGCTGGTTCTCCGCCAGCGTCAGCAGAAATTTAACCGCCGCCACCTGGCTCAACTTCAGGCCGACCTGGAGACGACAAAGCACCGGCTTGAGGTCCTGGCTACCGAGATTCAACACCTCGAAGCGCAAATCAATAATATTGACACTGAATTAGCTGATGAGGCACAAAAGGCCGGGATCGACCGGCTTGCGGATCTAGTTCAACTGGAACGCCGGGCCGCGGAATTGGAGAGCATGGCGGGCAACTGGCGGGAGTGGCAGGAACGGCAACGACAATACCAGGAGGCTCAGGGTCACTGGCAGCGGGCGCGGGATAAACTCAAGGATGCTGAACAAGAGGCCGCAAATGCTGCTCAGGTCTGGGAAGCGCGTCAGGCTGAGTGGCAGGACTGGTTGGCGCAGCGGGACTTGGCAATGACAATGCGCCCCGAGGGTTTCGAGGCGGTTTTACAGGCGGTCGAAAGGGCTCGGGCCGCGGAACGCGCCTTGAAGGAATATCAGCAACGCCAGGGCCAAATGGTATCCTATATTAACTCTGCCCGCCAACGGCTAAGCGCGGTAATTACGGCTTGCGGCCGCCAACCGCTAGGTACTGAGGTGGGGGTGGAGGATTTGGAGTCTCTGCGCCGGGCTTTAGAAGCGGCCCGAGCAGTTCAGCAGAAGCAGCAACAGCTGGAAGGTCAACTAGCTGAACTACAAGCGGAACTGGCCCGCCTAAAGGAGCAGCAGCATGCCCAGGAAATGGCCCGGCAGGCCTTGCTGCAGCAAGCCCAGGCCCATGATGAAGATGATTTTCGGCGCTTGGCCAATGATTATCAAGACTGGTGCACTGCTTGGCGGCAAATCGAGGATAATCAGCTGGCCTTAGCCACCATTGCCGGAACCCCGCAAGCCCAGGTCAGGCTGGAAAAAGAACTCAGCCAGAGCGATCCCTTGCAGCTTCAAACTGAAAAGGAGCAGATCCAGGCTGTCCTGCAAGAACTTGAGGCGGCCCTGGCTCAGGACTTACAGGAACTGGGGGGCCTGAATCGCGCCCTGGACGAGATGGCCGGTAATGAGGAACTGGGCGATATGCTCCTGCAACACCGCAGCTTACAAGAGCAGTTAGCCGATGCCAGCCGACGGTGGGCGACGCTGGTCGTCTGTCACCATCTCTTAGACCAGGCCCGGAGCATTTACGAACGGGAGCGCCAGCCCTTAGTGATTCAGGAAGCGGGCCGATTTCTGGGGATTATGACCAGGAACCGCTATCGGCTGGTATGCGCGGCTGATCAGGGTAGCCTGCGACTGGAGGACAAAAGTTTGCATCGCAAGGAACCCCTGGATTGGAGCAGTGGCCTGGCCGATCAGGTCTATCTGGCCATCCGTCTGGGCCTGGCCCGGGAGTTTGGCCGCCACAGCGAACCACTGCCTGTAATCTTGGACGAGGTGCTGGTCAAGTTCGACCCCAGCCGCCAATTGGGGGCCGCGCAAGTCCTGCTGGAATTCGCTCAGGAGCAGCAGGTGCTGTTGTTTTCCTGTCACCCGCACTTGAAAGCGATCATGCAACAGGCCCAACAAAAATACCGCCCAGATATCCCTCGGGTTGCTTATTATAGCATCAGCGATGGACTCATTGCGGCCTTAGAACCTTATTCCTAATTGCTAATCCTGGCAATAAGATATATAATTTTAGATTAGACGATCCAGCAGTCTGAGGGCGGAAACCACCAACCCAGATAAATCCTTGGGTTTTGAGGGGAGAAAACCAATGGGCGACATAGAATGTCAACTCCCGGAATTCAACCCGGAAGACGATGAAGTCAAGGCCATTCTCAAAAATAACCACACCATCGCCGTGGTCGGACTCTCTACCGATCCCGACAAGGATAGCCATCGGGTAGCCCAGTACCTGCTGGACCACGGCTATCGCATCGTGCCGGTCAACCCCAAATGTGATCAGATTCTGGGCCAGAAATGTTACTCCAGCCTTAAAGACATCCCTTTTGCAGTGGACATCGTTGATATTTTTCGCAAAATTGACGCCATCCCCGGCATTGTGGATGAGGCTATCGCTATCGGCGCTAAGGTAGTATGGATGCAACTGGGACTGGCGGAGAATGCTTCGGCCCATAAAGCCCAAGAGGCCGGTCTAGAGGTAGTGATGAACAAATGCATCAAGATCGAGCATAGCCGATATTTTCCGATCTGAGCCAAAGCGACGTGCTAAAGGTTGCCAGTATCCACGCCTGGTAGGAAGGCGGATCAGCGTGCCATGATTAGGTTGGCAATGCCTGATAATCCAGTAGTTAAATCATACCAGATGACAGTCTAATCCTAAATTTATAAAACCAGAGGTGATATATGCAGTCCAAGCTAATGAGAAGTTTGTTGTTCTTAATCATTGTTCTGGTATGGGGGGTAGATTCAGGGTGGCCTCAAGCCCAAGCCCCGGTGCAGCCGGTCAACTTTAAGGAATTGTTGCCATTCGTCAAAATCGAGCTTCCCGGCTGGGAATTGGTGAAGGAGCCAGAGGGCATGACCATGAAGCATCCCGGCATGATGATGAGCCAGGCTGGGGCGGAATATAAGTCAGGGGAAAAATCCTTGGAAATCAATGTGGTCGATAGCAGTATGACTCCCATGGCGGGCGCCAATTTCGGCCTGATGAAAGGACTGGAGGTCGAATCCACGGACGGAACCACCAAGAATATTGAGGTGCAGGGCTTTCAGGCTATCGAGCAATATCAGCAGAATGACCAAGAAGCCCATCTGACCATTATGGTGGGTAATCGTTTTATCGTTAATCTAAAAGGCGAGGAGCTGGAAAATACCCAGGTGCTTAAAGACGCCGCGGCAAAAATGGACCTTAACAAATTGGCGAGCTTGGCCTCGGCGCAGTAAATTTAAATCAGTATTTTGGGGCCAAATCATTAAACCATGTTAGCCCGGGTCAGAAGCGGTGCCTTGCGGGGCGTAGATGCCTATATTGTCGAAGTGGAGGTGGATATTGCCCCCGGACTGCCGGCCTTTACTACCGTGGGCCTGCCGGAGGCCGCGGTCAAAGAGAGCAAAGACCGGGTTAAGGCCGCCCTTAAAAATTCCGGCTATCAGTTTCCCGGCAACCGGGTGACCATCAATCTGGCCCCGGCGGATGTGCGCAAGGAGGGCACCGGGTTTGATCTGCCGGTGGCCGTGGGTTTGCTGGCCGCCCAGGGCATTGTGCCGTCCGAGAGTGTAGATAAGTATTTGATCATCGGCGAACTATCGCTGGATGGCCGTCTGAAGCCGACCCGCGGGGTACTGTCCATGGCCTTGGCCTTCCGCCAGGACAGTGGCGCAGGATTGATCGTCCCGCGGGAGAATGCCGCCGAAGCCGCGGTAGTCCAGGATATTGCGGTATATCCGATCGAAACCCTGTCGGAGGTAGTGGAATTCTTGCAGGGCCGCCAGGAGTTAACTCCGGCGCCGCCCCCTAAACTGGACCTGGAAGCCCTGGAGCCGGCGGATGAGGTGGACTTCCGGGAGGTTAAGGGGCAGGAGCAGGCCAAGCGGGCCTTAGTTATCGCCGCGGCCGGGGGGCATAATGTCATCATGGTAGGGCCGCCCGGAGCCGGGAAGACCATGCTGGCCCAGCGGCTGCCGACCATCCTGCCGCCCTTAAGCTTTGAGGAGGCCTTGGAGACCTCAAAAATTTATAGTATCGTCGGGCAGTTGCCCCCCGATCAGCCCTTGGTGACCAAACGACCCTTCCGCCCCCCGCACCATACCATCTCGGATGCCGGGCTGATCGGCGGCGGCCGGATTCCTCGACCTGGGGAAGTTAGTTTGGCCCATAATGGGGTCCTTTTTCTGGATGAACTACCGGAATTTAAACGTCAGGTGTTGGAGGTGCTGCGGCAGCCTTTGGAAGAGGGTCAGGTCACGCTGTCGCGGGCTAGCGCCTCCCTGAGTTACCCGGCCCGCTTTATGTTGGTGGCGGCGATGAATCCATGCCCGTGTGGTTTCTTGGGGGATCCCAAGCGGGTCTGCACCTGCACGCCGCGTCAGATTCAGACCTATCAGGCCCGCATCTCTGGGCCGCTGCTGGACCGCATTGATATCCAAATGGCGGTGCCGGCGGTCCGGTTCCAGGAATTAGCCGACCCGACCGAGGGCGAGGGTTCCAAATTTCTGCGGCAACAGGTGATGGCGGCTCGGCAAATTCAGGGCCGGCGCTTTGCCCGCAGCCGCTACCACTGCAACGCCCAGATGTCGAGCCACTATCTGAAACAATTCTGTGTTTTAAGCAGTGAGGCCCGGCGGCTGCTGGAGACCGCCATGGAACGCCTGGGGCTATCGGCTAGGGCTTACAATCGTATCCTGAAGATCGCTCGCACCATCGCCGACCTGGAGGGCGAGGAGCACCTGAGCCTACCACATGTTGCTGAAGCGATTCAATATCGCAGCCTGGATCGCCAATTGGGGTAATTATGGGACTATTTTCAAAACGCCAATACACCAGCCAAACTACCCGGCTGATGGCCTATGAACGCCGCCGTCGTCGGGCCCGGCTGGTGGGCCGAATTTTTATCGGCTTGTTTCTGGTCGTCCTGCTGGCCGCGGCTGGTCTGGCGGGCTACGTTTATTACCACTTTTCCCAGGATTTACCGGATTATACTGCCATCCGTGATTTCCGCCCTCATCTGATCACCCGAGTTTATGCCAAAGATGGCCGGGTGATAGGGGAATTCTATGCCGAGAGGCGGATCGAAGTTCCTTATAGTCGGCTTCCCTGGCATCTGGTGGCGGCCTTTGTGGCCGCCGAGGACGCCCGCTTTTTCGAACATCCGGGGGTGGATTTCTTCGGCATCGTCCGGGCCTTTATCCGCAACCTGCAAGCCGGCGAAATCGTTCAGGGCGGCAGCACCATTACCCAACAGATCGTCAAAAGTATCCTGTTGACCTCTGAGAAGAGCTATTCCCGGAAGATCCGGGAAGCGATTCTGGCCTATCGCATCGACAATTACTTGAGCAAAGAGCAGATTATCAATCTCTATCTCAATCATATCTATCTGGGCCATGGGGCCTACGGCGTGGAGGCCGCTGCCCAGGAATATTTCGGTAAACATGTAGAGGACTTAGACCTGGCCGAAGCCGCGCTCTTAGCCGGGCTGCCCAAGGCCCCAAGCCGCTATTCGCCCTATCTTAATCCTTTGCGGGCTCAGGAACGTCAGGTCTATGTCCTGAATCGCATGGTGGAGGCCGGCTTTATCCGACCGGAAGAGGCCCGTCAGGCTCTGAACCAGCCGCTTACCCTGAAATCCCGGCATCACAATCGCGGTAACGAAACCGGTTATTATGCCGAGTACGTCCGCCAGTATTTAGAAAACAAGTATGGTCGAAACCCACTTTATCAGGCCGGATTTCGCGTCTATACCCCGGCTGATGTCGATCTGCACCGGGCGGCTCAAGAGGCCATCAAATCAGGTCTGGACTCTCTATTTAAACGTCATGGCTATCGCGGTCCCTTGAAACATTTAAAGCCGGCCGAATGTGCGTCATTCTGGGCCCGGCAACAGCAGAAGTTTGCCAAATACCCACCGCGACGGGGGCGACTGCAGATCGCCGTGGTGACGCAGACCGAGTGTCGGGATCGAGGTCTCAGGGTGCGGTTTGGAGATGAATATGGCGTCGTGGTAACCGGGAAAAGCGGCGTCTGTCTGGAAAAGAAATCCACCCGGTATTTGGACCGCTTAAAGGTCGGGGATGTCATCCAGGTGCGGTTAGTCACCAAAGAATCGGGTGGCTCTGATTGGCTGGTCTGTTTGGACCCGGATCCCATGGCCCAGGCTGCTCTTGTATACCTGGAAAATCGTACCGGCAAGGTCCGGGTCCTGATGGGCGGCAAGGATTTTGATGATAGTCCTTTTAACCGCGCCGTGCAGGCCAAGCGCCAGCCCGGCTCGGCTTTTAAACCGATTATCTATGCCGCCGCGGTGGAAAAGGGTTATGGCCCCCATTCGATGCTGTTGGACGCGCCCTTGTCGCTCCCGGGCGGTAAGCGGGGAGAATTATGGACCCCGAAGAACTACGACGGCAAATTCTTTGGTCCCACCCCGCTGGCCACGGCTTTGGCCCGCTCCCGCAATATCCCCACCATCCGGTTATTGATGAGCATTGGCCTGCCGCAGGTCATGAAGGTAGCTGACCAGCTCGGGATTGAGTCGAAAATCTATCCTAACTATTCTTCCGCCCTGGGGTCCTCCGAGGTAACTTTACTGGAGCTGACCCGGGCCTATTCCGTGTTCCCCAACCAGGGGCAATTGGTAACGCCGATCTTTATCGAACGGGTGGAGGACCGCGACGGCCGTATATTAGAGGAACATCAGCCTTATAAGCAACCGGCCATCAGTCCCCGCACCGCCCAGATCATGACCGAACTGCTGGTCGGGGTCGTACAACGCGGCACCGGCCGACGGGTAATGGCCCTAAAGCGGCCGATTGGCGGCAAAACCGGCACCACGAACCAGTGCCGGGACGCCTGGTTTATCGGCTTTACCCCGGCGGTCACCGCCGGCGTCTGGGTCGGGATGGATGACGAACAGTCGCTGGGCAGCAAAGAAACCGGTTCCCAAGCCGCCGCCCCGATTTTTATCGATTTTATGCGGGAGGCTTTAAAAAATCAACCGGTGGAGGACTTTCCGAACCTGCCGGTGGGCCGCTATGCACGGAATGGTAGTGACTCGCCGGGGTACGATGACGAGATTGCGGTGGACGAAGAAGGCGAGGACCTGGACTACTGGCTCGAAGAACGGCGAGGTTCCCTGACTCGGGCCAATAGCCAGAGTTTCTTCAAACGGGATCTGGAAGAATAGGTTTGTTTCGGCTCTTAGTTTAAGCAGGGGCGACCCGACGGGTCGTCCCGACCGTGACCTGGCCTTTCCAATCGCCTTGGGCCAATCAGCATCACGTTTCTTAGGCTGAGATTAAGGTTCAGCCGATGATTACGTTTAGAGATATCAAGGATCATTACCGGTTTTCGGAACCGGAGGTAGAAACTCTCCGACACCTGTTGCCACGGGTAGAACCCCACGTTGGTCAGATTACTGATGATTTTTACATTTTTTAAGAGACATGCCCGGCACCGCGCGTTTCCTGGAGGACGACGTCCGGTTGGCCAGGCTGCGTCAGTCTCATCACGACTGGATCTTGAATCTTTTCAAAGGGACATTTGACGAAAGTTACCATAAACGCCTACAGCGCATCGGTCACGCGCATGTGCGCATCGGTCTAGCGGCCCATTATGTCTATGCGGCCATGAACTTCATCCGGGAACGCCTGCGACTGATCATTGATGATGAGGTCGATTCCGAGCTGCAAGCTAACGCGCTACGGGCAGTGAATAAAATTCTCGACCTCAACCTGGATGTGATTGCCCGTACCTACCATGAAGAAGAATTACGCCGGGTGTTTTTAACCTCTAAATTGGATGACGCCGTAATCCGCTTTGCGCACCGCTTTACTTTCGGGCTGAATATGACCCTGGTGATCGGCTTATTGGGCCTCTCCTTAGGTGCGGTAGTGATGATCGTGATCGACGTCGTCAGCGTATTTTCCGGCCAATTTGAAAAAGGGCTGATCGGCGCCCTGGGTTCTTTGTTGGTTTTATGGTTGGTGATTGAATTATTGGAAGCGGAAATTGATCGTCTCAGAGGCGGGGCCTTTAAACTGCATCTATTCGTCGGGGTCGGTCTAGTGGCCTTAATCCGGGAAGAATTGATCTCTTCCATATCTCACAAGGATATCACTGTCCAGGCGCTTTATATCGGTGGCATCTTAGTCTTAGGCTTTATCTCTTGGCTGCTGTCCCGCAGCGAAGGCAAAAATAAAGTCCGACCCAGATAAGCTTTATTCAAATCTATTTCATTTTGAGCTATTTCAGGTCCTTCCGTCCAGGGCTAGGCAGGACGGAAATTTCAAATTTCAGCGATAAGAGCTTCCGCGGTTTGTTTTAATTCCAGATCCTGCGTGGTCAGAGCCAAGGCCCGGAGTTTGCCTTGCAAGCCCTGCTGTTCCACTCTGGTGCGGGATTTAACCTGAGCTGCCAGACTTTGTAAAACTTCATTAACCACCTTCGGGTCAGAGTAATCCAAAAGCAGCATCAGGGTGCTCCATTCTTCCGGCAAACCATATTCGGCGAGAAATTTTTTGGTCGTGGATTGAAATTTGGGGGTGCCGCGCTGTGCTTCTAAAGTGCGGAGCGCCTTCTGGTATTCCGGCCGCCCCCGTTTCCCGGCAAACAGAGACTCGGCCGCTTTCAGGGCCTGTTGTCTGATGCGTTCTGCTTCAGCTTTACGGCCGCGGCGACGTTGGGTTTGCGGGGTAACATGGCGGGACCTATCCTTACGGCGATCAATCTCCCGCCAACTGGGGCGTTCCCGGTCGTCATCATCGTATTTGGGGACCATCCGTTATTCTCCTTCAGGTTGCTCTTCAGGTTAAAACATTTATTGGGCTAAGCAAATGATTTATCTTTAATAACTCTGGTGGCCGGACACTTCTTCCCGAAAACTCAAGCCTCGGAGTTCCGGTCGATAACCAAAGATTACCACACATAATAACCCGGCCAGGCTGCTGCCCAGCCCCACGGTCAGGCACGGGCCCCAGTAATCGGCCAGGGTGCCGAACAGCAGACTGCCTACTGGATTAAGGCCAATCAGAATCAGGCTGAACAAGGACATAATCCGCCCCCGCAGAGCGTCCGGGACATTGAGTTGCAGCAGGCTGTTCGTGGTCGAAATATTAATAACCATCCCCAGTCCGGCCAGAAACAGCCAGCCCAAGGCCAGGGTATAATTCCGACAAAAGGAGAAAAAGATCAAAGCTAGACAGAGTAGAGCGGCGCCGCCCCAGAAAAAGGGCATGGGGGAGTAGCGGCGGAGGCAGTTTGCTAAAATCAAGGCCCCCAGAAAGGCCCCCGAGCCGGTGGCGGCCATCAGGAAGCCGTAGCCCCGGGCCCCGGTGCCCAAAACATCCCGGGCGATCATGGGCATCAGCACCAGGAAGGGCAGGGCCAGCACCGAGATAATCGCCATGACCACCAGCATCCAGATCAGATCGGCGCGGCTGCGCAGATGGCTGACCAGTTCCAGCATGCCGGTCCAGGTCCGGGGTCGGGGTCGGGCCACAGAGAAGCGCGGCAGGCGCATCAGCATCAGCCCGAAGATGGGGGCTACATAAGTTAAGGCATTGATAAAAAAGCAGTTGGCCAGGCCCACTGAGGCAATCATCAACCCCGCGGCCGCTGGCCCCAGGACCCGGGTGCCATTAAACAGGCTGGAATTCAAGGCGATGGCGTTGGGCAGATCTTCCCGGCCGACTAATTCCACAATAAAGGACTGCCGCGCCGGGATATCAAAGGCCATGACCGTCCCCAGTCCGAAGACGATCAGCAAAATATGCCAGATGGCCACCCAATCCCGGAAGATCAACAGGCCGAGCAGCAGGGCCAGCAGCAGGGCGAAGGTGTTGGTCAGGGTTACCATGGTGCGGCGATTGACATGATCGGCGACCACGCCCCCCCAGAAGGAAAACAGCAGGATGGGCAGGGTGGAAAGCGCTCCCACCAGGCCCAGCAGAAAGGCCGAGTTAGTCAATAATAATACCAGCCAGCCTTGGGCCACGGTTTGCATCCAGGTGCCCACCAGGGAGATGGCCTGGCCGAAGAAGAACAGGCGGTAGTTGCGATGCCGAAAAGAAACAAAGGTGTCGGCCAGATATAGCGGCATTTCAACTCCGGGCCGGTCTGACGGGCATCGCCGGGTTGGGGTGATCGCTGATGATCAGGCCATCTCGCAACATCAGCAGGCGACTGGAAAAGGCGGCAATATCAGGGTCATGGGTGACCAGAATGATGGTCAGCTCCTGCTCCTGGTTCAATTGCTGAAACAGGGCCATGATTTCCAGACCGGTGGCAGTGTCCAGATTGCCGGTCGGTTCATCGGCCAGCAGCAGGACCGGGTTATTGATCAAGGCCCGGGCAATGGCCACCCGCTGTTGCTCGCCGCCGGAAAGCTCCGAGGGTAGGTGCTCTTCCCGTCCGGCCAGTCCAACTTGCGCCAAGGCTTGCCGAGCCCGTACCGATCGTAAGGACGCGGCCAGGCGGGTATAAAGGAGTGGCATTTCCACGTTTTCCAGGGCGCTGAGCCGCGGCAGCAGATAAAATTGCTGGAAGACAAAGCCGATCTTCTCGTTGCGGATCTGGGCCAGGGCATCCCGATCTAAGGAGGACACATCGACGCCCTCCAGATAGAATTGCCCCTGGCTGGGGGTATCCAGGCACCCCAAGATATGCATTAAACTGGATTTACCAGACCCTGACGGCCCCATGATAGATAAAAATTCTCCTTTTTCTAACTCGAGATTGATGTCCCGCAGGGCCGCTACGGTATAGACCCCGCGGCTATAGGTTTTGGCAACCTGGTGCAATCGGATTAAGGCCATAATGGGAGTCTTAAAACGGGCGCCGTCGGCCCCCTGGGGTCCGGCGTCCCTGCTCGGCCGCGTCCGTGCCTGATATCTGGGCGACAATGAGCTGATCAGCGATAGTTAGGTCACCCTCCAGCACCTCAGTCCATTGGCCATCGCTGAGACCAGTAACCAGGGGTACGGGGACCGGACGCTGATC
>Ga0164318_10000754_pt1 | contig 26371 bp, 42 predicted proteins | sample GuaBasSedimGuay9_FD_113734 | JGI IMG/M metagenome (GOLD analysis project Ga0164318, IMG submission 113734) | Subseafloor sediment microbial communities from Guaymas Basin, Gulf of California, Mexico - Guay9, Core 4571-4, 0-3 cm | ecosystem: Environmental > Aquatic > Marine > Hydrothermal vents...
TCTATATAACAAACCGCGTAATTTTACCTAATGTATGACCATGAGGATAATAGACTGAGTAAACTTAACGCGATGAATGTCATAATATAATTCCTTTATTTTATCTTACCTAATACTAAAAAACGCTAATTAATGCAAATTGAATTGATGTGAATATCATCATCTTCTGACATATCAAAGTCTGCTGTTTCAAGCCATTCTCTGTCTTTTTTATCGTAATATCCCACAGAAGGAATGAAATGAACTTCTTTATAGTCGTTTCCTTCATCGTCTATAGAATAGACAACATCTAAATCACCATAATCTTTAAGAGCTTCATTTAAGGCTTTGATATACTCAGATAACTTCATTTTACTTTCCTTATGATTAATTATACACAATTATTCTTTTATTGTCAAGCAATTAAATCATGAAGATTAATCTTATTCCTACTCCTGCTAATAAACCGAAGAACGGGTTCCATTTTGCACTTACAAGAATTGTAGCTCCAATTACCATACCCCAAGGACCAAATCCAAAAGGACCAGCAAATTCAGTTGCTACAGAACTAATTGCACTAAAGATATTTGTAGCAAAAGTAACAAATACTCCCAATACAAATAAGAAACCTGCTATAGATGATTTATGAACATACTTACCAATTACAGGTAAGAACTTCAACAACAAAATAACTGCCATTATTCCCATAGCAATTACAGAAGCCATAACTGCATTTGAAGCAGTTGCAGTTCCGGAAATAATTGCTTCAACTGGAGCACCACCAAATAAAGACGAACCAATATCTGCAAGACTTGAATAAATTGCAAGATGATCTATATTAGTATTTACTCCTGCAATACTTCCTGTGATTTTACCAAAACTAATATTAGCTCCGATATTTAAACAAGCAATAGATAATGCACCAATCCAAATCTTTCTATTTTTCCAGAACTTCCATTCAATATTACCGAAAGTAAATTTTTCATTTGAAAAGTTAGATACTTCATGTTTTACTTTTCCTGTCTTTCTTAGCACGTTAAAAGTAATAGTAGAAAGTGCTACAGAAGAAAGAATAGTCCAAGCTAAATCTTTGGTTATAAACCAAGCTATTAGTCCTGACACTAGAGCAACAGAGCCAGAAAATTTTTCTGATTTCCATAAATCTATAGCAACATTTGATAACATAATACCAACACCTGCCATCATACTAAAAACTACAGTTTGTCCGATTAAATTAACTATTGCTTCATTCAACCCAAATAAAGATGGAATCAATAATAGAACAGCACCCCAGAAGATTAAACTTAATCTTTCTTTGATGTTGCTTCCCATTGTTCCTGCTAAAGTGATTGTCTCTGCTTGGAATGAAATAGTAGCTACTGAATTAAAAGCTAAAGAGCCTCCCATTCCTATAACAAAAGCAATTGCTGTTGGAACCCCTGCAAATCCATAGGTTAAAGCTAATAGCCCCTGTGGAATTCCATTTATTACAACAGCAAGTGCTATCATAATATCTTGTAAAAATTGTATCATTTTTACTCCTTAATATTTTTTTGCCAAATAGGCAACCTCTCTAAATAAAATAAACCATCAAAGTCCTTATCTCCTTCAAGGAGAATAGTTCCTTCCCAGAATACTTTTACGTTTAATTTATTTAACAAAGTTTTTATTGATAAGAAAGACCCTCCAGTAGAAACTACGTCATCTATTATGGCTATTTTTTTACTGTTTAATATCTTATCTTTATCCGGACCATCCAAGACAAGAATTTGTTTTCCTACCGTAGTTATAGAGTTAACATCTATTGTAATAGGATCTTTCATGTATCCTTTTATAGACTTTCTTAAAACTATATAGTTTATGTTTTTCTTAATTGCAATTGAATGAACTAATGGTATTGATTTTGCTTCAGGGCAAATTATTAAATCAATACCATCAGGCATATTCTCGGCTATCTTTTTAGCAGTTTCTTCTATTAACTCTAAATCTCCAAGTATATTAAAACTTGCTATTTTTAATGTAGGCGATAACTCTATAATCGGCAGGTTTCTTTTCAGTCCTGCAATGCTTAGTTCGTAGTATTTATTCATCTTTTATATACGTTTCATTAACTAGTAATTCTTTCAAATAATCCGTGAAAAGGAATGACTTGAGAGCCAGGAAGCAGTTCCTGCATTCTAATTGCAGCTGGTGGGTTCATACTGTGAATTATTACATGAGTGAAATTCCCATGAGCATATTCAGCTAAAAATTTAGCAACAGTATATCCTGTGTTAAACTCATCAGAACTAACAAAACTTTTTCCGCCTAAATCATGATCAAGAAAAATATTATCCATTTCACCATAATTAAAAGTAAGATACTGAATTGCTTCTTCTGCTGTATCTCTCCATATAATTTCATGATTATAAAATTTTCTACTGAAGTATTCCATTCTTCTTGGATCATCTTCTAATATAAATATTTTCATTTTAATCCACATCCTTCTTTCGTAAGCTCTTGAACAGTATTATATAATACCCCATGTTTGTTATCAAGCATATAGTCCTGATGATAATGTCCGAAATACCACGCATTATAATCCACATCTTTCTCCAAAACGTCAAAGTATCTTTGGAGTTGAGAGCCTTGCGAATATTTTGGAAAATCAAATAATTCGTATATTCTCGTTGAACAATCATGACTTAATATTATATCCACCTTATTATTATGAGCTTTAAGTATTTCTAATCCATGCTTATATTCTGCATCTGTTGGGTCTTCTTGGCTCCACCAAGAAATATATTCAATTCTATCAATTTTATCAATAGAAGTACCACCACCAAAAGTAAAGAGTTTAATACCGTTAATGGTATAAACCTCACCTCTTTTAAGGTGATAAATACTATCAGTAAGCTTTCCTACTTTTCCGCCAAACATATCTACTTCAGGAAGCCTTTCAATTCTATTAAAGTTCTCATGATTACCGTCGATAAAAAGAGTAGTCCAAGGTTTTTCATTAAACCACCTATAATTATATAACTCTTCTTTACTTGGTTCATTCACATGCCAGATATACCCAAAGTCGCCAAGGACAATAAGGTAATCCTGTTTTGTGAGAGTTGTTCCTTCCTTCCAGTTCTTTGAGGTTAGTTTTTTTGCGTCACCTATTTGTCCACCATGCAAATCACCGCAGATGAATACTTTGTTCATGTTATCCCTCTTAATTTAATTCGCCATTAGTAAAACCAACAACTCCATATTTTTCACTTGTTATTATATAAGTATTCCAATCAATTCGGCTATCGTAAGCATAAAACTCTGACTTGAGATTAACAGGTATGCCAAATTCCTCTATTGCTTTTATAAACGGCAAATTCATAATATCTTCCAGACATTCTACTTCTACAGCTGTCTTCATAGCATCTTCAAGAGAACCTTTGTGTTGTCTAAATAGTATTTTCTTCATACTTAATTATAGAATATTATTCTTTTATTGTCAACTTTCTATATTTTCATTTAAAACTGCGCTGTTTCCATAAATAGTTTCTCCATCAGTGTTGGTGTTGGTGTTGGTGTTTGTGGTTGTCCAAGTAATCAAAGGATTTTGAGGATAAGTATAAGGATAAGGATAAGGATAAGGATACCAACCACTATTTTCTCCTAATTCTGTTTTTAATTGTGCTAATAAAGACCTAGCCTCTGCGCTTTCTAAATGAATCGTTGTCTCACCTATTTTAATTGTGATTTTCTGTTCTACTTTTACTTCCATTTTTTCTCCTAGTAGTTAATTATTATTAACTCGTTTTTCTTTCTTGTTATTTTGTTTCCTAAATCATCTTCAGCAAATGCAATAAAATAAGTATACTCATGTTCCATGATTGTATAATCTTTAAATCGTTCTCTAATTTTTTCATTATCATTATATGTAATCATCCATTTGCAGGTAAGGTTTTTTATTACTTCAGTAAATTTTATATGATCGAACCCAGAATGCATGTCTCCATTTTTTCCGTATAGGTTATTCTTCTTGTCTCCTAAATCATATGGAGGGTCCAGAAAAACAAATGAGTTCGGTGAGCATCCGTTAATGAGTGTCTCATAGGACGTGTTATAAAACACGACGTTTCCAAGAAGTTCAGAAACTCCATAAAGTTTTTTTATATTTAAAGGATTGAATGTTTTCGCATAAGCATCTTTTGAGATAGAACCATGTTCTGTCATTCCAGAAAAACTAATTTTATTCAATACATAATAAGACACAGCTCTATTAAGGTCTGTGTTGTTACTATAAAGTTGTTCTTTATGTTTCTTTAAAAGTGCCCTGCCGGCATCAACATCAAGTGGATCGTTTTCATATCTAATGATTAAAAGTTTATCGACTAATGTTTCGACATCATCTTTTAAAACCTGCCAAAAATTATATAGAGCTGGGTTTAAATCATTTGCGTGAATAACTTTTTCCGGATACATTTGAGCTATCCAAGTTACTATACTTCCACCACCGATAAAAGGATCTAAAAAGTCGCCATCAAATTCTGGGAAAGATGGTGATAAAACATTTTTTACTACCTTTGATTTACCACCTGGGTATCTCAATGGAACAATAGATTTGGGCATAAAGCCTCCTTAAACATATCTTACTAAATTATTCTTTTATTGTCAACTTTCTTCTTCAAGAAGTTTTTGTTCAAACATTTTTCCTAAGAAGTAAGAATATCTTGCGCTAGAAATTTCTTTATCTTGAACAAAATATAATTCATTATACTGAAGCATTAACCAATCATTAAAATCAAAATCGCTTTCTTGAAATGATTTTATTTCAGTTAGAGGTAATGTTATTGTATATACGCCTTCAACTTTTTCATTGATGCTTGGATGATTAAAAATTAGAGGTAATAGTAAAAACGTATCGGTTTTTTCTTCTTTCATAACCCTCTATTTATGTTATAGCAAAAAAAAGGGTGGTAAACCTATCCTAGCTACCACCCAAACAATTATCTTATTGTAAGACGCATATCTACTTGCATTATTTGTTTAACCTTGCTCTTTTAAACTAACTTCACGGCTCTTCCACTGAGCTACAAGGCAACTAAGTTCTCTTTCAATAAAAAGAATTTAGTTGCCTTGACGAGGCTCGAACTCGCGCACACATGATTATAAGACGAAATCGCCTTTGAACAACTAAAACCAATAAAAAAGGAATGCTTAAAAAACTATAAAGGTAATACACTAAAACTTAATCTAAAACTTAACCTAAAATTAAGACTACCTTTATATGTGAGCCAAATCTATCACCCCACGTTTTGGAGTGGGAGGGAATTAAACCCCCCGGCTCATTATTTATTTACAAAATTCCGTTGTTGATAAAATCAAAAATCTTATTACCTTTCTTACAAGAAACTGCCTCTACTTGATTTGCAAGGCTTCTTGCTTTCTTTACTGCTAAAACAAAAGCATCAATTCTTTCAAGAAGATCACTTTTCTGTAAAGGAGTAATTTTTCCAGACTGGTAGTTGGTTAAATATCTACCTACCTGAACGTCTTTTGTTACTAATTTAACTTGTGCTGGGTGTTCTATTGTAGCTGGTGCTACAACAATCCAATCTTCTTTTTTCCCAGTTCTATAAGTAACAGTATCGTCAGTTTTCCACATTCCTTTTCCTGCTTGCTCATCGTGAAGCCAAGTCTTAGCAGGGTCAAGAGTAGGAATTGCTTCATACATTTTTCTGATTTTTACTATTTCTTTTTCAAGAACAAGTAAAGAAGTAGCTGAGAATTTTCCAAATTCAACTCCATTAACTATCAACTCAGCATTTACAGTCCCGGAAGAGTTGGACTCTTCTTTACTTAATTGTGCATTAAGTCCTGCAATAATTGCTTTCTTTGCGTAATCAATTTTCTTTCCTACTGTGGTAACAACTTCTTTAATTTCAGTGTTATTAGTACCAACTGCACTATCATCTTCTGAAATATATCTTTTGTTAATTCCGTCAAAGTGCTCACCTTTCTTAGAAAAGGTACTTGCCGCTTCGTTCATGATTTTACTTGAAACATTTTTCAAGTCAGTCTCTACTGCAAGTAATGCATGAACTGGATTTTTAGCTGCCATTTTATCTTCCTTTTTATTTGGGGCTAATTAAAGCCCCGTTTTTTTATTTTACTTGTTCGTATCTTTCGCTTCCAAGAACTTCCAACATCAACTGATAAGGAGTTGCCGCCTCACAGTTAATTGCATACTTCAAGATAGAAGGAGAACATCCGGAAACCAGATATGTTCCGTTCTCATCTTTCGTTACTGGAGTATCTCCACCTGCACTTACATTCCAGAAAACAAGGTCAGGTTTTTCATAACCTACTGCTTCATATTGCTTTTTGATAGCGTCGTAGTTAGTTTTTTCGTCTTCAGTTTCTCTATAGAAACCTCCATGACCACAAGCAGAATCAAACTGCATATCAGAAATGATATAAATCTTCCCTGGCATTTCTTCTCTAGTTGCTTTCATTTTTAAAGCGTTCTTTAAAAGAACATCAAAAACAGCCTGAATATTAGTAGACATTCCCCATTCAGCACCTCTAAGATTTCGATATTTCTCCTGAATTGTTGTCCCTTTAATTTTCTGCATCTGTGGTTCAGTTGAGAAAGTCATGAAATAATTCTTAAAAGGACCAACATTTCTTTCAGCGAAATAGATCCCCAAAGAAACAGATACATCAATAGGAGAAACTTCTGAATATCCCATAAACATAGAGCCAGAAGTATCAACTACACAAAGTGCGTTTTCAGGCTCTTCCATATAATTAGGAAGTGCGTTCCACATTGCATCTAAAGCTCTTGCTTTTGAAGCTTCTACGGATTCAATTCCCTTAACTATCTGATAAGGATACAGAGTTCCTGCATTAATTTTCTCTTCGCCGTTTTCAACTTTTGTAATAAAAGCTTCATATCGAGCACCATCATGTTTCTTAAAAGCGTCTGAATAAATTCTTGTTGCTTGAGAAGGAACTGCAGAATAATTGACACCTGTCCAATCTTTAGACGACATATGTCGTTCAACGATATCAATCTTTTTTCTAAGACCTGAAAGTAATCGTCTATAATCACGTTCTTGAATGTCAAGATATTTATATGTAATCTGAGCTAACCGTCTTGACTCTTTAGAGGAAGTGTTTGAAGATTTCATCCATTTTGCCAAAAGCGAAGGAGCTTCAGCTTTAATATCTTTATTAAGCTGTTTCTTAATAATTGCAAGTGCGTCTTCCTGTAAAGGAGTATCGAACACTGCGAATAAATCATCCCATCGACCAAACTCAGGAATAAGATCAAGATTTCTCTTAACAACTTCTTTGTGAGTTTCAGCCAAGTAATGAATTACATCAGTAAACAACTTTCGTTCTCCCTGTCCACCACGCACATCACGAGCATAGAAAAGGGCTTTCAAAGCAAGCTTTTCATTCTCCGCAAGAGCCTTAGTAAAATACTTAATTGTTTCTGTTTCTTGCCCTCGAAGAGCACCAGACTTTGAGAAAAAGTCTAAAACATCAGAGTTAGTTGTCAAAAATGACAAAGCATCGTTTTCTGTTCGAGCAACGTTCTGCTCATCTCGAATTGATTCCGCTAATTTGTTCATGTTTCCCCTTTGCTTAATAATTATAAAACTAGACGTATTATTGTTTTTTTTGCATAAAAAGTTTTTTGTTTGCTGTTAACGTCTTTATAATTTATAAGCTAGACACATTTATTTTTTTTAACACAAAAAGTTTTTAATTTGCTGTTAGTGTCTATAATTATTATACAATATTATTCTTTTATTGTCAAGCTTTTTAATTGATATTCATTATTTTTTCAAAATTAGTCATATTAAATCCACTCAAATATTCATAAGGAATAATTTTAATTAGATCAACGGAATATTCATCTTCTGTTCCTTCTACTTTATTATATCCTTTATATATATTAAGCTCTTCTTTGTCTAAATCATAAATATAAGCCCACTCACAAAAAAGACCATCATTAAGAAATTCTTGATTGTCAATCATGTATTTAAAATTTTCATCTTTATAAACATCAAGCCTTCCTTGAGTTTCTCTCAAATAAGAATACCAGTCTGTTCCTGTGCTTACTCCAATGTTAAGAAAGTCTTCTCCTACATCTTCAAAAACTTTACTGTTTTCATCAACAAGAATAATTCTGTTAAAAATTTCTTCTATTTCTTCTTTTGAAGTATTAACAAGAAAACCCTTAATAATTTCTCCAAGATGGCTTGGATAACTATCATAATGGTTATAAGTTATTTTTTTAACTCCACCTTTTACGAAACCGTATGCACCCCTAGTTCCCATTTTTACCCTCCTTGAAGATTTTCTGGTAGTAAATCTCCTATTTTAACTTTTATAACTATGTTCCAAGCCTCTATCAAGCATTTCAACAGTGTTCCGTTCAGGAACATTTACATTTTCAACAGTAGGTTCTTCTATTTGAAGATAAAAATTTTCCATGTAATAACCCATGAAACTCATAAACTCTTTCCACGCTTGAAACATTTCATCAACGCTAGCGTCGTCACTAATTTCTCTAATAACTGTTCTTTTATCGTAATCATCGATATCAGGAACCCATTCTGTTTTCATTGTCGCCATTATTTTCCCCTTTTTTACTTCAATTCAATACTCATATAGATTTCACTAAGGAAATCCTCTGGAAAGAAACTCTTCCACTCATCATATTTGTCATTAAGAAATATTTCACTATATCTTTTAAACATTAAATAAATCGTTGGCTTCTTAGGATGTCTAAGAAGTTTCATTCCAGCTTGCTTTGGTGTTCTATCTCTTTTATGAGAATTACATTTAATACAAGAACAAGCTAAGTTCACCCAAGAATTACGACCGCCTTGTGCTTTAGGCACAATATGGTCAATATTCAATTCACTGAGATTTTTCTTCTTACCACAATACTGACAAGTATGATCATCTCGCATGATAATATTTCTTCGAGTCAATCTTAATTTAACAGGAACTTTATTATATCCAGTTAAACGAATTACTTTAGGGATACCAAAAATGTTTCCGCTATTATCAAAGTAATCATAGTTTTTATATTTGTCCCAAGTTGCTTGTCTAAAAAGAGAAACCTCTTCCCAAGAAGAAAAGTTATAAGTGGCGAAATTGCCATCTTCTACAGAAATAACTTCTGCCTTTCCTTTAAAAAGCAATTTAAGAGTGCGTTGAATGTTAGCTACATCAATAGGCACGTAAGAGCTGTTTAATACTAAAATATTCTGTTGCATCTTTTCCTCCTATGCTGCTGTAAATCTAAGATAAAAAGAAGTTTTATCTCCTTTATTCCAACTATCTACTTTTTCAGTTATCTCAACGTCTTCATAAACATTTGTTCTTTCAAGAAGCAAATCTTCTAACTCATCCTCATGAAGAAAGATAAATTCAGCTGTTTCTTTTTTAGTGAAAGAACCATAAAAAGTAATATAAACAGTTCCGCTTATATACTCTTCGCCTTCATCATAAAATCTAGCACCCCAATATTCATAAATACCAATACCAGTACTGTTAACGGTATGCTCCATTTCAAAGATAAAATCTTTTTTATCAAGCTTGGTTTCTAATAGAGATTTCATAATTACCTTTCCCCTTATGATAATTATACTATATTATTCTTTTTCTGTCAAGTATGCTTTGAACTCATCGTAGTTGTCAAATTGACTTTTTATATCTTCCACAACTTCTTTTTTTGTCATATTTAATTTTCTATATAGAAAAGCTTTTACATCATCTAATGAAAGTTCTTTGAACATACAAATAGGACACATCTCTGATGGAATATTATAACCATTTTGAATTTCTTCATTATAATCTTCATCATCGTCGAAACGACGAACTAATTCTGCTGCGCCATTTTCATTAATAAACAAGAGTTCTTTTTCTTTTTTCTCTTCTTTTCTTAACTCATAACTTTTTTCTTGGCTGTCTTCAAAGTCAATGTTGTTCTCTGCGACAAGTCTAATTTTTGTTTCATCTGAAAGATTTTTAATGGAGCAAACAGCTAAATAATTAGAAAATGTATGCCCTCTTTCACAGCAACTCATTTCCGCATCTGTATAACTCATATCCATACCAGATTCAATTTCTCCTGTAACATCACAGATAAAACTGCTAGAACTACTATTACTTACAAATCCTGTTCTTATTTTCATTAATATCCTATCTCTCCTTCTATTATAATAACTTCGCCTTTAAATTCTAGTGATTGGATTCCAGCTTCACAGAGCATCTGTTCTGCAACTTCTCCGTCACTACTAGCGCTTCCAAGATGAACCACTAACCCTTTTGAAATATTATCTTTTATTTTGTCATATTCTTCTTTTGCATAAGTATCACCATCTAGGATTTCTTTACAGCTTTTTTCGTTATTTCCCCAACTATGTTCTTCAACAATATATTTTTCTAGTTCTTCTATAGAAGATATGCTATCTCTAACATAATCAGCTATATCTATTTCAGCTTTTAAATAAGCGGTTAGTGTTTCTTTTGGTTTAGTCGCTATTATAAAACTGCTACTTGAACTATTACTTACAAATCCTGCTCTATATTTCATTTTTTCTCCTTATTGGATATAAGTCCAATTCATTTTTATAGTGTTCATAATATTCTTTCCAAACACCAAGACATTGATTATTGTATATACAAGATGTACAACTCTTTGGTTTTCTATATTCGTTGGAAATTAAAGAATTATAATCTTGAACTATTCCTTCAATAGATGAATCAAAACCTCTTGCTTCGCTTAATTGATTAATACGAATGGATTCAGAATAAAAAACTTTGTTTTCATAAGGATGTAAATAACACAAAGGAATTGCCTCTGTATTAATAAATCTTGAATATTTTTTAAGTACTTTATGTATATCTTCCTTTATGTTTTCATACTTTGGGACTACGGCATTAAAGTTCTTTAACGCATCTCCATTAGGATGAGGAAAAGTTAAATTCATATCTCTTATTCCTAAATCAAATATCATATCATAGGTTTTTATTAACCCATTAATATTAAGCTTAGAAATAACAGTTTGAGATATAACTTCTGTATTTTCTTTTCTGTATTTTATAATGTTTTTAATTCCATTAATTGTTTGAGTATAAGCATCTTGATGTCCTGCTATCATATTATGTATGATAGAATTATGTGAATGAACAGCAATTAAATAAACATCTATATACTTTAAGGATTCTTTAGCTAGTTTTTCATCAGATAATTTTCTCCCGTTTGTTTGAAGTATTATTTTTCCATTTATTTTTTTCTTTATATACTTTGAAATATCAATAAAATCATTTCTAATGGTTGGCTCTCCACCTGTAATAACTACCTCTTCTCCTTGTCTAACATTATTATCTATAATATCAAATATTTCTTGAGTAGTAGAATTACCACAATATATTTTATCTGTAATAACACAATGAATACATTTATTATTACAGGAAAAACCAACCTTTAAGTCAAATGACATCTAATATTTTTCTCCTAAAATTCAAAATGTACTTTTGTATATAAGTCTTCATCTAAGTTATTAGTTTTAGCTGTTCTTTCTAAAGTCATTTTTATTTTATGAAGAGCTTCTCTTATTTTTGCGGAAAAGTCCCATTCATCTTCTTTATCGTATTTAATGACATCTTTCAAGTCTTCAAAATCATCTTCGTAAAAATCTTCTCCGTCAAGGATAGAAAAAGTAGTAAAATTTCTTTTCTTTATTGATAAGAAATCTACTATTTTCTTTTCGGTTTCATCAAACCCTTCATACATTTTATCATATAAATCATTATCTATACACATTACGAAACTGCTACTTGAACTATTACTTACAAATCCTGTTCTTATTTTCACCACAAATCCTCACTTGTTAATACTTTTTCAGGCATTCTTTTAATCTGCCTACAACGAAACGCTTCAACCGCAGCTTCGTCTCTTGTTAAAAAAGTGCCTTTATGATTTACAAAACCTTGTTTGCCTAATTTCAACCCACCAAAGCCGAGACCATGAACGGTATCGGCGTCTGATAGTATATGAGAATGTCTTTCTCCTGTATAAACTTTTCCTTTATGTTTAATTGCTGCTTTAATTATCATTTTTTTCCTCCAAAAGTTTGAGGATTTTTTCCTGTCGAATTTCAGCTTCAAAAAATTTATGAAGTAAGTTGGTAACAGAAATTAAGACAATCCAAGACAAAGGATAACAAAATATTTTTACCCAATCAGGAAAATCATTCATAAAAAGTAAAGTGACGCCAAAAACATAAACAAAGAAAAAAGATATAACATATGGCATAGCTCTTTTTGTTGCTTCATCCCACTTTTTCTTTAACTCTTCTGGCTTTACATAGGTATAGTTTTCATCTGAGAAAAAACCAACCTTTGGCCCGTCATTTTTATATTTTACTTTAAACATTTTATTAAATGTATCGTATTCTACGAGTTTTCCTTTTACCCACTTACGATTATGAGACCTGTAAGAAGTATGAACATCTACTTTAACCCAACACTTTTTCATTTTCCTTTCCCCTTACATAATTATACCAAATTATTCTTTTAATGTCAAGTGTTTTTGTTATACTTCCATTTAATAAGCTCGAAGAATGATTTCTCTCTTATTGATTTTTCAGTATAATCCTGAACGCCTCTTAGTTTATGCTCATATGCCTCTTGAATTTTTTCAATAGCCTCGTTTTTCTTTAACCAAAGAACTCCTTTGTCATAAGGCTCACTATAAAAAGGAAGAACAAAACTAATTAATCCTTCTGTATATTTAATCATTTTTTCTTTAAATTTAGATTTCAGTTCGTCTAACTCAGCAATTTCTTTTTCTCTATTAGTTATTAACTCATCAAAATCAGCTAGTGATAGAGTTACTGTTCCATCCACTTTATTTCTTTTAATCATATTTTTCCCCTATATATCCATTTCCCATTCTGGGAAATTTATATTTCATACATTGGGCAGTTTCTATTTTTACATAATAAGGTTTTTCTAAAAGTTTTTGTAATATCATTAAACCAAACCTCTTCAATAAAATCATTGCAATTTAAAACATCAATTCCTTTGGGGAATATATCATTATTTTCGGCAAATGAACATGCGAAAAACTCTCCCTTACAATTAATATATGAACTAAAACAAGCGCTTTCACAAGGTTCTGCCATCATTTCAAATTGTTTGTAGTTCTCATGATTTTTAACAGAACTAAGGAAACGATGAGCCGAGCAACTATCAAACCCGAACTTTACACCTTTCTCTAATGCGTAATCGACTAACATGTCGTATTTCGTAGTTGAGAGTTTGTGAAATCCTTTTCCTCCACCTTTTGTTTTAAGTGAAAGAAAAACAATAGCGTTCATATTATATAATCTATTGTCTGATTTCATATCATCAATAATTGTAAATGCTTTGTCCCAAGTTTCTTCACTAATCATATAATGAATATTTACCTGTTTCATTCCTGCGTCTGTAAACTTTTTTATTGCATCATAAGAAGCATTTTTATTGTAAACAGAAACTGCAACCGCACCACAAAGTTCAGCAGTTTTTCTAGCAACTTTTCTGCTTACATCATAACCGTGACAAGTATAATTAGGAATTACTCCATTCTCTTTTGCGTATTCCATCATAGCAAAAAAATCAGGATTAGATTTAATATTTAAAATACCAAAAGCAATCTGTGTCATTGTATTAGGCATAGCATGAAATATTTTTTTGAACTCTTCTAGGTTCATATTGTATGTTGGATAATGCCCGTTTGATTTATAACAAAAATCACAACTTCCAAGACAACCTCCGTCAATTACCAATCGACTTTTATCGTAAAGATTTATGTCCTCTGGTTTAACGGACGTTGAGATTTCTAAGTCAAGTATTTCTGGGCCAAAAGGAGAGTAATCCGGATCATCATTATGAGATTTTCCCCATCTTTCAAAGTATCCATTAACTTTATTAAAGTTAAAATTATATGAAGGAGAACGAAACGCTTTTACTTTTTCATTTTCTAATAACACTTTATTTTCCCCTTACATTATTATACACAATTATTCTTTTAATGTCAAATCTTCCAGTGGAAATACTATTCCTTCAAACTCCTGAACCTCATCTGTTTCTGAAACATCAACTTCAACAGGAGCTATAAAAAAATATTCGTCCTTGCATTCTTTAAGTGCTCTCTCGTAAGTAGAAAAAACGCCAAAGTATTCCCAATCAGGAGGAGTTACTTTTCCTACAATCCAAAGTTTTCCTTGGCTTTTTAATTCTGACTCGTATAGTTTTTTCCATTTAAAGGATTCATCTTTCCAATATTCAATCTCTAACATGACGCATAACCGAAGAACCAATATACATGAAAATTTCTAACACCTTTATATTTGTCTCCGCGTTCCTCTTTGAGATATTTACCAGTAACTTCTACGCAACCAGCTGGTCCCCATTTATCATCCCAGAATTTTCCCTCTGAGAAGTTCATGCAAGCTTCTACAAAATCTTCTGGATCTTGTCCTTTAGGAACAGGGACCATTTGAAATTCTGTCTTTTCAGCGATAGTTCCGGTATATCCACCATGACCATTCATATGCTTGGCAACTTCTACTGCTTGATTAAACGCTTCTTGTGCGTTTTTAAATTGACCTATTTTTACCTGAGTAAAATCTGATGATCCCATTTTTTACTTCCTTTGATGGAACTGGGCGGATTTGAACCGCCGTCCAAGCTACCGAACCTAATGACCTAAGAAACTTTTTATTATGAAGAACTGTTCAATCTCCAACAGAAACTTTTGTATTCTCTTCGTGGTTGTCTGTATTTCACGAATATCAATTACTTATTCCCTGTAGCTGGTGAATTGAAAACCATTACCACAAGGTCGGTTACGCAGCTAGTGCGTAATTTTCGTAACTTTCGTCAACTATTTTTTTTAAGAAACGCCGGTCAAAACATTCTTTGGTGCCTGTCGAAACCTTTTCAGCCCCGTTATATTAATGATTATCATTATCTGTGTGAATATAAGATGTTTTATTAAGTAAGAAATCCTTCAGTTTTCTGTCGCTTTCAAACATCTCTTCATTTTCATTATCTACACTTTGATGGTCTATATATACAAGTTGATTTTCTCTAACTTTTAAATATAAATCATCTAAATCTCCAAAATCAATCTCATAATTATAATCAGTTAAAACTCTTTTAATCATCTTCATTCTATCTTCATATAGGATTGAATCTGATAGTGTTGCTATCGCAACTGAAAAGTTTAACTTGCTTATGAAATCATGACTATCTTCTATTTCCCATCCAAAATCAGTTTTACCTTCTTCTAAATCTTCAAGGTAGTTGATATATCTTGGATTTTCAGTCTTTTTATTATCTTTGCTTATTACAATAAAAGAGCTGCTAGAACTATTACTTACAAAACCTGTTCTAACTTTCATAATACTTCCTCAATATAAACTTCATAAGCGCCCTTATTTATATCCCAAATAACATCAGTAATAAAATAAAGTATTTTATCATACTTTATTTTTTCGCCTTTTCGTGGGAGAATAATAACAGGAGACATTTCAAATATAACTTTTTCATTAAAAATAAAATTAACTTTATACAGTTTCATTTATTCCTCCTTAGTTAATTATATGAAATTATTCTTATTTTGTCAAGACATTTCCATATCTTCAACTATTTCATCAAACTTTTCTATAAACTCTTTCCAAGCATCCATTGAAAAATTGATTCCAGATCTAGTTGGCTTCAACTCGCCTGTCGCTCTATCTTTATACCATTTCCTAACCGAAATATAATCTTCGCCTTCATACTCAGTTTTTTCTATTTTAATGTTTTCATCAATAAAAACCATAATATACCTCTTAAAGTATATATGGTTTAAGAGTCCAGGGTGGGAATCGAACCCACTTCCCTTTCGGGCAAACGGTGTTGCAAGCCGTGGCCTAGCCATTTAGCATCCCAGACATATTTTTTACGAGACCCAAGAGTTGAACTTGGTGTGCTTGTTTATAAGACAAGTCCTCAAAACCGTCGAGGACATCTCGCTTGATTGACCCGATTAGACTTTTAATCGGGTCAGCTTTTATCTACTTAAACTCTCTTTCAGTTCCTTGAAAATAGAAGTTCCTAACTTCTTCTTTACCATTCCCTGTTCTTTACTTTCTAAGTCATTCCACTCTGTATAATTATCTTTCTCAAAGTCAATAAATAAGTCATTAAAGTATTCTTTAGCAAACTTACTTGCATCCTTCATACTTTCCATAACTCCAATTTTAGAGAACAAGTCATTAGTTCTATTTTCATTAACATAAGTAAGAGCTTCATCAATCATTTCCTGAATATTTTCAGGAACCACTTTAACCTGTCTATCTCTTTTTGGTTTATGTGCTTTGTCTTTAAACTCATCGTTCTTTTTCTTAACTAAAAACAAAGAACTCTGATTATAAAATACTCTTTCATGAGAAACTATAACTACTCCCTCGCAAATGTTATCTCCCTCATATTCTTCAGGAGTAAGCTTTGAACGAAACTTAGTATCAACTTCATCTATGAACTTAATTAAATCTCCACCAACATTAAATACACCAATTACAGGAACCTTTAAGTGCTGAAATAAAATAAGATATTTATCAGCTTCTTTTGGAGAAACAATTAGTCCATTAACCCTAAGAGAATACCAACGAAAGTATTTATCAGTTCCGTAGAAAACTCCCTTCTGCACTCCACCACCATAAAGCTCGCCGTAAACCTGAATGTCTGTTCCTGTTTCTTCCGCTAAGACTTTAATAAAATCAATAAGTTCTACATATTCTCTTTGCTTAAAAAGGTTTTGATAATCATAAAACTTTGCATCTGGCTCAAGGAAACCGTTTCTTGAAGCAAATCTAATTTCACCATCAGGAGTTCCTAGAATAGAAAAGTTTGCTCCGTGAATTTTTTCGGTAATCTCAACATCAGCGTTTTTAAGATCTGGGTTCGACTCAGAAAATCTATTTAAAATAGCGGTTTGATAATGATTCTCAATAGAGTTCCATCTTTTAAATTCCATATTCTTCTCCTTGATTAATTATAGACAATTATTCTTTTTTTGTCAAGCTATTCTTCATCCTCTTGCATAAAATCAATACTTTCTGAAGAGTGTATTCTTGAAATTATATCAGCTAAAGTTTTGCCTAAGCTCTTAATGATAAACTTATCGGGGAGATTTTTCTTTACTATAGAATTACTTCCATAAATCTTTTTAATTGGTGATTCATCCAACTTTTTTATTGCACTATTTGATAAAACCAAATGTGTAGCAATACAATAAATATCTTTTGCCCCATTATTTTTTAATGCTTCTACAACATTTAATATGGTTCCGCCACCATCAATCATATCATCAACAATAAAAACATTTCTATTTTTTACGTCTCCAACTAAGTGCATAACTTCTGATTTTCTATCTGCCCCTCTTCGCTTATCAGCAAAAGCTATATCTGCACCTAAAACTTTTGCATAATATCTTGCTTTTGAAAGTCCTCCAGCGTCAGGAGAAACAATAACAAAATCTTCTGTTTTATGAAGATTTTTCATGTCAGGGAGAAATATTTGTGCAGAGCTTATGTTATCAAATCTTAATCCAGCAGCGTAAAAAGCAGCTGAGCTTTGTGGTGCATGAAGTGAAACTGTTATTACTCTATCAACGCCAACTGATTTAATAACTTTTGCCATCATAGAAATCGTAATAGGAGTTCTTGGAGAACTTTTTCTATCTTGACGAGAACCATAAATAATAGGCAAAACTAATGTTATTCTGTCCGCTGAAGCAGCAAAGGCTGTATCAGCTAAGATAAGAGTTTCTACTAAATCCTTGTTTGGGTCACCATTAAAAGTTTGTATAATAAATACGTCTTTGCCTCTAATGCTTTCTTTATACTTAACAAAAATTTCCTTGTTTGGAAAATCCGTAATTATAGTTGGAACTTCTTTTCCAAGACTTCCTAACCCCTGTAATATATCTTTAGATAAAGATTTATTACTTCTACCAGAAACAACAAAGACATTAGACATTCATTATCATCCTTTTAATTGTCTGTTTAGCCCCACTGGGAGTCGAACCCAGATCGCAAGATTCAAAGTCTTGAGCCTTAACCATTAGAACTTATAGGGCATTGTATTTTTCTGGCCTTACAGGAATCGAACCTATACCTAAAGATTCAGAGTCTTTTATGATGCCATTTCACTAAAGGCCAAAGTTTATTTATTACACTCATCACAGAGAGTTCTAATCCATCCACCACCACGCGATTTTCCTGGTTTTCCACATACTTCACAAGTGACTTCTGCTTTATCTTCTGCTTCAGTTATTAAATCATATACGATGTCAGAAGAACCATCAACATAAAATCTTAATCCTCCAAACTTTTCCTTTACCTGAAAAACATTAAACTCTTCATCTACAAGAGGTTCAATTTTTTCACATAAGTCCCAAATAATATCAAACCACCCATCACCACACTCAAAACCAAAAGCCATAAGACTTTCAGTTATAGGCAGTTCAGGCCGAAAAAAGTTAAATCTTTCAAATAATTTTTCTGTATTCTGTTTGTTCATACTTAATTATATAATATTATTCTTTTATTGTCAACTATTTTATTTGTGCATCACTTACTTTTGATTTACGATAAGCATCATAAGCAGCAATAACCATATCAGCTTTCTTCAATAGTCTTGCAAGTTGAGGGTTTTTTAAATCTCTAATAATTTTTGCTGCAGTTCTAAGTGGGCCTGCGGGATAAGAAACAGCCTGAACAATTGCTTTGTTCTTTGCGAATTGTGCATATGCTTTTTCGATTACGTCGGTTGCATTAACTTGATTGTCTTTAAGTCTAGCACCTTGTGCGTCTTTACCGAGAGTCATATCCTCTTCGTTTAGACCAGCGTTTAATTTTATTTGTTCAAATAAATTAAGGTTTTTCATATTTTCTCTCCGTGAGATAAGTTTATAAAATTACCTTTACAAAAGCTGATTTAGCCCTGCTCGGAATCGAACCGAGAACAAATTGATTCGAAGTCAATTCTGCCCACTCCAGAGCCAGAGCCAAGAAAATATACCCCGTACAGGATTCGAACCTGTACTAAAACTTTAGAAGAGTCTTGTGCTAATCCATTACACTAACAGGGCAAAAAATGGGAACCCACAGACGGCTATGTCCAGCATTTCCTGTGGGCTTATACTCTGGACTCGGGCACCGATACTAATTCCCATATAGTCCCAAGGAGAATTGAACTCCTGTCTGAAGATTGAGAATCTCCGATACTAACCACTATACGATGGGACCAAAATGATTTTTTTACTGAAAATCTAAACACTTCGATGAACCGTGTGGGAATTGAACCCACCTTTTCAGATTAAGAGTCTGTTGCAAGGCCAATTTGCTAACGGTCCTAAAAAAGTTAATTCGGGATTTCACCGAAGCTTACTGATACTACTCTAGGAGCTACCTGCCGAGCAATACCCATAAAACTGCAAAGTGCTACTTTGATTAACTTATTGGAAAATATGAGAATCGAACTCATTTCTACAGGGAGCACTACCTTTTTCCTGTTGTGTTTCCATTACACTAATTTCCCATGTGCTGAAAATTTATCGGGACCGTTTTCTACCTGAGAGCAGTTTGTCCATTTCAGCGTTCGACTCGTCCTATTTTTGAACCGTGTGGGAGTCGAACCCACCTAACAAGATTAAAAGTCTCGTGTATCTCCGATTTACTAACGGTCCTTTAATTTTTTAACAGGGGTGGGATTCGAACCCACATCCGCACAGCTTATGAGGCTGGCCATCTTCCGTTGATAGTACCCTGCGATGAAAGATTGGGGTGGGAATCGAACCCACAAACGAAAACTTATGAGGCTTCCAGTTTAACCAATTTTTACTTTCCCAACCAAAACTAGACACTCTTAGTACTATCCAGCACAATTTTGTGGTCTTAAATTGTCTCTACGATTTGCCACAATAGCTTACATAAATGTATTTTTTGTTTGCTGTGAGTGTCTATTACCGAAATAATAGTACTTTATTTTATCTTTCTTATACCTTATTATAGACAATTATTCTTTTATTGTCAACCATATTGCCGACGAGTGGAATCGAACCACCGACACATAGATTTTCAGTCTACTGCTACTACCAACTGAGCTACGACGGCTTATTTTTTAATAAAATCCCAATTATCCTTTTTTCTCTCCATAATACTTACAATGTCATCTTCAGAATACATCTTGTAATCATTAAACTCAAGATTAACATTAAACATTTTTCCAACAGTTAATTTATCTAGTTTACTAGCACCATTTGCATTTTGATGATGATGCCCAAAAAGCTGCCAAGAACCATAATGACTTCTATTCCAAGTTAACATAGGATAATGACATAATACAACATGATGTCCTTGTATTTTTGTCTCTCCCATTAAAGCAACAGATGAAACTCTACTCTTGTATTTCCTCCATCCTTTATCATGATTACCTAAAATCCAATGAAACTGAACCTTATGTGGAAGTTGATTTAAAAACTTCTTCATAGAATCCTCACGCCAAGATAAATCTCCAAGGAAAAATATTTCATCTCCTGGCTGAACAACACTAACAATATTTTTTATTATTGTATCATCCATTTCCTCTAAAAGCTCAAATGGACGACCAAAAAACTTTAATGTTGCAAAATGGCCTAAATGCCAATCACTCGTAAACCATTTCATTTTATTTCCCTCTTTTTTTATATAGTCCCTACGGGAGTCGAACCCGTCTCTCCAGATTGAAAGTCTGACGACATAACCGATAGTCTAAGGGACCAAAATTATAACAAAAACAAAGAACCAGTAATTTTATCCAAAAGCTTACTATCTGCTGGACCTATTGCTAATGCAGTTTTTTCAAACTTTCTATTGATAGTATCACTAATCATAGCAGTAGGTAAATTTAATACTTCTGCTTTTAATTCCAGTTCATTTAACTCTTCTTCGCTATGAACCTTTAAAACAATTTTCACAAAGGAATCTTTCATCCAATACTGAATATCCAAAGGAACATTATCTATAGAAAAAGAATCATCTTTCCATTTTCCAAAACTAAGAATGACTGCTAAAGAAGCGTGTGCCACTTGAGCAGGAATACGTCCCATAGACATATCTAAATCATCCCTAACAATAATTACTTGTTTTACCATTTTTCCCTCTTTTTAATATAGGAAGCCTGGGATTTGAACCCAGCATTCATTTGTTTATCAGACAAACGGCTTAACCAAATTGCCTAACTTCCTATGGTTTCTATTACTTTATTATAGACAATTATTCTTTTATTGTCAATAACAAATATGGAGCTACTGGTAGTCGAAACCAGATTTCAACGTTGCAAGCGTCGTGTAATAGCCATTATACTATAACCCCAAAATTAGAGCCTCGGGTGGGATTCGAACCCACATACTCAAAGTTAACAGCTTCGTGCTAAACCATTTAGCTACCGGGGCAAGTTTTATTTCTCTAACTTTATCATTTCATCAAACTCATCATCATCTTGAATCTTAATGAAAATATCATTTTCAACAATTTGATCTTTTAGTTCCTTGATCATTTCTTCTGCACTTGACTTTCTAAGAATCATCATTACATCATTCATTTTTACTTCCTATAATAATTATAGACAATTATTCTTTTATTGTCAAATACAAAGGGTGAATGACCGGAATTGAACCGGCGAAAACTTGTTTCACAGACAAGCGCCAAAACCAACTTTGGTCGTCATACACCATGTTTTTTGTGAGTCGAAGATTTGAACTTCGTCTTGATAGTTGCTATAAAGATTGCTGTTAGTATCTAATCCAAGATACGTTTTTCAATCCGTGCTGCCATTACACTAACTCACAATAAAAACTAGACACATTTATTTTTTTTCCGCAAAAATTAATTGCTGTTAGTGTCTAAAGAGCCTAGTGAGGGAGTCGAACCCACAATGTCAAAAGACGCTTGCTTACAAGGCAAGTGCAATACCAATTATGCTAACTAGGCAAATATTCATTTTCTAATTTTCTAATTTCTTCTCTATTTCTTTGTCTTGCTTTACTTCTACCTTCTTTCTTTCCAACAAAAGAGCAACAAACTTCACAAACATTATGAGGATGAACTCTTAACCCAAAATTTTTAGTTAAACCATAAGGAATCATATTAACCTCATTTTAAAAAAGGACAAGCCTTTCTCATTTTTTTCTCTGCTCTATTTTGATCTGCACAACCTTCAGCAGAACTATCACCAATTCCAGTTAGTAGACAACTAAATACAAAGGTTCTACCAAAATCACCACTACCTGAAAGTTTAAACTTACATTCATCACATCTTTCAGGTGCTTTGAAGTCAATTTCAACTACCATTTTTCTTACCTCTTGACTAATTATACAAAATTATTCTTTTGTTGTCAAGTTTTGGGCTGGAATTATTTTTCCTTGTTTTACATAATAAAACTCTCTCCAACTTTCTCCAATATAATCCCATAGATTTACAAAATCCTTTAACTTATCTTTATGGGCTAACCTATGACAATTAGGACAAAGATAAGTTAAATTAGTATGTTCGTCACTTCCACCTTCACTTTTTGGAATTATATGGTGAATATCACAAACAGATTCATTCCACCCACATACAGAACATCGTAAATTCATTCGTATTAAAATTTTTGATACTGTTCTTTTGCTAACCTCTAAAATAGAAAATATTTCTTGCTCTCTAATATAAGATTTCTTTTTTTCTTTTTCTCTTTCATGTTTTGATTTGTTGTCAAAACTTAATTTTCTACTAACTTTTTCGTTTATCTCTTTTCGTTTAGCTCTTGTGCTAAACCCTCTAGCACATCTCGCAGAACAAAACCTTCCAGAACCATAACTTCCATCATGTTCTTTTTCACAATTTTCACAAAGCATTTGAACTCCTGTGATTATCTTTACAGAAGTTCAAAAATGAGAAGTGAAGGAATTGAACCTCTCGGCAGCCACCACACTCTTTTTTGCCAGCGAGTTTACAGCCCGCCTCGTGGAACACTTCCCCAAATAAAACTAGACACATTTTTTAACAATTAAAAATTACAAGTTTTTCGTTTAAAAATTTGCTGTTAGTGTCTAAACGGTCCTACGGGGAATTGAACCCCGATTTGTAGATTGACAGTCTACCGAAATAACCATTATTCCATAGAACCAATTTTGTGAAAATTCCCAACCACTTTTTTCACAGGAAAGTGCCCCTCACTTTCACCCATTATAATTTCTATCCGAGACCCGAGTGTCGAACTCGGCAAATCTTGTACCCAAAACAAGTGGCACACCCCGCGCCATGACTCGGTTAAACTCGACACCATTTTATGTTTTACCCAATTAAACTACTGGGAGACCAAACCCAGGCCGGAATCGAACCGACAACTTTTTTGTTCAAAAAAAATAAATTAGTTGCTGTTAGTGTCAAATGGTCTATACCCAGTAATAGAATCGAACTATTGCCGAATCCGTGTAAAAGATTCATTCTACCATTAAAATAACCGGGCTTTTTAATCAAAATATGCTCGCTTCCTCGCTTTGTTTGTAATTGTCTTATATTCCTTTTTGTAATCCCTTGTGGTTTCATCCTTCCAATCAGGAATTGAACTGGCTCTCAATTCTTTGTTCCTAGCAATTTCAGCTTCAGTAGCTTCTTTGATAAGACGTTCCTTGTTTGCCTTTTTCCACTTGTAGAAATCAACATTTCGTTTGATTAATTCAGTTGTATCAATCCATTCTCCGGTTGTCATCTTCCAGATTTTCATGTTTCCTCCTACGTTAATTATAGACAATTATTCTTTTTCTGTCAAGAATAATTTCAGCGTCCAGTCGGGATCGAACCGACATCAAAAGATTGGAAATCTCTTATACTAGCCATTGTACTATGGACGCAATTTCTAAATCGTTGAACAACAGCTGGTTAGCACTCGCGATCACTAACTTTCGCAGGTTTCTTAGTTTGATACAGCCGTCCTGAAAGAGACATGTTTTCAGTTATTTGGAAAGAAGTATTGCAATACTTCTTTATCGGAAATTCCATTGTCCTATCCTAATAAAAAACTCAGCTGTTATTCAACGATTTAATTTTCTTTCCTAAATTGTCAAAGAACCAAAAAAAACCCTTTTATTTCTAAAAGGGTTTATATAAAAACTATACCATGTATAGCTATAGATAAACCCTCTCCATATGATCGGCATTAAATGTGCCTTTTGCTTCTGGAGTATAATTAATCTGTTCGTGTCTATTGTTCATACTATTACCTTTACGAGTTCTTTAAACTTATACTTTATTATACACAATTATTCTTTTATTGTCAAGCTTTTTTCGGTTTATATGTAATATAAGACCAAGGTTTACAATTAGAATAACTTCTTTCGCCTTTTTCTAAGCCATTATGAAGAGCTGCTTTATCCCAGATATTGTAATATTCACTATCAGCATTTTTAACTTGAATAATTCCTTCACCTGTTTCTTTAACCCATTCAGCAAACTTATTTGCTCTCAGCGTTTTAGTTAAGTATAAATACATTTTGTCTCCCCTTTTATTATTGTGTCCATTCATAAACAGAGTTTCCTGTTTTGAACTTAACATAATTTTCAGTGTCTTCTAGGATTTCCGTAATGTAAGAAGTTTGCCAGTAATCTTGATATTGATATGATCTACCAGTTAAAGCACCAACCTGAATACAAACACCAACTCTTGGCTTTGCCTGATGTTCAGTTTTTAATTCATTATCTTCTTCCCATAAAAGCATAGAAACAGGGCCGCTATCTCCAACTCCATCCCTCATTCTTTTTAAAGTATACATAATTATCCTCTTACATAATTATACACAATTATTCTTTTTTTGTCAAGAGGATTAAAACAATGTTTTTTTGTTTGGTTCTGTAAGTTGTTTGGAATTTTTAATTCTTTCTTTTGCTATTTCATTATATTCTTCTGTAATATCAATTCCTATATACTTTCTATTGTTAATGTAAGCTATTTTTGACGTAGTTCCTGAGCCACTAAAAGGATCTAAAACAATATCTCCTTCTTTACTCCAACTTAAAATATGATCTTCTGCAAGTTCTTCTGGAAAAATAGCTGGATGTTTAAAAGCTTCAACATCTTTTGTTGAGTAATTTTTACCTGTATTATATTTCCATATATTAAACCTTGGTGAAAAATCAGGAGTTGGTTTTTGAACTCTATTAATTAATTCCCCTTCTTTGTTTCTATATGAAGATTTACCAAAAGAAGTAAAACCCGCCCATCTATTAGGTTTATCACAAATAAGATTAGCGGTTTTAGGCGCTATTTTTTTAGAGAAAACAAACATATATTCAAAAACTTGACTATATCTATTTCCTGTTCTTCTTGCAGGAAACGAAGGCCCGTTTTTCTCATATATCATTGTATCGTGCAGTAAAAAACCCTTATCAATAAAGTGAAGAGCTTGACGAAAAGATGTTCCAGTTTCGCTTTTTTTAATTACGGCATCACCAACAACCCAAACAACAACAGCACCAAGTTTTAACACTCTATAAAGTTCTTCAACTATTTCCTCAAAAGGAAAAGAGTATCCGTTAAACTCCACTTTGTTGTTCCCTACAACTCTTTTATATGTTCTCAAATTATCATACGGAGGAGATGTAACTATTAAATCTATAGAATTACTTTCTATATCACTTAAAACTTCTTCTGCTTTTCCAGTATAAAATATATTAGTTTCCAATATTAAAATCTCCATTTACCAAAGAACTTACAAACGTAATTTGTGTTTCTTCCATTAAGTTAAAACTACTTATTCCATCAATTACGCCCTCAAAACAAGAGCGAACTTCTCCAGCTCCAGCAACAGACCTAACTTTTTCGGTCATTGCTTCCCTGTTGTCTTTATATGTTCCAAGCTTAACATCTAACATACCACCAAAAACAATAATTAGATTAGTGAAAATATATCCATTATCTTTTAATGTTTTATATTTTCTGGAAATGTTCAAATATTTTTCGTGATCACTTCCAGTAGACATTTTCGACTTTACTTCAACGAAATATAATTTTGTTATTTTATTATCTTCTACTTTAAAAACAATATTATCAGGAATATAACTTCTAGTTCTCTCTTTTGTTCCGCTGAAATAATCTTCAATAGTAAAGTCATTAAAAATAGCATTAATTTTTTTGTTAGAAAAATCTGTGTCTAATTTAAATGCACATTGTGAGATAACATACATTCCATCTTCTAATGAAGTATCTCCACTCTTAAAGATAGAAATTTGTATGTCTCTTTTATCTAATTGAATTATATTCTCATTGTTAAAA
>Ga0164318_10000755_pt1 | contig 26363 bp, 16 predicted proteins | sample GuaBasSedimGuay9_FD_113734 | JGI IMG/M metagenome (GOLD analysis project Ga0164318, IMG submission 113734) | Subseafloor sediment microbial communities from Guaymas Basin, Gulf of California, Mexico - Guay9, Core 4571-4, 0-3 cm | ecosystem: Environmental > Aquatic > Marine > Hydrothermal vents...
ATTATAATGCAACCTGGGAACCATGATGCAGTACGACCAGCTGAACCACAACCAACTTTTGAAAAAGAAATACAAGACCTATTCTCAGATATGAACATAACCTTTGTTGGAAACCCATGTTATTTCAGCATACACAATGTAGAGATTTTATCATACCATGGACAAAGCCTCCTCGACTATGCTACCAACGTACAACATCTCAAATACAATGAACCCGTAGAAATCATGAAAACCATGCTCCGTAAACACCATCTAGCACCAACATATGGTGGGTACACACCACTCGCTCCAGAGCACATCGATTACATGGTGATAGATAGAATACCAGATGTTTTTGTAACAGGGCACGTACATTTAGCGCAAATTAGCGACTACCGCGGTGTTAAACTAATAAACGCCTCAAGCTGGCAGGCTCAAACCACATATCAAAAAATGCTGAACTTCATACCAGACTCAGCAAAACTACCGATACTAGATCTGAAAACTGGTAACGTAACAATGATGGATTTCAGTAAGAAATACCTCTAAATAATAAAACTTGTCATATAAAAAAATTTTAGAGTTTTTTCGAATAACATCTATCTACCAATTTTTTTTAAAATATTTTATGAAAATATTTATATATTCATATCTGATTTTACTATTTAACCTAAAAATAAAAAGGAGAAATAGTGGAGGAATATAAAAAAAATGAAAAGAAAAAAAATAATATTTTTCTCTGTTTTGACGTTAGTAGTAGCATTACTACCCGTCTCCAACGGCAGTAGCATTATAACAGAAGTTAATGATGAAACAAGTTCAATAGTTGAAACGGGGGACCATGATTTTGGAGTAATCGGCCGTATGGAAATTGATGGATCAGCAGATATAGATGATATATGTTACGTTGAGATGTATGATACCTCTTTTGAAATAAATAACTATATCGCTGGTGACACTATAAGATTTTCAGCTGATTACAAAATAGTTAAAGATGTGATAGGACCATGGAGAGAGGCACCATATGGTGTTGAACCAGAGAATCATTCAACCTGTATAGAACGATGGGATTTTAAAATCAGCGCAGTTGTCAATGGTTACGAACCTGAAACAATTGAAGAGGTGAAATCAATCCTTGATTGCCCATGGGAGACCCCTCCAGAGACACTACTTGTTCAGGCTAATTCTTCAGTAGTTGAAGGTGAAAAATTCACTGTTAAAGTAACTTTTCACGGTGCACCAACTTACAAAGACTATGGGTTCCCTGAGGAAGTAACATTTAATGGTGAAACAAAAACTGCAGACCCTGTAACAGGGATTGTTAACTTCACTGCTCCTGAAGTCGATGAAGATACCGTGTTCACGATTACTGCAAAAAAAGACTGGAACGCAGTTGATGAACATCATCCGGATCAGGGAAACGTAATCACCATGGGGGAAACCCGAATAACAGTTCTTAATAAACCAGATACCTTGGATCTAGTTGTAATCGCACCATCCTCTGTTATGGAGAGAAAAGACTTCGAGGTTTTAGTTAAAGCAGATGCTACACCAGTTCCTGGTGCAATTGTTATCTTCAACGGTATTCCTCATATAACAAACTCTGAAGGAAAAACAACGTTTTCTGCCCCTGAAGTCTCAAAAGATAAAGAATATACAATCTATGCGAACCTTATCGGTTTTTTTGATGGTGAAACAAAAATCACTGTTCACTCCGATTACGATGATGAGGCAGATACAACAGATGAATCAGGTACAACTGGGACAGTAACACTCGAGTTTTCATTACCCCGGAGGCAGTTTTACCGGGCGCACCCAAGTGAAAACGGAATACAGGAACCAATTGAAATTGAAATACAACTTAGCTGTTATTACAATATATGGAACTACAAAGGATACCCTCACTGGGTAGATGAAGATAGTGGCCGAGGTTATGGGTCTCTTTTAATGACAATTAAAAACTCTCCTCCAGATTTAACAGTAACTGGTCCTACATCAGGAAAAATAGGGAAATCATACTCCTACACAGCAACAGCTGTAGACCCTGATGAAGACCCTATACATTACTATGAGTTCCTATGGGGTGACAAAAAATACACTTTCGACAACAATGACTTCCATGGTTTTCCTTCAGGTACACCCTGCACGCATTCTCATACCTGGTCTGAAAAAGGCAGCTACTATATATGGGTTTGCGCAGAAGACGCGATCGGTGACAAAACCTGTATCAGTTACCCTGTTACAATGCCCAAGGTTAGAAGGATCGACAACCTATTCTATCATCTACAGTTGTTTAAACACCCGACTATTATAGAAAAAATATTTAACATTTTGTTGTAAGGCAGAAAAAAACCTACCCTAAACAACTTGGTATATTGTTATTATGCTCCTCCTCTAATATGAGAAAACTATATGTTTACAGTGTGTAAAGGTGACGTGTTCACTAAGAAAGAAAAAAACCAGTTTAACCAGTTTACTGGAGAATAAATATTCATATTTCTTACTCTAGGAGCAGAGAAATACTCAATACCAATATTGTTAACATCTGTACGTTCACCAGGTAAACTCTCAACCTCTACTAGTATAGTATGCTCCTCTCTATCATTCCACCATTTAAAACCACTAATTACAGCAGTTGAAGTCTCTCCAGCATCAATAATATCAACAATTGTTTCACCAATTTTTTCCTCATCACCATAACCTGTTATCTCATAAAAACTTACTCGAGCTGAGGAATCAGATGGAAGTGTACCTGTGTTTTTGATATCTGCACAGAGATCTACTCGTTCATTTGGTTTAAAACTCGTAGGATCTGTATAAACCCTGTCAACATCCAAATCAAAATAATCAATCATGGTTATCTCAAATGGTTCTGACCAACTACTTTCTGCTCCATGTATATCCTCTGCCTTAGCAGTTATAGTATACGTCCCGCTTTTAGTATACGTATGAGGAACATAATACTCACCACCTGAACTGATGAAACCAGTTGTAGTTGTTTCACCATCTCCCCAGTTAAATATAAATTTAACATCATCGTCATCTGGGTCAGTTGTACTTATACCATAAGCGTATATTATTGTGACATATCCCCAGTCGACTTTTTCACCATTCCCGTAATACGAGTCATAGCATCCATCTATTTTTGGTGTATCCGGTGGACTGTTGCTATAGGTGTTGCTTTTTTCTGTCTCATTTGAGACTTGTTTATCTCCTTCTACTCGGGCTGTTATTCCAACTACTGGTAACACCAATAGATTTGATAACAATATCAACCCGAGTACTGTTACTCCTAAAACTTTTTTATTCATATTTTTCTTAACGCCTCCCTTTCTTTTACCACAAAAAACCATCTAAACAATAGATTATAAAATATATAAACATTTCTATTTTATATCTTATATTTTTCATCGACAATGTTACACGAAAATACAAAACTTTAAACACTTTTTTTACATTAACAAAACTTTGTCTAACGTTTTTAGAGTTGTGAAACAAAAAATGAATGGGGAGTTATCTCGCGATATATCAGCAAGCATAGAAATGCAGGAATATTTCAAAAATCTACAAAAAGAAATAGAACAATGCTACAAAATAGCTAACCAGGCGAGAAAAAAAGGGTACGATCCAGAATATCAAGTGGAAATACCACAAGCCCTAGATTTAGCAGCACGTGTAGAACAACTGGTGGGACCAAAAGGAATAGCACCAAAAATCAGAGAAGTAACAAAAAAAATAGGCGACCGAGAAATAGTATCAATCGAAATAGCAAAAAACATTGTAAAAACTGGTAAATTCAAACGAATAGAAGATGCACTTGACCAAGCGATAAGAACAGGTCTGGCAATACTCACAGAAGGAGTACTAGTAGCACCTCTAGAAGGGATAGCAGAAGTAAAACTCGGTAAAAACAAAAACGGGACAAACTACGTCGATCTCTATTTTTCAGGACCTATACGTAGCGCTGGTGGGACAGGACAAGCAATGAGCGTCCTCATAGCCGACGTAGTACGCAGAGAACTAAACATCGGACGATACATACCCACAGAAGGAGAAATCGAAAGATACAAAGAAGAAATACCACTCTACAAAAGAGTACAACACCTACAATACACACCATCAGTTGATGAAATAGATAAAATCGTTAGAAACTGCCCCATCTGCATAAACGGTGAAGGAACAGAAGACGAAGAAGTAACAGGGTACCGTGACCTACCAAGAATCGGAACAAACCGGCTAAGAGGCGGCGCATGCCTGGTAATAGCAGAAGGACTCTGCCTAAAAGCACCAAAAATATTAAAACACGTTAAAAAACTCAAACTAAAAGGATGGGACTTCCTCGACATCTTCGTCAACAAATACAAAAACATAGAAGACAAAGAAAACAACGAAATACCCCAAATAACACCATCCAGTAAATACATCGGAGAAGTCATAGCAGGACGACCAGTATTCTCACACCCATCACGAAAAGGAGGACTGCGACTCAGATATGGACGTGCACGAACCGGTGGACTCGCGTCAACCGCGATAAACCCAGCAACCATGTACCTTTTGGATAACTTCATCGCAGTGGGAACACAACTTAAAACAGAACGACCAGGTAAAGGAACAATAGGAACACCCTGCGACACAATCGAAGGACCAATAGTACTACTAAAAAACGGGGATCTCATCCAAATAAACGAACCACAGAAAATCAAAAAAACAGATATAGAAAAAATAATAGATCTAGGTGAAATACTGATACCCTTCGGCGAATTCCTTGAAAACAACGCAAACCTACCAGACTCCGGTTACGTCTACGAATGGTGGATACAAGACTTACAGAAAAAACTCGATTGTTTACCTAAAGAATACACGTTTTTAGAAGTTAAAAAATCAGATGAAAAAACACTTGAAAAAATCAAAGAAGAATTCAAACGAGAAATTGATCTACGGCATCCTTCACCTACCGATGCTTTCGAAATTTCAACTAAATATAACATCCCATTACACCCATATTATAACCTATTCTGGCATGATATAACAATTGATGACCTAATTACTCTCTCAAAATACATACGAGATCATGGAAAGATTAAAGATAACTCAAGTCTAATTTTACCAAAAGATAAAGATATTAAAAGAATATTAATTGATCTCGGTGTTCTTCATAAACAAAGAGAAAGTAACCTCATCATCGACAGATATTCTTACCCACTAATCAGATGCTGTGGCTTAGATGTAGAAAACAGTAACATTATTGAATCTGGAAGATACCAAAAGATTAACGATTTAAAAAACAAAAAAGACGATGTTGTCTCTATTGTTTCAGAACTAGCTGGAGTAACTATTAGACCACGTTCACCGTTTAGAATTGGAACAAGAATGGGACGACCAGAAAAAGCAGCAGCTCGTAAAATGAGACCACCACCACATGTGCTATTCCCCATTGGAAACTATGGTGGAAGTCAACGACTCATCCGTAACGCCGCTGAAAAAGGAACAATCGAAATCGAAGCAGGAACACGCATTTGCCCAAGATGCAAAAAGAAAACATATAGAGTTTTCTGCACATGTGGAACGCATACAGAAATCCACAACGGACGAATTGAAACACAACAAATAAACCTCAAAGAAGAACTCAAAATAGCTCAAAAAAACCTTAAAGAAAGGACACTTCCAGATACTATAAAAGGCGTTATAGGAACCATATCCAAACATAAAACACCAGAACCACTTGAAAAAGGAATACTACGTGCAAAATACAATGTATACGTGTTCAAAGATGGAACAACTCGTTTCGATATGACAGATGCACCACTTACACATTTTAAACCAAAAGAAATAGGAGTTTCAATAAACCGGTTAAAACAACTAGGGTACAAAAAAGACTACCTAGGAAACGAATTAACAGAGGAAAACCAAATTTGTGAACTAAAAGTACAAGACGTGATAATATCTAAACCCTGCGCGGAATATTTCACACAAGTTGCAAAATTCATTGATGATCTACTAGTAAAATTCTACGGTTTAGAACGATTTTATAAAATTAGAAAACTCGAGGATTTAACCGGGCATCTAGTAGTAGGTCTCGCGCCACATACAAGCGCTGGTGCACTATCACGCATTATTGGTTTCACTGATGCGCAAGTCTGCTACGCACATCCATATTACCACGCAGCGAAAAGAAGAAACTGTCTTTCACCTGAAACAAACATTTTGATATCAAACTCTAGAAAACCCGTTATCACAACTCTTGCTAAGTTATATAATAGTATAGACTCTAGTGAAATAATAGTTGATGACTTTGGCACTAAACAAAAAATCATCCAAAACATCAACACATTCGCATTAAACCCATTAAATGGAGAGATTGGATATAAAAAAATTAAATCTATCGTCAAAACCAGGGCACCAAAATATTTACTTAAAATAAAATTACAATCAGGACGTGATTTCATCTCATCACCTTACCACAGAGTTCTTGTTTGGTCAAATGGAAAAATAATAAATAAAAAAACTGTGGAATTAAATAAAAATGATAAATTTTTTATACCTAAAAAATTAGACGTTCATGATAATGACATAAAAGAAATAGATATTCTTTCAGAATTTCTAAAGTTTGGAGATCTTCCTGAGGATATTGTTGTCAGAGGTGTTAAAAAACTCGTAAGAAAATGTATTGAACAACTTGGTGGATTAAAAAACACTTCACAGAGAATAGGATTAAACAAAAAAACATTTTCTAACTATATTTACAGAAACAGTATTCCTTACGTTATCCTATTGAAACTGTTACAACTCTGTAACAGAAACATTAATTCTATACCACGTGAAGCCTTGATAGGCGTAAAAAGAGGTCACACAGTTATACCGAGGATAATTAAAATCGATGAACCATTTATGCGGTTAATCGGATATTACCTTTCTGAAGGGCATACCCGATATACTAAAAAAAACTGTTATCAGATAAGTTTTGCCTGCACCGAGAAAGAAACCCATGATGACATTATTCAATGTATCAAACATGTGTTCAGTATTTATCCATCGGAGACTAAAAAAGACATATGTGTATCTAACAGAATAATACATATTCTCTTTGTTGATATTCTGAATATTGGAAGAAATGCAAAAACCAAGAGAATCCCAACACAATTTATAGCATTGCCAAAACACAAGATGAGAGAACTATTGAGAGCATATTTCGCGGGTGATGGCTCAGTAGAAAAAAATAGATTACATGTTACCTGCTCTTCAGTCAACCGTGATCTGTTGAGAGACATCGGTTTTCAGCTACTCAGATTTGGTATATTTTACAGATTAAGAGAAGAACATAAAAAAGCAGGAGGTGCTGCAAAGAAATTTTATGATAAGAAAGGGGTATCTCCAGTTTTCACTCTATATTCTATCTCAATCAGGTCGTCATATGCAAGAAAATTTTGTAAAGATATTGGTTTTTCTCTAAAAAGAAAACAAATATCGCTTGAGTCCCTTCTCTTAGAGGAAAGAAAACCGAGGTTAAAAGAATTTGGTGATTTTATTCTAGATGAAATAAAAGAAATTATACCAATTAAATCAGATTTTGAGTTCCTCTATGATGTTGAAGTTGAAGATTTCCATAATTTCCCTATAAATGATTTCTTGTTATCAAACAATTGTGATGGTGACGAGGATGGTTTGATGCTTCTCATGGATGCACTTCTTAATTTTTCTCATGCTTATATTCCTGATAAACGTGGAGGTAAAATGGATCTCCCTTTGATTCTCACCACGCGTATTGATCCTTCAGAGGTTGATAAAGAGGCACATAACCTTGATACACTTGTACGGTATCCACTTGAGTTTTATGAAGCGACTCTTCGTCATGTAAACCCAAAAGAGTTAGAAGATAGGATGGGTTTGGTTTCATCTAGACTAGGTACAGAATTGCAGTATGAACATTTTGGTTTTACACATGACACCGGTGATATTTCAGAAGGTCCAAAGATGTCTAATTATAAAACGTTAAAAACGATGATGGATAAGATGAATGCTCAGCTTAACCTTGCTGCGAGGATTCAAGCAGTGGATGAAGCTGATGTAGCATATAAAGTCATAGAAAGACATTTTCTACCTGATATACTGGGTAATATGCGGGCTTTTAGTAAACAATCTGTTCGCTGTCCTAATTGTAATATAATTTATCGTCGTCCACCTCTTCGAGGGGTTTGTACCAAGTGTGGTGGTAAACTTACTTTGACTGTTCATGAGAAATCTGTTAAGAAATATTTGGAGATCTCTAAAGATATCGCCCAGCGGTACAATATTCCTCATTATGCACAGCAACGTATTACACTTGTTGAAAAATCTATTGATTCATTGTTTACAAGTGATAAAATTAGGACGACTAAGTTAACTGATTTTTTTTAGCATAACCTTCATATAGCTATTGTTTTATTTGTATTAAGTGTAAAAAAAACCGTTTAGGGAGTTGATTGATTTAAAATGGTTGATAACATAATTCGTCAGATGAGTAAAGGGACTTGGTATAAGTTGTCTCTGTATATAAATGTGATATTATTCTTTATCATAGCGCTTTTTATGTATTTCTTAGTGAAAGATTGTTTAACATTTAGCGAGGAAGGTGGCGAAACATGGCTTTTTATCACCCGTGATATCGCGTTTATTGCAGTGGCTTTGTCTTTGATTTTCTTTCAATTCTTTAGAAATCTATATATCATTATGCGGCGTTCTCTATAAAAAAAGTTGTTTGGCGATAGGTGTAGGATAGACTGGGGAGGTAGGCGTTCCCTGTAACCAGAAATCGCCTTTATGCTGGAGTCGAAGCCAAGAGGCGATGCGGCGGGCATTTATTGATCCATCTGTTAACGATGAAACCCTGTCCTCTGGGATCAGAGGTGATGAACTCATATAACCGGAGGGTTATATGGTCATCTTAGTTACGGGAACCGGGTGAGGCACGGAAGTGAGCAGCCTTACCGTAGACTGCTGATGCTCGGAGGGTTAACGGGGTTGAGAACGCAGATGGGTAGTCAATATTTTGCCACGTGCATCCACTCGCGGTGTTCCTACGCCCGCTAAAAGAAGAAAAGTTTTAGTAACCTCCCCTAAAAATGTTTATAAGTTGAATTTTATTATCGTTTTTTTACCTTTGGATTTTATTTAGGGGGAATAGAAACTTGGTTCGGTTGTTGAAGGATGAGAGTCTAGTAGCTCAGTGGCAGAAGTTTTTTGAGGAGTACTGTAAGTCAGATATTGAAACAGTTGCTTTGGAGTATCCTGAAAAACGTAGTCTTTATGTTGATTATTGGAAGATTGATGAAGCTGATTCAAGGCTTGCTGAGTTGTTGTTGAATCAGCCGTATAAAGCTATTTTTAATGCTGAGGAGGCTTTGAAAAATATTGATGTTGCTTCTGAAAATAGTTTAAAACTTCATTTTAGAGTGGTTAATCTTCCTGATACAAGTAGGATATTGATCAGGAGGATACGTGCGAATCATCTTGGTAAGCTTATGGCTGTTGATGGTCTTGTGAAGAAGAGGACGGAGGTTCGACCTAAGTTGTTGGTTGGTGCTTTTCAGTGTCAGAAGTGTGGTGCGATAATAAGGGTTGAACAGGATGAGGATATTTTGAAGGAACCTTCTGAGTGTTTTGAGGATCAAGGTGGTTGTGGTCGTGTTTCTTCTTTTAAGTTGCTTACTAGTTTGTCTGAGTTTATTGATTCTCAGAAGATTGAGATTCAGGAGAACCCTGAAGGGCTTCGTGGTGGTGCTCAACCTGAACGTATTAGTGTATATCTTGAGGATGACCTTGTTGGGGAGATAGCACCTGGTGATCGTGTTATTGTGAATGGTATACTTCATTCTATGCAGAGGCGGAGAGGTACGTACAGGCTCACTGCTTTTGATAAAACAATGGATGCTATTAGTGTTGAGAGTCAAGAGCTTGCATTTGAAGAGGTGGAGGTTACATCTGAGGATGAAAAAGAAATATTGCGTGTGAGTAAGGATCCAGATCTTTATAAGAAAATGAAAGAAAGTATAGCACCTACTATTTATGGTATGGATGTTGAAAAAGAAGCACTTGTTCTTCAGCTTTTTGGTGGTCTTGCTAAGGAGATGCCTGATGGGACACGTATCCGTGGTGATATTCATACACTTCTTGTTGGTGACCCAGGTACTGCTAAGTCGCAGATATTGACGTATATGTCGAAGCTTGCTCCTCGTAGTGTGTATGCTTCTGGTAAGGCTTCTTCTGCAGCTGGTTTGACTGCAGCTGCTGTTCGTGATGAATTTGGCGAGGGGCAATGGACGTTGGAAGCTGGAGCGTTGGTGTTAGCTGATATGGGTATAGCTTGTATTGATGAGATTGATAAAATGGATGAAAATGATAGAAGTGCACTTCATCAGGCTATGGAGCAGCAAGAGATAAGTGTAGCAAAAGCAGGTATCAATGCTACTTTGAAATCACGTTGTGCTCTTCTTGCTGCTGCTAATCCTAAACTTGGGCGTTTTGATGAGTTTTTGCCACTTCATGAGCAGATAAACATGCCACCTGCATTGCTTTCTCGTTTCGATCTAATTTTTTCTATACTTGATAAACCAGATAGAGAAAGAGACACAGATCTCGCTACGCATATATTATTGACGCATAAAGCAGGGGAGGTTAGTGAAAACTTAGATAGATCTAAGAAGTCGAAATATAAAATGAAAGATAAAGAAGAACTTATGAAGATTGTTCAACCAACGTTTACACCAGAGTTTTTACGTAAATATGTCGCGTATGCAAAGAGAAATATATTCCCTGTGATGACAGATGAAGCACTACGTATCATTAGAGAATATTATGTTAACTTCCGTAGTTCCTCTGAGGAAGCTATCACGTTTACACCTCGTCAACTAGAGGCTTTTGTAAGGCTCGCGGAGGCTAGTGCACGTATACGGCTTAGTGAAGAAGTAACAGCTGATGATGCTAACCGAGCGATACATATCATTGATCAATATCTTAAACGTGTTGGTTTAGATCGAGAAACAGGACGTATTGATATCGATATTATCGCAACTGGTATTAGTCGTAGTCAACATGATCGTATGAGACTTATTATGGATATTATACAGAGGTTATGTAATGAATCTAAGGATGGTAACGCGGCACGTGGTGATATTATACAAGAGGCGGAGATAGAAGGACTTGAATCAGGTAAAGTGGAAGAAGCACTTGATCGTTTAAAACGTAATGGTCAGATTTATGAACCAGTACATGGGAAATATAAGATCACTGAGTACTAAACCCCCTCTTATCTCCTTTTATTCTTTTTTTTTATATCTTCGGCGAGGATAGTTTCCCGATGGCTTTTTTCACGTTTTCTCTTTGTTTTTCTCCAAGCTCTCCTACTATATATTCAGCGAATTTAGTTTTAATATCATTCCAGTTGAGTGTGGTTATTCCAAAATCAAATCTTTTTTTACCCTCAGAGGCTATATAGATGCTAGGTGTCATTTTACTAGTGTCAGCATTGTCTATGTGTAGTACATAGTTCCGTCCTAATGTTTTTTTCTGTAATAAGTATATCTCAAATTTTCTGTTGAAATATTTATAATTGGTATCACGGTCGTAATACCTATATTCTATTTCATATTCTTTATTAATAGGTATAACTCCTCTATCCATGTGTGCATCCACCTATTACAATGAGTCATGGGTAATTACAGCCTATGGTTATAATAGTTTTTTTATTTTTTTTATTTGGTTTTTTTAGAAAAAGTTTCTTTTTTTTAATCCATATAATACTCTGGTGGATATGGCTCGGGTTTCAATCCTTTTCGTTCTCTTATTTTTCTCACTATTTCTGGTTGTAGCTGTCTAGGTAGTGGTTCAAAACCTATGTTTTCTGTGTTCCATAGTACACGTCCACCAGTAGCTGATCGTATCGCTGAGGCGAAACCAAACATCTCGGCAACTGGTGCTTTTGCATCAATGTTCACCATGTCTTTCTCAGTTTGCATGTCTCTTACTACTGCTCTACGTTGATTAAGTTCTCTTGTTGCATCTCCCATGAGTTCTTGCGGGGTGCTAATGAATACTTTCTGCATAGGTTCAAGGAGTACAGGGTCAGAGGTCATTATAGCACCATAGATGGCGTTTCTAACAGCAGGTATAACCTGCGCTGGTCCACGATGTATCGCATCTTCATGTAGTTTCGCATCAACAAGTTTAACTAATAACCCTTGACAAGGTTCATCTGCGATAGGTCCACTTTTCATAACTTCTTCAAATGCTTCTTTGATGAGTTCTCTAGTTTCAAACAAATACTGTATACCCTTGGTGACATCAGTTATAATATTTAACCCTTTTATACCGAAGACTCCTTTAGCTGTTTCTTTATCCATACCGAGCTCCTGAAGTTTTTTAACTACTTCATTCCGGTATTTCTTCACATTCTGCGGTATTTCATTGTTGTAGAGTGCTTTAATAATGTTTTCAGGTAATGGTTCTACTTCTATGTAGAAACGGTTATGTTTATTCGGTGATTTACCTTCAAAACTATGTGGGCTTTTCTTCGCAACACTTTCTCTATACACAACAATGGGTTCTGATGTAACAATATCTACACCGTAATCGTTTTTAATTCTATACTCTGTTATCTCTAAATGTAGTTCCCCCATACCGCTCATAAGGTTTTCACCGGTTTCCTGGTTGATTTCTACTTGTATACTAGGATCAGCTTTAGAAACCGTCCGTAAGACCTCTATTAGTTTAGGTAAATCCTTAGTGTTTTTAGCTTCAACTGCTACAGTAACAACTGGTTCAGATATATGAACGATACGTTCAAAAGGTTCCACATCAGGGTTATCAGTCACAGTACTACCAGCGATTGCATCTTTTATACCAGTAGCTGCTACAATGTTACCAGCGCTAACGAAATCAACTGGTATCCTATCAGCACCCACCATCAGGTTAACCTGCTGCACACGGTTAATCTTAGGCATCCCTGCCACATATACCTCCTGCCCTCGTTCTATCTTACCACTATATACCCGTCCTACTGCTACTTCCCCTGCATGTGGGTCCATAATGATTTTAGTAATCATCACCGCAAGTGGCCCGTTTTCATCGGTTTCAACCATACTCCGCCCGAGTTCACTATTGATATCACCACGCCATATATGTGGAATCCTATACTTTTGAGCCTCTTTAGGCGATGGTAAATGATCAACAACCATATCCAGAAGAACCTCATGTATAGGAGTCTTCTTCGCCAATGTTTTCTGATCATTCTTGTTACAATACTCATAAATATCCTTAAAACTAAGCCCTGATTTTTTCATATATGGTGCAGAGATCGCCCAGTTGTAATACGCTGATCCAAAGGCTACACTACCATCCTCAACCTTTACATTCCATTTACCTTTAAACTCTTCAGGGACCATTTTATTCACAAGCTCGTTGAACTTGTTAATGATTTTAATAAAACGCTGTTGCATCTCCTCAGGTGTCACACGTAACTCGTTAATAAGCCGATCAACCTTGTTAATAAACAAAACAGGTTTAACCTTCTCACGGAGAGCCTGACGCACTACTGTCTCAGTCTGAGGCATAGCACCCTCAACAGCACAAACAACAACGACACAACCATCCACTGCTCGCATAGCACGAGTAACATCACCACCGAAATCAACATGACCTGGTGTATCAAGGAGGTTTATAAGATACTCAGAACCTTCGAACTCATGAACCATAGACGCAGAAGCAGTGTTAATAGTGATACCACGGTTTTGTTCTTGTTCATCATAATCAAGAACTAATTGCTTACCAGCTAACTCTTCACTCATCATACCGCAACCAGCGAGCAAATTGTCGCTAAGAGTAGTTTTACCATGGTCTATATGCGCAGCTATACCAATGTTACGGATATGATCGAGTTTATTCATCAAATTTTTTGCTTTTTTAATATTGTCTTCTTTTTTACCCATACAAGGTCTACCTCAGACAAAGTTTTTTTCTTTAAACTTATTTTTAACCATCCCATAAACAGTTTTTATTTTTTCTAAAGCTTTTTTTTATCTAGCTGACCTAGCTACTCTTTCTATATCATTCTTCTTTGCAACTGCAAAAGAAGATACATCGTTTTTAGATGCTTTAATTATTTCATCAGCGAGACACGCCTCTATAGTTTTTTTGTTTTTGTAAGTAGCATTAACCGCTCCCAAGCATATGTTACGTAAAGCTATATCAAGACGTCTCTGAGGTGCAACATCAACGGCTTTAGGAACGTTTACTCCTCCGAATCGTAAACGAGTAGTTTCCTCCTTAGGTGCAGTGTTTTGCAAGGCATCGATGAAAACCTGCATAGGGTTGGTTTTGGTTTTTTTATCAATGATTTCAAAAGCAGATTTTACAACTTTATATGCTTTGAGTTTTTTACCATTGTAATGTTCAGTTCTCATCATATTGTTGATAAGTCGTTCGATTATAGGTATCTTAGATTTAGCGAATAATTTATTGGAATAAACACCGCCGAGGTAGATGTTTTCAGTTTCAAGGTTGATATAACGTGCGAGACCTTTATCCTCGATTTTTACTGCATCCATATCGTATTTAGAAAGTACAGGGAAAAAATTGTTTACCTTGGTCTGTTCTTTCTTTTTCGTGGTCATGTTTATCGTCTCATTGCTTTTTCAACTTTACCTTTAATCATCTCCTGTAAGGAGACGTCGTTAACTTTTATTACTTTGAAACGTACACCTGGTATGTCACCATAGCTACGGCCCATACGTCCACCTATGCCTTCTACTAGTACTTCGTCGTGTTCATCGATGAAGTTGATAGCGTTGTTACCTGGTGCGAAGGCGGTGATTTGACGACCGTTTTTGATGAGCTGTACTTTTACGCATTTACGTATAGCAGAGTTAGGTTGTTTAGCTTCTATACCGACTTTTTCGATAACTATACCTCTAGCCTGCGCTGATCCTTCAAGTGGGTCAGCTTTTTCTTTTAACCTTAATACTCTTCTCTTGTAGTATCTATCATTCCAGAGTTGTTTTTTTCTGGATTTTTTAAGTTTCCTTGCTGAGTTTATTCCTTTACCCAATGTCTTTTCACCCTGTTAGATAAGAGTAACGCTGTATGCACTTCTATTATTTAAATGCTTATGGTGAAAATTTTTATATATCATGGTTTTAAAAAGATATGTGTTTTTTAATTTTTTTCTATTTTGTTTATAAGCTTCTGCTGTTATCGTTTTTGTTAATTGTTAGTTCTTTTGATTGAAGTATCTGGTAGTTGGTAACATTAGCTATTGGTTGTATTGTTATATGGATTTTTTTATCGGCTTTGTATGATATACCGGAGATTGATACTATGATGGATTCGTTACTCCCGTCGTCTTTGAATAGACGGAGGTGATCTGCTGTTTCTACTCCAAAGTTTTGATATATCTCGTTTTCTATGTTGTTGCTTGTACCTGCGCATTCTACTGGTATCCATCCGTTGTCGCCTATGTTTCCTCCTACGAAGACTTCTACCCAGGCGTGTGAAGTAGCGTTTTTTTCGTCTATTAAAAATCCTCTGATGAACCTAGCGGGTATGTTAAGGGAACGGCAGAGTGATATGTAAAGGTATGATAGGTCGTCGCAGTCGCCGGTTCCTTTTTTAAATGTTTCATAAGCGTCTTGTATAATGTTGTTGTTTGTGTGTGTTTTATATGACGTATGTTGTTTTAACCATGTAAATAGTTCTTTGGCTATGATGAAGGAGTTGTTCGTGTTGCTCTTTTGGTAGATTTCTAGTGCTTTGTTTTTGATCTCCGGGTTATCTGGGTTGATAAATGTTTTTGTTTCATTTGATTGTTTATGGCAGTATTGTTTGATTAAGTTAGGATATTGTTTTTTGATTTCATCTATGGTCAGGGTGTTTTCTCCGTTTAAATCAGATATAAGTAGGGTTTCGGTTTCTACATTAGTGATTATACCTAACTCGTAGGAGTTGTAGCTGTTTCCTGTTATGTTCCAGGTTATGAATTCGTTGTGTGCTTTTGTTGTATTGTTGAAATCATAAGGGTATAGTAGTCTATTTGAACAGTTTCCGATGATGACTTCAGGTTTGTCGCAGTTGTAGTTGATGTTGTATTTTCCTTTACCGGTGATGTTGATTTTGTATCCATATTTGATCGTGTAGCTGATTTTTGTAGGATATTCTTGGTAACGTATTATGTTATCTGTGGTGGTTAAAAAATCTAGGCATCCAGATAGAGATAGTGTGATTATGATTGTAATTAAAACCGTTAGTATGATTTTGTTGTTTTTTTCCATCGGTTTTTTTACACACTCGTTCTTTCTTTTTTTTATCTTCTAAATGATAGTAGTCCTTTTTTCTGTGTTCCAATTGTAGCGCGGTATTTACAGCTTTTATTCATTGGGCATTTTATACATAATGGGTTTGTTTCATGGCAGTAGTTCTGACCTAGCATTGCTAGTGATTCAAGGTATTTGTATACGTTTTCATTCATTTTTTCTGCTTCACGTGTTAGTGTTTTTATTGCTTCATCTGGGTCTTCTGTGTTTATCCATCCGAGTCGGTTTGCTACGCGTGCTACGCGTATTGCTTTTTCTGTTACGTTACTAGTTTTTTGAACAGGTTTAGGTTGAACATCTGGGTTTGTTTGTATAAGCGGTGGTGGTGCTGGTGTTTTTGGTATTTTAGGTTGAATGTTTTCTATTTCTATTCCTGTTATTTCCACGGATTTACCACCATGACTGGTTTCACGTGTACGTATTTCTGTCATAACTGGCATTTGTAATCCTGCACCTGAGATGAGTGCAACACCAATAGGTAGACGTTGTATCTCCCGGTATGTTTGATTAGTTAGTCCTTCTACAGAGTTTATAATTGCTTTTAGATCGTTAGGGTTTGTAACTTTTAAGATTATGTTTGTGTTACATTGTGAGATAATGTTTTTATCAACTTTTGCAGGGCGTTGACTAACTATGCAGAGTCCCATGCCGAATTTTCGTCCTTCTGAGGCAACAGTTCTAAGTATATTACCTGATACTGCGTTACCGAAACCACGTTCTGGACAGTAGTTATGTGCTTCTTCAACTATGAGAAGGAATGGTGGTATTTTACCGAGTTTCCGATCATCAAATAATTCTTTTGTAAGACGCGCTACAACCACGTCTTGAACATCTGGTGGAACTCCTTTCATGTTAATAGTTGAACATTTACCTTTTTTAACTATCTCTGTAGTGGGTGTACCATTTTCTGAAAAAACACCAATAGAATCAAGTGACTCGAGTGCTGCTATAACGTTCCACCTGGCGTTGCTTTTACTGCGACCTACTGCGTCAATAATATCCCGGAGAGTGTATAGGTTTTTGTATTCTTTAACTTCTTTAATCGCTTGATAAAGAACACCAATCTGTGGACCTGACAGTTTCGCAGATAATAATTCAATGATTTCACGTGCTTCTAGGTTTACACCATTAAGTGTTAAATGTTTAATGTTCCCTTTACTACCAATAGGTGAATACTCATTAATTTGACCACTATAATCACGTGCTTTTATACCAAAACGTTCCATGTTTTTCAAATCTTTCCGGTTTTTATTTGGTTTAGAAAGAGAATGATACTCCCCATGTGTATCAATTATAACCATAGGAATTTTATGTTTCAATAGCTCCTCGATGAGTACACCACATGCATAACTTTTACCACCACCAGTCTTAGCAAGTATACAAATATGTTTCTGAACCAAGGCGTCAATATTCAAATAAACCTTAAGATCATGACCTTTTAAAAGACCAATATATGCACCGTTTTCTTTAGAAGCATTTAAACCTAGTACATGCCGAATAAGATCCTCATTAGCACGCATAATAGCTGTACCCGCGCTAAAAGGACTACGAGGACTCTGCAGTAGACCTTTTTTATCCCTATAACCAACAACCTCAGCATAGGCTGAGAGACTAGTATTAATAGCTTGTACCTCACCACCAGAACGCATCATAGATGTAGCGTTATCAAACCTGAGATCAGAATGCTGACGTATATCCATTACCTGAGCAAGTATACTCCCCTCTTTATGCGGAGCAAAAACATAATCAAACTTACGTATATCTTGACCGTTTACAACAAAATTAAACTCTGTAGAACCTACATCACCGTATATATAACCGACTATATCATTTTCCTTATCCGGCATCACACAACCCCTTAGTAAACCTAGCTATAGTGATGAGTATTTATTATATTTTCTGTAATTTTTCTCCAAGTTGTGCAGGTAAATGTGCAAGTGCTATGAGTGCTTCAACTTCCATAAAATGAAGACGCCCTGGTACAACCAAAGTATGTAGAGGCGGACCAAAATCTATCTTTATAAGATTTTTGATAGAATCTGCTTTAACAACAGGTTTATTTGATCCTGCACGAGCTACAACGCAAACCAAAGTATCCTTTGATAAAACATTACCCCTGTTTTTTTCCTCCATTTCTAACAAAAACTTCATACCTTCGTTAGCAGTCATGTATCTATTTTTATCAGCTTGGACATCCAGTAGAACAAGTGTATGTAAACCCATTTTTTTATTCTCTTTTATAACCTCATAAGGACTTGTTGGGAAATAGTTTTTATCAGGGAAAACCAGGGTCGTAGTTCTACCAAACTTGTAACTCTGTAAACCCAGTAAACCAGGAACCGCAGTTATAATACTACATCCATGAACAACCTGTGTGTTAATACCACGTTTTATAGCACGTATCCTAAGATCGACATGTGTCGTTGCAGTCATAGGATCACCAGCTGTTAAAAAAACAGTATAATGTTTCTCAGCGGAATCCAACACAACTTCACCTTTTTCAGTTTTTTCACGTGACAAAACAGTTATTTTTTTACCAATCAATGTTTCAATATCTTTTAGAGTTGTTCCAAATAGTTTAGCTGTGTAAAACTCTGCAAAAACTTTATCAGCTTTTTTAACTTCTTCAAAACCTTTTAATGTTATATCTTTTTCATCATATAATCCTAAACCAATAAACACAAGAGATCCCTTATTCATTTTTAAAATCAAAAGAAGCTTAATTGTAAACTCTTCAAAAACTTTTGTTTTTTATACAGAGTTTATATAAACATCTTTCAGTATTCACTCTGATTGAATAAAAGATGTTCCCAGTTGGTTTTGAATATCTATCTATTCCGGCGTTCGTAATAGGAGTCTTTTTTTTATGGAAAGGCTCAGACATACTGGTAGATGGTGTTTCGAAAACAGCATTTCAACTTGGTATCCCCGCGTTAATTATCTCAGTTATTCTTGTAGGTTTTGGTACGTCTGCTCCAGAGTTCGCGATTTCTGTTGGTGCAGCAGTTGCACGTAACTCTGATATTTCCTTAGGTAACATTATTGGTTCATGTATAGCTAATCTTTTGTTGGTATTAGGTGTAAGTGCTCTTATTAGACCAATAAAAGTAAAAAAGGGTGTTATAAAACGTGAAGTACCAATTATGCTTGGTGCTACATTTGCTTTATTTGTTTGGTCTTATTTTGATTTATTAGATATTTATCATGTTTTTGGAGGAATTTTTTTCCTTGTTTTATTCTTAGTTTTTGTTCTTTATTTTATTAGATGTGCAAAAAACGAACGTGATCTTGGGAAAAAATATGAACCTGGTGAAACAAGTAAAAACATTATGTTTATTATAGTAGGTATTGTTGGTGTTGTCTCTGGTGCATGGTTACTTATAGAATCAGCAGTTACTATGGCATTAGTTCTTGGTGTCAGTCCTTTTGTAATAGCTGTTTCAATGGTAGCAGTTGGTACATCTGTACCTGAACTTGTGGTTTCTGCTACCGCGGCATATAAAAATAAGTCAGATATAGCAATTGGTAACGTACTGGGGTCAAACGTGTTTAATATTCTTTTAATCCTAGGGTTTGCTGCATTGTTTATACCGCTTAAAGCGGTTAACTCTTTAGATTATGTATTGATTCTCCTTGGTGTCACTATTGTTATGGTTCCTATTCTTGAAACAGGACATGCTATTTCTAGGGTTGAAGGAGTTGTTATGCTTTTTATATACAGTGTATTTATCTGGTATATCTTTCCTTTCTAAAAATTTTTTAAACTAGTTTATATAGGTATATCTTTATTCTTGGAAATCAATGGATGATTATAAAAAAAATAGGAAAATAGAGGTTTTACCTGTTCTTGCTATGGGATGTTTGTTCCTCGTAGTCTATGGTCTTGTTTTACTTTTAACGAAACCCTTTGTTGAGCAAGGTGGTGTAACACCTGCTTTTGAGGATGTAAATGATCCAATGAACATCCTTTACATTATTGTGGTAATGCTAGCTATGACTCTTGTTATCCTCCTTATAGCAAAGTATTGGAAGGAGAAAGTAATACAGTTTATTATTCTGGGTGCTATCGGTTATACTAGTTTTTTTGCTTTTTTCTTACCTATTTTTAGTATAGTACTTCCTTTAAGTCTCTCATGGGTTATTTTGTTTCTTTCTGTTACCGCTGCAATTGTACTTGTAATAGTTCTTTATAAATACCCTGAATGGTATGTTATAGATGTCTCTGGCATTATTGTTGGAGTGGGAGCGATTGTTATATTTGGGATATCTCTAGGTGTGTTCCTTGTGGTAGTGTTACTTGTTGTTCTCGCTGTTTATGATGCCTTATCTGTGTATAAAACCAGACACATGATTGATCTAGCTGATACTGTTATGGATCTTAAATTACCTGTGTTACTGGTAGTTCCAAAAATACGTCATTATTCTCTACTTAGGGAGACGAAGAGGTTAAAAGAAAAACTAGAGGAAAAAGAGGAACGAGATGCGTTTTTCATGGGGCTTGGTGATATTGTTATGCCAGGAATACTTGTTAGTGCAGTGTATTATAATGTACCAAATGGTTTACCTATTGCCTTGTCTATAATACTTGGTACACTTGTTGGTTTCTCAGTTTTGATGGTTTTTGTTATGAAAGGTAGGCCACAGGCAGGGCTTCCTCTCTTGTGTGGTGGTGCTATAGCAGGATATATAGTTTCAAGTCTCATATTTTTCGGGAAACTGAGTGGACTTGTTTTTCCTTTTTAAATATATTAAAAATAATTGGAAACAGAGGTCCTAATATCATTCGTTTTCTTCAGTTTTCTCCTCCCGCTGTGCTTCTAGGATATCATCAAAGCCTTGAACAAGAAATCAGAGTTAATTTTTGTAAAAATGCAGGGGGTAGAGATTAATAGATGTATTACTGGAGGAGGTACTATTTTTTTTGATGAAACTCAGCTTGGACAGGGGATCATATGTGATAAAGATTTTTTTTCAAATAGATATTGCTGATGTTTATTTTTTTGAAAAACTTTACCAGCCTTTGATTTCCATGTTACATGATTTAGGTATCAATGCTTTGTTTAGATCTAGAAATGATATTGAGATCAACGGAAGAAAGATTTCAGGTACTGGTGGAGCTGAGGAGGGAGGGGATGTTTTTTTTGTTTCTGGGTACTTTGCTTGTTGAATGTCTTGATATTATTACTATGACTAAAGCACTGCGTATTCCTATTGAAAAATTAAAAGATAAAGAAATAGATCAAGCAAAAGATCGCGTGACCTGTCTGAAATGGGAACTTGCTAGATAAAGTAAACCTAAGCGAGGTGCTCCTGCTTCCATTTAAAACATGGTTTTTACAATATTTTCGTCAACAAACGGGTTTATCAGCAGGAATTTCATTATGAACTCCTATCCGTCGTCTACTTAACTGTTAAAGTATACGTTTCTGTATTCCTATAATAACCCCTAAATTTATAAAATATTAGTTTTTCCACTCTTATATTGTGATGAAACAAAGGTTAAAAAACCTGTTTCTTCCAAATCTCTTCCCTTATCAAAAAAACGATAAGTCAATGTGCTTTTTCACAAGATCCTCCACAAGTTTAAGTTTTTTGAGATCCTTTTCGTTAAGTAGCACTTTTATGTTTTCAACACGTTTGGCTGTAGTGTAAGTATCCCATGGCACCAAAAGAAGCGGTAGCCTGTTTTTGTTAGCCTTCTCAATAATATTTGGTGGTGGAAGAATATTGTTTGTTAGGAGTAAACAGGATGTGTCATGTTCTATTGATGCAAGGATGATATCTGTTCGGTCACCACTTGTTATAATAAGTTTGTTCTTTTTGTTGAACAACGGGTTTTTAATTGCGGCAGAGGCAGACATTGCGCCAATAAATATATTTTCTATCTCATTAGACAACCATTCTTCACCGGATACTACTTTAGCAAAAAGTTGTTCAGCAATAAGTGCAGGAGTTGTTATCTCAAGCTCTTTTTTCCTTGGAATAACACCAAGGATTTTAACATCTATCTTCTCCAAAACAGGTTGATAAATATTTCTCCAGTTCTCTAAAGACTCTACCTTGTTTATTATAACACCAACAAGTTTGTCATAAAAATTGGTATTGTTTTTGAGATGATACAATTCATCTATCGCACTAAACTCGTCAATGCTGCTTGCAACATAAACCACTTTACTGTTTGTGTACTCTGCGACTGAAAAAGAGTCAAGGTATACTGAACAACCATGATAAAGGGTTTTACCACCTTCTATAAAAACGTAATCTTTTTTATCGCTTACACGAGTGAAATTGTCTTTAACCTTTTCTTTAACTGTTTCAGCATCATACATGTACAGAAGTTTTGAATGATCGAAACCTATGCTGAGATCCTCTGGGTTTTCATCAAGTTTAAATATCCTTGTCATTGCTGCAGCATCATAATCCCAAAGCCTCTTTTTTTTGTAAACAACTCTTTCACCAAACGGTTTCATGTAACCTATCTTCTTGTCAGATAATGCCTTTGCAAGCCCCATGATCACAGTGGTTTTTCCAGCGTTTTTTCTGTTTGATGCAAATACAAACGAGTTCATACATTCTCCCCCTTCTGTTTTAGGAGTATTCTAACATCAACAACCTTTACACCTTCACCGTACTCATAAACCATTAAAGGGTTGATCTCAATATCTGAAACATCCTCTATTTTTTCCATGAGTTTTCCCACACGTAACAATACATCAACTATTCCTTTAATATCCTTCTGTTTCTCACCACGTACACCAAGCAGTATCGGATAAGCGTTTATGCCTCTAACCATTTTCTTAGCATCATTAAGGGTAAGTGGAACCGCTCTAAAGGTTACATCCTTAAGTGTTTCAACGTAGATGCCACCAAGACCGAACATAACGACGGGTCCAAAGGATGGATCCAAGGTGCCACCAACGATTGTTTCTACACCCTTTGGTACCATCTCACATACCTCTATACCTCTTATTCTCGCCTTTGGAAACTTTGTTCTGCAGCTTTTCATAATGGCCTGGTAAGCATCTATAACCTCGTTCTTATTCTCAAGGTCAAGAGCAACACCACCAGCATCTGTTTTATGGATGATATCCTCTGAAACGATCTTTAAAACAGCAGGATAACCAATCTCCTCAGCAAACGACACAGCTTCATCTAAACTCCTTGCTATACGCCATCTTGGTAGGGTTAAACCAACGAGTTTCATTATTTCCTTTGCTTCATCAGGCATCAAAAACCTTCTATCCTCAGATCTAGCCTTACTTATAATCCTCTTTATTGACACCACATCTATCCTCACATCAGGTGTTTCAACTGAATGTTTGATTTCGTCAACAAACCTTTTTCTCCCATATAAGGCACCCAACGCTGAGGCGGCATCATAAACATCATCGAAAACATGTACACCCTTTTTTCTTGTCTCATCTATGATCTCTTCAACCTTTTCACCACCAAGCATAGAAAAAAGTATTGGTTTACTTTTTTTGTAAACCTGACCCATGTCTATAACCATATCGCTCATACCTTCTGGGTCAAAAACCCCTGTTTCACAGTAAAGAGCAAGAACCGCATTAATCTCCTTAGCTTTAAGGGCTTTTTTAAGAGAAACCTTATACTCTTCAACACCAGCCTCTCCCGTAAGATCAATGGGGTTTCTCGCTGAGCCAAACTCAGGCATAACATCCTTGAATACTCTTTGAAGAAAAACACTGTCATCCATGAGAGGAACACCATACTTCTCACATGCATCAGCACACATCACACCTAAACCGCCACCATTTGTAATAATAACAGTGTTGTCACCCTCAACGGTTGGTAGCTCAGAGAGAACACGAGCCCAGTTGAAGGCATCATCAACACTCTCAGCTCTAAGAATGCCACACTGCTCAGCTATACCATTAAAAACGTTATCAGAACCAGCGAGTGAACCCGTGTGTGAGGCTGCAGCAAGAGCACCGCGTTTTGATCTACCAGATTTAACAACAACAACATGCTTATCCTCAGGCATACTCTTGAGGGTTTTTATCAACTTACCACCGTTTTTTATCCCCTCAATATACATCAAAACAACTCTAGTTTGCTCATCCTCCTTCAGATACTGAAGCAAATCCGCTTCATCAAGATCAGATTTGTTTCCAACAGATATAATCGCCGATAAACCTATTCTATCTACAACACTTCTACCAACCATAGCGCCACCAAGGGCACCACTCTGAGTTATTATAGCAATCTTCCCGGGAAGTATTTTAGAAGGACCGAAGGAAGCATTAAGAGAAACCTTAGCGGAGTACATACCAAAAACATTTGGACCAAGAACACGCATACCATGCTTTCTTGCAAAATCAACGATTTTTTTCTCCTCCCTCCTGTTTCCAACCTCAGAAAAACCAGATGTGATTATTATAAGAAACTTAACCTTAGCCGCGACGCAATCCTGAACCACATCAAAAACAACAGGTGCTGGTACAACAACAACTGCAAGATCTACAGCTCCTTCAATTTCTACTACTCTTTTGTAAACCTTAAGACCAAGTATCTCTCCACCCTTTGGGTTAACAGGGTATACTTCTCCACGGTATCCACCAGCCAATATATTGTTCAACACCTTATGCCCTATCTTAACAGGGTTAGATGAAGCACCTACAACAGCAACAGATTTTGGTTCAAACAATGCTTTCAAATCAACTTTATCACTCATTCACTTCTCACCTGAACCTCATCTTCAACTCATATACTCCTGCCTCAGCATGCCGTTTTTCTATCTCAAAACCCATTTCATAAAACAGGTGAAGCATTGGTTGATTGTTGGCAAAAACCTCTGCTGTAAAACCAAGCAAACCCTGCTTCTTCGCCAGTTGAGTCAAATAACTCAGAAGCACCTTTCCAATCCCTTTGTTTTGATAGTCATCCCTAACAACAAAAGCAACCTCTGCCGTATGATTCTGCTCATCGATACCATACTGACCAATACCTAAGACTACTTCCTTTGGCCCCTCCTGTTTAACAGCGAGAATCACCATCTCCCTACTATAATCTATGACAACAAACTCCTGCAACCTCTCGTGAGGCATATCGGTACGCATAGACATAAAACGCTTATAGATAGTTTGATCCGATAACGAATAAAAAAACTCCTTCAACAAGGGTTCATCAGAGATTCTAACAGGTCTCAACACCAACTCTATACCCGTCTCTGTTGTACGAAACGTTTCTAGATGAGCAGGATACTCACCTCTACTACCGGGTATAAATGCTTGATCCTTAAAAATCAGATTTGCTTTCTTCGCTTCCTCAAGCAGCCACGCCCGAAACCTCGGATGAGCTATAGCAATCAAACTCATAGCTCGCTCTCTAACATTCTTACCATGAAGATAAGCTATCCCATACTCCGTAACAACATAATGTACATCTCCTCTTGTAAGAGTAACACCAGCTCCCTCCTTCAGAAAAGGAACTATTCGTGACACATTCCCATCTTGAGCCGTTGACGGCAACACAAGAATATTCTTCCCACCATCTGAGAGATGAGCCCCTCTCATAAAATCAGCCTGTCCACCTATACCGCTATACAATGTTTTTCCGAGAGACTCCGCTGTTGACTGCCCAGTTAAATCAACCTCCAAAGCGGTATTAATAGCAGTCATTTTTCTATTCCTTGCGATAACAAAAGGGTTGTTTGTGTACTCTATCGGATGAAAATCTACCTCAGGGTTATCATCAATGAACCGGTAGGTCTCCTCTGAACCCATACAAAACGATGCAACCGTTTTTCCCCTATGGATTGTCTTCTCTTGATTAGTCACCACACCTTTCTTCATCAACTCCACTATTCCGTCAGACATAAGCTCTGTGTGAACACCAAGATTTTTCTTATCCTGCAGACTTGCAAGAATAGCATCAGGAATACTTCCATAACCAACCTGAATCGTTGAACCATCTTCTACAAGACGTGCAACATATCTCCCTATTTTCTCAGAAACATCTTCTTTCTCAGAAGGTGGATAAATAAGTAGTTTTTCATCATGAGGAATCACAAAATCCACATCCTCA
>Ga0164318_10000756_pt1 | contig 26340 bp, 22 predicted proteins | sample GuaBasSedimGuay9_FD_113734 | JGI IMG/M metagenome (GOLD analysis project Ga0164318, IMG submission 113734) | Subseafloor sediment microbial communities from Guaymas Basin, Gulf of California, Mexico - Guay9, Core 4571-4, 0-3 cm | ecosystem: Environmental > Aquatic > Marine > Hydrothermal vents...
CAGAAATTAAAACAGGCAGATCAGCTTCAATAATATCATATCCTTCTTCATTCATTCTTTCCGCTCTTATTTTACCATCAGCGAGTTCTTCAATTTTGCGTACATAAGTAATTTGCGGCATATCAAGATGAACGGCAATTCCGGGCCCTACTTGCGCTGTATCACCGTCAATCGCCTGTTTACCCGTGATAATTATATCTACATCGCCAAGTTTTTTTATGGCTGTGGAAAGGGCATAAGATGTTGCTAAAGTATCCGAACCTGCAAATGCTCTGTCAGAAACAAGAACAGCTTTGTCGGCACCGAGACTAATCGCTTCACGGAGAGCTTTTTCCGCCTGAGGCGGTCCCATAGAAATTGCGGTAACAGTTCCGCCAAATCGTTCTTTTAAGCGTACGCCTTCTTCAAGAGCATAACAATCGAACGGATTAATAACGGCGTCAACGCCTTCTCTCATAAGGGTTTTAGTTTCCGGATTAATTTTAACATCCCCGCTGTCAGGTACCTGTTTAATACAAACTACAATATTCATAGGAAAATTAGATTAGTTACCACACAAAAGTGTGGTAAAATTATTAGATTAAATTCATCTTGATGTCAAAAAAAATCAAAATGAATTTTGTGTTAATATAAAAATATAAAATTCAAATCCGTGATTCAAATTTATTTTCTGCTTGCCGCTTCTTTAACGAGCTGATGACCAATAACATCGCGCTGGATTTGGTTTGTACCTTCGTAAATTTGTGTGATTTTAGCGTCTCGCATACGTTTTTCCATCGGATATTCTTTCATATAACCATATCCGCCAAATACCTGAACTGCATCAGTAGTAACTTCCATTGCCATATCGGAAGCGTAACATTTTGCAATTGCAGATTCTTTAGCACATTTAAGGTCTCCGCTATCAATTGAACGGGCAACCGCGTAAACAATAGCGCGTGAAGTTTCAACTTTCATCGACATATCAGCGAGTAAAAATCTCAATCCCTGATTCGCAATAATATGATGACCAAACTGCTCACGCTGTCTCGCGTAATCCACCGCGTCATCAAGTGCGCCTGCAGCGATACCGAGAGCCTGAGCAGCGACGCCGGGTCTTGACATATCGAAAGTTTTCATAGCGACCATAAAACCCATACCAACTTTTCCGAGGATATTTTCTGCCGGAATTTTGCAGTCTTCAAAAACAAGTTCATAAGTTGCAGAAGCACGGATGCCCATTTTATCTTCTTTTTTACCAAAAGAAAAGCCCGGAGTTCCTTTTTCAACTATAAATGCTGTCGCTCCGCGTGCTCCGCGAGATTTATCAGTCATCGCAATAATAACATACGTTTCTGCAACTTTACCGTTAGTAATCCATTGTTTTGTTCCGTTAAGAACATAAGAATCACCGTCTTTTGCTGCAGTAGTTTGGATACTTCCCGCATCAGATCCCGCACCGGCCTCTGTAAGGGCAAAAGCGGCGACTTTCTCTCCTGAAGCAATTTCAGGAAGATATTTTTTCTTTTGTTCATCATTTCCGAATAAAAGAATTGGGATTGTTCCAAGAGCCGTTGCAGCAAGGCAAAGAGAAATTCCGCCACATTGTTTACTGAGTTCTTCAACCGCGATAACGAGATTCATTATTCCTGATTCTCCTTCAGGAACCATGCCGCCATATTCTTCGTCAATATAAACTCCGCACAATCCTGCTTCGGCAATAATTTTTTGAATATCCCATGGAAATTCATTTTTTTCATCGTATTCCAGCGCGATAGGTTTAATTTTTTTTACCGCGATTTCCTGAGCGGTTTCTTTTATCATCTGTTGTTCTTCAGTAAGGAAATGATTCATTGTTTCAGTCCTAAATATTATAAAGGTTAATTTACTATACAATTGCCGTTAAATTACATTCGGTTTATATTTTCATTAATAAAGATTGACATTATACCAAAAAGTCAATATAACGTCAAATGATTTTACGGGTAGCAAATATTCATAATACAATCAGAAAACTTTTTCTCTCCTGATTGGATTTTAATTTCTATTTTCAGATAATAAATCGGGCAATTACGAACCCTTAAACCCGCTTTTTTTGAGAATCTTACTGAATCTTTTTCTGTTATTATCACTGCGTCAGTATGCCAGTTCGCTGCCCTTCTGTAAACGTGTTCGATTTCATCTCTTCTGAATCTATGATGGTCGGGATATGTATAAACGCGTTGAACTGTTGCTCCATTTTCTTTTAATAAAGTTATAAATCCTTCCGGTTGAGCTATTCCAGTCATTACAAAAACATTATTATCTTTAATCGTTTCAATAGGAACACATTCGCCTGTATGTAAATTGACTAATGAAACCGGTTCATAATAGCACGACATAATTTCTGCTTTATCGTTGTATTTTCTAATTACGGCTTTAATTGGATTTATATCAACATTTTTTGATTTTGTGATGATAATGTGCGTTGCGCGTCTCAATCCTGACAAAGGTTCTCGTAATAATCCGGCCGGAAGAAGTTTGTCAAAACCAAATGGACACGTGGCATCAATCAAAACAACATCTATTTGCCTTTGCAATCTGATATGCTGCATTCCATCATCAAGCAAAATTGTATCAACTCCAAAATGAGATATCGCGTAGCGGCTTCCACGTACACGGTCATGATCAACAATAACAATTACATTTTCAAGGTTTCTTGCAAGCATATATGGTTCGTCACCTGACACTCGTGCGCCTAACAGGAGATTTTTTCCATCATGTACCACAAGAGTTGTAGGATATAATTGTTTGTGTTTCCGCCGCCATTTTAAACTTGGCGATTTGGCTTTATAACCCCGGCTGACAATGGCTACTTTCCGCCCTCCGGCAGTCAACGCTCTGGCAAAAGTTTCTGTTACAGGTGTTTTCCCTGTTCCACCCACGGTAATATTTCCTATACTTATAACAACACATCCCGGCCATGACCGTTTAAAAATACCGTGCTCATATAATTTTGTTCTGGAGCGCACAGCAATGCCGAATAATTTAGACGCCGCGGAAAGAGTTCCCCGGGCAAAACGCGCAAAGCGGTCGTTTCGACTCCCGGAAACTATTTCTTTCCATTTTTGCTCAATCGCTTTTGCAGGCATTTATGATTTTATAATTTTATGATTTTATGATTGCGAACTATTAATTGGTTTTATTATGAATTCTAGTTGCTTCGTTAACAATCATTTCAGCAATATCTTTTTTTCTACAGCGTCCAATTTCTCTTTTTTCTCCATCACGAAAAAGTAAGGTTGCTTTAATATGTTCTACGGCAAATCCATAATCTTTTCCGCCGACTTCATTTGCAACAATCATATCCATTCTTTTTTTCTCGAGTTTACGCTTTGCCGATACTATTACATCATTTGTTTCAGCAGCAAATCCGATTATAGTTTGTTTTTTTTCTGATCTTCTTATGCTAAGCAGAATATCGGGATTTCTTTCGAGTCTTAAAATAAAAGTTTCATCAGATTTATGAATTTTATTGATTGATGTTTTTACAGGGCGAAAATCGCAAACTGCTGCTGTCATTACTAAAACATCACACTCAGGGAAATTCTGCATTATTGCGGTATGCATTTCAAGAGCTGTTATTGTTTTAATAACCTCTGCTTTTTCAGGATATTCCAACTTAACAGGCCCGGTAATTATTTTTACCTGATGACCGGAGTTAAGAGCCGATTCAGCAACCATTAAACCCATCTTCCCTGAACTTGCGTTCGTTATAAAACGAACCGGGTCTATATGTTCTCGAGTCGGTCCAGCGCTAATTAAGAATTTTAATGATTTTATCATAATTTTTATTTTAAAGAATTCTGAATCTTATTAACAATTTGTTCAACTGGCGCTAATCTGCCTGTACCAACTTTCCCGCACGCAAGTTCGCCGTTTTCCGGATCAATAATCATAAAATTTCGTTGCCTGAGAATTGAAATATTTTCTTGCGTTACGGGATTTCCCAGCATCGCCGTATTCATTGACGGAGCGATTATCTTCATACCGTTAAACGCAAGTGCGGTTGCGGAAAGAGCGTCATCAGCAATTCCGTACGCGATTTTAGCTATAATATTCGCCGTTGCCGGAGCAATTACCATTAAATCTCCTCTTTCAGCAAGAGAAATATGTTCCGGCCGCCATTCGGCAGTTTCAGTAAACAAATCAATACTAACAGGATTTTTCGATAAAGTTTTAAACGTTAGCGGCGTGACTAATTTAGCAGCATTCCTAGTCATTATAACATGAACGTCGCAATCGTTTTTAACAAGTTGACGGATTAGGTCACAAGCTTTATAAGCCGCGATCGAACCTGTAACACCAAGTAGTATTATTTTATTATTTGACATTTTTAGTATTTTAGGTTTTGCGTTAGCTCCCCCGTGTATGTATAAGTAAATTATAAATTTAGCAAACATATTCTAAATTTAAAAATTATATTTTTAAATTTTTTTAGAATATAAAATGTTTTCTATTTCTTTTTGCGCTTCTTCAAGATTATCGTTCACAACGCGATAATCAAAAAAATCCCTCTGTGCCATTTCAAATTCGGCTTCCCGTAATCTTTTGCAAATCGCCTCTTCACTTTCTGTTCCTCTGCTTCGTAACCTGTGTTCGAGTTCTTCCATCGAAGGGGGTTCTATAAAAATCAATACTGCGTCAGGAAGTTTTTGTTTAACTTGTTTAGCACCTTTAGTATCTACATCAAGCAACACGTTGATTCCTTTTTTTAATCTTTCGATTATCGGATGCTTTAACGTTCCGTAATAATTCCCGAACACTTCCGCGCTTTCCAGAAAGTTATTATTTTTCAGATGATTGTTATATTCTTCCTGAGAGATAAAATGATAATCTTTATGAATAATTTCGCCGGGCCTTTTTTGTCGTGTTGTTGCTGAGACCGAAAAATACAAATCAGGATGTTTTTTGAGAAGGTAATTTCGTAATGTTGTTTTACCAGCGCCTGACGGGGCAGTAATAACAAATAAGTTTCCTGCTTTTGAATCAGATTTTTTCATTTTTCTGTTTTGGGAGTTCTATTTTACAGTCACAACCTTTCCACATTTTCTCTATTTCATAATGCTCTCGCTCTTTCGGTATAAAAAGATGAACAATACAATCAAGATAATCAAGAACAACCCAACTATTTTGCATTTCTCCGTCTTTGTGCAAAGGTTTAACTCCCAGCTTTTTCAATTGACGCGTTAAATTCTCACCGGCAGCTTTCATTTGCCTGTCATTGTTAACAGATCCAACCAGAAAGAAATCTGTAATTGATGAAACTCCTCGTACATCGTAAGCATTCAGGTCAAAAACATGTTTATCATTTAAGAGTTCGGCACATTTTTCCAGCAGGATTTTGTTTTCATATTTAATTTTTTTTGACAATTTATTCCTCTTTTTTATTATAAAGTTTATTTTTATAAATATATTCTTTTACATTTTCAGGCAAAAAATATCGAATACTTTTTTTGTTTAATATTCTATCACGTATCCAAGTTGACGTTATTTCGATTCCAGGCCCTTTAAGCAGCAGAAATGGCGGTTCAACTTTGCTAATTCTGCTTCCCGGCCTGCTATATACTGTAACCTCTGCCAGTTCATGAATTCTTTCCGGTTCCCGCCATTCATTAAATGTCAGGTAATTATCTGAGCCAATAAGCAAAAATAATTTTGCTTCCCCACCGAATTCTTTTTTGATCTGTTCCAAAGTATCAATTGTATATGATGTCCCTTCGCGATTAAATTCAATATTACTTACATTAAATTTATTGTTGTCGCGCGTTGCAAGTTTAAGCATTTCATACCTGTGATCCGCACGTTCGATTGTTTCTCTTTTATCAGTTTTATGTGGAGCTATCCGCGCCGGAACAAATAAAAGTTTATCAAGCTTTAATTGTTCAACTGCAAGTTCTGCTATTGCGAGATGGGCAATATGTACCGGATCAAACGTTCCGCCCATTATTCCGATTTTCAATGTTTTTTCCACATTATCAACTGAAAAATTAAAATTAATCACTAAATACAATTATTACTAAGGTTATAATACAAAAATCAAGTTCATTTTGCAACCCAATTCCTATGACTAAATCGAAGGAATGCAAAAAAATGTCAAATGGGGGGTTATAAGTTGATAATCCGAACACCACACATCGTTAGCGTATCAGTAATATGCATTCCGCAGTTTTCAGCGAGTATTTTCGCGATTTTTTTCTAACGCGAGCCAAAAACTCAATTGGTGAGCAACAGATCATATTTTTAAAAGATTTGTAAAAAGTGCTCTTGTTTATACTAATAAGATTAGACAGCATTTGTATAATGTATCCCTGTTCCTCCAAGCACAAAAACAAGTTCATCAAAATCGTGTGTATGAAGACCGGGAAGTTCCTTACCATCTATCATTAAAGTTCTAAAATTTCTACTTTGAAAATAATTCTTTTCTTCAATCATTTCTACTTTCATAAAAACAACTTGGTTTTAATCAATATCAACTAACGTTATTCAACAAAATTATCTTTCCCGACAATAGGCTCTGTCACTTTAACTTTTTTACCGTATTGTTTTTCTTTAATTTTACTGCTAACATCAACTGCTATTACGGCCGGCCCAATTGCTTTAGTGTTAATTTTTTTTATCTTTCCCAAAGTCACTGCACTAACAATTGCGTTGCTTGCAATACATTCATTGTATGCTTGCCTGTACGCATTGCCGCTATAAGCGTTAGTATCAACGGATTTACAAATAAGAATATTTTCAATAGCTTCTTTATGACTTGCTTTAATCTGACATTTGGGGCTATCTTCACCAATCATGATAACGCCATTCCCGCAAGCAAATGGATCGCCAAACCCGCCATGATTTGATTGTGCGCGTTTAAGTTTACCTGTAATGAAGATGGATCTTATACCCGCACCCTTTTTAGAGATATTTTGAATTATAACACCTTTATCATCTCCTAAATTATTCACAACTATTTTCCGGATATTCTCTTCAAGTCCTTTAAAGAGAATTTTCCTGACTTTACCATCTACGAAGATATAAGGCATTTTCCCTTTTCCTTTTGATTGTCCGAAATCCACTTGAATCTTTTTTGGATTACCACCTTCAATAAAAAGTGCAATGGAATCGTGTGAACCTATTTTTTTTCAAAAGGTTTAATAATACAATTCTTGTCTCCTTTTTAGTTATTTCAACTAAAACAAAATTAGAAATCTTATGATTTTATATATTATATCATTTAAAGATTTAAAATAATACAACAATTGTCCAGCAATTAACACTATTGTTGCCATGCCAATTCTTACTGATTTGTAGGCATGGCTGAGGAAATTGAAATTCTTTGAATTTAAATTTATGGGTATAAGGATTTACACCTTTTAAAAATAGGAGTCCTGGGTTGCCATGCCAATTCTTGCTGATTTGTAGGCATGGCTGAGGAAATTGAAATTCTTTGAATTTAAATTTATTCTTAGTTTTTAAATTACAAGCAATAAAATATTCTTTCTCGCCAAGGCTCTATCCTAAATAGATGTCCCTTAAAAACCTTTCTAACTATTAACCGACAATTAAATATTTATTAACTGATTGATTTAGTTATTTAATAACTTATTAACTCAATAGGCAAGTTTTCAGCTCGAAGTACACGAAGTTAAAACAAAAAGATTTTATTATTTTTTAAACAATTATTTTTTTTCTATGTTTTTCGTGTACTTCGTGGTAAAAACTTTTGGTGCCATGGCACTATTTAATAGCGTCAAGTTCAATTTCAAACAACAAATTATCGCGGCAAATGTCGGCTTGAAGTTTTACGTGAGGGATATTGATTTTATTTTTTCTACAAAAATTGTCAAATAAATGAAAGTCATGACAATGTTTGAAATAAACCATTGCATTTGTAGTGTCAGACCATTGCATTTTCGCATTGTCAAGAATTGCGTTGACAACTTTCATTGTCATATCCAACTGTGCGGCGGTATCACCGATAAAAGCGGTGACGCCGCGTTTATCAATACTCGCAGTGCCGGAAACATAAAGCTTTTGGTCATGCGGAGTTTGTACCTTTACACCTCGGCTAAATGAGCTTTTATAATCAAAAGCTGGTTTTTGAAGAGGAGAAAAAGCTTTTTGAATTGAAATATTTCCACTCTTCGGAATTACGGCAAGTACCTGTGTTGCCATCGCTGTACCGTTTAAGTTTGCTAACCCGATACCTGTACTTGCGGGAACGAGATGCTGATAAATTCCGTGCTTTTCAAAAAAGATGTTTCTTACTTTATTAAGTTGATCATACCATTCAAGAATGTTATCAGCATACAGCCATGTTCTAATAGCATCCGAAAACGAAGAATTAAAAGCTATTAAAAATTTATCAGCTTTGTTAAACATATTTTCAGCTTGAGCATATCTTGTATCATTAGCGTTATCAGGCAAAATGTGCATCATTAAATATTTGGCATTATTGTCCTCGAACTCACGACCGATAAACTCATTGTCAAAACAAAGCGGATATGATTTAACTTTAGAAATAGCATGAAGCTGAATTCTTAATTCTGATGAATCATCAATCAGCAATAACGGCGGACAGGTTATCTTTCGCAATTTTTTGCTGCGTAATTCTTCGTTGGCTAACGCGAGCTCATTTTTATTTCCAAATAAACGAATGGAAAAAGCCTGCGCGTTGTTTAAGCGAAGAAAATCAATTGCATAGTTAATTATTTTAATTCCCTTGCCATGATTTTCAATTGAAGTGAGCCAAAATTCCGTGCAATCATTTTTATCGATTGATTTAATATTAAATATGTTTTGCATTATTCGTTATTTGTCGAAGATCCGCCATAGGAGGATTATTGGTTATTGGTTCTCACAATTAAAGAACCACCCCGATCTATCGATCACCCCTCCTTGGTAAGGAGGGGAGCCAATTTCAAGTTTCAAGTTCCCAGTTCCCAGTTTCAAGTTTCAAGTTTCAAATTCCCAATTTCAAGTTTCAAATTTCTAATTTACAACTTCTATCGGTACTGCCGGGAAAGTATCAATTTTAAACATTCTTCTCTTTGATCTTAGTTTTTTATTATTTTTGGGTTGCTCATTGAAAACTGTAAAAATTAAATTGTCTTTATAACCGGACGGCAACTTATCAATATGTAATTTAATGTCAATAAGTCCGGCTGTTATATTTATATTTGTGATAGTTATTCCTTCAGGGGGATTTTCCAATTTAACTTTAAATCTTTTTAACATCCTCGGATTGCCGGCAACTCTGAAAAACAAATCTACATCACTCGCACTTTTAATTTTCACAGGAATTTCATTGGTTAGCCTGGGAACCGGAATTTTCCATTTCGCTCCTTTGTTGAATAAAACCAACTCTTTTGATGATACAAGTTGTCTGTATAAAAATGCCTGCATTGTATTATCAGCCGGAATTACTTGATGAACAAACTTTTGTTTATTGAATCTTGCTGTACCAAACAGTTGAATTTGTTTTATCTGATCTGTATCAGTAGGTTTAGCGGTAATTGTCATTCTTATTTTATTTTTCTCTGCAGGAATGATTTTTCCGGCAATCCATAGATTTTTATCTTTTGTAAAAATTCTTATTGGACCTTCAAAGCCTTCTTTACGAATCGCGTAAACGGTAAAAGAAGCTGTTGAGCCCGGTAAAATATTTATAGTTGACGGCGAGGAGAACAAAATAAAATCCGGTTGAGGAGTTGAAATACGCAACCGGTATGCAAAAGCATTCCCTCCTTGATTTAACGCGTCGCTAATTTGAATATAATACGTTCCTGTTTCGGGAAATTTGACCGTTAAATACGAATCTGCATGATGAGTAATTAATCCTGTTTTGCTTTCGTGGAGAAATTTATCTTTAACGATATAATCATCATTCCATTTTATCACTCTGCCTTTTTCATCAATGATTCTTAATAATGAGTTTAGAGGTGAATTTAATTGCCGGGCATAAACTTGGGCAACAATTTTTTCACCTTTTTGACCGTAAATTTTATATACATCTATATCGCCCGGTTTATCAATTTTCCCATTAATGATTATCGGTAAACTAATCTTCTGTGCTTGATTAATTAAGTTATTTGTTTCTATTTCAAAGCATTCCGGCAAATAATTTACAGTATAAAATATTGGATTAGATTTATAGTTTTTCCTGCTAAAAAATGTCTTACGAATGATTTTTTCACCAGGTGTTGTGTCAAGAATAATATTTGTTCCCAATAAATTATATCCTGAAATTCTTGTGACAGTTTTGTCTCCCGCTCGTCCGCCAAGCAGGAAAACATCCGTTATAAATGGTTCTTCACTTATTTTAATTCGATAAATAAAGTCACTTCTTCCACGATAAATAGCGTCACGAATTTCAATTTCATACTCACCGGTTTTCGGGATTTTATAATAAAGTACCGGGTCCGGATTAAATCTGTAATCATCATCAAAAGCAAGCTTTCTGCCTTTTGAATCGTAAAGAGTTATTACCGCCTGAAACCATCCCGGAACAGCATCGGCAAGATAAGGAACAAGCTGTCGCGCGAATGTTTCAATTACAACTTTTTGCCCTTTACGGGCTTTAAAACGAAAACGATCAACATCTCCCGGCATAATTTGACCGTTAAGGATTACAGGCAGCTCGACCGTTTGGTCAAGAAATTTTGACGGCAGGCGTTGAAATTGCGGTAATTTTTGATTTGCGGAATTGTTATTCGGCTCCAGTTCCTTTTTCTCAGGAAAATTTCCGACTTGAAAAACCATTGGGTTTGACATTCCGTGTTTGGTTTTTAATCTCAGTTCATGGTTTCCAAGTTCGGCATTTTTATCAATCGTAATCTCTATTTCAACAAGTTGAGCAAGTTGCTGATTCCATTGTCTTCTCCATTTTCTGTTCATGAAATTTTCGGCAATATTAGCTAATTCTCTTAGATTTTTTTCATCGAGATTGTGTAATAAAGGGTTATCCGGTAATTTTTCCTGCGCAAGAAGCTTTCTTAACTTTTCCGGATCGTCTTTCACTTTTTCACGCATCATCATCATATATTGTTCATTCTTGCGTTTTTGCCTTTCGTTTTTTTGTATATGGATTCGGCTGCGAAATCCCTCAGGCAATTCAGCTATTCGTCTATCACGAGCTTCTTCCATTTTATTTTGAAGTAAAATTCTTTGTTCACGATTAAGATTTCTGCGCAATCTATAATTCCCAATTATTTTCCCGATAATGCCTTTTCCGGAAATATAAATCCCGTTTGCCTGATTAAGCAATTGACCTCCGGCAATAACGCGCAACGTTGTCCCTCTTTCTCCACCTGCGGGATAAAGATATCCTATTTTCGGATTTATATCCGCAAAGCTAAGAGTAGCAAGAGTTAAAATTAGAATTAAAAATTTGTTTATCATTTTTCTATCTGTTTCTTTTGATAAAATTTATCTTCTCAAAATCCCCTTTCTCGTAAGAATGGGATTTAATTTCCGACCTCAACAAGGTCGGATACAGAGCACAAAAGCCGAACACTTACATTATTTCTTTCAGGCGACCATTTCCTTTTCCCGGCAATAATTTTACATTTAATCCTTTACTGTTCGGCAATTTTCCTTCCGGATCAATTCCCATCAACTCATAAATTGAACCAATTAAATCCTCGGGATGAACAGGCCGCTCAATCACTTCGGTTCCCGTTTCATTTGATTTACCGACTACGCGGCCGCCTTTAAATCCTCCGCCCGCAACGAGTGCGGAAAAGCATTGCCCAAAATGTCCTCTGCCACCATTCCATGGTGGATCCCACATCACTTTCGGCGTTCTTCCAAATTCCCCGCAGCACCAAATTATTGTAGAATCAAGTAAATTTTTATCTGATAAATCTTGAAGCAAAGCTGACAATCCCTGATCAAATTCCGGAAGCTTTTGTTTCATTATTTGAAAGTGCTGTTTATGTGTGTCCCAACCATTGTAATTTATAGTAATATAAGGAACATCTGCTTCCACCAATCGTCTTGCCACGAGACAAGATTGTCCGAATTTATTTTTCCCGTATCGTTCTCTGACCGTTGTATTTTCATTTGACAAGTCAAAAATTTTTTTTGCATCGCCGAACATCAAATCATAAGCCTTTTTTTCGCATTTATCAATTTTTTTGAATTGAAAATCTTCGGTGTTTTTTGAGCTAAGTGTGTCAAGATTGTGAAGCAATCCCCGACGACTCAATTGTCGTTCATCAGAAACTCCTTTTGCGATAATACCTTCAACTTCAAACAGATTTTTACTTGGATCTCCGCCTGTAACAAATGGTTTATATTTTGAACCGAGAAAACCCGATTCAGAAAACCGCCCCTGTCCTTTCGTTAAAACTACATACGGCGGAACAACTCCTTTGTATCCGGCAGCATAACCTTTAAAAAGTGAAACTATCGCTCCGGCTGAAGGATAAACCAACCGGCCCGGTTCGTGACCTGTCTGCATAATATAAGATGCTGTTTCATGAGCATTAATTCCATGAGTCATACTTCGGATTAAAGAATATTTATCCGCTTGGTGTGCCAGCAAAGGCAATGCGGCATTTATTTTAATTCTTTTCACATTAGTTTCGATTGCATTATCCAAATCTCCGCAATAATCATGGCCGGCTTGTGGTTTCGGGTCAAAAGTGTCAATATGACAGGAACCACCCCACATCCAGATTTGAATAACTGATTTTGCTTTAGCTTTTATTTTCGAACTTTTCCGAGCAATATTTTTTGCAAAAAGGTTTAACGGCCCACCAAGCATTAATCCTCCAACGCCAAGCAATCCGATTTTAATCATTTTTCTACGTGTCAAGATTTTTTTATTCATAATTTGTAAATTGTAATTGCTTTAATGCTTACACAAAAATTCTTTAGTGTTAAATAAAGCCCACACAACATCCATTATCGCATTTTTCTTTGATTCTTTTTCCGACATAAAATATTTGTCAACTGTTTTTATCTCTTCTTCTGTTGGATAACGTGAAAGTATATTTAAATAAAGTTCTTGAATTATTTTATTTTCATTTCCTTTTCTTCGCTGTGAATTTCTAATTATTTGCCTTAACTTTTGACTCTTTTTTATTTTATTCTGAATGTGCGTCGAATTTAAAAAATGAAGCCTCTGGGCCGTCGTTATTTTATTATTTCGCTCACTTTCATAACCGGTATCCCGCGATGGTTTACCGAACATTTCGAGAAACGAACTTGAAATACTTCCGTCAGCTAAGCTTATCGCACTACTTCGATTAGGAATAAAAGTGAAAGGTTCGGGAACCATACTAATATAATTCTCTCTTATACCTGTAATAGAAGAAACCGCATCGCTAAGAACTTCCGCATCAAGTCGCCGCACAGGATAATACGCGAATAAAGATTCCGTCCTGGGATTCTCACTTTGAGGGATTGACGATTGCTGATACGTTCTTGAATTCAAAATTATTTTATAGATATGGCGTAAATTATAATTTGATTTTATAAGTTCTTTTTCCAGGAAACTTAAAAGTTTTGGATTAACCGGTTTGTTTTTCGATGTAATATCATCAGGTGGATTAATTATGCCTCGCCCCATCAACCAAAACCATATTCGATTAACAATATTCCTTGTCAAACAAGGATTTCCCGGATTAACAAGCCATTCGGCAAAAATAATTCTCGGGTCCTGGTTCGGCTGAATTGTTACTTTTTTGCCGTCAGGAAGTGTTGCTTTCAAAATATTTGTCGGTGCGGGATTCAAATAAATAATTTCTTCTTTCCATTCTTCTGTTTTTTTATAAGCAACTCGCGAAAAAAATGTCATCATCGCTTCCTGCTGCTCTTTCGGTAATTTATTCAGCCGTATGCCCATGAAAGTTAATGCGACTGCCTCAGCAAGGCCTTTGGGTGTTTTTTCCTGAACAGCTTTGTAAAAATTAACCTGCGGCTGCCGAAAATTACTTCCGCTTGATGTTAGCAATTCATAAGCGAATTTATTGTATGGCATGTTTTTTTCTAATACGGAATGAATCCATGTATAATAAGCTTGAACACCATTTGGCCACAAATTGATTGGGAATTCAGATTTAATTCGGAGTAAATCTCCCCATTTTAACGCCCAATAATCCGCAAATTCTTTTCGCTTAAATAACTGATTAATTATTTTTTTTCGTTTGTAGGGAGATTTATCCGCAAGAAATTTTCTCACTTCTTTTTCTGTCGGTAATGTTCCTATAACATCTACATAAACTCTTCTCAAAAAGACAGCATCAGAAGATAAATTTGCCGGTTTGATATGGTATTTTCTTAGGCTTTGTAAAACTATTTCATCAATTCTGTTGTTGGGCTTGATTTGAGCATATATCTCGAACGGTCGGTTTTGATCTTCCGCTTTTACGGCAACTGCAGTTGCCATCACGAAAATTGTGTTTAAGAGAAAACTTTTAAGAAAATTTTTTTTATTTTTTTCCATTAAAAAATTGCCGGTACTGTTATTTTCCATAAAATCCAATGATCTGTTTCTTTTTATGACGCAATTTTTAACTAATTATTGTAGATAATAATATCTATTTGTTCGATGACTGGTGATGTTTTTAACTGAAAAAGTTTTGGTCATTTGTGTACACAATATTAAAAGTGCTTAGAACATTATTTGCTAAATTCTTGTCGCCGGAGAATTCCGGCTTCGGCGAGGTCGGCTACAGCAAGCAAATATGAGAGATTAATTCCTTTGGACTGCCTTCCAACCAATTTCGAAAATTTCCATGCACCCGGATATCAATATTGATTTGACAATATAAACTGCAAAATGTAAAATATAGCTAACTTTTGTTTTTATTATGCTTGTATCAAATTCAAAGAATCAGAAGTCTATGCTGACATCTTTATTAGTTGGTATCGGATTTTCAACCCTCTTCACTCAGATATTCTTAATCCGCAATGCAAGTGTCTGGCTACGCGGAAACGAATTCATTGTCGCTATCATTATAGCTGCATGGCTAATGTGGACTGCTGTTGGTTGTGCCGTCAGTTTATATTTTTTTTCAAATAAAAGTTCTTACTTTTCAACTTACTATTTGTGGTTCACGTCTGTTATTATTTCTGTTTGTGAACTTATTTTATTAAAGCTTTTTTGGGCTTGCACAGGTAAACTGCCTGGAGAATCTTTGGATTTAAGTTACGCCGCGGGACTTGCTGTATTGTCCACCGCTTTACCATGTTTTTTCAGTGGCTTTGCCTCCGGGCTGGCGATTAAGTTATTAAGAAATTTTGAAAAGAAAACAGTCGCATATTTTTATTTTTCTGAAACATTCGGCGCGTTAATCGCCGGAATTGCTGTTACATTTATTTTTATACCACTTCAACACTGGTGGTTTTCAATTACTTTTCTTCTTTCAGTACCGATATTAATTTACAATTTTAAATTTAGAATTTTAAATTTTCGATTTGCATTAATTATAGTTTTAATTTTCGCTTTTGCCTTCTTCGCGTGGAAGAACAACAATTTACTTGAATTATTTGCTCAACAAATTTCAAATCGATTTTTAACCGGTAAGATTGTTTTAGATATTGACGCTCCAAGAGAAAGGTTTACTGTTACTACAAGAAACGGAGAATCTGCTTTTTATATAAATGGAAAATTGTCAGGTTCAAGTGTTCAAAAGGAAATCGCTGAAGAAATCGGATGGTATTCTTTCCTTTCATCGAAAAACGCAAAAACGGCGTTGCTTATTGGCTTTTCATATAACGGCCTTTTAAGAGAATTTATTGAAAAGGGGATAAAAATAACTATTCCCGACCCGGAAAAAAACTTAATTAAAAAATTCGCGACATTTCTTTCGCGTGAAGACTCAAAAATTATTAATTCAACTAATGTAAATATTTATCCGGAAGACTGTAGAACATTTCTTAAAACCCATAATAATACACATTATGATCGTATCATCCAAAATATCGGCATACCGGAAGCTTATTCTTCAAGCCGGTTGTATTCCGTGGAATGGTTTAAAATTGTCTCACAACATCTTTCTTCTAATGGCACCTTTACTGTCGTTCTGCCCGGCAGCGCGGGATACGTGCCGGATGACTTGGCAAGAATTCTTTCTAGAACTTTTAAAACTATGAAATCAGTTTTCGAGTTTGTTACAATTCTTCCCGGAACAAGCACATTGCTTATTGCTTCAAATTCAAATTACATACCGGTCACACCGGAATTTTGGCTGACTAATCTGCAAACTGCGCTGTGCAGCGAAGGCAAAACAAATAGAAGTCAAGATTCTTTCTCTTATCCCTTTTGGTTCAACCCCGCCCTTATCAACGACAATTTAAATAATTTCCGTATAACACAATTCACAAACGCTTGTGCCGAATTCAATTTTCTTCCTGTTCACAAAGATTTGTCTCCATTCTTATATGGTGACGCGATGCTTTATTCAGAAGCCCGTTTTTCCGGATCAACTCATAAAATCCTCTCCGCCATTTATAATAATCGTACAAGAGTAACGGAAATTTCGATTATAATCTTGTTTTTATGGGTTTGCGGGGTTTATGTCAGCAAGGCGGTTAAATTCTCAGAAATTCATCTTTGGATCTTAATGACATCATTTTCCGCGGCAGGATTTATCGCCGAAATGACTCTTCTTGTTCGATTTGTAATCGCGTGTGGAAGTTTATTTTATTTTATAGGATTATTGTTTGCCGGATTTATGCTTGGTCTTGCTACTGCAACTTACACAATTGAAAATATAAAAAAGATTAATCAGTTTTTATTACCGTACGCAATAATTATGCTATGTTTTTCTTTGTTCGCTATTACATTCTTATCATTCCCGAGCTCTCCGTCTATAGTTGTTTTATTTTCTTTCACGTTAAATATGATTTGCGGATTGTGCGTTGGAACATGTTTGGCAACTATGGCGCAGCGTGTACAAAGCATTAAACATGGCGGAATGGTTTTGTATATGGCGGATTTATGCGGAGCTTTTATCGGATGTTTATTATTTAGTATCGTTATCCCGCCGGTTTTAGGCTTTGCATTTTTAACGATAATTGTTACGATAATTCTTATCCTGATCTTATCGGTAATTTTAATGTCCAAAGTCCAGTAACTACGGTAGAGTCAAATAAGTTTTGAAGTTCCATTGCCCAAATTTAATGACCGGGCTTCAACTTCTTTTGACCATGCTTCATCAATGTCCGTTTGAGTTGGCAGATTGGTACTGTGTGATAATCTGTCAATCAATCTGATTTTATTTTCAGTTGGTAAGTCCGGTGCGTCTTCATATACTTTTTCCGCAAGAGCAATCATAGAAATTCCCTTCGCATATTAATTTATTAATTTTAATATTTAAGCATACAAGATTATAACGATATAATCGCTTTTGTCAATAAAAAAAAGACAGGAGATACCCGACTTTTTGAATGTATGGGCATGAAAAGTTAAACCTTTGCTTTTTTGTTTCGAATATTATGTATTCTGTAGCCGACCTCACTGAGGTCGGTAAAAATAAACCGCAGCCGGCGGCAGCGGCTACAAAAGAATAGCGTATTCCCCGAGAATTTGATGGATAAAAAGGTACCTCGCACGGTCTTTAACTTTATCCTAACTTTCATGGTAAAGAGCGATTATCATCGCTGAAGAAAATGTCGCGATTTTCAATGCCGCAGTTGAAAATGTGATAGAAAAAGTTTTCGCCTTCGATTCGAGAAGAACGAGACATGATGCTTCATTAGGTTTCGGAGTTAATAGCTTGAGAAGCTGGGACATTTCATTTTCGAGAAAAATATTATAGTATGTAAAGCAAGAAAAATCAAGAATAAAGTTAAAGAACTGTGCAGATACACTGTACTCACCATCGTCCCGGGATTTTCGCGCCGCAGAATTTACATTTCCCATTTTTTATATTTATATCCCCGATGTAATACCCGCTTCTTTCAATAAGTTTTTTCCCGCAATTGGGACAATAAGTTGATTCATATTTGCTTCCCGCGACATTTCCCGCGTAAATATATTTTATACCGAAACTTTTCGCTATTTTCACTGCCATATTAAGCGTTGATATCGGTGTTGGCGGTCGATCCATAATTTTGTAATTTGGGAAAAACCTTGAAAAATGAACCGGCATGTCAGTTCCGATTTCAGTTACAACCCATTTGCATAAATTACTTATATCTTGAGGTGAGTCATTAGCTCCCGGTATAATTAAGTTAGTAAGTTCAGTCCAAACGCCTTCCTCTTTTAGAATTTTAAAAGTATTTAAAACGGGGTTTAATTTTCCGGTTGTGTATTCCGAGTAAAACTGTTTTGAGAAGCCCTTTAAATCGACATTAGCGGCATCAATATATTTGCAAAGTTCCCGCAGAGGTTTTTCTTCAATATACCCACAAGTTATATAAACATTTTTCAATCCTCTTGATTTCGCAAGCTTTGCTGTGTCACGCATATATTCAAAAAATATTGTTGGTTCAGTGTAAGTATATGCTATTGATTTGCAACCTGAACTGAGAGCCTCTTCTACAATCTGTTCTGGTGACAAATTAATATATCTTGCTTTTTCCGGCTTTGCTTGTGAGATTTCCCAATTCTGGCAAAAAATACATTTTAAGTTGCAACCGGCCGTTGCAATGGAAAACGCTTTACTTTTAGGATAAAAATGAAAAAGCGGCTTCTTTTCTATCGGGTCAACATGAATCGCAACAGCTTTACCGTAAACAACAGTGCGTAGCACTCCGCCGATATTGACGCGAGCCCGGCAATCTCCGCTGTATCCGTTTGGGATGACACATTTTCGAGGGCAGAGTTTACAAATCACAGCATTATCTTCTATTGCATCCCAATATTCCGCGATATGCATTGAAAGACCCGATCGCGCGATTTCGTTGCTTGATATTTTAGTAAATCCTGAAACGTCCGCGTTTTTTTCCCAACCTATGACGGGTGAATTTTTCCCAATATTGCCGTGAATTTCGATCCATAAATTGAAAGCGAACAATGCCGCAACAACCGCGATTAAGGTTAAAGCTAAAAAAGATTTAAATTTATTTTTCATTTTTGGTCACGAATAAAATTTTAACTACTGATAAACACAAATAAAATATAAAAATTACTGTTGTTTCTTATTTGAATTTTTCTTCGCGGCTTTGCGGCTTTGCGCGATACTTATCATTTCGAATAAGGCGCCGTCAACGCAAAAGTAATTGCACCAGAATCTTTTAATAAAGCACGATACAATTAAAACTGACAATCCGAATATAAAATAAGATTTTGTTTGGTTTTTTGTGAAAATTGAATGGAACGGCTCAAACTTATCTGCCGGAACTTTTGAGAATACAACCATCAAAATAATTACTGTAAATAATAATATGTATTTTACAAAACGTAAATATTTTACAATACCCTTTGGCAATTGAAGACTACCGGGAATTACACGATAACAAATTTCCGTTAACGCACCAAACGGGCAAACATATTTGCAATAAGCTCTTCCGAAAAAAAGAGGAGAAATAATTGTCATGAAAAAAACTACATACCAAGATAAATTACTAATTGGAGGGAATTTACCGTGAATGAGCAAGGAAACCTGTTCAATAGAGAAAAACGTTGTGTGATAAAAGCCAAGGATCACTACGGCCAAAATCCACAAACAAAATTGCAGCCATAGTTTTTGCAGACAAGGAATTTTCGTGACAACTACCGCAATTATAAAAAGAATAACAAATGGGATTACCGTTTTTACAAAACGGTACGTAATCCGTAATCCGTGATCCGCAGTCCGTAATTGGTTATCATTTTTACTTTTCAGCACTGAAAAACGGCTTGCGGCAGCTTTGAGGTTCTTGCGCAGCGAGTCAATTGTCATTGTTGCTCCACTGATGCCATCTACAGATTCAACATTTTTCAACAAAAATTCTGCCGAATTATTTTTCCACTGTTCAAGCCATTTTGATATGGGATTAACAACATATTTAGATTCATTATTTTCTAAAAGAAAGATATTTGAAATAATACCTGAATTATCAAAAGCGATAATAACAGGCGTTTCTCCAGCGTAACCATGTGACTTAACATTAAGCTTTCTTGTATCAACCAATTTCAAGTTTTTATAAGCCGGTCCTGCGATTGTTTTAGCATCAATAAATTTTCGCGAGTAAAGCAAGGAATGAAAGGTTGAAAGTGCAATGAAAATGTAAGTAAAGCCGACAATTATACCGGCAATTCGCCCCATTTTTCTCCAAAATCCCCAACGGGTAAGCGCTCCGGCAAAGACAAGAGGAAAAAGATAAACTGATGTACCAAGAAAGAAAGCGAAGAAGTATGCACCTCCCCAGAAAGGGCTTTTGGTTTGAATTGTAACGGCAGCAGCCAAAACGAATGGTGGACAAAAATTTAGTCCGGTAGTTATTCCAAGAAAAAATGGAACAGATTTTTTACTTGTTTTTTTTTCTAAAGTGCAGACATGCGTACTCTTGTTTATATAATTCAATAAAAGCATCGCGGCAATCAAATAGCTTGAAGGAATTATCCATTCAAACAATTGAAAAGAACTTATTTTAGAACCTAACCAACCGGTAATAACGCCAAAAGCAACATAGGATAAAAAACGGCCGCATGAGAAATTTAAAAATACAAAGAAAGTTTTTAAGACATTTTGCCGTTTACTTAAGAATAAAGGCAGAAGCAGACAACTGCAGGTGCTTAAGCATAATGCTCCAACAGACAAACCGGTAATAAATCCGCCGATAAGGAATGAAATATCGAAATTGTTATTCATAGCAATAAATTAAAATCTATTAATTCAGTTTTTTCTTGTTGATAATATTATATCATTATATTGAATGAAGTAAAACCCGATTCTGGAGACTGAATTGCTTGACTTTTATTATAGAATCTAATTATTGTAAAATTATGCTTCTTTTGATAAAATTATTTAAATGAATGATAATTGTAATATTGATTTTTCTATAATTATCCTTAACTGGAACAGTTTGGATTACTTGAAAGACTGTCTTGATGCTCTTAATAGCCAATCTCACAGGTCTTTTGAACTCATTTGTGTGGATAACGGTTCAACCGATGAAAGCGTGAAATGGATTGAGTCTGCTCAACTTGATGAAATTGTCGGAGCGCCGGTCAAGAAAATCTTGCTTGGAAAAAATATTGGTTTTGCGGCGGGAATGAATACGGGTATTCGCGTTGCAAAAGGAAAATATATTATTCCGTTAAATGTCGATGTTTTTTTAGAAAAAAACTTTCTCGAAAACGCGAAAAAACTTTTCTTCGAAAATGATGATTACCAAATGCTCGGCGCAAAAATTTATCGCTATGATGGGAATCCAACCAAAAAAGTTATATGCTCAGGTGTTTGGCTGACAAAACATTTCAGCATCTCAACGCTACTGACCGATGCGGAAAAAGAGAGAGAAGTTTTCGGTCCCGCGGGCTGTTGCCCGATTTTCCGACACGATGCTTTGAAGAAGTCAGCATTTGAAGCTGAAAATAAAACACAGTTTTATGATGAGTTGTATTTCGCTTACGGTGAGGATGTGGATATTTATCTCCGAATGAATTTAATGGGTTTTAAATGTCTTTATTCACCAAAACTGATCGCGTGGCACGCTCATTCAGGAACTCAAAACGGAATTCGTTGGCATAAAAAAAGCGCGACAACATTACGCCGTCTTCCCGCGAATGTTTTTTACACATGGTTAAAAAACTGTCCACCGAAAATGCTGATAAAAACATCATGGCGGGTTTTTCTCGCACCGATTGCAATGTTTTTAGTCTTGCTTGTTCGCAGGCCCGGTGTTTGTTTTGCACCGCTCGCGGCATATTTTTCATTTTTGAGAAATTTACCGCGAACATTAAAAATAAGAAATTTTATAAAGCTAAAAATAAAGAATGACGTGGATTTCACAAATTATCACAAATAATATTTTTTAATTAGTGTAAATTCGTGCAATTAATGTCTAATAAAAATAACAAAATATAATAGAAGGTGAAAAATGGATATAAAAAACAAAAGAATATGTATAACCGGCGGTGCCGGTTTTCTCGGCTCCCATTTAATCGAAAATCTTAAATCCAAAGGCTGCGAAAATATATTCGTTCCTCATATCGAAGATTATGACCTGACAACTGAAAAAGATATTATTAAAATGTATCAGGACGCTAAACCGGATATCGTAATCCATCTAGCAGCAGTTGTCGGAGGAATAGGAGCGAATCGCGAGCATCCGGGAAGTTTTTACTATAAAAATCTTATGATGGGAGCTCAATTAATCGAACAGGCACGACTTTACGGTTTAGAGAAATTTGTCGCAATAGGCACTATTTGCGCGTATCCCAAATTCACTCCGGTTCCTTTTAAAGAAGAAGAACTTTGGAACGGTTATCCTGAAGAAACAAATGCTCCTTACGGCATCGCGAAAAAATGTATGCTTGTCCAACTTCAATCATACAGAGATGAATATGGTACCAAAGGGATTTTTCTTTTGCCGGTAAATTTGTATGGTCCGCGTGATAATTTTAATCCGAACTCTTCGCACGTTATTCCCGCTCTCATAAAAAAATGTATTGACGCAAAAGAAGCCGGGAAAGATAAAATTATTTGCTGGGGTACAGGAAAAGCAACTCGCGAATTTCTTTTTGTTGAAGACGCTGCAGAAGGAATTGCTCTCGCAACGGAGAAATATGATGGTACCGAACCTGTAAATCTTGGTGCCGGATTTGAAATTTCTATTAAAAATCTTGTCGAACTGATTGTTGAAAAAACAGGCTTTAAAGGTAAAATGGTTTGGGATACTTCTCAACCCGATGGTCAGCCTCGCCGGTGTCTTGACACTCAACGAGCCAAGGAATATTTTGATTTTGAAGCCAAAACAAAATTTGAAGAAGGTATCGAAAAAACAATTGCGTGGTATGTTTCTAATCGATAACAATTATTATGATTAATCAAAAATAATTATGAAACGAATTTTCGATTTAATAATGTCAGCAGGCGGTATTCTCTTCCTTTCACCCTTAATGCTTGCGATTACTGTTTGGATAAAACTTGACTCAAAAGGGCCTGTTCTTTTCAAGCAGGAGCGCGTTGGAAAAGACGGGGAAATATTTACTATACTGAAATTCAGAACTATGGCTGAAGGATCAGAAAAAACGGGCTTTCATGTTACAGAAAATGATTCCCGGATAACTAAATCAGGCGATTTCTTAAGAAAAACAAGTCTCGATGAACTTCCGCAGTTATTTAATATTCTTATCGGTGATATGTCGATTATAGGCCCTCGACCAACTTTGAAATATCAGGTTGACAATTATACTGATTTTCAAAAACGAAGACTTGAAGTTCGCCCCGGTGTTACCGGCTGGGCACAGGTAAACGGCAGAAATTCACTTTCCTGGCCTGAAAGAATCAAATATGATGTGTGGTATGTTGATAATTACTCTTTTTGGCTCGATATAAAGATTTTGTGGAAAACTATTTTCGTATGGTTGCGCGGTGAAGGTATTTATGCCGAAAAAGAAAAATTCATTGTCGGAGATGATGATAATGATAAATTAGGATAATAATTAATACCGTATATGGCTAAACAAAAAACTCAATACGTATGTCAGGAATGTGGTAATTCCTCCCCGAAATGGGAAGGGAAATGTTCCGCATGCGGTAAATGGAATACTTTGATAGAAGAAATCATTACCGTAAGCGCGAGTGGAATAACCCAGAGTTCGGCTTATGAACACGCCATTTCAATAATGAATGTCACGCTCACCTCAAGTGAACGTCACAAAACCGGAATTGAAGAATTCGACAGAATACTCGGCGGTGGAATCGTTCCCGGGCAAGTCACACTTGTCGGTGGTGACCCGGGCATAGGGAAATCAACAATTATTCTTCAGGCGGCGCAGGGATTCGCCTCAAAAGAAAGAACGACTCTTTATGTCAGTGGCGAAGAATCAGCCGCGCAGACAAAACTTCGTTCTCACAGATTAAATGTCAACAATCCTAACATTTATATTTTACCGGATACAAACATTAAAAACGCGCTTGCGGAAGCTAAACAGAAAAAACCGGCTCTGCTGCTCATCGATTCCATTCAGGTGATGTTTAATGAAGAATTATCCAGCGCGCCCGGAAGTGTTACTCAGGTTCGTGAATGCGCGGCGGAACTTGTTCGTTTCGCGAAAACAAATCATATCGCCGTTATGCTTGTCGGGCATGTAACAAAATCAGGTTCTATTGCCGGACCGAGAGTTGTTGAGCATCTTGTTGACACGGTTTTGTATTTTGAAGGCGCGCGGCACAATGTTTACAGAATTTTACGCGCGGTGAAAAACCGTTTTGGCTCAACAGACGAAATCGGTGTTTTTGAAATGACGGGACACGGTCTTGATGAAGTGCCGAATCCGTCAGCGATTTTTCTCGCGCAAAGACAAAAACAGAACAGCGGCTCGGTTGTCGGCTCGGCACTTGAAGGAACCCGTCCATTGTTGCTTGAGGTCCAGGCGCTTGTCGCGACTTCCCCTTTCGGCTCCCCTGCCCGTCGTGCAGTCGGTGTTGATGTTAACCGCATAACCATGCTGCTTGCCGTTTTAGAAAAGCGTGTCGGATTAAATTTAAGCACGCAGGACGTTTTTGTAAATCTTGCCGGCGGAGTGAAAGTAACAGAACCAGGACTTGACCTCGCGTGCATTGCGGCAATCGCGTCAAGTTTTTACGATAAACCCATTGCGGATGACACAATTGTTCGCGGCGAGGTCGGGCTTGGCGGAGAAGTTCGCGCGGTAAGCCAGATTGAGCGGCGGGTTATGGAAGCGAAGCGGTTAGGTTTCAAGAAATGCATTTTACCCGCGCATAATTTAAAAACGTTCAGAGAAAAAGGAAAATCAAGATTGAAATGGGAAAATGTCGAACTCGTTGGCTGTAAAGATGTGACTGAAGCGATGAAAGAAGCGCTTGGAATAGGTTAGTGAATAGTTCTTTTGGTTATTTGAAATTGGTTGTTCCGTAGTAAAATGAGACTTAACCAAATAACAATTCGACAAACAGCAAAATCGAACATTACAATTAACTTGACACACGAGGAAAGAATAAAATTATTACAAAAATCTCTAAAGCAAATGGATAAGCGAATAATTATAATAGTTTTTTTCCTCATAACCATTAGCATTGTGGTGTTCTATTGGACTCCGGTTAGGGTTCTATGGCTATATTTACGTCCCGTGAACAGGGAGATGGTAAATAGTCAAATAACCATAGCCAAAGCTGAGCCAGTGTTAATTAATCTTGATCATGGATTCCGGAAACGAGCTGGTAGTTGCGCCGGTATTGTATTTTACTTTCCACAAAAGTTTCAGACATCGCCATGCATTCCATGTATAAAACTGCCCAGCGGGCAGACTCTCGACATATCTGTTAACGGACTTGACAAAAGAGGGCACCGATATAATCTTAAAACTTATGCTTCATGGCATGACGACGGGAAACCTGTCCTGTTCTACAAGTTTGACCCCCAGCCTCCTTGGAATGCTAAAATAGTGCAATTGGAGTTTACTGCCACCACTAATGTCGTAATAGATCACATCAAATGGCTTGATGGACTCTGGAAATAGAATTTTGAGTGATGTCTTGGAAAGGCTGATCAAGATAAACATCCTCACAAAACAAAGGAGAATAATATCATGTTTAGCACAGTTAAGCTTTTATTATTATGTATATTTTTTGGTGTATTCGCCGGATCTACGGCATATTCTTCAAAGTTAATCACTATCGGTTCTCCAATTTTCTGTTACTTTACTAAAGACAAGGTGATTATTGATGCCAAACGTAATCCTAAAGAATGGACAGCATGTAAACGCGTTTCGAATATTCGATGTAAAGTTGGACAAAATACATATAATCGGCATTATGTGTCGTGTATGTATGATGCCGACTGGTTCTATATGTCAATTAAAACTTATTATCATCCTAAATTCGGAGTTAAGCATTATCCTGTTTTTTCCTCTGATTTAGTAACTCTTTCTTCAAATTCTTTTCGAATAAAAAAACATAAAGAACCTATAGACAATTTCAATTTGAGAATTCTTTCCGACAACAAACTCGTGCTTTGCGTAGAAATCTTTTCTGACGGGATGGTATACCAATGGCCATTCTCCAAAGCTTTTCCAAAAAAAGCAGAGGTCCAAAACTATATTAAAAGAGAATATGGGATTACAATAGCCACCGTTTCCACCAATTATTCAAATGGAAATATTTCCTGGGAATCTGAAATAAAATTCCCTCTTAAGAAACTCCAACCTCTTGGCCGAAAAATAATTCTTGATATTAATGGAGCAAAGTGCAAAATGGACTTTTACCC